>Ga0066709_100000128_pt1 | contig 30604 bp, 28 predicted proteins | sample GraSoiAngelo_158_FD_79665 | JGI IMG/M metagenome (GOLD analysis project Ga0066709, IMG submission 79665) | Grasslands soil microbial communities from the Angelo Coastal Reserve, California, USA - 14_1009_16_30cm | ecosystem: Environmental > Terrestrial > Soil > Grasslands | place: USA...
CGAGTTCCACATGGCGTTCCACTTCCCGCTCATGCCACGCCTCTACCTCGGGCTGCGGCTCGAAGACTCCCGGCCGATCACCGACATCTTCACCCACACGCCGCCGATCCCGCCCGCGTGCCAGTGGGCCCTCTTCCTGCGCAATCACGACGAGCTCACGCTCGAGATGGTGACCAACGAGGAACGGGCCTTCATGTACTACGCCTACGCGCACGAGCGCGACATGAAGCTGAACCTCGGGATCCGCCGGCGTCTGGCCCCGCTCCTCGACGGCGACCGCCGCCGCGTCGAGTTGCTGAACTGCCTGCTGCTCACGCTGCCGGGGAGCCCGATCATCTATTACGGCGACGAGATCGGCATGGGTGACAACGTGTACCTCGGCGACCGGAACGGCGTCCGCACGCCGATGCAGTGGTCGCGTGACCGGAACGCGGGATTCTCGAGCGCCGAACACGGGCAGCTCTACCTGCCGGTCATCACCGATCCGGTTTATGGCTACGAGGCCGTGAACGTCGCCGCGCAGACCCGGCAGCCGTCCTCGCTGCTCAACACCATGCGGCGGCTCCTGGCGACGCGGCGGACGTCGTCCGTCTTCGGGCGGGGCGGCATCGAGTTCTTGCGCCCCCGCAACTCGAAGGTGCTCGCGTACCTGCGCCGGTTCGAGCGCGAGACGCTGCTCATCGTCGCCAACCTTTCGGCGGCGCCCCAGCCGGTCGAGGTCGACCTCGCGGCCTTCGCCGGGGTGACGCCGATCGAGATGCTGGGTGGCACGGTGTTCCCGACGATTCGCACGGCGCCTTACTTCCTGAGCCTGGGGCCGCACGGGTTCTACTGGTTCCGCCTGGAGCGCCCCGGCGACGGCGACGAGCCGTTTGGCATCGAGCGCACCGCGATCTGACGGAGCGCGCCACGGCGATCCGGCGCGGATCGTCGCCGCGCTCGAGCGGGCCCTCGCGGCCGAGCTCCCGCCGGTGCTCCCACGCCTCCGGTGGTTCGGCGACAAGGGGCGCACGATCGCGGGTGTCCGCCTGCGGGACTGTGGGGCGCTCGGCGATCGCGCGTGGCTCACCCTGGTGGACGTGACGTTCGTCCAGGGCCCGGACGAGACATACGCGGTCCCGCTCGTTCTCGGTGTCGACGGCGGGGCGCCGAGCACGCTGTCGATGACGCTCGACCTCGATGGGGCGCCGATCCGGGCGATCGACGCCCTCGACGATCCGACCGTCTGTCTCGAGCTCCTGACCCTGTTCGAGCGGGGCGCGAGCCTGACGACTGTTCGGGGCGGCACGATCCGCTTCGTCCGGACCGAGCGGTTTCCGCGGCTCGAACGCGTGGCCTCGATCGTGCCCCGCCGGCTGACCGCGGAGCAGTCCAATACCTCCGTGGTCTACGGCGACCTCCTCGTCATGAAGGCGCTCCGACGGGTGAAGCCCGGCATCACCCTCGACTACGAAATCGGAGCGTTCCTGACCTTTCGAGCCCGGTTCCCGCACGTTCCGCCGCTGGCGGGAGCCATCGAGTACCTCCCGGCGGACGGCGAGGTCACGACGCTGGGGCTGCTCCAGGGCTTCGTCGCGAACCACGGCGACGGATGGAGCTGGGTCGGCGGTCACCTGCGGCAGCTCCCACCGGAGCGCATCGACGAGCTGTCCGAGCCCGTCTTCCACGAGCTCGCCCGCCTGGGCGGCGTGACGGGCGCCCTGCACGTGGCACTCGCCTCCGGCGCCGGGGACCCCGGCTTTGCGCCCGAGCCGCTCACGGCCGAGGACGCCGCCGAGTGGAGCGAGCGCATCGCAGCCGACATCCGCCGGACGTGTGAGGCGATCCAGGCGCGCCTGCCGTCGCTTCCGCGAGAGATCGCGGACGACGCGCGGACGCTGCTCGCCGGCGCCCCCGCGCTCCTCGCACGGGTGCGCGACGTCCAGGCGCTCGCCGACGAGCGCTGCGTGAAGATCCGCATCCATGGCGACTACCATCTGGGCCAGACGCTCCGCACCGATGCGGGATTCGTCGTCCTCGACTTCGAGGGCGAGCCCGCGCGGCCGCTCGCCGAGCGCCGGCGAAAGCAGTGCGTGCTGGTGGACGTCGCCGGAATGCTCCGCTCGCTCGACTATGCCGTCCACGCGACGCTGCCGACGAGCGCGACGACGCACGCGGGGGAGCGCTGGGTCCGCCGCGCTTCGGCCTCGTTTGTCGAGGGGTACCGCAACGCGGTCGCCGGGGCCCCCGCGCGGCTCCTTCCGCCGTCGCCGTCCGCATTCGCGCGCGCGCTGTCGGTCTTCGAGCTCGACAAGGCCCTGTACGAGGTCCGCTACGAGCTCGACAACCGGCCGACCTGGCTCGGCATCCCCTTGCGCGGACTCGCTCGGCTGCTGGCGCGCGAGCGCGCCGCATCATGAGGTCGAGACGCCAGCACCTCCCGCTGCGGTCGGCTCTGGCGGTCTGGCTCCTGGTGCTCGGCGGCTGCGCCGGCGGTCAGCCGGAGCGTGGGCCCGTCACTCTGGTGTTCAAGTACGCGCGTATCCTCGGCAACGCCGACCCACTGCCGGCGCTCCTGCGCTCGTTCGAGGCCAAGCATCCAGGTGTGCGCGTCAAGGGTGAGGCGCTGCCGTGGACGTCGGACGACCAGCACCAGTTCTACGTCATCAACCTCGAGGGCCGAAGCCCGGGGTTCGACGTCATGATGCTCGACTGCATCTGGGTGCCCGAGTTCGCCCGTGCCGGGTGGCTCACCGATCTGACGCCGTATCTCTCGCCGGACGAGCTCGCCCCGTACTTCGCGAGCACGGTGGCCGCGGCGAAGTACGGTGGGCGTGTCTGGGCGCTGCCCTGGAACTTCAACGTCGGCCTCCTCTACTACCGCACCGACCTTCTGGCCAAGTACGGACTCCGCCCGCCCGAGACCTACGAGGAACTCGTCGATCAGGTCCGCCGCATTCGCGCCGGCGAGCGCGATCCAGCGCTCGACGGCTACCTCTGGCAGGGCAAACAGTACGAAGGGCTGGTCGTCAACGTCCTCGAGGCGCTCTGGGCGAACGGGGCCAGGCTCCTCGCCGAAGACGGCGCGGTCTTTCCAGATCGCGAGCGGGCGGCCGATGCACTCCGCTTCCTCCGCGGTCTCATCGAGACGGGAGTGAGCCCGGCCTGGACGACGGCCGCCGACGAGGAGCTCTCCCGGCGAGCGTTCGGGGACGGTCACGCGATCTTCCTGCGCAACTGGCCGTACGCGCTGGACCTGTTCGAGGGCAAAGACTCGGCGGTGCGCGGGAAGGTGGCGTTCGCGCCGCTGCCGGGTCGCGCGCGGGGCGAGCGTGGCGTGGGCTCGACGGGGGGCGCGCACCTGGGCGTGTCCCGCGGCAGTCGGCACCCGGAGCTGGCGCTGGCCCTGGCGCGACACCTCACGACCGAGCCCGCTCAGCGGGCGATCGCGCTCGGAGCCGCGCTCTCCCCGACGCGCCAGGCCCTCTACCAAGATCCGGAGCTCGCGCGGGATCGCCCGACGATGCCACGACTGCTGGCTCTGGCCCTGGCGGGTCGGCCGCGGCCGGTGACGCCGTACTACCTCCTGGTCTCCGCGACCGTCCAGCCCGAGTTCTCGGCGGCGCTCGTCGGGGTCAAGTCGCCCGAGCGGGCGATCGCCGACGCCGGGACCAGGCTCCGCTACTTTCTCGAGGCGCTGCGATGACCCGGCGCCAGGCCGCCGACCGTCGGCGGGCGCTGGCGTGCCTGGCGCCGACCGTCCTGGCGCTCGGCGCGCTCACGGTCTATCCGGGCGTCTGGGTGCTCTGGCTCTCGCTCCAGCACCGTATCCCGATCTTCGACGTGTCGCGGTTCGCCGGCCTCGACAACTACGCGTTCCTCGGCGTCGACTCGAGATTCTGGAACGCGGCTCACACGACCGCGGTCTTCACCTTGGGCTCCGTGGCGCTCGAGGTCGTGCTGGGCGTGATGGCCGCCCTCGCGATTCACGCCCAGCGGCGCGGCCGCCGCCTGGCGCTCTCGCTCCTGCTGCTCGCGTGGGCGATGCCCGCGGTCGTCGGGGCGAAGCTCTTCGAGTGGCTCTATCACCCCACCGCCGGGCTCATCAACGTGACGCTCGGCCGGCACTCGGCCAACTGGCTCGGCGACCCCGGGCTCGCCCTGCCCGCCGTCATCCTGGCCGACGTGTGGCGCACGATGCCCTTCGTCGCGATCCTCTGCTACGCGCGTCTTCTGGCGGTGCCGGCGGAGGTGTACGAGGCGGCCCAGGTCGACGGCGCCGGCCGGCTCGCGACGCTCACGCGGATCACACTGCCGCTGCTCGGCAGGATCCTGCTCCTGGCCGCGCTCTTCCGGACGCTCGACGCGCTTCGCGCGTTCGACATCATGTTCGTGTTGACCGGCGGCGGTCCGGCGGGGACGACCGAGACACTCACGGTGTACGCCTACCGCGCCCTCTTCCAGACGCTCCAGCTAGGCTTCGGCTCGGCGCTGAGCGTCGTGGTGTTCCTCCTCGTCATGGCCGTCGCGTGGGCGTATCTGAAGATCCTCCGCACGGGCACGGTCGCGGCGTGAGACGCTCGATCCGGACGGTCGGCGACGTCGCGGTCCTGGTGGCGCTGGCGGCCTACGCGATCCCCTTCTTCTGGCAGCTTCTGACCTCGTTCAAGCCCGAGGCCGAGCTGCTCCGGATCCCGCCGCTCTTGCCCAGCCGATTGACCCTCGAGCACTATCGCGTCGTGATCGAGCAGAGCCTGATGCCGCGGGCGCTCGGCAACAGCCTCGGGATCGCCACGCTCACCACGCTCCTGGCGCTCGTCGCGGGCGTGCCCGGCGCGTACGCGGTCGCGCGGCTGCCGTTGCCGGGCAAGCGCCTGCTGCTTCTCGCCATCGTCGCGAGCACGGCGTTTCCCCAGATCGCGACGGTGAGCCCCCTCTATCTCCTGATGCGCGCGCTCGATCTGCGCGACACGTGGGCGGGCCTGGTCCTCGTGCACGCCTCGTTCGCGCTGCCGCTGACGATCTGGCTTCTCGCCGGGTTCATTCGTGAGATCCCGATGGAGGCGGAGGAGGCCGCGGCCGTCGACGGGGCCGGCCTCCTCGGGCTGTTCCGGTGGGTCGTGATCCCGTTGCTGGCTCCGGGGCTCGCCTCCACGGCGCTCCTGACGTTTCTCTTCAGCTGGAACGAGTTCCTCTTCGCCTACACGTTCACCGTCTCCGAGGCCAGCCGGACGATCCCGGTGGCGCTGGCGCTCTTCCCGGGGGTGTTCGAGGTGCCGTGGGGTGACATCGCCGCGGCGGCGATGCTCGCGAGCCTCCCGCCCGTCGTGATCGTCATCGCGCTGCAGCGGTTCCTGGTCAAGGGGCTCACCGCGGGCGCGGTGAAGGAGTGACCCTGGCGGATCGGAAGAGGACGGTGCAGAGTAGTATGAGGAGGAGACGTCCATGACGGATTTCTGGCGCGATCTCGTCCTGACCGCGATGCGCAACATGACGGCCACGCTCGGCGCCGTGTTGCCGAGCATTCTGGCCATGCTGACGCTCGTGGCGCTCGGCGCTCTCTTGGGCTGGATCGCAGGCACGCTGGTGACGCGGCTCGCCCACGCCCTGGACCTCGACCAGCGCAGTCGGACGTGGGGCCTCACGTCCGCCCTCGCCCGCGCCGGCATCTATCGGCCGCCGTCCCAGGTGCTGCGCCTCATCGCGTTCTGGGGGATCTTCGTGATCTTCGCGACGATGGGGATCGATGCGCTGGCGATCCCCGGCGCTCCCGGCGCGACCGGCATGCTGATGCGCCTCCTGCCTCGCCTGCTGTCCGCGCTCCTGATCCTCGTCGTCGGCTGGCTCGCGGCGAACTTCCTCGCCCAGGCAATGCTGATCACCGCGGTCAACGCCGGCGTGCTCCAGGCGCGGCTCCTGGCCCGGACCACTCGCTGGGTCGTCCTGCTATTCGCCGTCGCCACCGCGCTCGTCGAGATCGGCATCGGCCGCGACATGGTGCTGATCGCCTTCGGCGTCCTCTTCGGCGGGCTCGTCCTGGCCCTGGCGCTGGCCTTCGGGCTCGGCGGCCGGCACGTAGCCCGGGAAATCCTCGAGCGCGGCCGCCGCCGCGAGCGCGAGCCCGCGTCTCAAGACACGATGACTCATTTGTAGATCAGGGGGAGCGCCGCCGCTCCCCCCGAATCCCCGAGTGCACCCCTGACCTGAGCATCCACTTCGAGGGGACCCTGACGCTCGCCGCGTAGCCCGCCCGACAACTTCGCGATCCTGACGCCCCGGTGCAGTCCCGGCCGGGGCGCTGGTGCGCATCGTGACGTTCGGCTAGACTCCCGCCAGCCATCCTCCACCGAGGTGCCCCATGTGGCTGATCGGGCTCGCGGTCGTTCTGGCTGTCGGTCTCAGTTTTGCGCCGCTCGCCGCCGAGGCGCGGCAGGCGGGAAAAATCCCGCGGCTCTGCTTCCTTGAGTTGAATGCAGGTCTTTCGCGATCGCTATATAGCCCATTCTTCCAAGGCCTACGCGACCTGGGCTACGTGGATGGGCAGACCATCACCATCGACTACCTCTCCGCAGATGGCCAGGTTGAGAGGTTTCCCACCCTCGCCGCCGACTGCGTGCGCCTCAAGGCGGACATCGTCGTCGCAAGCACCACCCTGGCGGCTCAGGCCGCGAAGAAGGCCACCCGCACCATCCCGATCGTCATGCACGGTCTGGGCGACCCGGTGGCGGCCGGGCTCGTCGTGAGCATCGCCAGACCTGGGGGAAATGTCACCGGGGTGTCGATGATGTCGCCCGGGCTTGCAGCCAAGCGTCTTGAGTTGCTGAAAGAGGTGCTGCCCCGGCTCTCGCGAGTGCTTGTGCTCTCGGATCTCGGCGACTCGATTGCGGCGCCCCAGTTACGGGAACTGGAGCTTGCGACTCACTCTCTGGGAGTGACACTGCTGGTCCGCGACATCCGGAGCGCTGATGACCTTCCGGCTGCGTTCGACGCCGGAGCCAAAGAGCGCGCCGAAGGACTCCTGACGACAGCCGAAACCAGATTGTCTGTTTACCGCGATCGAGTGCTCGAACTCGCGGCCCGACACAGATTGCCTGGGATGTACCCTTACAGGGGCTGGGTCGCCGCCGGCGGCCTAATCGCCTATGTTTCATACACTGCGAATCTCCAGGCGCGCACCGCCTACTACGTCGACAGGATCCTCAAGGGTGCCAAACCTGCGGACCTCCCGATCGAGCAGCCGACCAAGTTCGAGCTGGTCATCAACCTCAAGACTGCCAAGGCCCTTGGGCTGACGATTCCCCAATCGCTCTTGGTGCGAGCCGACGAAATCATCCAGTGATGAAGCGGCGCACGTTCCTGTGCGGGGTGGCGCTGGGACATCTGGCAGCGCCGATCATCGTTGGGGCGCAGCAAGCGGGGAAGGTGCCAAGGATCGGGATTCTCGGCAGTCACGACGTACCGTTCTGGCAATCCTTTCAGGAAGGATTGCGCGAACTCGGCTACCGGGAAGGAGCCAGCATCGCCCTTGAGTACCGACCCGTCCGCAGCTCGAAGAGCTGCGATTCGGGCGAGTGGGTGACGGAGCCCTCGCGTGCCCCCCGCTCGTCCGCCCGTGGCCCGGTGCGCGTCGGCGCAGTGGGAGCCATCGCGTACCCCCGGCCCTCTCCGCCGGCAGCCCGGGCGCGCCGCCGGTTCGCTGGTGCTGCAGCGGCGTGCTAGAGTGGCCTATTGCAGCAGCCGGAGGTTGCTGGAGCGTGAGCGGCGCACTAATCACGCTCGAGGGCGTCGAGGGGTCGGGCAAGACGACTCAGATGATGCGGCTCGAGCGATGGCTTCGTCAGCAGGGGCGGAAGGTCGAGCACACCCGCGAACCCGACGGGACCCGGCTCGGCGTCGCCGTGCGTCGTCTGTTCGAGCGTCCCGGCGTCCACCCGCAGCCGCTCGTTGAGGTCTTCCTCTTCATGGCCGCGCGCCAGCAGCACGTCGCCGAGAAGATCCGGCCGTGGCTCGATCGGGGTCGCGTCGTGCTCTGCGATCGGTACGCCGACGCGACCGTCGCGTATCAGGGGTACGCCCGCGGCGTCGATCCCGACCTGATCCGCGAGCTGAACGTTCGCGCGACCAGCGGGGTCCTTCCCGATCTCACCCTGCTCTTCGACCTCGATCCCGCCGAGGGCCTGAAGCGGAATCGGCTCAAGGGACGACGACTCGATCGCTTCGAGCGCGAAGCGATCGCCTTCCATCGGCGAGTGCGCCGGGGCTATCTCGAGATCTGCCGCGCCGAGCCCAAGCGCGTCCGGCTGATCCGTGCGGCGCGCCCGCCCGCCGTCGTCGAGGCCGAAGTGCGGGCGATCGTCGAGGAGTTTCTTCGTGGCGCTTGAGCGCATCCTCGATCAGCCGCGGGCGGTCGATCTCTTGCGACGCGCGCTCGCCAGCGACCGCGTCGCCCACGCGTACGCCTTCGTCGGTCCGACGGGCGCCGGGCGGATGACGACGGCGCTCGCGTTCGCGGAGGAGCTCCTCGAGAGCCCCTCGCGGCAGCACCCGGACATGCACGTGATCGTCCCGACGCCTCCCGAGTCGAATCCGCGGGGCGCCCGCGCCATCCGCATCGGCGCGATCCGCGAGCTGGAGCGACAGGCGTCGCTCCGGCCCGCGATGGGGCGCCGCAAGGTCTTCGTCCTGGACGAGGCCGAGCGGATGACGGCCGAGACGCCGCAGGCGTTCTTGAAGACGCTCGAGGAGCCGCCCGCCGCGACCGTGATCATCCTGATTCTGCTGCGCGCCCGGGCGGTGCCGGCGACGCTCCTCTCCCGGTGCCAGGTCGTGCGCTTCGGAGCGCGCGATGACGCCGGCGCCGCGACAGCGCGCGCCGGGGCGCTCGAGCTTCTGGCCGAGGTCCGGGCCCAGGGCGTCGAGGCGCTGTTCCGCCGGACGGATCACCTGGAGCGCGAGAAGGCGGAAGCCCTGGTCGATGCCTACTGGCTCTTCTGCCGTGATCTGCTACTGGCGAAATCCGGCGCGCCGGGCGCGCTCCTGGTCGACGCCGGTCGCGCCGCCGAGCTCGCGCGCGAGGCCGAGGGCTGGACGATCGATCAGATCCTGTCGGCGGTCGATGGATGCCGGCAGGCCCGCGAGGCGCTCCTGCGCAATGTCGCGCCGCGCCTCACCCTCGAAATCGTGCTGAGCCGGCTCGCCCTGCGGGCGGCATAGGGGCGGCATGGGATGGAAGGCATGAACGACTATCTCGTCGGTGTTCGGCTCCGCGCCACCGCGCAGGCCGACGACTACCGGGTCGGCGACCTCGAGCTCCACGTCGGCGATCTGGTGCTGGTGGAGACGGCGAACGAGAGCGCCGTGGGCGAGGTGCGCCGGGCGAAGCGCGAGATCCCCGAGGCGAAGCGCGAGCGCGGGTACCCGCGGGTGCTACGCCCCGCGACCGAAGCGGAGGCGCGGGCACACCGTGAGCGCCGCGAGCGCGAGGAGCGCGCCATCGCCGCCTGCCAGCGGATCGCGCGCGGCCGCGGCTTGACGATGAAGGTCGTGGACGTCGAGATGCACCCGGTGGCCCGCCGGGCGACGGTATATTTCAACGCGGAAGAGCGGATCGACTTCCGGGACCTCGTTCGCGATCTCGCGCGCGAGCTCCGGTCGCGGGTCGAGATGCGCCAGATCGGCGCGCGCGACACGACGAAGATCCTGGACGGTATCGGACCGTGCGGCCGCCAGCTCTGCTGTACCTCGCACCTCCGGCGCTTCGATCCGATCTCGGTGAAGATGGCCAAGACCCAGGACATGCCGTTGACCGACAACCGCCTGCTCGGCAATTGCGGCCGGCTCAAGTGCTGCCTGCTCTACGAGTTCTCGACCTACGAAGAGCTGCGGTCTCGACTGCCGCGCGTGAACACGCCCTGCCAGGCCTCCTGCGGCGGCGGGGGCTGCATGACCGGCAAGGTGAGGTCGATCCGCATCCTCAAGCAGAGCGTCGTCGTGGGCTTCCCCGACGGCACGGAGGCGGAGGTGCCGCTCGACCAGCTCACCTGGGAGGGGCGGCCGCACATCCAGGCCCAGCTCGAGCAGTGACCGCCTTCTACCTGACGACACCGATCTACTACGTGAACGATCGCCCCCACCTGGGGCATGCGTACACGACGATCGTGGTCGACGCGATGGCGCGCTATCGCCGTCTGGCCGGTGACGAGGTCTGGTTCCTCACCGGGACCGACGAGCACGGGGACAAGATCGCCCAGGCCGCGGCCAAGGCGGGCGTGACGCCGCAGGCGATGGCCGACCAGAATTCCGCGGCGTTCCGCGAGACGTGGCAGGCGCTGGGCATCCGCTACGACGACTACATCCGGACGACCGAAGCGCGCCACACGAAGGTCGTCCAGGCGATCCTCCAGAAGCTCTGGGACGCCGGCGAGATCTACCTCGGCAAGTACGGCGGCCACTACTGCTTCGGCTGCGAGCGCTTCTACACCGAGAAGGAAATCGTCGACGGCAAGTGCCCCGATCACCAGACGCCGCTCACGTGGATCGAGGAGGAAAACTACTTCTTCAAGATGTCGAAGTACCAGGGATGGCTGATCGACCACATCGAGCGCAATCCCGACTTCGTCCGGCCCCAGCGCTACCGTAACGAGGTGCTCGGCTTCCTGCGCGACCCGTTGACCGATCTCTCGATCAGCCGGCCGCGCCGGCGGCTCGAGTGGGGGATCCCGCTGCCGTTCGACGACAAGTACGTCACCTACGTCTGGTTCGACGCGCTGATCAACTACGTGTCGGCGCTCGGCGGTCCGGGCGAGCCGCGTTTCGAGAAATTCTGGCCCCACGTCCAGCACGTGACGGCCAAGGACATCGTCAAGCCCCACGCGATCTACTGGCCCTGCATGCTGAAGGCGGCCGGCATCCCGCTCTATCAGCACCTCAACGTCCACGGGTACTGGACCCTCGGCGGGCAGAAGATCTCCAAGTCGGTCGGCAACCTCGTCGAGGCGCTGGCGCTCAAGGAGAGGTACGGTAACGACGCCTTCCGCTACTTCGTCCTGCGTGAAATGGTCTTCGGCCTCGACGCCGACTTCTCGGAAGAGGCGTTCGTCGCGCGGCTCAACGCCGATCTGGCCAACGACCTCGGCAACCTGGTCTCGCGCGTCACGACGCTGATCGTGAACCTCAACCAGGGGCTCGTGCCCTCGTCCGGAGGGCCGACCGCCGCGGACGAGGGCGTGATCGCGGCCTTCACGAAGGCGAAGGCCGACGTGAAGGGGGCGATGGAAGAGTTCGCGTTTCAACGGGCGCTGGCGTCGATCTGGGAGTTCATCGGCGTCGTGAACCGTTACGTCGACGCGACGCAGCCGTGGGCGCTCGCCAAGGACTCCGGCAAGCGGGAGCGCCTCTCGGAGGTGCTGTGGACGCTCGGCGAGTCGCTGAGGGTGCTGGGGATCGTCCTGGCACCGTTTCTGCCTGACGCGGCAGCGAAGATCCGCGCGGGGCTCGACCAGAAGGCTGAGCCCACGCTCGCCGACGCGGTCTGGGGACGCCTCGTGCCAGGCACGCCTGTTCAAAAGGTGTCGGGGCTCTTCCCGCGGGTCGACGTCAAGATCACACCGGCGACAGGTCAGCTCACGATCGAACCCGCGGCCCCACGCATCAAGATCGACGAGTTCGGCAAGGTCGAGCTGCGCGTGGCGGAGATCGTCGCCGCCGAGGCGCTGCCGAAATCGAAGAAGCTCCTGCGGCTCACGGTATCGCTCGGCGAGGAGCAGCGCACGGTGGTGGCGGGGATCGCCGAGCACTACGCGCCGGCCGAGCTCGTGGGCAAGAAGATCGTCATCGTGGCGAACCTCGAGCCAGCGAAGCTCATGGGCATCGAGTCCAACGGCATGGTCCTGGCCGCCTCGGCCGGCGGCAAGCTGGCCGTCCTCTCGCTCGACCGCGACCTGCCGCCCGGCGCGAAGGTCACGTGAGGAGCCCCATGCCCTCCCCGGCGCTGACCCCGGACGAGTACGTGGACGCGATCGTACGGGTCGCCGAGGGCGACGCATCGATCGCGCGGGTGCTGCGCGAGATCCTGGGCCTCGACGCCGTCGTGAGGTCCAGCGCGCTCGACCTGGTGGCCGCGCACCTGCGCGTGCACTCGGCCGCCGGCGACGTCCTCGACTGCATCGACGCGCTCAAGCGCGACGCGGTTGCGCGGCGCATCGCCGCGCGGCTCGAACCCGCGCCCGCCGGGGGCGATCCGACGACCACGCCGCCCGTGTGACGTCCGCGTTTGCGTGGCTCGCCGACTGGGGCGTCTCGTTCGCCTCGCTGACCGGCGGCTTCTTCACCCTGTTCGTTTTCCGCCGCGGCCTGCCTCATGTCGCCTGGATCGTCGGCTACCTGCTGCTGCTCTGGCTGGTCTTCGCCGTTCTGGTCGAGCTGCGCCAGCCGCTCGCCGACTCGGGGCGGAGGTCCGGCCGGCTGGTCGTCACGGCGGCCGACTACACGATCCAGACGCTGTACCACGGGCTCCTCCTGTTCGTGCTGCCCGCCTACTATGCGAGCGTGACCTTGACCTCGCTGAACGCGGTCTTCTTCGGGCTGCTGGTGGCGCTGGCGATCCTGGCGACCTTCGATCCGTGGTACCGGGCGGTCGTGCATCCGCGGCCGTGGCTCGGGTACGTCTTTTTCGTGGTGTCGATCTTCGCGGCGCTCAACGTCGCGCTGCCGCTGGTCGGGCTGCCGCCCTTCGGCGCGCTCCTGGCCAGCGCGTTCGTCGCCTCGACCGCAATCACCCCGGTGGTCCGGCGCGCCGGCGGACGGACGTGGACGGCGGCGCTCCGGGTGACGATGGCGCTCGGCGTGGTCGCCGCGACGCTGGCCGCGGTCGGACGCGCGTGGATCCCTCCGGCCCCGCTCTTCATGGCGCGCGCCGCGATCATGTGGGACGTGTTGGACCTCGACGCCATCGAGGCGCTGCCGACGACCATCAGCGCGGCCGAGGTGAAGGAGCGCGGGCTCGTGGCGTACACTGCGATCTACGCGCCGGCGGGCCTGCGTCAGTCGGTCAGGCACGTCTGGCGTCACAAGGGGCACGTGATCGAGGTGGTCGGCCTGTCCCCCGTGCTCGGCGGACGACGGGAGGGCTACCGCACGTATTCGCGCAAGACGTCGTTTCCGGCCGAACCGGAGGGTCGCTGGTCGGTGGACGTCGTGACGGCCTCGGGCCAGCTGATCGGCCGGCTCAGGTTCCGGATCGTTCGGTAGGGTGACAGGAGGATGCCATGGCTGAGACAGTGCGAACCGCCGACTACTTCTACGTGATGGTGCCGGACAAGCCGGGGGAAGGCGCCAGGATCCTCGCCGAGCTCAAGAGCGCCGGCATCAACCTGGTCGCGTATTCGGGCTTTCCGAGCGGCCGGGGCGCCCAGCTCGATCTCGTCCCGACCGATCCCGGCGCGTTCCAGGCCGTCGCCAGGCAGAAGAAGTGGAAGGTCAAGGGGCCGAAGCGCGCGTTCCTGATCGAAGGCGACGATCGCGTCGGCGCCTGCGCCGACGTCCTCGGAAGGCTGGCGGCCGCGAAGATCAACGTGACGGCCATGGACGCCGTCGCCCACGGCGGCGGGCGGTACGCCGCGATCCTGTGGGTGAAGCCGCGCGACGTGAAGAAAACGGCCGGTGTCCTCGGAGCGATGTGACCCCCGACCTCTTCGACACGCACGCGCACCTTCATTTTCCGGAGTTCGCGGGCGACCTGGACGCCGTGCTCGCGCGGGCGAGGGCCGCCGGCGTGCGGCGTATCGTGACGATCGGGACGGACGTGGCGACCTCGCGCGCCGCGGTGGCGCTGGCCGCGCGCGAGCCGGACATCTGGGCGGCCGTCGGCATCCACCCGCACGAGGCCGCGTCGGCGGACGACACCGCGCTCGCCGAGATCGAGCGGCTGGCGTCCGGTGTCAAGGTCGTCGCGATCGGCGAGACCGGGCTGGATTTCTTCCGCGACCTCGCGCCGCGCGACGCCCAGGAACGCGCGTTCCGCGCCCAGCTCGCCCTGGCGCGCCGGGCCGGCAAGCCGGTGCTCATCCACTGCCGCGACGCCCACGAGGAGACGCTGGCGCTCCTCGCGGCCGAGGACGTGCGCGACCGGGGCGGGATCATGCACTGCTTCTCGGGCGATCTCGAGATCGCGCGCCGGTGCCTCGACCAGGGGCTCCTGATCTCGCTCGCAGGGCCCGTGACGTACCCCAAGCCGGGCGCCCTGCCCGAGGTCGCGCGGATGGTCCCTGCCGATCGCCTGGTCGTCGAGACCGACTGCCCGTTCCTCCCGCCCCAGCCCTACCGCGGGAAGCGCAACGAGCCGGCCTACGTCGCGATCACGGCCGCGCGAGTCGCGGAGTTGCGCGGCGAGCCGCTCGCCGACCTCGCGGCGCGGATGTCGGACAACGCCCGCGCCCTGTTGCGGCTGTGAGGCGGAGCGGCGCGCTGCACGACGTCGTGCTCTACCTGCGCGGGCAGCTCAACACCCGGCTGAGCCAGGTGCTCAATGCAGGCACCCGCGCGCCGCGGGTCGTGCCGCCGCCGCTCGGCGAGGTCATTCGCGGCGGGCGGACTCCGCTGGCGCTCTCGCGCCTCCTCGAGGGGCGCTCGAACCCGGACCGGGAGGCGGCGGTGGCGAGCTACCTCGACGCGCGCGGCATCCCGTTCGCGCTCCACCCGTTCGCCTCGAGCGAGGGAGCGGGTCGGAACTTCAGCGTCGACCTGGGCTCGGGCAGCCGCGTACTCCTGCTCGTCGCCCATCACGACGCGGTCCCCGGGAGCCCCGGCGCCAACGACAACGCCGCCGCCGTCGGCATTCTGCTGAATCTCCTGGAGCGGCTCGCCACGGCGCCCCCGTCGAAGGTCCGACTGAGGTTCCTCTTCACCGCGGCGGAAGAGCGCGGCTATCTCGGCGCCCGCCACTACGCGCGGGGGGCGAACCTCGCCGAGCTGGCCGGCGTCCTGAGCCTCGAGCTCTGTGGCATCGGCGACAGCGTCGCGATCTGGGACGTGTCCGACGAGACGCCGTTCCTCGGACAGGTGCGCAGGGCGCTCGACGGCATCGGGCTCAGGAGCGACGAGAGCTACCACGTCGTCGGTCGGATCCCGATGTTCGGCAGCGATCATCGCGCCTTCGCGCCGGCCGGGGTGCCGGCGTACGGATTCACGCTCGTGCCGTCGGCGCAGGCGGAGGCGTTGCGGCAGTTCGTCTTCAGCCCCGTGCGCAGCGCGCTTCGTCACCTGATCCGGCGCCCCGTGCCGTTCGACACCTACCACACGGCCCGCGACAGCGGCAGCACGCTCGAGCCGGCGGCGCTCGCCACCGCGCTCCGGGCGCTCGAAGCCGTTATCGCGGAAGTGGCGTAGGCGGAGCCGAGGCGAGCCGGAAGAGTAGACGCCGGCTCAGCGCGGCTTCGCTCGCCGGGACGAGGACGACCACCTCACCCTGAACGCCGACGCTGAACGGATAGACCGAGTGGGCCAGGCGCGAGCGGAGCATCGTGGGAATCCCTTCGCTCTCGAAGAGCCCTTTGAGAACCAGCGCCTCCGCCTGAGCGCAGCGGCGCACCTCGACGAGGCCCCGCTCGTCCCGCGGCCCGGGCGGGAGCTTCGGAAACCGGATCACCTTCCCACGCACCGACATGGCCGTGAGTATAATCCAGCTTGCAGCCGCCTGAACCACGACCGCGCCAGGAGGGGCCCATGGAGAAGTTCGAATACTTCAGCGGCATCCCGGAGGTCGGGATCGTCCCCCGGGCCCCGCACGCCGGCCCGCTGCTCCGCCAGGTCTTCGAGCAAGAGCACGGCCGCGGCGGCTTCGCCGGCAAGGTTACCCACAGTTACCATCTCTACCCGCCGACCAACTGGCTCGCCGACGAAGCGCGCGTGATCGAGGGATGGGCGCCGCGCTGGGAGTCGCCGCTCCGGCCGCTCGGCGGCACGCACGTGGCGCTCTCCCTCATGGCGCCCGACGAGCCGCGCGACGTCTACCGCGGCATGGCGCGTCTGGTCGCGAACGCCACGGTGGCGATGAACGTCACCGCGCCGCGCGCGCCCATGGACTATTTCTTCGAGCATCACTCGGCGACGGTCGTCTACTTTGTCCACCAGGGCGGCGGCACGCTCGAGACGATGTTCGGCCCGATCGAGTTCACGCGGGGCGATTTCCTGATCGTGCCCAAGGGCATCACGCACCGGTTCGAGCTCGCCCCGGGCCCGCAGTACTACTGGGTGTACGAGAGCTTCGCCGGCGACCCCGAGAAATCCGAGGCACCGACGACCGGCCAGTTCCTCACCCATAGCCGGAGCGACTACCGGTACCCGCGCTCGCTCGACACGCGCAACGAGGCCGGGCGCTTCGAGATCGTCTCCAAGGTCGACGGCGTCTACACGCGCCGCGTCCATCCCACGCATCCCTTCGACGTGATCGGCTGGCGCGGCGACTATCTGCCCTACAAGTTCGCCGTCGAAGACGTGCGCCCGCTCGTGGCCGATCGCTCGCACATGCCGCCCTCGGCGCACACGGTCTTCAAGCTCCCGGGCTGCTACCTCTGCGTCTTCACCGTGCGCTCGGTCGAGAAAGAGGGCATGTGGCTGCCGTTCTTTCACAAGAACCTCGACTACCTCGAGACGCTCGGCTACCACTTCGGTGATTTCTTCAGCGCGGGTGGCGTGGTGCAGGAGGGGATGGTCACGATCCACCCGGTCGGGCTCCCGCACGGTCCGAAGCCCGCCGCGCTGAAGGCCTTCCTGGACGGGCGGACGCCGAGCGTCCACCGGGAAGTCGCGATCATGGCGGATCTCGCCAACCCGACGGCGATCTCCGAATTCGCCCTCGGGCTCGCGCGGCCGGACTACATGAAGAGCTGGGGCGGCTACGCGACGGATCCCCGGTTCGTCCACCGGCCCGATCGACTCGCGGAAGTCCGCGGGCTCGCCGAGCGGCTCGCCGACGCGCGCGACGAGCTGCGCCCGCCCGACGTGGACCGCTGAGCCGACGACCGGCGCGACGCCCAGCAGTTTCTATGAACCGATGACGTCCTTCAGCGGGCCGCGCCCGGTCACCCCGTGAGCCGGGCGAGCGCCGGCGTCGTCGTCGCCTGTCCGTGCGGCGAGGTGTACGAGCTGCGGCCCGAGTACGCGGGGCGGCTGCTCGAGTGCCCGTCGTGCGGGAGGCACCTGCAAGCCGGCCAGGCTCCGGGCGCGCCGCGCCCGCCGGCGCCGGGCGTCGACCCCGCCTTCGACCGCGACGTCTTCCTGCTCCGCGAGCGCATCTTCACGATCACCTCGAAGTACGAGGTCTGGGCGGAGAACGGCACGCCGGTGCTCTACGTGGAGCGGCCGACCTACCCCGTCCGGACCCTGATGGCCTACGTCCTGGCGATCATCGCGACGCTGATGGTCACGGGATGGATCGGCCGCCCGCTGGCGAGGGGCGACGGCACCCCCCTCGTGCTGCTGGTATTCCCCCTTGCCGCGTTCGTCTTCCTCGTCGTGTCGATGTCCCTCCGCCCCCTCCGCCACGTGACGATCTACCGCGACGATTCGCGGCGCGAGACGATGCTCCGGGTGCTCCAGGATCAGCGCGTCGCGCTCCTGACCCGGACGTACACGGTCGTGACGCCGACCGGCGAGCCGCTCGCCACACTGCGCAAGACCTACTTGCACAACATCGTCCGCAAGCGCTGGTACGTCACGACACCGCGGGGCGAGCCGATCGCGATGGCGATCGAAGACTCGATCGTGCTCTCGCTGCTCCGGCGCGTCCTCGGAACGTTCTTCGGCTTCCTGCGCACCAACTTCATCTTCGTGCGGGGCCGAGACGAAGAAGTGTTCGGCGAGTTCAACCGCAAGTTCACGCTGCTCGATCGCTACGTGCTCGACCTCTCGGCGGATGCCAGGCGGACGTTCGACCGGCGCCTGGCGGTGGCCCTGGGCGTCATGCTCGACACCGGCGAGCGCCGCTGATGGCGGTGAGGCCCGAGCAGCCCTTGCGCATCACCCCCGATATGCTTCTCTCGCGTCGCATCGACTTCGAGCGCCGCATGCGGCGGGTTCCACCCGTGACTCTCGCGATCCTCGCGGTGCTCGCCGTGATCTTCCTGGTCGAGATCAAGGTCGGCGCGCTCGCGTCGCGCGAGGCGATCATCGGCGTCGGCGCGCTCGTGCGCGAGCGCGTGGCCGCAGGGGAATACTGGCGCCTGCTGACCGCGCCCTGGCTCCACGGCGGTGTCGATCACCTGGTCGGCAACGGGATCGCGCTCTTCATCCTCGGCATGCTGTGCGAGGCGGCGTTCGGCCCCGCGCAGTTCGTCGTGCTCTACGTGCTGAGCGGGCTCTGCGGTTCGGTCGTGAGCGTGCTCATGAGCCCGGGGCCGTCGGTGGGGGCGTCCGGGGCGATCTTCGGCCTGCAGGGCGCCGCGATCGTGCTCTTTCGTCAGCACCGGGATCGTCTGCTGGTCCGCGACCGCCGTGTCGGCTTCGTGCTGCTCATCTGGGCGATCTACACGATCGTCGGCGGCCTCATGGAGCCCTTCATCGACAACGGCGCTCACATCGGCGGTGCGCTGGGCGGGGCGCTGATGGCCCGCCGGCTTCACCCGGTCGTGCTCTCGCCGCTTCCCTCCGAGCGCGCGGCCCCGGTCCGCCGCCGGCTCTGGCTGGTCGCCGGGTTGCTTGCCTACGCGGTCTTCGGCTGGCTCCGCCGCTAGCGGGGCGCGGTTCGCGTGAGCCAGACGCGCACCCGCGCGCTGACGAACGGAGGCTTGAAGGGCTTGGTCAGGTAGTCGGTGACGCCGGCGGCAAACCCTTCCTTCGTGCCCTCGGCCCCCACCTCGGCGGTGAGCAGCACGATCGGCACCTCGCGGAAGTAGGCGTCGGCTTCGGCGCGCAGCGTGCGCGCGACGACCATGCCGTCGAGTCGGGGCATGTGCCAGTCGAGCAGGATGATCGCCGGCCGCTCGATGCGAGCGATCCGGAGCGCGGCTTCGCCGTCGGCGGCCGTGAGCACGCGGAAACCGTCCAGCCGCAGCGTATCGGCCAGCACGTCGACGACCGCGGGATCGTCGTCGACGACCAGGACGGTCTCGGGCCCCCTCCGGCGCTCCGGAGGGCTGGCCGGCCACTCGGGCTCGCGCGCGCCCCCTTCCTGTCGCGACAGCTCGAGCGTGAGGCCCTCGGCGGCGCCGATGACCTCGAGCGCGCCCCCGGAGGCCCTGACACGCGCGCGGCAGACCTCGACGATGCGATCCACCGAGTCGTCGTCCCGCAGCGGGTCATGGTGGGTGAGCGCCAGCCGTCGGGTGTGGGCGGCGAGGGCGTAGTCCACGGCGACTTCCGCGGGGGTATGACCCCACGTAATCCTGCCCGGGTACTCCTCGGCCGTGTACTGCGCGTCGTGGATGACGAGATCGGCCCCGGCCAGGAACGCGATGTGCCGGCGGTCTTCGGGATGCACCGGACCAGCGCCCTCGACACCCGAGAGCAGGCCCGCCGCCTCGGGCCCCTCGCGCAGATGGGGTTCGTGATCGACCGCGTACACGACCGCCGCGCCATCGGCTTCGAGGCGATAGCCCAGCGTGAGGGCCGGGTGGTTCAGGTATTGGGCGGCGACGCGGAAGCCGCCCACCGTGAAGCCGCCCTCGACGAGGTCGTGGAAGCGGATCGTGGCGCCCATCTGCGCGAGGGCGACGGGAAAGTACGTGTGCTCCATCTGTCCAGCCAGCGTGGTTTCCAGGCGCCGTCCCTCGCCGCCCGGCGCGTAGAGATCCCAGTCGTTGCCGGCCGCGAAGAGTGGAGCGAAGAAGGGGAAGCCCTGGATGTGATCCCAGTGCGTGTGCGTGATCAGCAGGTGACCCCGCCGCGCGTGCTCGGGCGCGAGCGTCTGCCCGAGACCGAACGCGCCGGTGCCGCAGTCCAGGACGACCAGCGTTCCGTCGTCCGCGCGGATCTCCACGCAGGACGTGTTGCCCCCGTACCGCAGCGTGCTCGGCCCCGGCCGCGCCAGCGATCCCCGCGTTCCCCAGAACCGGATGCGCATCGTCTCCCCGGCGTCCTGCTTAGAGGTCGCGTGCGGCGGGAAGGCCTGGCAGTGACGTCGCGGCCCGCACGCCCCGGGCGATCGCATGGGCGACCGCCTCGGCGGCCGCGAGGCCGAGTCGGGTGAGATCGGTGGTCAGATCACCGACGGACAGGGCGAAGAGCGTGTCGCCGTCGAAGGCGGTATGCGGCGGCGACAGCGCGCGTGCGAACCCGAGCATCGCGAGCGACGCGAGCTTGCCGGCCTCCGCCTTGCCCAGGCGCGCGTCGGTGGCGACGACGCCGATCGTCGTGTTCCCGGGCGCGGCGAACCGTTCGAGCACGCGGCCGCCCGCGAGCGCCCGCGCCGAGTCGATGAGGCGGTGGCTCTCGGGCGCCTCGCGGGCGCCGGCGATCAGCGCGCCCGTATCGGGATCGCGCACGTCGCCGACGGCGTTCACCGCCACGAGGGCGCCCACCGTGACGTCGCCGAGTCTCACCGAGGCGCTCCCGATCCCACCGCGCATGGCCCGGCCGATCCGGTGCACCTTGCCGACGGTCGCGCCCGTCCCGGCCCCCACGTTGCCCTCGGCGACCGGGCCGGCGGAGGCGTTGGCGGCCGCCTCTCCGCCCATCTCGCGCGTGGGCCGCGCGCGCCCGTCGCCGACGTTGAGGTCGAAGAGGAACGCGCCCGGGACATGAGGCACGACCGTCGGCCCCGCCGCGAAGCCGCGCCCGCGCGCTTCGAGCCATCGCATCACGCCCCAGATCGCCTCGCCGCCGAACCGGCTGCCACCGCCGAGAACGACGCCGTCGACGGTCGGCACGAGGTGACGAGGATCGAGGTAGTCGAGCCCGACGACATCGTTCGCGCCGCCCCGCAGCTCTGCGCCGCACACGGCGGGACGATCGCACAGCACCACCGTGACGCCGGTGAGGCCGGTGAGATCGGTCGCGTGGCCGACGCGAATGCCCGGGACGTCGGTGATCAGGGCTTGCGGCTCACGTCGGCGGCGCTCAGGCGCCCGGCGGCGACTTCGCCGGCCAACTCGAGGGCGCGCTGCGCGAGCGCCCGCGCGAGCGGATGGCGCAGGGGCTCGGCGTCCTGCTGGACGAACGCCGCGGCCGCCGCCGACGCGATCGACGCCTGCTCGAGCCGGTCGGTCGCGCCGAAGATCCAGGCCATCTCGGCGAGCCGACGCCCCCAGCGGCGGCGCGCCTCGGGCGTGAACTCGCGCTCGATCACGCGCGCCAGGATCGCTTCCTGTCGCTCGGCCTTGATCTGGTCGGAGACGACGAGGCGGCTCTCACGCGTCTCCTGCACCTCGAGCGCGTCGCTCTGGACCGCCTCGGGATCGAGGAACCAGCCGGCCATCTCCGGGAGGCCGAGCAGCTCCGCCGAGCGGGCGAGGAGCGCCGGATCAGCGACGGACCCGGCCAGCGGCTCGGGGGCGGCGACCTCCGTGAAGAAGGGCTGCCAGCGCGCGAACGCGGCCGGAGGCGTGGTCGCGCGCACGCGGTGGAGCTCGAGCGCTTCGGCCACGAGGCCGAGGGCGCGCGCGGGCTCCGTCTCGACCCACGGCAGCTTCTGCGCCGCGCGCAGCGAGGCCAGCTCCGCCTCGAGCCGCCGCTTCGTGATCTCGCCGCCGGCGACCTCGGCGATGCCGACGATGTCGTTGAGGATGAGCGAGCAGAGCGCCCCGTTGCCGTACGGACCCTCGAACAGGATCCACGCCGCCCGCGAGCCACTGCCGTCGATGCCCGAGAGCCAGGCGCGCACGGCGCGCGGGGCACGACGCTGGACGACGGGCGCCGTCGGCGTGGGAGCCGGTGCGACGCCCCGCTGGGAGAGCCGATAGAGCGCCCGCTTCGCCGCGCGACGCACGCTGCGATCCGCCGCGCCCTCGGCGAGCCCACTCAGGGCCGCGAGGGCGCCCGCGCCGTGCTCGTTCGCGAACGCACGGAGCTTCGCGTCGAGGACGTCCTCGGACAGACCTCGCAGCGACGCCGGGTCCAGGCTCGCCACCGGATCCGTCATCCGAAGCGGAGCTGGAAGAACGGGTGCTGGGGATGGTCGTTGAAATACACGCGGCGCGCGTAGTCGAGCGCGCCGGCGTAGCCTTCGAACCGGTCGGAGAGCCGCCGATAGAGCGGCGCCTGCGCCGCCGCGCCGGCCTGGGAGGTCGCCCGACCGTGCTCGGACACGAAGTGATAGGCACGCTTGCCCTGGACGACGTAGTACCCGATCGACGCGGTGCGCTCGACCCGCTCGCGGAAGATGCCGGTCATGAAGAGCGTGAAGTCACCGATGTGCCGGGACACGGTGACTTCGTGCTCGGGCTGGAAGTGCGTCGGGTTCTCCCAGACCGCGTCCGTCTCGAGGAGCATGTCGACGACGGTCTCGAGTCGCGGCATCGAGAGCCCGCGCGGGTAGAGGTTCTCCGTACGCGCAAAACGGGTCAGCAAGTCGGCGAGGTACGACGACGCCGGATCGTTGCCGAGCGCCAGGTCGTGGAAGCTCGCCCGGATCGCCCGCTCGAAGAACGTGCGAAGCTCCACAGCTCGAATGATAGCAAATTCCAAATTTTGCTAGAATCCGAGCCCGTGGCTGACCGGCCGAACGCCAAGATCCCCTGGTTCCTCGTCGTCGCGAGCGTCGTCCTCACCTTGCTGGTCCTCTACGTGCTGTTCGTCGGCTATATCCCGGCCAAGCAGCGGGTCGCGAGCCTCGAGGCCGAGCTGAAAGATCTCTACAAGCGCGAGGCCGAGCTCCAGACGAGAATCGCGCAGCAGGATCAGCGGTACGCGCTCCGCGACCGGCAGATCTCGGCGCTCACCGCCGAGCGCGACACGCTCATCCGGCGGCTCGAGGACCTCGAGCGGCAGCTCGGCCGGCCGAGCGTCCCGCGGCGCTGAGGGTCGGTCGCGTCGGCCAGCTCGGCGTCCAGGTGTAGGAGCCGGCGGCGCGGGGCGGGCGCGGAAGGGGTTGCCGGACCACGCCCCACGCGAGCGCTGCCCCGGGGGTGGCTGGGCTCCATCCAGGTGCGCAGCGCCCGCCGCCGCGTTGAGGGAACGGGTCCGGCGACCCCTGCCGCGCCCGCCCCGCGCCGCCGGCTCCGTCTGCCGTCCAGCGTGGTCCCGGCGGGCGGACGGCTAGAGAAGGGACAGGAGGGTTGCGTTCGTCTCCGGTAGGCCTATGGAGACGCGGAGGTGGTTGGGGAATCCGATGCTGGCGCCGTCGCGGGCGAGGATTCCCGCTTTCAGGAGTCGCGCGCGCAGCGCGGCGGGGTCGGGGACGCGGATCAGCAGGAAGTTCGCCTGCGACGGCGGGAACACGTAGCCGCGCTTGGTCAACTCGGTGCTGAGAAACGCCCGCTCCTCGAGCACGAGCCGGCGCGTCCTGTCCAGGTGTTCCTGGTCCTCGAGGGCCGCGAGCGCTCCGACCTGGCCGAGCCGGTTCACGTTGTAGGGGGCGCGGACGCGATTGAAGCGGTCGATCGTCTCGGCGCTCGCCGCCGCGTACCCCACGCGAAGTCCGGCGAGCCCCGCGATCTTCGAGAAGGTGCGGAGCACGACGAGGCGCGGGTAGCGCGGGAGCAGACGCACACCATCCGGGTAGTCGGGGTCGTCGCAGAAGTCGCTGTATGCCTCATCGAGGACGACCAGCGGCGGATCGACGCCCAGCGCGTCGAGGAAGGCGAGCAGGGGGGCCCGGCGGATGATGGTCGTCGCCGGATTGTGCGGCGAGCACAGCATCACCGCCTTCGTTCGCTCGGTCACCTTGCGGCGCACGTCGGCCAGGTCGGTCTCGTACCCGGCCATCGGGCTCGGCACGACGCGCGCGCCGGCCAGCGTCGCCGAGATCGCGTACGGCTCGAACGAAGGCTCGGGGACGACCACCTCGTCGCCCGGCTCGAACGCCGCCGCCGCGATCAGCGCGATCAGCTCGTCGGCGCCGTTGCCGACGACGAGCTGGTCGGCGCCGACGCCGAGGCGGCGCGCCAGCGCCTCGCGCAGCGCGGTCGAGCCCCCGTCGGGATAGAGGTGGATCCGCCCGGCCTCGCGTGCGACGGCGGCCATTGCGCGGGGCGAGGGGCCCAGCGGGTTTTCGTTGGCAGAGAGACGGACGAGGTCGGAACGCCCCAGCTCTCTGGCCAGGGCCTCGAGCGACGGGCCTGCGTCGTAGGGGGTGAGCGCGTCGAGGACGGAGCGCCAGAGTCTACGCACCCCGTCATTCTAGTAAGTCTGCGTCGCATTTGACAGTCTTCGTGCTGGGTTGCTACGCTCTTCTGTCATGTCCGTCGAGCTGTTTCGCCGGGCCCGGCGTGCCGAAGCAAGGGCCGAGCGCGCCGAAGACCGGCGTCGCCTTCGGCTCGAATTCTTCCGTCAGGCGCTCACGCAGGGATTCGACTCCCTCAAGGTGAGACACGCCGAGGGCGCGTCGGGGCAGGAATCGGTCCGCACCCACGCGCGCCTCATGGACGAGGTCATCTTCTCGCTGACCCGGCTCATCGCCGCCGACGCGAGTCGCGCTCGACTCGACCCGACCTCCCTGGTGGTCGCGGCTCTCGGCGGCTACGGCCGGGGCGAGCTCCATCCGCTCTCCGACATCGATCTGATGGTCGTCTACGACGGCGAGCTGTCGCCCTACGTCCAGCGGATGATGCAGGAGCTCCTGTACTCCCTCTGGGACCTCGGGCTGCAGGTCGGTCACAGCCTGCGCTCGCTCGACGACTGCGTGGCGATGGCGCGCACGGACTTTCCGAGCCGCACCTCGATGCAGGAGGCGCGGTTCCTGGCCGGTGACCGGCGGCTCTTCGGCCGGTTTCGCCGGGTGCTGCGTGACAACGTCTACCGGCGCGACTTCGGCCAGTTCCTGGAGACGACGCTCGCCGAGCGCGACCAGCGCTACCGCCGCTACGGCGCCTCGCCGTACATCGGTGAGCCGAACGTCAAGGAGTCGGCGGGCGGACTGCGGGACGTCCACACCGCGATGTGGCTCGGCGCCGCGAAGTTCGGCGCGCGCACGCTGCGCGAGCTGGCCGACAAGGGGCTCATCACGCCGCGCGAGCAGGCGGCCACCGACGCGGCCCTGACCTTCCTCTGGCGCGTGCGCAACGAGCTGCACTTCTTCTCGGGCCACAAGAACGACGTGCTCTCGCGCGACCTCCAGCCTCGGATCGCGAAGAATCTCGGCTACGAGAACGACGACACCTCGCTCGGCGTCGAGCGCTTCATGCGCGACTACTACCTGCACGCGCGCGCGATTCACCGCGTGTCGCGCCGGCTGATCGCGCGCTGCCAGGAAACGCTGTCGCGCCGGGGCTCGGCCGAGCGGCGCCAGCGGCAGCAGGCGCTGGCCGACGGGCTCGTCTTCTTCGACGGGCAGCTCCATCTGGCCGATCGCGACTCGGGGCCGCTGCGGGCCGATCCCTCGCGCCTCATGAAGGTCTTCTGGCACTTGCATCGTCTGGGCTGCGAGCTGTCGCTCGACCTCGAGCGGGCCCTCGAGGACTCGCTGTACCTCGCCGACGGCGCGTTCCAGCGGTCGCCGGTCGTGCGCGATCTCTTCCTCGACGTCTGCCGGGCGTGGGGACGCGCCGCGCAGACATTCTCGGAGATGCACGAGCTCGGGCTCCTGGGACGGTACCTGCCGGAGTGGGGTGCCTTGACGTGCCTCGTCCAGTACGACGTCTACCACAAGTTCTCCGTCGACCAGCACTCGCTCCTCGCCGTCGAGCACCTCGAGGCGCTGGCGCCCGGCCAGTCCGCGGAGTCGGAGGGCGCCGCGCAGGTGTTCCACGAGGTGGAAAGGCCCGAGCTGCTGATGCTCGGCATGCTCCTGCACGACGTCGGCAAGGCCAGGGGGCATGGCCACGTCGCTAAGGGCATCCCGCTGATCCGCGAGCTGGTGACCCGCATGGGGCTCGACGGGGACGACGGCGCGGTGGTCGAGTTCCTCGTCGCGCACCACCTCACGATGTCGCACATCGCCCAGCGGCGCGACATCGACGACCCCAAGACCATCGCGGATTTCGCGACGACGGTCGGCGACCCCCAGCGCCTCAAGATGCTCTACCTCTTGACGTGGGCGGACATGCGGGCGGTGGGTCCCGGTGTCCTCACCCCCTGGCAGGCGACGATCCTCCACGAGCTCTACACCCGGGCGCTGGCCAGGCTGACCGGTGGCCGCAGCGTGAGGCCCAGCCGGCCGCAGCTCGCCGAGCGCCTGCGGGTGGCCGTCGCCGGAGAGGTGCCGGCTCAGGCGCTCAAGGCCCACCTCGCGATGATGTCGGACCGTTACCTGGCGACGACGGGCGTGCAGCGGATGGCCGAGCACGTCCGGATGCTCGAGCAGCTGAGCAGCACGTCGGTCGTGACCGAGCTGTTCCTCCATCCCGACCTGGGCTCGTCCGACCTGGTCGTCGTCACGCGCGATCTCCCCGGGCTCTTTTCGCTGATCGCCGGCACGCTCGCCTCCCAGGGCGTCAACATCATCTCCGCGCAGATCCACACGCGGGCCGACGGGATCGCCATCGACACTCTCCAGGTCAACGACCCGACCGGCGACGCCGTCACATCGACGGCCCACTGGGGGCGCACGCTCGACGCGCTCCGAGCGGTGCTGACGGGCGACGCGCAGGTCGCGACGTTGCTCGAGAAGCGGCGCGCGGCCGGGCGCACCACCGCCGGCGTGGGCGGCCCTGCGAAGATCACGCTCGACAACCAGCTCTCGGACGACTACACCGTACTCGAGGTGAAATGCCCGGACCGTCTGGGCCTGCTCTACCTGGTCACGCGGACGCTCGCGGGGCGCGGCCTGGACATCGCGACCGCGAGGATCGCGACCGAGATCGACCAGGCGGTCGACACGTTCTATGTCCACGACGGCCGGGGCCGCAAGATCGAGGACCCCGACGCGCTGGGCCGCGTCCGCGAGGCGCTCGAGCAGGCGCTCGTGCAGCCCATCTGACGATGCTGGGCCGTTACCGCGAGCCGGTGCGCCTCTGGATCGACCCGATCGGGCGCGTGCTCTATCAACGGTTCCACCTGCGCCCGAACCACCTGACGATCATCGGACTCGGCGTGAGCCTGCTGGCCGCCACGGCGTTCTCCACGGGCCGGCTGCGCACCGCCGGCGTCCTCCTCATCCTGGCCGGCCTCTGCGATTTCTTCGACGGCTCGCTGGCGCGCGCCTCCGGCCAGGTGTCGGCGTTCGGCGCGTTTCTCGACTCGGTCATCGACCGGTACTCCGACCTGGTCGTGCTGCTCGGCATCGTCGTGCTCTTCGCCCAGATGCCCCAACCGCGCGGCGCCGTCGTCGCGATGGCGGGGCTGATCGGCTCGATGATGGTGAGCTACACGAAGGCGCGGGCCGAGTCGATCGGCGTGCGTTGCACCGTGGGCATGATGGAACGCCCCGAGCGCATGATCTGTCTGATCGCCGGCGCGCTCCTCGATCTCCTCGAGCCCTCGCTGTGGGTCCTCGCCATTCTCTCGAACCTCACGGCGATCCAGCGCATCGCCTTCACCTGGCGCGCGACACGCGACGCCGCGCTCCTGCGCATAGTGCTCTGCGTGGCCGTGCTCCTGGCGCCGGTGGCCGTCGTGGCGCAGTCCGAGGCGCCGGGCACCGACGCCGAGCCGGCGGCAAAGGGCTGGGCGGCAGCCGTGGAAGCCTACCAGCAGGGCGAGGTCGAGCCGCTCATCCGCGAGTTCGGGCTCGACGGGGCCAGAGACAGCTTGATCGGCGACCACGTCCGTTACCTTCTGGCCGAAGCGCTCTCTCGGGGCGACGACCTCGCCGCCGCGCGTGCGGCCGCGCTGAGCGTTCCGGAACGCTATCCTCGTAGTCGCCTGGCGCCCCGGGCCCTGGTGCTCGCCGCGACGCTCGACCTGCGCGCGGGCCAGGAGGCCGCGGCGCAGACCGTCCTGGTTCGCTTGATCAACGACTATCCCGACTCGCCCGATCTCGCGGGTGCGCTCTATTTGCTCGCCATGTCGGCGGAGTCCCTCGGCCAGCTCGACGCGGCAGCGCTGACCTATCGCGACGTGCGCATCCTGACGCCCGCGAGCGGCTACGCCGACGGCGCCAGCGACAGGATCGTCGCGTTGCAGGCGACCGGCGTCCAGCTGCCCCCATTGACGCCAGCCCAGCGGATCGACCGTGCCGAGCGGCTCCTGCGGAGCGGCGTGGCCGACGTCGCCATGAGCGAAGCCGAGCGTCTCGTCGACGAAGTCAAGGAGACGGCGGTCGTGACGCGCGCGCTCCGTGTCGTCGTCGACGGCGCGCGGAGGCTCGGCCGCCACGAGCAGGCGGCGCGTACGCTCGGACTCCTCGCCGACCGGTCGCCCGCCGAGCGACGCCCGGCGCTGCGGCTCGAGCAGGCGCGGCTCCTCGTGCGCGCCAGCGAGCGGGCGCGGGCGCTGACCGCGCTCGACGCCGTCGTTTCGGCAGGTCCCGAAGCCGAGAAGTCCGAAGCGCTCTATCTCAAGGGCCGGGTGCTGGAAGACCAGGCTCGTGAGGTGGAGGCGACCGCGGTCTATCGCCAGGTCGTCGCCAACCATCCGACGCGCGAGGCCGCGGCGGCGTCCCTCTGGCGGCTGGGTTGGCTCGCGTACGGTAAACGTGACGCGCATGGCGCTCAGAAGGCCTGGACCCGCCTCGCCGAGCTCGGGACCGCCGGGGGCTACCGACACCCGGCGCTCTACTGGGCGGCCCGAGGCCGTGAGCAGGCGGGCGACGCCGGCGCGCCCGAGCTCTACAGCCAGATCCTTGCCGAAGCGCCACGGAGCTACTACGGCATGCTCGCGGCCGGGCGCCTCGGCCGCGCCCGGGAAGGGGGGGTGGCCGCGCCGATCGCGCTCCCGCCCGAGCCGCGCGCTGCCCTCGCCGACGATCCCGGCTTCGCGCGTGTCGAGCTGCTGCGGCGGATCAATCTCGTTGAAGATGCCGCCCAGGACCTCGAGGAGATCGTCCAGGGCGCGCTCACCGATCCCGTGCGCCTCTACGGGCTGGCGGGCACGTACGTCGCGGTCGAGCGCTATCACCTGGCGCTCCGCATCATGCGCCGGCATTTTCAGACGTTCGCGGCGACCGGAGACCCGACGCTGCCGCGTGCGTTCTGGGAGATGTTCTATCCGTACGCGTGGCGCGACGAGGTCCGGGACGCCGCGCAGCGCACCGGGCTCGACCAGTATCTGGTCGCCGCGGTCGTGCGCGAGGAGTCGAGCTACTACCCGCGCGCCCTCTCCCGCGCCGGCGCGCGCGGGCTCATGCAGCTCATGCCGGCGACGGCCAGGCTGATGGCGACGGCCGTCGACCTCGACGATCCCGGGGTCAACATCGAGCTCGGCACCCGCTTCCTCGCCGGCCTCTTGCGCGAGTTTCCCGACGCGCGCCTGGCGGTGGCCGCCTACAACGCCGGCCCCAATCGCGTCCGCCAGTGGTGGGCGGCGCGCCGCAGCGACGACGTCGAGGCGTTCGTCGAGCAGATCCCGTTCGACGAGACCCGCCTCTACGTGAAGAAGGTCGTCTTCTCCTGGGACGAGTACCGCCGGATCTACGGCGGGCCGTGAATCCCGAGCCACTCCCGCCCGAGATCATCACGTACTACAGGCAGGCCGGTGAGGCGGCTCGCCTCCTGGGCGGCGCCGGCCAGGTCGAGCTCGCGCGTACCCAGGAGATCATCCTGCGCCATCTGCCGCCGGGGCGCGTCGTGCTCGACGTCGGCGGCGGTCCGGGTGTCTACGCGTGCTGGCTCGCCGCGCTCGGCCACGAGGTGCACCTGATCGATGCGAGCCCGATGCATGTCGATCAAGCGCGCGTTGCTTCGGGCCGCCAGCCCGGGCGCGAGCTCGCGAGTGCGCGCGTCGGCGACGCGCGGCGGCTCGAGCGGCCGGACGCGAGCGCCGACGCCGTGCTGCTGCTGGGCCCGCTCTATCACCTGACGCAGCAGCCGGACCGGATCGTGGCGCTCGGCGAGGCTCGGCGGGAGCTCAAGCCCGGCGGCGTCCTGTTCGCCGCCGGGATCTCGCGCTTCGCCTCGCTCTTCGATGGGTTGTTCGGCGGCCTCTTCCGCGACCAGGCCTACGTCGCGATCGTCGAGCGTGATCTCACCGACGGCCAACACCGCAACCCGACGAGCGAAGACTACTTCACGACCGCCTACTTCCACCTGCCCCACGAGCTCGCGGCCGAGGTCACGCAGGCGGGGCTCACCGTGCTCGAGCTCCTCGGTGTCGAGGGCCCGGCGTGGCTCTTGCCCGATCTCGAGTCGCGCTGGGCCGATCCCCGGGAGCGCGAGCGCCTGATCTGGGCAGCCCGGTCGGTCGAGCGCGAGCCGACGTTGCTCGGTCTCAGCGCCCATGTCATCGTGGTCGCGCAGAACCGCCGATGAGGAACGCGTCGTGAACGTGGAGCTGCCCTACGGCGAGGCCACCCTGCCCGCGAGGCTCCCAGAGCGGACGCGGAGCCTGTCGAACACGGAGGCCGTCACCCCCGCACCGGTGGCGGATCTCCAGGCGGCCGTCGGCGAGGCGCTGGCCCGGCCGCTCGGGCTGCCGCGCCTCGGCGAGCTGGTGAAGCCCG
>Ga0066709_100000130_pt1 | contig 30509 bp, 31 predicted proteins | sample GraSoiAngelo_158_FD_79665 | JGI IMG/M metagenome (GOLD analysis project Ga0066709, IMG submission 79665) | Grasslands soil microbial communities from the Angelo Coastal Reserve, California, USA - 14_1009_16_30cm | ecosystem: Environmental > Terrestrial > Soil > Grasslands | place: USA...
CGCTCTACGGCGACGATCCCACTGCGACGTTCGCCGACGCAGTCGACAACGGAGACTTCACCCGCGTCGGCGGCTGCACCAAGGAGGCGACCGACAAGGTCTTCGGCGGTGCGGCGGTGATCCAGAGCCTCCAGACCAAGCTCGACGCGCTCGACGACCGGATCCAACAGGATCCGCGCATGGTCAAGGCTGTCGGCAAGTGGAGCACGTGCATGCAGAAGGCCGGCTACGAGGACCTCGCCGCGCCCGACGAGGTCGACACCGTCCTGCACAACAAGCTCGAAGCGATCGTCGGGCCGCCCGAGAGCCCCAAGCCCGACTACGACAAGGCCGCTTTGTCCGCATTGCAGAACGAGGAGCGCGCCATCGTGGCGGCGGACGTCAAGTGCGAGGCCAAGAACATCGACGACGTCGAGCTGAAGATACGCAAGGAGTACGAGGCCACCTTCCGTGAGCAGAACGCGGACCTGATCAGCAAGGTGCCTCCTCCGTGATCGACCTCTCGGGGGCGCCCGCCGACGGCCATCGCCTCGCGGGCGGCCTCGACAAGCCGGTCGTCCGGCTCTCCAAGGTCTCCCGCACCTTCGGGGCCGATCCTCCGGTCCACGCCCTGCGCGACGTCGACCTCACGATCTGGCCCGGCGAGTGGGTGTCGATCGTCGGTCCGTCCGGTTCCGGGAAGTCGACGCTGCTCAACATCGTCGGGCTCCTCGACCGCCAGACGGCCGGCATGTACCGCCTCGTCGGGGTCGACGTCGCCGCGCTCGACGACCTCGGCCGCGCCGGGCTCCGGGGACGCACGATCGGTTTCGTCTTCCAGGCCTTCCACCTGCTGCCCCATCGCACCGTGCTCGAGAACGTCATGCTCGCCGAGCTCTACGTGGGCGCTCCCCGGCACGGCCGGCAGGAGCGCGCCCGCGCCGCCCTCAACCGGGTGAGCCTCGACGACCGCGCCGACTTCCTTCCCACCAAGCTGTCCGGCGGCCAGCAGCAACGAGCCGCCATCGCGCGCGCGCTCGTCGGGGAGCCCAGCCTGCTGCTGTGCGACGAGCCCACCGGTAACCTCGACTCGCACAGCGCCGAGAGCCTGCTCGACGTGTTCGCCCAGCTCTCCCACGACGGGCTCACGCTGGCCGTCATCACCCACGACGACAAGGTTGCGAGCCGTGCCGGGCGCCAGGTGCGCATCGTCGACGGTGCGCTGGACGAGCTGACGCCGCCGAGCGCGGGCAACGGCCAGGTGCACGGGTCGTGAAGCTCCGACGTCGCGGCCGATCGGGGCCCGCCACCGCGAAGCCCCGGCTCGCGGCCAGAGATCTCTTCGAGGAGTGCCTCGCCAGCCTCCTCGCCCGTCCGGGCCGCGCCGTCTTGACCGTGCTCGGCACCGTCGTCGGTGTCGCCGCGCTGGTCGCCACCCTCGGCCTCTCGAAGACGGCCGGCAACCAGATCGTCGGCCGCTTCGACGCGCTCGCCGCCACCGACATCGTCGTCACCCCCAAGACCGGACGCACCGGCCGCGCCGTCAGGCAGAACGTGCTCCCCTGGGACGCCGAGCAGCGCGTCGGCCGGCTCAACGGCGTCGTGGCCGCCGGCACCCTGACGGATGTGAACGTGAGAGGCGAGCTGGTCCGGGCCGTGCCCGTGAACGACCCACAGGGCCAGACCCAGTTCCAGGTACCCGTGAAGGCCGCTTCCCCGGGCTTGTTCCGCGCCGTGCGAGCCAGGCTCAGCACCGGCCGTCTGCCCGACGCGGGACACTCGGCGCGTGGCGATCGGGTGGTCGTGCTCGGCCCCAACGTGGCCGCGCAGCTCCATGTGACGCGGGTCGACAACCAGCCCGCGATCTACATCGGCGATCGTCTGTACGTCGTCGTCGGCCTGCTGTCCACGGTCCAACGCCAGCCGTCGCTGCTGGGATCGATCGTGATCCCCGAGGGCACGGCCCAACGTGAGTTCGGCCTCACCGCACCGGGATCGGTGCAGGTCGAGACGCGCATCGGCGCCGCGAGCGTCATCGCCGGGCAGCTGCCGCTCGCGCTCAACCCCGCCGACCCCCGGGTCCTCAAGGTCGCCGCGCCTCCCGAGCCCCGCCGGGTCCGCGCCGGGGTGCAGCGCGACCTCAACTCGCTGTTCCTCCTCCTCGGCGGTGTGTCGCTGCTCGTCGGCGCGATCGGCATCGCCAACGTGACCCTCGTGTCGGTGCTCGAGCGGGTCGGTGAGATCGGGCTGCGACGCTCGCTCGGCGCCGCACGCCGCCACATCGCCGCGCAGTTCCTGATGGAGAGCACCACGCTCGGCCTCGTCGGCGGCGTGGTGGGTGCCGCGGTGGGCACCCTGGTCGTCGTCGGTGTGGCGGCAAGCCGCGCCTGGACACCGGTCCTGGAGGCGTGGGTGCCGCTGGGCGCTCCCCTCCTCGGGGGTGCGGTCGGCCTCTTGTCCGGTCTCTACCCTTCCGCCCGTGCCGCCGCGCTCGAACCGGTGGAGGCGCTGCGCTCCACGATGTGAGGGCGGGGGCGTGATTCCCTGCGGGATCGGTGGAGGTAGCGCGGCCTGGCGCGAAGCGGTACCGTCGGTGGCGGCTGGGGGTGGTGATGTTGTCCATCCCGGAGGGGGAGGGGGGAAGTGTCGACGATCCAAGGGCTCACTCCCGCGGTGCCGTGCCTGTTTCCCGGTTGCACTGAGACGGTGCGCTTCGATCTCGCTTCCGCCAACGGCAATGGCCCGACGCCGCGTGCGCACGCGAGATGTCCCAACGGTCACCCCCATTACGCCGAGGACACCGTGCGGTACGGGACCGACCGCGAGGCCTGAAGATCCGGTGCCCGTGTAGACGGTCGCTACCGACCGCCCGCGGACGCCCACGTCTCGACCAGCGGGTTGCGTCCGTCGAGGCTCCCTTCGGAGCCGTAAGGACGAAACCGGATGAATGCCGACTCGTGATGGAACGGCTTCCGGCGCTGCGCGGCGATTGCCACGGGATGGGCCGCCTCGCGTTGGCCATACGCATAGGCCGAGAGCGCGTCCGTCGACTGCCAGAGCGAGAAGGTGGAGACGAGCGGAGGGCGCGCCAGCCCGGTCGCCCAGATCAGACCCGGCGCACCGACGACGGCGCCCTCGGCCTTGGCGCTGGCGCGTAAGAAGCGGACGACCTGGGTGATACGGAGTCGGCCGAGCGTGAGCGCGGCCGCGGGCCCGTCGAGCTCGACGTCGTGCTTCGTCGGCACGTCGCTCGGGAGCCCCGGCCACGAGCCCGACGCCCGCAGTGGATCGAGTCGAACATGCCATCCACCTGCGAGCGTTGCGGCCATCGGGTGATCGGAGAGAAACCCGTCGAGGGCGTCGTCGTCGTCCCAGAACGCGATGAGCCCGACGCGGCTGAAGGCCGGTGAGGGGAGGACTGCGCCGCTGAGCGGCGCGGTGAGGGCCACGTTGGCGTGCCGCAGGCCAGGTGTGGAGGTCGGACGCGGGGCCCGGCGGAGCACCCTCAACGCCGATCGGACGCCGACGTCCGAGAGGTGAACCGATGCGATCATCGCATCCAGCATTCAGCGCGTCGGCGGCGAGGGTCAATCCGTGGACATCGGCAGGAGGGCAAGTGGTCCGCTCGCGTCGTTGGCGATCCTCTCGACGGACCGACACGCGCCCGAGAGACTGAACCGCGGGATGGGCGATCGCAACGAGGCGAACCGCCGCTGGGCCGACATGCTGGCCGAGTGGGCGATACCCGACGAGCTGCTGCAGGCCGCGCCCGCTTCGCCCTTCTTCTTCGATCCGACGGTGTTCATCGCGGCTGCAGACGAGGCGCTCGCGCGTGCGGGGGATTCGCCGTCGGACGCGGCGGCGCGAGAGTCCCTGCCGGAAGGCGGCGCGGTGCTGGACGTCGGTGTGGGAGCCGGTGCCGCGAGCCTGCGGCTCGCGGCACGAGCCGGGCACATCGTCGGTGTCGATCTCAGCCGTGAGCTGCTCGACGTGTTCGCAACCCGCGCGCAGGCTCTGGGCGTCGAATCGACGACGGTCGAGGGCGGGTGGCCGGACGTCGCGGCGCGAACATCACCTGCGGACGTGGTGCTGTGCCACCACGTCGTCTACAACGTGGCCGACCTGGCCGGCTTCGCGGACGCGCTGACGGCTCACGCCACGCGGCGGGTCGTGGTCGAGCTCACGACGACCCATCCCCTGGCCTGGATGGCCCCCTACTGGGAGGCCGTTCACGGACTGGGCCAACCCGATCGCCCGACAGCCGATGATGCCGTGGACGTGCTGGCCTCGCTGGGGCTCGACGTGCGGCGGCAGCGCTGGCAACGACGGCTCCAGATGATCGGCGAGTCGGATGCCGATCACGTGGCCCGCATCGCCCGGCGTCTGTGCGTTGGGCCCGCACGACACGCTGAGGTCCGACGGCTCCTCGAGGAGACGCCGCCACCCGACGCGCGCGAAGTGACGACGCTCTGGTGGGAGCCCACGGGCGGCTGAGCACGTCTGGGTAGGGTGCCTCGTGGACATCGGCGCTCACCTCCCACTGATGGACTTCGGTGCTCATCCGTACACCCTGGAGCATCTCGTCGAGTACGCGCGCGCGGCGAGGGCGCTCGGCTTCAGTGCTCTCGCCGCCAACGACCACCTCGTGTTCTCCGTCCCGTGGCTGGATGGTCCAACCGCCCTCGCGGCGGTGATCGGCTGCTCCGGTGACATGACCCTGGCCACGACGGTCGCCCTGCCCGTGGTTCGGGGGCCGGTCCCGCTGGCGAAGACGCTCGGGGCGATCGACCGACTCTCGGGCGGGCGACTCATCGTGGCGGTCGCGCCCGGTTCGGCGCAGCAGGATTACCAGGCCGTCGGCATCGACTTCGAGGAACGCTGGGCGCGCCTGGACGAAGCTGTCCAGGCACTGCGCGCGCTCTGGCAGAGCGACGCGGAGCCGTTCACCGGTCGCTTCTACTCGACACGAGGGATCACCCTCGACCCTCGTCCCGCGCGTCCCGACGGCCCGCCCTTGTGGATCGGTAGCTGGGGCTCGAAGGCGGGTCTGGGTCGAGTGGCCCGCCTTGCTGATGGCTGGTTGGCATCGGCGTACAACACGACACCGGCGCTCTTCGGTGAGGGCAAGCAGTACCTCGACGGCCAACTCGCACATCACGGCAAGGACCCCGCGACCTTCCCCAACGCGCTCGCGACCATGTGGTTCTACATCACCGAAGACCGCGGCGAGGCCGACCGCGTGATGCGAGAGCGGGTGGTACCCACGATCCACCGCCCGGAGGAAGTGCTAAGGGAGCGCCTTCCCGTCGGGCCCGCTGAGCTGTTCGCCGAGAAGCTTTCGGCCTTCGCGCGCGCGGGCGTCCAACGCGTCTTCATCTGGCCGGTGGCGGACGAAGCGCGACAACTGGCGCGGTTCTGCGAGCACGTCCTCCCGACGATCTCGTGACGAGCCATACCGACGGTTGTGCCGCGCATGCCTCCTCCGGTCACGTTTGTGGTTCGATGGCGACGTGGACGGCATCCACGATCTGGGTGGGATGCAGGGATTCGGACCGGTCGACGTCGAGCCCGCCGAACCCGTCTTCCACCACCCGTGGGAAGGGCGCACCTTCGCGGTGGCCACCAGTGCGCTCGCCGCGGGGGGCTTCAACACGCCGATGTTCCGCCACGCCATCGAACGGATGGACCCCGTCCACTACCTCTCCTCGTCGTACTACGAGCACTGGCTGACCGCGCTCGCCACGCTCCTCGTGGAGGCGGGAATCGTCACGCGCCGTGAGCTGGAAGAGCGGGCCGGCGCCTATCGCCTGTCGCGACCCGCACGGGCGACGCCGGACGACGTCGATGTGTCGCCGCCGGGTGAGGCGTCACGATTCTCCGTGGGCGATCGGGTTCGAGCGCGCGACATCCATTTCGACGGGCACACGCGTTGCCCGCGCTATGTGCGAGGGCGCAGGGGCGTGATCGTCCGCGTCGATGGCGTCGCTCCCCTACCCGAGATCGAGGCCCATCGCCGGGAGCAGGTCGCCGATCACACCTATGGCGTCGGCTTCGAGCTCACCGAGCTGTGGGGCGGTGACGCCGATCCCAACGCCGCCGTCCACGTCGACCTCTACGAGCGCTATCTGGAGCCGGCATGAGGGGGGCCCCGTGAGCGACGACCACGGTCATCATCCAACCGCGCTCACCGAGATCGAACGTCGGGCGCGCGCCCTGGAGGAGCTTCTGACCGAGAAGGGCATCGTCGACTCCGCGTTCATCGACGCCGTGGTGGAGGCATACGCGCATGACATCGGGCCCATGAACGGGGCCAGGGTAGTGGCCCGAGCGTGGGTCGACCCCGACTACAAGCTGCGTCTGCTGGCCGACGGCACCGCAGCCATCGCCGAGCTGGGCTTCGGCGGCGCGGAGGGCGACCACATCGAGGTGGTGGAGAACACGCCGGCGGTGCACAACGTCGTCGTGTGCACGCTGTGCTCCTGCTATCCCTGGCCGGTGCTCGGCCTTCCCCCGAACTGGTACAAGAGCCCGCCGTACCGGGCGCGCATGGTACGAGAGCCTCGGGCTCTCCTTCGGGAGATGGGTTGCGAGGTGCCCGACGAGGTCGAGATCCGCGTGTGGGACTCGAGCGCAGAGATGCGCTACATGGTGCTTCCCCAACGGCCCGCGGGGAACGAAGGTGCCACCGAGGAGGAGTTGGCGGCACTGGTCAGCCGCGACGCGATGATCGGCGTGCAACGGCTTTGAGCGATCCGGTCTGGCCCGAGGCTCGCCAGATGGGCGGAGTCGCCTCGCTGCCGCGCGACAACGGCGAGCTCGTGTTCGATGCGCCATGGCAGGGGCGGGTGCTGGCCATGGCCGTCGGGCTCGTTCAGCGGCTCGGTCTCAGCTGGGAGGATTTCCGCGCCCGTCTCATCGACGCGATCGCCGACCATCCGGATCGTCCCTATTACGAATCCTGGACCGCGGCACTTGAAGCGCTCGTGATCGACCTCGACGTCGCGCAAGCGCGCGACCTGTCGGAGCGAGCCCTCCACATCGAACCATGATGTGTCGCACGTGATGGCGCTACCCGCCCTCGGGCGTTACGCCCTCGTCTCCGTTGGCCGGGGGCGGTCCTTCGCCTCGCTCCGGAACGCTCGGTCGCGCGGGCACCACGAAGATGGCGAGCGCCGCCAGCACGATCCCTGAGCCGCCGAGGCCCGCAGCGGTGAGCAGCCGCACGCGAGCCTTCCGGCGACAGACGTGATTGGGGAGGCGACGGTTGGGGATCGCGGGGTTGCCGAGCTTGGTCAGGTAGCTGTCGCGATTCCACCGTTGGCGCGTCGCAGCCTGGAGGCGCCGCACAGGAGCGCCGCAGTGATAGGAGGGATTGTTCGGAACCGAGGCCCTGACGGGCACGAGTGCAACGGCCGCCGCGACGACGATGGCAGCCCCGGCGAGCACGAGAAGAATCGCCTTCATTTGACCGTTCATACTCCGAGAAGCGTTGGCTCGCTAGTGTCGCCGCGCCGCGGTGCGCCATCATGCACTGGTGATCGCCGAGGACGAGCGCATCTACCACGTCGCGTTCGACGGTGACTGGACGGAGGCCCAGAGCACTGGCGAGTACCGAGCATCGACGCGGGGTGCCCGTCTGGAGGACGTCGGCTTCATCCATGGGTCGTTCCGCAACCAGGTGGAGCGGATCGGCGCGCTGCTCTACGGCGACGTGGATGAGGAACTTGTCGTGTTGGTGATCGACCCCGCGCGCGTCCACGTCCCGATCAAGACCGAGATCCTCGAGGGCGGCGCCGAAGCGTTCCCGCACATCTACGGACCGCTGCCGGTCGACGCGGTGGTTGCGGTGCTGTCAGCCCACGCGAACAGCGACGCAACGTTCACCGTGGAAGTGCTGGCACCGGGTGGGCGATGAGGGTCTTGATCCCCCGACCTCTGCCGTGTGAAGGCAGCGCTCTTCCACTGAGCTAATCGCCCGAGGGAGACGAGAGTAGCGCGGGCTCCGGCGCGCGCAGCGGGGCGCGAAACGTCGACGTGAGGCCGGCGGGCAGGCGCGCGGGCTCGACGACGAACCGCATGCCCGACAACAGGACGCCCCGATGGGGGCCGGCCAGTGGCGCGAGCGCGTCGCCGTCCGGCACCTCCAGCTCGACACGCGCCAGCTGCGCCCGCCCGCGCAGGCGGCCGGGGACGACGACGGGGCCGTCGCCCCGTCGTTGCAGCGCCCGCATTGGAACCAACAGGGGCGGCGCCGGTCCCCACGGCCGCCCGCGCACGACGATGTCGCGGTCCTCCCAGACGACCTCGCGCTCGTCGCCGTGCGATCGCCAGCGCAGGGCGCCGACCTCCTTGGGGAACCCCCAGTTGAGGCGACCGCCGACGCGCGCCTCGGCGGTGGTGACGACCATCGTCGTGACGCACAGACCCGGCCGGGCACCGAGGCGGGCCGGCTCTCCCACGGCCAGCTCGAGGTACGGCCCCACCGGTGAGTCGCTGTAGCGCACGGCCGTCACCACACACGGGCCCGGCAGCCGGTGGATGCCTGCAGGCAGCGTGGAGGCGAGCTTGCGGCGCCGCACCACGCCCACGACGCACTCCCCCACCAGGGCCCACGGTGCGTGCGGCGTGCTCACGCGCGTAACCGTACGCTGCCCATGGTTCAATCGGTGCATGCGCATCGCCGTCATCGCGCCCCCTTGGGCGCCGATCCCTCCGACCCTCTACGGCGGCATCGAGCTCGTCGTCGACCGGCTCGCCGTGGGCTTTCAGGACGCCGGGCACGAGGTGCTGCTCTTCACCACTGGCGACTCGACGTGCGAGGTGCCCCGGCAGTACGTGCTCGACCGCGCCGAGGGCGGGCGCATCGGCGCCGCCGCCATCGAGCTGCGCCATGTCATCGCGGCCTACGACGCAGTGCAGGGCTTCGACATCGTGCACGACCACACCCTGATGGGCCCGCTCTACGCCGAGCGCTACCCCGGACTGCACGTCGTCACGACGATCCACGGGCCCTTCAACGACGAGCTGCGCGCCATCTACGGCCGCATGGCCCCGCGCGTGCCGATCGTGGCGGTCTCGCACGCGCAGCGCAAGCCGGCCCCCGAGATCCCCATCGCCCGCGTGATCCACCACGGCATCGACGTCGAAGCGTTCCCCTTCGGCGCCGGCGACGGTGGCTACTGCGTCTTCCTCGGCCGGCTCTCGCCCGACAAGGGTGCGGGCCGCGCGGTCGACGTGGCCCGCAAGACGGGAGTGCCGCTCAAGATCGTCGGCAAGATGCGCGAGCCGATCGAGCACGCCTACTTCGAACGTCAGGTCGCGCCCTACCTCAACGACGAGATCGAGTACCTGGGTGAGGTCGACCACGAGGAGAAGCTGCAGCTGCTCGCGGGTGCGACGGCCATGCTCTTCCCCATCCGCTGGAACGAGCCGTTCGGCTTGGTGATGATCGAGGCGCTCGCGTGTGGCACGCCCGTGCTCGCCTTCCCCGAGGGCGCCGCGCCCGAGGTGATCGAGGACGGTCGCACCGGCTTCCTCTGCCACGACGAGGCCCAGATGGCCGAGCTGCTCGAGTCCGTCGGCACGATCGACCGGAGCGCGTGCCGGGCCGCGGTCGCCGGCTACTTCTCCACCGGCCGGATGGTGCGCGAGCACCTCGACCTCTTCGCCGACGTCATCGGCAGGTGATCGGCGGCGCCGACCTCGACCACATCGCGGTGGCCGTCGAGCACCACGCCGACGCGTGGCCCCTGTATGTCCGCGATCTCGGTGGCACCTGGTACGCAGCGGGCCCCGGCTACGGGTTCAACTGGGCCCAGCTCGCGTTCGGCAACGGGATGCGCCTCGAGGTGCTCGAGCCCGCCGAGGTGGAGCGCAACGACTTCCTGCGCCGCTTCCTCGACCGCAACGGCCCCGGCCCGCATCACCTCACCTTCAAGGTCGGCGACATCAGGCAGGCACTCGACGCGGCCCGGGTGGCCGGCTACCCGCCGGTCAACGTGAACCTGAGCGACCCTTCGTGGCAGGAGGCGTTCCTCCATCCGAAGGACGCCCACGGCGTGGTGGTGCAGCTGGCGCAGGCCGCGCACGACGACGAGTGGTCGCCTCCGCCGGCGGAGTTGCCCGCACCGGGCACCGACCCGGCGGCGCTCGTACGCGTGAGCCACGCGGTCGCCGCGCTGCCGGACGGGCTGCGGCTGTTCCGCGAGCTGCTCGGCGGCCGCCGCGTCGACGAGGGCGGCGACGACATCGCCACGTGGGTGGAGCTCGCCTGGCCCGGGCCGGGTCGCGTGCGTCTGCTCGAGCCCACCTCGCCCGCGAGCCCGCTCGGGGCTTGGCTCGACGGCGGACGCGGGCGCGTGCACCACCTCGCGTTCGCGTTGCGCGACCCACGGGCCGTCCAGGGCGCCGTCGCCGATGGTGCCGGCCAGCTCGCGATCGCGGCCGACCGGGGCCAGGGCACGCGACTGCTGCTGGCTACCGCGTCGTCGGCGTAGTCACGGCCACCATGATGCCGTCGCGGCGCAGTCGTTCCGCGATGCGTCCGCGCAGCGCACGCGCGACCGCATGGTTCCGGGTCGGCACCGTCTTTGCCGCGACCCGCACGGTGACCCCATCGGCTGCGACGGTCTCGACCCCCCAGACCTCAGGGGGCTCGAGCACGATGTCGGTCCACGCGGGATCCTCCGCGAAGGCCTGGGCCTCCTCGGCGATGGCGCCGAGCGCGGTGGCCGAGTCCGATGCGTAGGGCAACACGATGTCGACGAGCGCGCGCGCCCAATCCTTCGCCGCGTTGCCGACGGTGCGGATCTCGCCGTTCGGCACGTACCAGACGGTGCCGTCGACACCCCGCAGGCGTGTCACCCGCAGGTTGACCTCCTCGATGGTGCCGCTGACCTTTTCGGTCACGGTCACGACGTCGCCCACGCCGTACTGGTCCTCGACGAGGATGAAGAACCCCGAGAGGAAGTCGCGCACGAGTGTCTGCGCGCCGAAGCCGAGCGCGATGCCGATGATGCTGGCGCCTGCGAGCAACGGCCCGAGATTGAAGCCGAGGAGGTCGAAGACGTAGATGGCTGCGAGCACCCACACCGCGATGCGAACGAGACTGGCGACGACGCCGCCGATCGTCGTTATGCGCTGCGCGGCCCGGGGTGACTCGATGTAGAGCGCCGACCGGGTGCCGAGTGAGTTGACGAAGCGGCGCGCCAGCGCGCCACCGACGCGTGATGCGACCATCGCGATCGCGAGGATGAGAGCGATCTTGACGAAGTACTGACCGGTCTGGGCCCCTAGTCGGCTGAGCCCGATCTTCCGGAGCAGCTCATAGAGGTAGTCGTCGTTGCGAAGCATCCCCCCAGCCTCGCGCCCCGGTGCCGCGGATCAGCGGTTCGCGGCCAGGTAGCTCCGGTAGACGGCGAGGAGGGCTTGTTTCTGCGAGTCCGAGAGCGCGGGGTCGGCCCGAATGCTCGACTCGGTGTCGAGCGCGTGCTCGCCGTCGTCGGTGGCGCCGTCGTCGTCGCGCTCGAGCAGTCCCGCCTGTGCCAGCAGTGTCTCCGCCGAGAGGTTGAGCGCGCGCGCGATCGAGCGGAGCACGCGAACCGAAGGTTCGTGCATGCCCCGCTCGATCTGGCTCAGATAGGGATTGGAGACGTTCGTGCGCTCGGCCAGCTCCCGCAACGAGAGGTTGGCCAGCCGGCGCTGGCTGCGAATGAGCTCGCCCAGCGCCGACAGCTGACCCTGCCAGGTGTCCTTGGCCACCATCGACTTTGCCGGTAGCCGTCGGACGCCGTCAGGCCGACTTCTTGGTCGCGACGACCGGCTTCGGCTTGGTGGTCGGGGCCGTCACCGTGCTCTTCGACGTGACGGGTGCGGCGGCCGCGAACAGCTCCTGGGCGAAGCGCCGCTGCGAGTCGAGCAGCTTGGCCGCGAAGTCGAACGCGTCGTCCACGACGGTGGACGCCTCGGGGATGCGGTCCGCGAACGGCAGTGCGGGCAGCTCGGGCACGAAGCCCTCGACGGTCTCGGCGAGGGTGCGGACACCGTCGACGGTGGCCTCCTGCGCCTTGTTGAGCAGATCGAGGACCTGGGTCTGGACGGATTCGGTGATCTCGGAAACGGGCACGGGAAGCTCCTCTGGGAAGTGCAGCCGCCGCAACTGACTGCCTGCGGGGCTCTGGGTGGTTGTGCAAACTATACTTTGCATTTGCGAGATACGTCAAGTGCGATCCGGCCCGGGGCGTGCTAGGCAAGGTGGCGATGGGTCGCATCGGTCTCGTGTTGGGAGCCGGCGGCGTGGTGGGTCACGCCTTCCACGCCGGCGTCCTCGCCGCCCTCCAGGAGGAGACGGGTTGGGATGCGCGCCACGCCGACCTGATCGTGGGAACGTCGGCCGGCTCCGGCGTGGCGGCACTGCTCCGCGCCGGTCTCTCTCCCGCCGACCTGCTCGCGAGGGCGACCGGCTCGGCGCTGTCGGCCGACGGCGCCCGGCTCGCGGCGCGGGTCGGTCCACCGCCGGCGACCGTGCCGTCGGCGGCACCGGCGATCGACTTCCTCTCCGGGATGGCCGCGCCGACCCGGCTCCTTGCCGCCGCTCGCCGCCCGTGGGAGGTTCGCCTCGGCACCCTCGCCGCGGCCGTGCTGCCTGCGGGGCGCGTTTCGTCAGAGCTGATCGCCGTCCCCTTCCGGTCGTTGTTCGACACGCAATGGCCGGCACGCCCCACGTGGATCTGCGCCGTCCAGCTCGACTCCGGACGCCGTGTCGTCTTCGGACGCGACGGCGCGCCGCCGGCGTCGATCGCCGACGCGGTGGCCGCGTCCTGTGCAATCCCCTCGTTCTTCACGCCGGTCACGATCGGCGGGACGCGCTACGTCGACGGTGGCGCGCACTCCCCGACCAACGTCGACGTGGTGTCCGCGGAGGCCTTCGATCTCGTCATCGTGAGCTCACCGATGTCGACATCCCGCGGTGGGACGCGCGTCGCGCTCGACACCGCGGCCCGCCGGCTCTTCCGCGTCTACCTCGGCCGCGAGGCCGAAGCCGTGCGCCGAAGCGGCGTGCCGGTGGTCGCGTTCCAGCCGAGTGCGACCGACACGAGCGTCATGGGTGTGAACGCCATGGACGCGACCCGTCGCAAGCCGGTCGCCGAGCACATGCACGGCGCGACCCGGCGACGGTTGCAGGAGCCGAAGCTCCGCGACCGGCTGGCGGCGCTCAGCTCCCCGTGACGCCTGCCGCCTTGAGCAGCTCGCCCATGCCGTCCTCGATGCCGCGGCACAGCACGCCGATGTCGGGTGCCGCGTCGTAGTCACCGGTGACGCCGAAGTTGATCATCCCGTTGTAGGAGAAGATCGCGATGCCGATGCGCATCTGGCCACCCAGGGGCACGAACGGGAACGCTTCCAGCATCTGGCGGCCCACGGCATAGAGCGGGAACTGCGGGCCGGGAACGTTGGTGGTGACGGTGTTCACGTTGCGCTGCGACGCGCGTGACGCGACCCGGGTGCCGACGGCGAGGAGCATCGGCGGGGCGAAGCCCGTGAGCGAGGTCAGCACCTCGCCCGCGACCGCCTGCTTCGACTCCTTCAGCCCGTCCATCTGCACGCGTATCGAGGTCAGGCGTTCGACCGGGTCGACGATGCCAACAGGCAGCTGGGCGAACATGGCCGACACGCGGTTGTTGTACGTCCCCCGCTCACCGGGCGTGCGCACGGAGACGGGCACCAGAGTCGTGACGTCGCGGCCGTCGACGGTCTCACCGCGTGACAGCAGCAGGTCGCGGAAGCCCTGGGTGATGGCCGTCAGCACCACGTCGTTGACGGTGCCGCCGAGGCTCGTGCGCACGACCTTGATGTCGCCGAGGGTCGAGCGGGCCCAGTCCCACCGCCGGTGCGGTCCGATGGGCCCGTTGAGCGACGTCTCCGGGCTGCCGCGCACCGCGGTGACGAGCGAGCGCAGGCCCTTGCCGACGTCGCCGAGCTGGGCGCGCAGGGCACGGGGACCGCGCAGCCCTGAGCGGAGCGCCCTGAACTGCTCGTAGGGGTTGACCACGCGGTCGCGCACCGCGTCGGTGAACAGCGCGGTGTTCGACGGCTCGGGGGCGGGTTCCCAGACCCCGGGCTCGGGCGGCGATGGCGACGGGTCCTGGTCGAGCACGACGGTGAGCAGGTCGGTGCCGGAGACGCCGTCGACCATGGCGTGGTGGACCTTGGAGATGATGGCCCAGTGGCCGTCCTCCAGGCCCTCGACCATCCACATCTCCCAGAGGGGCTTGGTGCGGTCGAGCTGCTGTGACATCACCCGTCCGACGAGGTTGCGCAGCTCCTCGTCGCCTCCGGGCGGCGGCAGCGCGGTGTGGCGCACGTGGTAGCCGATGTTGAAATGGGGGTCGTCGACCCAGAGCGGCCGGCCGAGGTCGAGCGGCACGAAGCGAACCTTCTGGCGGTAGCGGGGCACGACCGGGAGCTTTCCCGCCACCATCGCCTCGAGCTCCGATGCGGGTGGTGCGGGCCCTTCGAACACGGCCACCGAGCCGATGTGCATCGGGCTCACCGGTCCCTCGAGGTGCAGGAAAGAGGCATCGAGCGGGCTCATGCGGTCCATATGGGGGCCCCGATCTGTTTCGCCGGTCGCCCGAAGTTCAGGCGCCCGTCGACGCTACTCCGCCGGTTCGCGCCGAGGGGAGGGCGCCTCCCGGAAGTGGCTGCCGAGGTCACCGACCAGGTCGACCACGGTGGCCCGCTCCGTGAAGTGCCACGCGAGTCCGGCCGCGTCGCGTGCGAAGGCGTCGTGGTACCGCCCGCTCAGGATCGGTCGGGGCGACCGGGCGTCGACCCCGTGGATGACGGTGAAGGAGCAGCGCGACCTGGCCCGCCCGCGGCGCTCGTCGACCTCGACGACGAGGTTGGAGATCACGTGCTTCGTGCGCGGCGACCCGTCGTACAGGCGCACGCCGTCGTAGACGCGCCGGACCGCCTCGGCACCACGCAGGCCCTCCGGGTGCTCCGGCGAGCGCCAGACCGCCCGGTCGAAGAGCCGGGCGACACCATCGAGATCGCCTGCGTCGAGCCGCTCGGCGTACGCGTGCACGAGCGCGGTCACGGCCTCGAGGCCGGTACGTGCGTCAGACACACGCCTTGCGGAAGCGCTCGTCGTACCCGCCGGCGAGCGCGTGGAGCGCGCCCTGCACGTCGCCGCTGAAGGACGGGCCGTGCATGAGCCCGAGCGTGCGGGGGTGCAGGTCTGTGAGCGATCGGATCGTCGGCGCGGTCGCAGGCGTGAGGCACGTCGCGAGGAACATCTCCTCGGCCACGAGCGCGGGCTCCACGATGTCGTCCTCCGTCAGCGCGGGGCTGTTGCCCGTCGCGGTGAACAGGTCACCGCACAACAGCGTGCCGGTGGTCTCCTCGAAGAGGAGGTGGGCGTCCCAGCCGTGGGGCACGTGCGGCGTGTCGAGATGACGCACCCGCTTACCACCGAGGTCGATCACCTCGCCGTCGGCCACGGGCCTCGGCGGGCGGTCGGCCAGGTCGTTCACCGACACCATGCACCCGACGACGGTGTGGGCGACCTCGGCGCGTGGAGCCGCCGCCAGCCATTCGTTCATCGACCCGCACTCGTCGGACTCGACGTGGCCGAACGTGATCCATCGCAGGCGCTCGAGCGGAACGACGCGTGCCGCCGCCTCTGACACCAGGGGGAAGAGCTGACGCGGACCGCAGTGGAAGAGCAACGGCTCCTCCGCGTCGATCACGAACTGGTTGAACATGAAGTCGGCCTCGGGCACGTAGGTCGACAACCGGTAGATGCCGTCGGTGATCTCGTTGACGGTGGTTTCCATCAGAGTCGGAGCTCCTTGGTGAGGGGGCCGGTGCGTTTGCCCCGGCCAGATGGTGGTGGTCTGTGTCGTTGTCGACGCTCCTTCGGAGCGTGTGTCAGCGACGCCTCCTTCGGGGCTTGAGGTGGTCCATGAGCATGTCGATGGCTTCGTCGACGAGCCGGATCCAACGGTCTCCGGTCGGGTCGTTGGCGTGCTGCTGGGCCACCAGTCCCGCGACGACGGCCGTGGTGAGGTCGAGATGGCGGGGCTCGGTCAGCCCGAGGGCTGCGAGCTGCGCCTTCGCCCCGTCGAGGGCTTCGACCGCGAGCGCGTACGACTGGGGCGATGGCTCGAAGCCCGGGATCGTGCGCTGGAAGAGCAGCTGGTAGCGGGCCGGGTCCTCGCTGGCGAAGGCGACCCAGAGGCGGAGACCTTGGCGCAGCGCTTCGGCGGGGTCGTCGGAGAACCGGGCCGCGGCCAGCCGATCGAGCAGCTCGCGACAACCCTGGGCGAACAGCGCGTCGTAGATCGCGTGCTTCGAGTCGAAGTAGGAGTAGAGCGACTGGGCCCGCATGCCCACCCGGCGTCCGAGGTCGCGCAGCGACAGCCCCGCCGGCCCCTCTTCCCGGACGAGGGCCCACGCCGCCTCCAGGATCTCCGCCCGGGTGGCCGCATTGCGTTCGGATCTCCTGTCGCGCATCGGTATAACTGACACTGTTCGGAGACTCGCACGATGACAGGCATCTGTCAAGAGGTACCGTCCGGCATGGCCGTGAAGAACCGCCAGCTGGTGCTGGCCGCCCGCCCGGTGGGGATGGCGGACGACTCGTGCTTCCGGCTCGAGCAGGCCGAGGTGCCGGCCATCGGCGACGGCGAGGCGCTCGTGCGGGTGGTCTACCTCTCGATCGACCCGACCATCCGCGGGTGGATGAACGAGGCGGACACCTACTTCCCTGCGATCCGGTTGGGCGAGGTGATCCGCGGCGGAGGCATCGGCGAGGTGGTCGAGTCGCGGAACCCCGGATACACCCCAGGCGATCTCGTCTTCGGATTGACCGGATGGCAGGAGTACGCGGTGGCCGACGGGGGTGCGCGCGCGATGACCGTGCTCCCACCGGGCATCCCCCTGCTCGACGCACTGAGCGTCTACGGGGTGACGGGGATGACCGCCTACTTCGGTGTGCTCGACGTCGGGCGCCCACAGGAGGGCCAGACCGTGGTCGTGTCGGGCGCGGCCGGCGCCACCGGCTCCGTCGCCGGCCAGATCGCCAAGATCAACGGTTGCCGTGTCGTCGGCATCGCGGGCACCGACGAGAAGTGCGCGTGGGTCACGAACAAGCTGGGCTTCGACGCGTGCATCAACTACCGCACCGACGACGTCGCCGCCCGCCTGCGTGCGACGTGCCCCGACGGTGTCGACGTCTTCTTCGACAACGTCGGTGGCGAGATCCTCCAGGCCGTGCTCGAGCGGATCAACCTCGGAGCGCGCGTGGTGCTCTGCGGCGCCATCTCGATGTACAACTCGCCCGAGCCACCGCCTGGTCCGTCGAACTACGTGCAGCTGGTCATCAAGCGGGCCCGGATGGAGGGCTTCCTCGTGCTCGACTACGTGTCGCGCTTCCCCGAAGCCCAGCTGCAGATGGCGAGCTGGGTGGTCGACGGCAAGATCCAGCACGCCGAGGACGTCATCGCCGGGCTCGAGAACGCGCCCGGCGCGCTGAACCGCCTGTTCACCGGAGCCAACACCGGCAAGGTCATCGTCCAGGTGAGCGAGGAGCCCTGAGCGCGGGCCGGCGATCCTGGTGGGGTTGGGGGTGGGAGCACGAGGCGCTCGCACCTCAGCAGGTCGCCAACCTGGCTGCGGCAGTGGCCAGCCGCTTCGGTGTCGACGACCTCGACGTGCGCCCTCCGCCCACGCTGACCGACATCGCCCTGCGCGCGCCGCGTGTGTCGCCGCCGACTGCGCTGGCCGAGCTGTGCTCGTCCGTCCCCTACGACCGCGCCGGCCACACGTACGGCAAGTCGTACCGCGACGTCGTGCGCGCGTTTCGCGGCGATCTTCCCAACCCGCCCGACCTCGTGGCGTTCCCGCGCGACGAGCGCGACGTGGTGGCGTTGCTCGACTGGTGCGCGGACGCGCGTGTCGCCGCCATCCCCTATGGCGGCGGGTCGTCGGTGGTCGGCGGCGTGGAGTGCGATGTGGGCGACGACTTCGGGGGCGTGGTGTCGATCGACCTCACGCGGCTCGACCGTGTCGTCGAGATCGACCGGGTCTCGCGCGCGGCGCGCATCCAGGCCGGCGCGCTGGGCCCGGTGCTCGAGGACCAGCTGCGCCCGCACGGCCTCACGCTCCGCCACTTCCCGCAATCGTTCGAGTTCTCCACCCTCGGGGGTTGGCTGGCGACCCGCTCGGGCGGCCACTACGCCACGCTCTACACGCACATCGACGACCTGGTGGAGTCGATCCGGGTCGTGACGCCCACGGGGATCAGCGAGTCGCGCCGGCTGCCCGGCTCGGGCGCGGGGCCCTCGCCCGATCGCCTGTTCCTGGGCTCCGAAGGCATCCTCGGCGTCATCACCGAAGCCTGGATGCGGGTGCAGGACCGCCCCACGTTCAAGGCATCGGCCGGCGTCCGCTTCCCGACCTTCGCCGCGGGCGTGGCCGCCACGCGGGCCGTGGCCCAGGCCGGTCTCTTCCCTACCAACTGCCGGTTGCTCGACGCCGGCGAGGCCGCCACCTCGGCCGGTGTCACCGACGGGTCCGCCCTGCTGGTGGTGGGCTTCGAGTCGGCGGACCACCCGCTGGACGCGTGGATCGAGCGCGCCGTCGCCTGCTGCGCGGATCACGGCGGCACCGTGCCCGAGCGCATCCGCTCCTCGTCGACCGAAGGCGCCGCCGGTGCGTGGCGCGGGTCGTTTCTCCGCGCGCCCTACGGACGTGACGCGATGGTGGCGATGGCGTGCATCGCGGAGACGTTCGAGACCGCCTGCACCTGGAGCGGCTTCGACACGCTGCATGCGGGTGTCGTCGAATCGGTCGAGAAGGCGCTGCAGGAGATCTGCGGCGGCGGGTTCGTGACCTGCCGCTTCACCCACGTCTATCCCGACGGGCCCGCGCCCTACTTCACCGTGCTCGCGCCGGGGCGACGGGGCGCGGAGCTCGAGCAATGGGCCGACATCAAGGCCGCGGCCGCCGAGGCGGTCATCGCCAACGGTGGCACGATCACCCACCATCACGCGGTGGGTCGCGACCACCGACCCTGGTACGACCGCCAGCGCCCGGATGCGTTCGCGGGTGCACTGCGCGCGGCCAAGCGCGCCCTCGACCCCGCCGGCATCCTCAACCCGGGCGTGCTCGTCGATCCTTGAGCGAGCGTCGCACCGCACGCCGGTTGAGCGCCCGCGCCCGCGAGCCGCAGCGGGAGGACGCCACCGACGCGCTGGTCGATGGCGACGTCCCGTACACGCGCGGCACCGCGCGTGCCGCCCTCGCCCATCGCCCGTTTCGGGTCGTGTGGGGCGGCACGTTCGCCTCCAACGTCGGTACGTGGATGCAGAACGTCATCCTCGCCGCCTTCGGCTACGAGCTCACCCGCTCGACCACGTTCGTCGGGGTGCTCTTCTTCGCGCAGCTCGGACCACTCCTCTTCCTCGCCACCCTGGGAGGCGCGCTCGCGGACATCGTCGACCGCCGGCGCCTGCTCGTCGCCATGCAACTGGCCCAGCTGGTTCTCTCATTCGTGCTCGCGGGCCTGGCCGCAGCCGACCACCCGTCGCGCGTCGCGCTTGTGGCGTGCGTGCTCGCCATCGGCGTCGCCAACGCGCTGAGCGCGCCGGCGCTCTCGGCCGTCCTGCCGACCCTCGTCCCCCGGCCCGATCTGGCCGGCGCCGTGTCGCTCCAATCGGTGCAGATGAACGCATCGCGTGTGATCGGTCCCGCCATCGGCGGTGTCCTCTACCCCGCGTTCGGCGCCGCGCCCGTCTTCGCCGCCAACGCGCTCACCTACCTCTTCGCGGTGGCGGCGATCTGGGTCACGCCGTTCCCCCGCCGGGCCCGCGACGCCTCGGAGGAAGGAAGGGGGCGCCTGCTGGCCGGGTTCCGAGTGGTCCGGCACGACCCGCTCGTGCGACGCATCCTCACCACCATGGCGACGATGTCGCTGTTCTCGCTCGCGTTCGTCGGGCTCATGCCCGCGCTCGCGGCGGACAACCTCGGCATGCGACCCCGGAGCCTCGGCTACGGGCTGCTCTATGCCGGGTTCGGGTTGGGCGCGGCCCTGGGTGCGGTGTCGATCGGCACGCTCCTCGCGGGCCGTTCCAAGGCGCGCATCGTGCGGCTCGGCTTCGTTGCGTTCTCGGTGCTGCTCGCGTGCTTCGCCCTCGTTCGGTCGGCTGCGCTCGCGTACCCGGTCGCCATCCTGCTCGGCATCGCCTACTTCGCAGTGGTGACATCGCTGTCCACCGTGCTGCAGGAGAACCTCGCCGACCACCTGCGCGGCCGGGTGATGGCGCTCTGGATCATGGCCTTCGGCGGCACGGTGCCCATCGGCGTCCTCGCCGCGGGGGCGGTCGCCACCCACACGTCGATCACGGCGGTCGTGCTCTTCGGCGCGGCGGTGGCGCTGGTGCTCGCCTGGTACGCCGACCTGGTCAAGGCGGGTGGACCCGGCCCCGCCTGAATGGCTGCCTGACCGCCCTCGACCGGCAGCACTTCATGGGCACGGCGCTCAATCGGCGGGCTCGAACTGCCGACCTCTCGATCAGTCCACCGTCGCGCGGGGGGCCAGCCGACAGCTTCAGGGGAGTCCCCGCTGAACGATCCGACCAGCCATCTGCCGGGCAAGGGACGGGGTCGACGACGGCCGCCCCCGCTCAGGTCGCGGTCCCGATGCCGCCTCGCGCGCCCGACCGGCAGCGCGACCCTCCGCGAGCGCGGGCCGGCCGAGGACGGGTTCACCCTCGTCGAGCTGATGGTCGTGGTGCTCATCCTGGGGATCCTGATCGCGATGGCTGGGTCGACCTTCTCCGAGGTCCGCAACCTCGCCCAGAACCGGTCGGCCCAGGCGCACGCCCGGAACGGGCTGGTCGTCGAGAGGACCTATTACAGCGATCAAGCGAAGTACACCGACACCGTGGTGGACCTCACCGCCACCGAGCCTTCGCTCACGTACGTCACGACGGCTGCCGCGTTGACCACCGGCAGCATCGTGTACGTGAAGAAGTTCAGCGTTGCGAACCCCGACGACACGGTGGTCGTGGGGTCGCGCAGCGCCGCAGGCAAGTGCTACTGGCTGCGCGATTCGTCGGCGACCCCACCGGGCACGCAGTACCTGTCGAACAGCACCTGTGCGGCACCGGACAACACGACGGTGATGTTCGCCGGCTGGTAGCGGCCGCCGGGGCGGCTACGCACCGGGCGGTGAGACAAGGAGCGCGGAGCGGAGGAACTCGAGCAGCTGCTTACGCCGCTGCAGCAGCGAGCGGGCCGTCGGCTCCACCCCGAGCGCGCGCAGCACGTCGACCTCCGTCGCCACGCCGATCACGGCCGAGTAGGCCGTGAGCAGCAGCAGCCGGGAGTCGTGGCGGCGCACGTTGCCGGCCTCCATCTCGGCGTCGAGGAACTCGGTCGCCCGGGTCACCAGCGGGTCGAGGGCCTCGGTGAGGCGGGTGGCGGCGGGTGGGCCCAGCCGGCCGACCTCGCGCACGAGCCCGAGCAGCTCGGGGCGGCGGGCGGCGAGCCGGAACACCGATCGCACGATCGCCTCCACCCGTTCCCATCCCGGCCCGGCCCGGGCGAGCGAGTGCTCGAGCGCGTCCGCCAGCTCGGCACCGGAGCGGTCGATCACCGCGTCGAGGAGCGCGGGCTTGGACGAGAAGTGGTACAGGATCGTCTGCTTGCGAACGCCGAGGCCGGCGGCGAGATCGTCGAGCGAGGTGGCCTCGTAGCCCCGGGTGCCGAACGACGAGAGCGCGGCGTCGAGGATCCGGTCGGGCGTTCTCACTTACCAGATGGTAGAGAAGAGGGGTGATCGACGAGGCCCTGGGCGGCCAGCGGATCGCCGTGACCGGCGCCACCGGCTTCCTCGGCACGGCCGTCGTCGAGCGCCTGCTGCGGACCGTGCCCGGCTGCGAGGTCGTGATCCTCGTCCGCCCCGGTCGCCGGGCCTCCGCTGCGGATCGCGCCCGGCGCGAGATCGTGCGCAACGACGCGTTCTCGCGCCTCCGTGACGAGTGGGGCGCCGCCGCCTTCGAGGACGAGATCGCCCGCCGCCTCCACGTGGTCGCGGCCGACGTCGCCGTCGACGGGCTGGGCCTCGACGACGAGGGTCGCGCGCAGCTCGGAGGCTGTGACACCGTCATCCACTCCGCCGCGAGCGTCAGCTTCGACTCGCCTCTCGACACCGCGGTCGAGGTCAACCTGCTCGGGCCGACACGCATGGCCGCTGCATTGCAGGAGCTCGGTTCGAGCGCGCACCTCGTCGCCATCTCGACGGCGTACGTTGCGGGCGCACGCCGGGGCCGGGCGCCGGAGGCGCCGCTGAGCGAGACGCCGTTCAGCACCGATGTCTCCTGGCGCGCCGAGGTTGAAGCGGCCCGCCGGGCGCGCGCCGACTTCGACGCGGAGAGCCGGCGGCCCGCGCACCTCGCCCGGTTCTCCCGCGCCGCACGCCACGAGCTGGGCGCGGCGGGCACGCCGCTGCTGGCCACCAAGGCCGAGCGGAGGCGCGAGCAGTGGGTGGTCGACCGTATGGTTGAAGCCGGTCGAGCGCGCGCCTCTGCCCTCGGCTGGCCCGACGCGTACGCCTACACCAAGTCGTTGGGCGAGCGGGCGCTGCTCGAATCGCGGGGCGATGTGCCGGTGACGATCGTGCGGCCCTCGATCATCGAGTCGGCGCTGGCGGAGCCGTACCCGGGCTGGATCCGCGGCTTCCGCATGGCCGAGCCCGTGATCATCTCCTACGCGCGCGGCCTGCTGCGGGAGTTCCCCGGCCTGCCCGAGGGCATCGTCGACGTCATCCCCGTCGACTACGTGGTGGCGGCCGTCATCGCGGTCGCGGCCGCGGGGCCCTCGCCCGAGGGGCCCACCGTGTTCCAGGCGGCGACCGGCAACCGCAACCCGCTGCGCTACCGCCGTCTCGTCGACCTCGTGCACGACTACTTCACCGAGCACCCGCTCTACGACAACGACGGCCAGCCCATCGTCGTCCGCAAGTGGACGTTCCCGGGCCGGGGACGCGTGCAGGGCCAGCTCCAGCGCAGCCTGCGCGCGCTGAACACCGCCGAGCGGGTGCTGACCTCACTTCCCGTGCGGGGGAAGCGGGCCGACCTGTCCGCCCAGCTCGAGGAGCGCAAGGGTCAGGCCGAGCGCGCCCTCGGCTACGTCGAGCTCTACGGCGCGTACGCGGAGACGGAGGCCGTGTTCGACGACACGCGCCTGCAGGCGCTCTGGTCGACGCTCGACCCTGCCGATCGGGCCACGTTCCCGTTCGACACGAGCGCCATCGACTGGACCCACTACGTGACCGACATCCACCTTCCGTCGGTCGTGCACCACGCCCGGGTGCGCACCACGGGAGTGGCGCGCGAGGGCCTGTCGCGCCACGAGCGCGGTCGGCGCGCCGTGCTCTCCCCCGACCGGCACATGGCCGCGTTCGACCTCGAGAACACGTTGATCGCGTCCAACGTGGTCGAGTCGTACGCGTGGCTCGCGACCCGTCACCTGCCCGACGACGAGCGGGCCCGGTTCACCGCGCGCATGCTCAGGGAGGCGCCCTCGTTGCTGAAGCTCGACCGCCGTGACCGGGGGGACTTCCTGCGCCACTTCTACCGGCGCTACGACGGCGCGCCCGCGGCGCGGCTCGAGCATGACGCATGGGAGCTGTTCAGCGACCTGCTCCTCATGAAGTCGTTCCCGGCGGGCATCCGGCGGGTCCGCGAGCATCGCCGCTTGGGCCACCGGACCGTGCTCATCACCGGCGCCCTCGACTTCGTCGTCGCGCCGCTGCGCCCGCTGTTCGACGACGTCGTGTGCGCGAGCCTCGGGCGCCACAACGGCCGGCTCACGGGCGAGCTCGAGACCGCGCCACCGACCGGGGAGGCGCGCGCGCTGGTGATGGCCGAGTACGCGGACGCAGAGGGCCTGTCGCTCGTCGAGTCGGTCGCCTACGCGGACTCGGCCAGCGACCTGCCGATGCTCGAGGCCGTCGGCCATCCCGTCGCGGTCAACCCCGAGACCAAGCTGGCCGCCATCGCGCGCAAGCGAGGTTGGCACGTCGAGCACTGGGCGAAGGCGCCTGGCGCACGACGGGCGCCGTTGCCCATCGGGCCGCGCGCATGACGCCGCTCGTCTCCCCCTCATCCTTCGGGAGGGCGGGGTGAAGGCGCTCGTCTTCGAACGGTCGCTGCCGCGCCTGGCCGCGGCGCGCGTCGCCTGGAAGGCGGGGCCGCTCGCGTTCACGCGCGACGCGGAGGAGCCCCCGCTCCCCGGGCCGGACTGGCACCGGGTGCGGCCCCGCCTGGCAGGTATCTGCGGCTCCGACCTGGCGACGGTGGAGGGACGTTCGTCCCGGTGGTTCGAGCCCATCGTGTCGTTCCCGTTCGTGCCCGGGCACGAGATCGTGGGCGACCTCGACGACGGCACCCGTGTCGTCGTCGAGCCCGTGCTGGCCTGCGCGGCCCGCGGCATCGACCCACCCTGCGAAGCCTGTTCCGAGGGCGCCACCGATCGATGCGAGCGTCTCGCCTTCGGCCACCTGCAGCCCGGTCTGCAGACGGGCTTCTGCACCGACACCGGCGGAGGTTGGAGCACCGCGCTCGTCGCCCACGAGAGCCAGCTGCACCGCGTCCCCGACGGGATGAGCGATGAGGCCGCGGTGATGGTCGAGCCCGCGGCGTGCGCGATCCACGCCGCGGTCGCGCCCGGCGTCACCGGCGACACCGTCGCCGTCATCGGCGCGGGCACGCTCGGTCTCTGCACGATCGCCGCGCTCCGCACCCACGCGCTGCCGGGCCGCCTCATCGCCGCCGCGAAGCACCCCGAGCAACGGCGGCTGGCGCGCGAGTTGGGTGCCGACACCGTCGTCGAGCCCGCCGAGCTGCGTCGCGCCGTGCGGCGGGCGACGGGCTCGATGGCCCTCGACACCGGCCTGACCGGTGGGGCCGACGTCGTCGTCGACTGCGTCGGCAGCGAGGCGACGATCACCGAAGCGCTCGCGGTGGTCCGTCCCGCGGGCACCATCGTGCTCGTGGGCATGCCCGGTCGGGTCAACCTCGACCTCACGCCACTGTGGCAACGTCAGGTCATGCTGGTCGGGGCCTACGCCTACGGCACCGAGGTCGACATCGGGCGCCGCACCTTCGACCTCGCCTTCGATCTCGTGCAGGAGGCCGGGCTGGAGCGGCTCGTCTCCGCCGTCTACCCGCTCGAGCGCTTCAGAGAGGCCATCGACCACGCCACCGCCGCAGGGCGGAGGGGTGCGGTCAAGGTGGCGTTCGACCTGCGCCAGGAGCGAGAGAGGAACCGCTGATGGGCAGGCCCGGGTTCGTCCTCGAGGTCGACCGCTCGACCCCGCCGACGCTGTTCTTCCACGGGGAGGGCTTCCGTCTCGAGCCGCTGCCGGTCGGGTCGCGGGTCGTCTACCCGGCGGAGCCCCTGGAGCCGATCGAGGACCCCGACGACGCCATCCGGCACGCGCTCCTCCACCCGCTCGGGGACCGCGAGCCGCTGCCGGCCCTGCTCTTCCCGGGCATGAAGCTGACGATCGCGTTCGACGACATCTCGCTGCCGCTTCCCCCCATGCGCGCGCCCGACGTACGCCAGCGCGTCATCGAGGCCGTGCTCGACCTCGCGGCCGAAGCCGCGGTCGACGACGTCGTGCTGATCGCCGCGCTCGCCCTGCACCGACGCATGCACGACCACGAGCTGCGGCACGCGCTCGGAGCTCGGGTCTTCGACGCGTTCGAGCCCAACGGCCTGCTGTTGCAGCACGACGCGGAGGACCCCGCGAACCTCGTGCACCTCGGCCACACCGACCAGGGCGAGGACGTCGAGATCAACCGGCGTGCAGCCGAGAGCGACCTGCTCGTCTACGTCAACATCAACCTCGTCGCCATGGACGGTGGGCACAAGAGCGTGGCGACGGGTCTCGCGTCCTACCGGTCGCTGCGTCATCACCACAACGTGCAGACCATGCAGCACAGCCGCTCGTTCATGGATCAGGAGCGCTCCGAGCTGCACTCGTCGAACTGGCGCATGGGCCGTCTGATCGCGGCGTCAGGCGTGAAGGTCTTCCAGATCGAGACCACGCTCAACAACGACACGTTCCCCAAGCCGTTCGCCTTCCTCCAGAAGCGCGAGTGGGAGTGGTCGGCCCGTGATCGTGCGTCGTACTTCGCCGCGGCCAAGGCCCTCGACCGCACACCGCCGCGGATCGCGCGCTCGCTCTTCCAGACGCAGCGGGCTCCGTACGGGATCACGGGTGTGCACGCGGGTGAGGTCGAGGCGGTTCACGCCGCGACGACGGCCAACGTCTACCGCCAGCAGCTGGTGCCGGTCGAGGGACAGACCGACGTGCTCACGATGGGGCTGCCCTACATCTGCCCCTACAACGTGAACTCGATCATGAACCCGATCCTCGTGATGTGCCTCGGGCTCGGCTACTTCTTCAACCTCTACCGGGGCAAACCGCTGGTGCGACAGGGCGGCGTGCTGATCATGAGCCATCCGACGCCGTGGGAGTTCCACCCCGTCCACCATCCGAGCTACATCGACTTCTTCGAGCAGGTGCTCTCGGAGACGACCGACCCCGTGGAGATCGAGGCCAAGTTCGAGGAGGACTTCGCCACCGATCCCTGGTACGTCCACCTCTACCGCACCAGCCACGCGTACCACGGCGTCCACCCCTTCTACATGTGGTACTGGGGGGCGCACGCGCTCCAACACCTCGGTGGCGTCATCGTGGTGGGTGGCGATCCGAAGGCGGTGCGACGTCTGGGGTTCAAGCCGGCATCGAGCCTCCGCGACGCGCTGGAGATGGCGGAGGACGTCGTCGGGCGCGACCCGTCGATCACGCACATCCACAACCCGCCCATCCTGCTGGCCGACGTGACATGAAGGGCTCGTTCCCGTTCACGGCGCCCACCTGGCCGGGCGGCGTCGAGCGCCGTCCGCTCGAGCGACGCACCGGCACCGACTACGACATCGCGTGGGCCCGGCGCTACCCCGCACGCGTCGCGCGCGCGCTCATCGTCGACCAGGTGCTGCGGCCGGTCGTGCGCGTGCTCGGCTCACCGCAGCTCCACGGCCTCGACCGCCTCGAGGCGCTCGAGCCGCCGGCGATCTTCGCCGCCAACCACAAGAGCCATCTCGACACCCCACTTCTGCTGACCTCGCTCCCCGACCGGTTCCGCCACCGAGCCGTCGTGGCCGCGGGCGCCGACTACTTCTTCCCGAACCGCGTCACCGGGGCGGTCTCCGCACTGGCCATCGGCGCCTTCCCGATCGAGCGCCGACGCGTCAGCCGCCGGTCGGCCGATCTCGCGGCCGAGTTCCTCGACGACGGGTGGAGCCTCGTCATCTTCCCCGAAGGGGGTCGCAGCCCCGACGGCTGGGGCCAGGCCTTCCGCGGCGGGGCTGCCTACCTGGCGTTGCGCACGGGCCTTCCCGTCGTGCCCGTGCACCTCGAGGGCACCCGCCGTGTGCTCAAGCGGGGAGCCAAGCTGCCGACCCCTGCGACGGTGCACGTCACCTTCGGCGCGCCGCTGCGACCGGGCGACGGTGACGACGCCCGCTCGTTCGGCTCGCGCATCGAAGCCGCGGTGGCGACGCTGGCCGACGAGCGCGCGACCGACTGGTGGACCGCCCGCCGGCGCGCCGCCACGGGTGAGACACCCTCGCTCGCGGGTCCGCGCACGACGTCATGGCGGCGAACGTGGGCCCTCGACGAGTCTCGGCGCCAGCCCGCCGAGCGCCGCTGGCCCCGCTGACCCCTCTCCCCTCCGTCCCACCCCCGTTCTCTGAACGGGGGTGGGACGGGCGTCGAAATGTCACACGGATCCGGCACCGCCCTGCGGTACGCTGTCGTCCAGAAGCACCGGGGCAGACGAGGGCAATGGCGCTCCCTTCATCGAGGAAGCGCCCCGGCTGTGATCGACAGTCCAGACCCCAACTGATCCCTCGCGAGGTGAGTCTTGCGCCCTGAGCTCGACGCCTGCGGCATCGGCTTCGTCGCGGACGCCCATGGTCGGGCCTCGCGTGCGATCGTCGAGGCCGCGCTCCACGGACTGGCGTGCGTGCGCCACCGGGGGGCGGTGGCCGCCGACGCGAAGACGGCGGACGGGTCCGGTGTGCTCCTGCCCATCCCTCCCGCCATCTTCGGTGAAGACAACGGCGTGGCCATGCTCTTCGTCCGGGGCGACGACCCTCGCGAGGCGGTGGAGGCCGCGGCGGCCGAGGAGCGCCTGCGCGTCGTCGAGTGGCGCGAGCCGCCCACCCACGACCGCGAGCTCGGCGAGCAGGCGCTGGCCTCGCGGCCGCGCATCGTCCAAATGGTGTTCAACGCCGAGCGCGCCGACGAACGGGCCGCCTTTCGCCTCCGTCGACGCATCGACGCGTCGACCGAAGGAACCTACGTCGCGTCGTGCTCGTTCCGCACCATCGCCTACAAGGGCCTGGTGGCGGCCGATGCGCTGCCGCGCTTCTACGACGACCTCGCGGACGAGCGCTTCGCCACCTCGTTCGTGGTGTTCCACCAACGCTTCTCGACGAACACGCTCCCGTCGTGGGAGCGTGCGCAGCCCTTCCGAATGCTGTGCCACAACGGCGAGATCAACGCGGTGGCGGGCAACGTGAACCGCATGCGTGCACGGGCCGTGCTCGGCACGGAGGCGGTGGGCCTCGGGCCCGAGGAGCTGTTCCACCCTGTGATCGACGACGACGACTCCGACTCGGGCAAGCTCGACTCGGTCATCGAGCTGCTCGTGCGCGGCGGCCGCGACATCCGCCACGCGGTGGCGATGGCCGTGCCCGAGGCGTGGGAGGGCGAGCGCGACCTCAACCCCGCGGTGCACGGCTTCTTCCGCTACCACGCCTCACTCATGGAGCCGTGGGACGGTCCCGCCGGTCTGATCGTCACCGACGGGCTCGGCGTGGGCGCCGCGCTCGACCGCAACGGCTTGCGGCCGCTGCGCTACGCCATCTGTTCCGACGGCCTCGTGGCGTGCTGCTCCGAAGCGGGCGCGGTCGACGTGTCGGGGCACGGCCAGGTGACACGTGGTCGCCTCGGCCCCGGCCAGATGCTGTTCGTCGACCCGAGCCGGGGCGTCCTCCTCGACGCGGAGTGCAAGGAGCGGGTCGCGGCTGCGGCCCCGTACGCGCGCTGGGCCGCCGACGGCCTGCGCCCGGTCACGCGCGGTCGCGCGGTGCAGGAGACACCACCGCCCGACGAGCTCGAGCGTCGTCAGGCCGTGTACGGCTACTCCAAGGAGGAGCTGGCCATGGTGCTGAAGGCCATGGCCAACGACGCCAAGGAGCCCACCTTCTCGATGGGCGACGACTCGCCCCTGCCACCGCTCGCGGGCCGGCCGCGACCCGTGCACCACTACCTGCGTCAGCGCTTCGCTCAAGTCACGAACCCGCCGATCGACCATTTGCGCGAGCGCCTGGTGATGAGCCTGCGCACGATGCTCGGGCCGCGTCAGCCGATCCTCACCGAGGGCCCCGAGGCCGCGCGTCTGCTCACGCTGCGATCGTTCTTCGTCTACCCGACGACCGTCGATCACCTCGCCGACCCCGAGCACGCGATCTACGGGACGGCGCGTCTCGACGCCACCTTCGCTGCGTCCAAGGGCCCCGGCGGCCTGCGCGAAGCGGTCGCGTCGTTGTGCGACGAGGCGGAGAAACGCGTGGCCGAGGGGATCGGGATCATCATCGTCGACGACGGCAACATCTCCACGGAGCGGGCGCCGGTCCCCGCGCTCCTCGCGGCGGGCGCGGTCCACCAGCGGCTCATCGCTTCCGGGCTGCGCGGTGACGCCAGCCTGATCGTGCAGGCCGACGACGCCCGCGACGTCCACTACATCGCGTGCCTCCTCGGCTACGGCGCCGACGCGATCTGCCCCCGCCTCGCGCTCGAGACCGTGCTGGCCGAGGCCGAGCGCAACGAGGACTCGGAGCTGCTGGGCACCCAGGCCCAGAACCAGCTGCAGGCAGCCATGGAGGGCGGGGTGCTCAAGGTGATGTCGAAGATGGGCATCTCCACCGTCGACTCGTACCGAGGCGCGCAGATCTTCGAGGTCATCGGCCTCGCGCCCGAGGTGGTCGACACCTGCTTCACCGGCACACCTTCGATCGTGGGCGGCATCGGGTGGGACGCGCTCGGCGACGACGTCCTCGCCCGCCACGCCGACTCCAAGCTCGGCGACGCGGGCTACTACCGGGTGCGCAAGCGGGGCGAGTACCACACCCACAACGACGACGTGGTCAAGGCGCTCAACGAGATGAAGGCGGCCCACCTCCTGCAGAAGGCCATCGCCGACGGCAGCGACGAGACGTACGAGCGCTTCGCAGCTCTCGTGCACGACCGGCCCCCAGCCGAGCTGCGTGACCTCATGGAGCTCGTGCCGGCGGGCCCCGCGATCGCGCTCGACGAGGTGGAGCCCGCGCTCGAGATCACCCGCCGCTTCTCGACCGGCGCCATGTCGCACGGGTCGCTC
>Ga0066709_100000132_pt1 | contig 30375 bp, 35 predicted proteins | sample GraSoiAngelo_158_FD_79665 | JGI IMG/M metagenome (GOLD analysis project Ga0066709, IMG submission 79665) | Grasslands soil microbial communities from the Angelo Coastal Reserve, California, USA - 14_1009_16_30cm | ecosystem: Environmental > Terrestrial > Soil > Grasslands | place: USA...
CGCGCGGGCGCGCATGCGTGAGTACTCGACCATACGGTCGATCTCCTCATCGGCGTGGGTCGGCTCGTGATGAAACAGCGCCACGCGCCGCGCGCGCGCTTCGACGGCGACGTCCGTCACGTAGTCCGTGCTGCCGTGGCCCCAGCCGCGCCGCGCGTCGTACTCGTCGGGCGTGTACTGCGCGTCCTGGATGAGCAGGTCGACGCCCCGCACGAACTCGATCAAGCGCCGATCACCCCCGTGTACGAACCCGCCGCGCAGGCCGTTGCCGACCGGACCATACGGCTCGTGATCGGTCATATAGGCGACTGCAACGCCGTCCGCCTCGACCCGATAGCCCATGCACACGGCCGTGTGGTTCAGGTAGTGGGTGCGGACGACCGCGTCCTGGATGCGAATCTCGCCTTCCTCGAGCTCGGTGAAGTCAATGTCGGCCCGCAGATCGCCCAGGGGTACCGGGAAATAGGTGAAGTGCATCTGGCCCGCAAGCACGTCGCGCAAGGAGCGGTCGAGATCGCGGGCGCCGTAGATCACCAGGTGGTTGCCTGGCACGAATACCGGGGTGAAGAACGGAAAGCCATGGATGTGGTCCCAGTGCGTGTGGCCGAGCAGCAGGTGCGCCGAGACGGTGCCGCCCTGGCGGCCGAGCTCCAGGCCGAGCTCGCGGATGCCAGTGCCGCTGTCGAAGATGAGGAACGTGCCCGCGTTGGTGCGCATCTCCACGCACGCGGTGTTACCGCCATAGCGCACCGTAGACGGGCCAGGCGTCGGGACGGAACCGCGGGTTCCCCAGAACCTGACCCGCATCAAGAAATTGTAAAGGCGGCCTTATTCGAGACGGACGCGAAGTCGCTCGCCCACCTGCGCCTGGAACGTGTGCGACAGGCCCTTTAGCGAGGTTTCCGTGGCCACCACGCGGCTGCCGCCCGCGTCCAGGCGTTCGATGCTCAACTCATGTGGTTCCCGTCTCAGGTCCATGCTGACTGTGATGGCGTGAGGATCCACGATGTACGTGAGGTCGAACGTCACGTCGCGATAGTTCAGCCGCCTGATCCCGTAGCGCGTGCCTTGCGAGAGGAGGGCTGGCGGGAGCGCGGGTGTCAGCTCCGCCACCCAGCCGTCCGTCTGGCGGGACTCCTTGAAGCCGAACAGGTGGCGGATCAACAGATTCGCCGTGGTCGCGCCCCAGCCGTAGGCGTCACTACCGCCGTACGTGCGCCAGTCCTCCGGCCAGAACTCGGGCGCCGAACCGGGCATCGGCCGCGCCAGGCCGACCACGTCGCGCCGCGTGGTGACGCGATAGACGCGATCGATGGTCTCGAACGCCAGGGCGCCCACGCGCGCGTAATGCCCTGCCGCCGCCGCGGATTCAACCAGCGAATACGTCCACGACGGCCAGAGCGTCCACGGCGGGCAGGCATGGCGCCAGATCTCATCTTCCGCGAGCGGCTCGCCGACGAGCAGCGGCGTCAACGACTGCGCGGAATAGCGACACGGGTCCACGCCCCAGTACGGCCGATCGGCACAGGCCCCTGAAAAACGCTGCTCGGCGATGAGCCAGTCTCGGTAGCGGCCAGCGTCGGCGTCAAACATGCGCCGCGTGCGGCCGCGATAGTCGTCCTCGAGTGCGTGCCAACGCTCGGCCGGCAGGCCCAGCTCTTCGGCGAAGAACGCCATCACGTTCGCCGCGTGCGCCAGCGTGGCCTGCAGCTCGACGGGACGCACCCGATCTGAGATGTCGGCATCACCGCTGCCCGTGGGGTCCAGCCGTGGGTTGCCGTCTTCGCCCGATTCCCAGGTGCACTTGTAAACGAACCAGCCCTGGCCGTCGACGCGATGCTCGAGCCACCATTCGAGATAGGCCACCGCGTGCGGGTAGACCTGGGCCAGCCAGGCGCGGTCGAGCGTGCGCAGGTACACCAGCTCCAGATTCAGGAACGGCAGGCACCAGGCGGGCGACGTGCCGCAGCGACTGCCGTCCGCGGCGAGCATGTTGGACTCGCCGCCGCCGAAGACGCACGGGATGTTCGGTTGTGGCGCGTCGCGAAAGAGGCTGAGCACGGCGCGCTGGGCAAGCGCCGGGTCGGCGTACGCCAGGCGCAGCATGTCCAGCGTGCCTTCGGCGAGCACCACGCGCGGCCAGGCGGCCATCCACGCCGGCCACACGTCTTGAAGGATGCCGCCCGGCGGCTGGACCAGGAGTCGGGTGGTCTGAAAATCGTGGTGCAGCCCTTCGCGCCAGTGCGCCGGCCAGTCGCCCACCAGGGTCGGACAGCTTGCGGCGAAGCGCTCATCCTCGACGAGCAAATCCTCGAAGGCCGAGTCGCATGTGGCCGTGTCGAGTTGGATAGCGACCGCCTCCACTGCACTACGCGGGCGAGACGCCACCTCAGGAGGAGAATGGCTCGCAGCCTGTGATGCCGAGGATGTTGCGCCGCGCGTCACGGCGGCGTACGCGCGTCTCTCCTCACCGGGGGCGAGCGTGGCCTCCATGCGCGTTGGTCCGATCCGCGTGTGCGCCTCGGGAGGCTCACCTTCCACATGGTCTACGAACCGCACATCCAGCCGTCGCGACTCGACCGCGTGGCTTCGCGCCGTGAGCCGCACGCAGAGTGAATCGTCATCCATTAGAAAGAACCGCGCCTCGACGACGAGCCCGTCAACGCGCCAGTCGAAGCCGAGAATCGAGCTCGTGTGATAGCGCGACGTGAGGCCGATCGCCTCGAAATCGGCCCGCGTGCCACACGCGCGGCCGCCGATCGTCGTTTCGAGGCCGAGTCCCGCTCGCGATATAGGGTCGCGTCCGACCGGATAGACCCACTCGACACCGACGTAATCGGGCGCCGCGCGCAGGTTGCCGCCGCGAGTTTCGCTCCACGACGTGGCACGGTGAGCCGGATTGCGCAAATACCCGAACGGGGTGAACTCGTCTAGGTTTCCCGGCACAACACGACGTGGCCGCGAGCGTCCGCGTGATATTCGAGCTGTTTCGTATTGCTGCTGATGACGATCAGGAACCCGGGTGTCACGATCTGTGAGTACAGATTGCCCGTTTGTGGACAGCCGAGCGAAGAATCACTCCACTGGCGCGGCTCCACCTGGTCCACGCGCAGCGCGCTCGGGTCGACCCCCAGATGCGCCGCGACGTCTCGCATCGCGGCGTCGACCGCTACCTGGGCGTCAGGATTCAAGGTCGGCACGACCGCGACGGCAGACGTTGGAGGAGTCGGCGTGGGTGTCTGAGACCCACCGTTCGGCGCACATGCGCTCAACGTCAGGGTAGCCGCCAGCCAGACCCAAGAGCGCACCCGTCGCATACACCGGACTCTACCGGCTCGACGTCTTCAACAACCGGGTAGCCGCGAATCAACGCCGCGTCAACCGTTAATCACGAGTATCCACCATGCCTTCCATCCGACATTCCGACGTCGAGCTGCGCTGCACCTGCTGCGGCGATCCCTTCGTGTACTCGGCGGGCGAGCAGGAGCTCTTCGCGCTGCGCGGCGTGCTCCGCGAACCGCACGAGTGTCCAACCTGCCGCAAGCTGCTCGGCCACCGCTGGAACTAGCGCCGCTCAACCGCTGGAGTTACGTGCGCGGCCGCATCGCTTCGAGCGGCTCGACGTCGACGTAGACCCGGTAGACGGAAACGTCCACCACCCGCGCGCGCCCGCCTGTGGTCGCGAGCTGACCCAGAAACGCGCCCTCTGTGTCCACGCCGGGCTCGAAGACCCACGCCGGGTTCGGCGTGCGCTGGACGTTGTCCGCCGGCGGCAGGTAGCGGTTGAAGCCACTGGAGATGACGTACGCCAGAACGGTCTCGCGCGTCTCGAACATGACCGGGTAGCCGATCCAGTAGTCCGTGTACATCTGGTGGCGATCTTCGGAGACCAGGAACTTCACGAGCTCGGCGCGGCTGGCGGCGGTGCTGTCGGGGGTGTCCTCGGGCCGCCACAAGCGCGGATCGGTCGAGACCAGGCTCCACACATTGAAGAGCACGACCGCGCCCACGATCGTCCAACGGGCTGACCGCCATGGGAGACACCAGAGCGCGCCCGCCAGGAGCGGCACCACACCATAGAGCGGCAGCGCGTAGCGCGGCTCTGAGACAAAAAAGCCGAAGCGCGTCAGCGCGACGACAGGCGGCACGGCCACGGCCAGCAACACCAGCAGCGACGGCTCGGCGGCTGGCACGGCGCCGCGGCCGACCAGACGTGCAAGCGTCCGCGAGTACACAAGCACCGCCGCCGCGAGCACCGCCAGCGCCAGCGCCGCGACCCACACGTGGCCGGCCGGCCGTTGCAGCCAATCCTGGTCGAACATGGCCTGGGATGTCGTAGGCTGCCCAAGCCCAAGCAGCACCGGCACACCCACGCGGAAAAAACGAAGGAGCTGGGCGGGCGGATCGACCGGCAGATCTGGCGGCTGAAGCAGCGCCGCGAGCGTGAGGAAGCCGTCCGCCAGGTTTTCAATGATGAGCGGCGTCATCCCGATCAGCGCGCCCACCGCGCCGAGGCCAATCCCTGCTGCAGACCAGCGGCCGCGGCGCGCGAGCGCGAGATACACCACCGCGGGCAGCACATAGACGATGGCCAGCAGATGGGTCCAGAAAGCCAGACCGACCAGGATGCCCCATAGCAGCGTCAATCGACGTGAGGGTGATTGCGCCAGCGCCAGTGTGGCCAGCACCAGCGCCTGGCCGAGAAACAGCAGCTCCGCGTAGCCACCTCGAGCCTTGGTGCTCCACACCGCCCACATTGCTGGCGGCAGCGCCAGGTAGGCCGCGGTGGCCAGTGCGGCGCCAGTGCCGAAGAGTCGGCGCGTCAGGATCGCGCTCAGCGCCAGGAACCCCAGGCTGTACGCGGTCGGCACAAGTTTGAGCACAACGGTGCTGGAGTCGAAGACGCGAAACAGCGGCGCCGCCGAGAACGCCTCCAGGCTGCCGAGGTACGGCTGGCCCCAATAGAAGACCGGCCGCTCGCCGAGGAAGGCGATGTGACGCGCCATCAGTCCTACGACGGCTTCGTCGCCGTCGATCTCACCCAGCTGGCTGCCGATCACCGCCAGCCGGGCAGCCAATCCGACCAGGAGCAGCCCCGCCAGCCCGACCTGGAATGCGCGCGCGCCAGCCTGTATCGGCGGGGCAACATCGACGCTTCCACGCGACAAGTGTGCTGCCGCGGCGACATCGGCCGTGCCCTGGTCTATCGTGCGAGACCGACGCGTCAGCATCCTGCGTTCACCGTTGTACCCGCCTGCGGCCGTACGGGGGCTACTCCGCTAGAGATCGGCTCAAAGAATGAGCTCGCCCGTCGTGGTGGTGCGCTCCGCGCCGTCTGGCAGGCGGATTCGCAACGACCCGTCGGGCGCTGCGCCGAGCACGATCACCTCGTGCTCCTCACCAAGGTCGAGCAGACGCAGGCGTTGGCCGCGGCCCCACAGACGCGACTGCCAGCTTTTGAAGAGCTCGGGGACGGGCTGCTCCAGCCAATGGTTCATGCGGCGTATCAGCGCCTTCAACAGCTCGCCCCGGTCGACGTCCTGGCCGCACGCGATCGCGAGGCTGGTGGCCGGGCTGGGCAGCGCGGCGAGGTCGGCTGGCGGCGTGTTGATGTTTACACCCACGCCAACGATCGCCAGTAGCTGCCGGCCGTCCCACGTGTTCTCGGCCAGGATCCCGGCGACCTTGCGGTCGTCCAGCATGACGTCGTTGGGCCACTTGATCGCTGCTTTCTTTGTGACGAGCAATTCGTCAGTTGCCTCCACCAGCGCCACAGAAGCCAGGCTCGTCCAGCGCCACGGCCGCGGAGCAACGTCCGTGTCGCGGAACAGGATCGACAGCAGCAGGGCGGTACCCGGCGCGGCCAGCCAGGTTCGCCCCTGCCGACCACGCCCGCTGCGCTGATAATCGGAGACGTAGATGGAGCGATCTGGCGCTCCAAGCCGCGCCGCGGCGCGGGCCTCGTCCTGGGTGCTTTCGAGCGCGGCGTAGTAGTGGCCCTCCCACGGCGGCGCCAACGCGTCAACCGCCGCGGCGAGCCGGTCCGTGGCCATGTGTAACGTTAGACGCGGATGCCCGAATGCCGGCTACTCATCGCCACCACCAGCGCCGGAAAACTGCGCGAATGGGAGCAACTCCTGAGTGATCTGCCGCTGCACGTGCAAACTCTGGCCGAATCAGGCATTGACTTCGACGTCGAAGAGACTGGCGCGACCTTCAGGCAGAACGCGTTCCTGAAAACCGAAGCGTATGGGCGAGCAAGCGGGCTGCTGACGCTGGCCGAGGACTCCGGCCTGTGCGTCGCCGCGCTGGGTGGTGGTCCAGGAGTGCAGTCCGCGCGCTGGGAGGGCGACGATTACGACCACAAGAACGCGCTGTTGATCCGCTTGCTCGAAGGCAAGAGCGGTTCGGCGCGTGCCTGCCGCTACGCCTGTGTCGCCGTACTCCGCCATCCAGACGGGCGCACGTGGGACGCGCGCGGTGAGGTGCGCGGTGAGATCGCGCGCACGCCTGCCGGCACGGGCGGCTTCGGCTACGATCCCGTCTTCTTCATTCCGCGTCTAGGGCGCACCTTAGCGGAGGTCGCGGTAGACGAGAAGGACCGCATCAGTCACCGCGGTCGTGCTGCCCGGCGCATACGCCCGATACTGCGGCAACTGATCGAAGCGCGCACGGCGTAGCGGCGCGAGCTTGCCCAGCGGCTTCATTGCAGCCGCGGCCTGCTGATCTCTGAACCGAGCCTGGACCGGGACTTTCTCAGTGACGCGGTACTCCAAACGGCGTCCGAGGAGCAGACGCGTGTGTGCGTCCAGCGCGGGCAAGGCGCACAGCAGCAAGCCAACGATCGGCAACAGCGCAAACGACGCCCAACCGATGAGAACATCGATCAAGTCTTCGCCATCGGGGTGCTGTGGCCGAAGCCGCCAATCGACCAGGATGACCAGTAGCAGGCACGGCAAGCAGAGTCCGAGGATGGCCGAGATCAGGCTCGACTGCCACATCCCCAGCGTGCTGTGCGCATAGGCCGGATTGACCAGGGGCGGAATGAGGCCGCCGAGCGTCAGCAGAAACCAGTGCGACGGCCACATCAAGTGCTCCTCGACGTACCACACGACGCGCATGATGCGCACGTGCCAGGGCAAGTCGCGCGCGCACACCGCGGCCAGAGCGACGTAGGGGATATCCGACACGGCCCACGCCCAGCGCAGGATCTGGTGGTACTGGTTCTCGAGGGTGCGCCGCAGCGTCGCCCCTTCCGCCGCATCGGCGTAGACCGGCAGGAAGATTGGTCGCACCTTCACACGTCGCCCGAAGTGGAACAGCACCTTGAAACACATGTGCGAGTCTTCGGGGATGACGTCCACGTCCCAGAAGCCGACCTCGCAAACGGCCCGCCAGCTGAGCGAGTAGGTGGACTGGGTGACCAGGCGGTGGCTGGGCACCATGCGCGCCAGCTCCCATAACGAGTAGATGCTGTTCAGCGCGCGCAGCGGCGCGATCAGCCGCCAGTGGTTGGCATAGAAGAGGATGGCCGGCTGGAAGATGTGGAGGAAGCCATTCGGCTGTGACAGGACCTCGTACCCGAGGGCGCCGAGGTAGCGATGGTGCAGCCGCGAGTCGGCGTCGCAGACGCTGACGATCAAATCGTTGGGATCAAGTCGACCCCTGTCGATCAGCTCCGCCTGGACCCGTCGAGCCGCCCAGGTGAGGTTGGAGGCCTTGCCGCGCACTTCGCCCTCACGGTCCTGGTGGAAGGTGATGAGAAAGTGCTGAAACAATGCGGCGAACCGCGCGCTGAGGCGCTGCGCCCGCGCCGGAGCGCTCGGGTCGCGCTCCTCGAACGCCAGCACCACCGAGACTCGCTCGAGGGCGAGGTCCTGCAGCGCGAGATAGTGCAGGGTGTCGGCGACGATCTCTTCGCTTTCGCCGAACGTGGGCACGATCACCAGGTGGTGGAGCTTTTCGTAGCCCGGCAGGGCGAGCGATTCGGCGATCCAATCACGCTGCTGCGCGTTGTGCAGGCGCCAGAAGCCGATGAGCACTCCGCTGGCGAAGACCAGCGACTTCCAGAGCCAGTAGAGGCTGAAGATCACCAGCCCGAACCCCAGGGCGGCGGGGATCACCAGTGCGCCCCACACTGGCGCGGTGATGATCAGCCACACGGTGGCCGTCGGCAGGACTTCGAGTGCACGATGCGCGCGAATCAGGCGCATGCCACGGGCGGGGACGTACGCATCGACTACTCCAAGCTAGCAGATCGGCGCGGCGTGTCCAGCCACAGCCGCAATTGCTACACTCAGCCAGCCGTTTTGCGCGATCGCGCGCCATTCCGGGGAGTAGCTCAGCCTGGCAGAGCACCACGTTTGGGACGTGGGGGCCGGAGGTTCAAATCCTCTCTCCCCGACCACTCTGTTACTACTGCGGCATGCCCCGTCGACCGCTTCGAGCCGAGGAAACGCTGGAGGACCGCTGGCTGCTCGAGGCGCAGACGGCGCGCAACCTGGAGGGCCTGGCCGCGGAGCAGGCGGGCGATCTCGAGGCGGCCATCGCGCTGTACGAGCGCAACGTCGCCGAAGGCTTCCCAGCCGATCTGCCGTACGGCCGTCTGGTGGCCATCTATGAACGCCGCGCAGCATTCGACGACGCGGAGCGGGTCCTGCTGCTTGCCATTGATGCGTTGACCTCGAGCACCCGTCGATCAGCCGCGGACCGGCGCGCCACGGTCCAGGTGTTCAAGAACCGCTTGACGGCGCTTCGCAAGCGGCGCTACTCGTAGATATCGATCGCCGGCAGGGTGTTGACGACCAGGATCAGCAGGCCCGCGCCGATGGCGGCCACCAGCACGCTGGTGCCGTCGAAATCGGCGATGTCCAGGCCGAGCAGCACGGCGGCCATGAAGCCGCCCAGCACCGCGCCGATCACGCCGACCACGGCGTCGCTCAGCAGCGCCCGGCCGCGCAGGCCCCACAGCCAGCCAGCCACGGTGCCGCCCACCAGCCCAAGCGCGATCCAGGCCACGATGCTCACTGGCGCCGCCCTGCCAGACGCGCGGCCAGGTCGCGACACGTGCTGGCCTGCAGCACCAGGCTGCGCGAGGCGTTCTGGAGCTGTGCCCACAGCGGCCAGTCTGGCTGCTCCTTGCGCGCTGTCGCTTCGCCGCGACTCAGGCCGTGCAGGCGCGTCACCGCGCGATTGATCAGCACCGTCAGCGCCAATGCGGCCTCCTCGGCGGGCTGCTCGCCCACCAGCCCGCCGAGCGCCTCGTCAGCCAGGCGCTGGTAGTCGCGCTCGGCCCCGCTCACGCCGCGCCCCCACCCTCCGACTGGATGCCGCCACGCTGCCGCAGCCAGGCCTCGCCGGCTTCAGTGATGCTCACCACGCGTTCGTCGCCCGCGTCGCGCGCCACGATCAGTCCGTCCCACTCCAGGTCGTCCAACGCCTCGGGTCGGTAGCGCAGCCGCTCGACCGGACTGAGCATACCGATCAGGTCGCCTTCAGGCAGTTGCCGCCAGCGGGCAAGTTTTTCGAGCACCGCACGCTGGATCGCCGGGTCGTACATCTGCCCTGGCACCGCGCGCAGTATACGGAGCGCCTTCGGGCCTTCTTCGGTTGGCTAGGCGGATCGATGCATGCCAGTGCCTCCTGCCCGCGCTGCGCTCGGCCTGGGCGGCTGCTTACGGCTCAGGTACAGCCCAACCCCGAGCAAGCTGGCGCACTTCTTCATCGCATCGGTGGCCGCGCCCTTCAGATCGAAGCCAAGGTCCAGCGGCGCGCCGCTGCTGCGCGACCGCTTGATCTTCTGTGACCCGAACTGCTGCCGCGTGACGCACTTGCCGTCCACCTCGGCCACGATCTCACCCAGCGCCCACGCCTCGTCCGCATCAGCGTTGATGTCATGCCGCAGGATCCGAAAGCTCCAGCCGCCCACCCCCAGCGCCTCGTTCAGCCTTCGCGTGACCTGCTCGCCGGAGATGAAGGTGATCTCGACTCCTCCGCGTATGTCGGTAAAGGTGGTCTCGAAAGGCTGGCACAGTCGTTCGTATGCCCTTGGAGCTTGTCCCTGGACTTCGTCCGTCGTAATCACACTCTCACCCGCCGAGCCTACCCGTCGAACTCCATGTCACCTGGTGCACGGCATAGAAGATGGTGGTCGGGGTAAGGCCGTGTTCATCAGCAAGATTTTTCATCGTGACCAGTCGAGGCACATATCTCTCACGGATCGCTCGAACCTGTTCGGCTGTGAGCTTCGCTTCCGGATTTGCTCGCCATGAAGCCTCGGCGCAGACTGCGGCAGGCTCAAGATCGAACGCGTGCCGCGGCCTTTGCGCGTGCGAGCCAGGACACCGGCAAGCGAGCTTGCAGCCGCCGTCCGCCGCCTCGGCACAGCCCACGCGCCAGAGTTGATCGACCTTCCGAACATCTGTTCTAGAGCGTAGCCGAGGGGCGGCGGCGCTGCAACAATTTCGGGCCTGCCTATACTCGTGACTATGGCCTCGTCGCTGCTCGAGCGGTTGAATGCTGACTTGAAGGACGCTATGCGCGCGGGGGACGCGCGGCGGCGGGACGAGATCCGTGGCGTGCTCGCCATGCTCAAGGCCGAGCAGCAGGCCAAGCTCACCCGCACCCTGTCCAAACAGGGGCTCATCCTGCATGGCGAAAACGCGGAGCTGTCCCCCGAGCAGGAGGCGCAGGTCGAGCGCGTACGGACTACGACCGTGCTGTCCGATGATGAACAGCAGGCGATCCTGCTGCAGCGCGTCAAGCAGCACCGCCAGTCCATCGACGGTTTTCTCAAAGGTAACCGTCCTGACCTGGTCAAGCAGGAAGAGGCCGAGCTGGCCATCGACGAGAGCTACCTGCCCGAGCAGCTCGACGCCGCGGCGGTCGAGGAGGCCGTCCAGGCCGCCATCCGCGAAACAGGCGCGCAGGGCCCCCGCGATCAGGGCAAAGTCATGGGCGTGCTGTCACCCCGGCTGCGCGGTCGGGCCGACATGAAGGCCGTCGCCGCTCGCGTCCAGGCGTTGCTATCAGAGGGGTAACGGCGGCGCGCCGTCGCAGCCGCACGAGCGACGAATCAGCACCTGCGTGTGGAGCACCGTCTCGCGCATCGGCGACTCGTCGCCGCCGAGTCGGGCGATGAGCCGTTCGACCGCCGTGCGACCCATCGCTTCGGCCGGCTGCGCCGCGCAGGTGAAGAACGGCGCGTCGGTCACGATCTCTACGTCGTCGAACGTGACGATCGCCAGGTCCTCGGGCACACCGATACCCAACTCGCGGGCCGCGTCGATCAAGCCGAAGCCGAGGAAATCGTTAGCGGTAACGACCGCCGTTGGGCGGTCCGGGCTGGACAGCAAGTCGCACCCGGCGCGGTGACCACCTTCACGGGTGTACGGCGCACGCCGTGCAAATCCAGGCGGAACCTCCAGGTCGTGGTCGTGCAGAGCGTCGCGGAACCCCCGCTCGCGCTCGCGTGCCGTCGAGATATCCGCCGGACCGGTGATCAGGCCGATGCGCCGGTGGCCGTGCTGGATCAGGTGATCGGTCAGTAGCCGCGCTGACCGCCGCGACTCGCCACGCACGACGTCCCTGGGCACACCCTCCACGTCACGATCGATCAGCACCACGGGAATGTGCTGGCGCGCCAGCAGGTCCAGGCTCTCGCGTGAACGGTGACCCGAGGGCGCGAGGAGAACGCCGTCGACACGCAGCGCACACACCGCGCGCAGGTAGGCGTCCTCCTTGTCGAACTCCTCGTCCGTATTGCCCAGAATCACCGTGTAGCCCGCCGCCCGCGCCGCCGCCTCGGCGCCGCGCGCCAACAGCGGGAAGAACGGGTTCGAGATATCCGGAATGACCAGCGCCAGCACGCCCAGCTTGTTGACCACCAGGCTGCGGGCGGCACGGTTGGGGATATACGCCAGGTCGCGCATCGCCCGCTCGACCCGTCGGCGGGTGGCGGGCCGTACGCTGACCGAGCCATTCACCACCCGCGAGACGGTCATCGGCGACACCGCCGCGCGGTGGGCGACATCGCCGATGGTGACTCGACGGGACGACGAGTCAGTCGTACAGCACCGCCTTGACCTTGGGATCGTCGATGTTGGTCTTGTCGTACCAGTAGAAACCGGTATCGATGTTCTTGGGCAGCGATTCGCCCTTGATGGCCTTCACCGCCGAATCGACGCACTTGTAACCGATGCCGATCGGGTCCTGCGTGATCGCGCCCGCCTCGACACCACCGCGGATCGCGTCCGTCTGCTGCTTGCCGGAGTCGTAGCCAATCACCACCAGCTTGCCCGATTTGTTGAGCTCTTTCACCGCGTTGAGCACGCCGATGATCGAGCCCTCGTTGGCGCCGAAAAAGCCCTTCAGATTGGGATGGGCCTGCATCATGGCCTTGGCCAGGTCGGTCGACTTGAGCTGGTCGCCGCCGCCGTACTGGATGTCGACGATGTTGACCTTGGGGTGCTTGGTCTTCATCTGGTTGACGAAGCCATCGCGCCGATCAATGCCCGTGCGACTGGTCTGGTCGTGAACGATCACACCGACCTCGCCCTCGTCGCCGATCATCTGCGCCATCTTGTCGGCCGCCGCGCCGGCCGCGGCGATGTTGTCGGTCGCTGCTGTCGTCACCGGAATGTTGCTGTCGACGCCGGAGTCGAAGCCGACCACCGGGATCTTGGCCGACTGCGCTTTTTCGAGCAGCGGTACGACGGCCTTGCTGTCGAGCGCGGCCAGACAGATGGCGTTGGGTTTCTTGTCCAGTGCCGCCTGGAGCATTTCGATCTGCTTGTCCACCTGGGACTCGTTCTCGGGTCCCTCGAAGGTGATCTTGACATTCAGGTCCTTGGCCGCGTTCTCCGAGCCGAGTTTGACGGCTTGCCAGAACTGATGTTGGAAGCCCTTGGAGATCACCGGGATGTACGTGTTGGCATTGACCTGCGCCCCCGGCGCGGCGGCGGCTGGCTGCTGCGCGGCCGGCGCCTGGGCCGGCGGTGCCGGCGCGGCAGCTGGTGCGCAGGCACCGACGACGACGGCCAGACACAGGCTCGAAGCGGCGGACAACACCCTGAGTGAAGGCATGACAGTTCTCGTCTCCCTTCGTGGGAGCGCCCCGTCCCCACGGAACGCAGAATGATAGCGCTAACATACGACCCCCGCTTCCGGGCCGTCAAGGGGGCTCAGCGCGCGCGGCGCACGATATCCAGGTACACCGCCAGGATCACGATGCCACCGGTCACCACCGTCTGCCACTCCTGCGGTACGGACAGGATCCGCAATCCGTTGGTCAGCGTACTGATGATGAAGGCGCCGATCACGGTGCCCAGGATGCTGCCTTCGCCACCGCTCAACGACGTGCCACCGATGACCGCCGCGGCGATCGCGTCCAGCTCGTAGCCCTGACCGAGCGAAGGTTGCGCCGAGTTCAAGCGGGCGGCGATCAACACCCCGCCCAGGCCGCTGAACATGCCGGCCAACGCGTAGATGGCGGCTTTCCACCTGCCGACGTTGACGCCCGACAGGCGCGTCGCCTCTTCGTTGCTGCCCAGCGCAAAGGCGTACCTGCCCAGTACGGTCCGCGTCAGAATCAGGCTGGCGACGATGGACGCGCCGAACAGCACGAACACCGCGTTGGGCACCTCGAGCAGCCCGCCGGCGATGGAGCCCATCGCCAGGCGGTTGAACTCGGGCGTGTCGTTGAAGTAGATCGGTTTCAATCCCGAGATCACCAGCGCCAGACCCTTGGCGATGTTCAACATGCCCAGCGTGGCGATAAACGGTGGAATCCGCATGCGCGCAACCAGCGAGCCATTGACGAGACCAGCCAGGCCACCCGTCGCCAGACCAGCCAGAATTCCGAGCGGAAGCGGCAAATGCCAGACGCTGATGAAAACGGCGGTCATGACCGCCGACAACGTCATCACCGTTCCAACTGACAGGTCGATTCCGCCGGTGATGATGACGAATGTCACGCCTAGCGCCAGCACCCCGTTGACCGAGGTCGCCAGCAGGATGCCAACGATATTGTCGAACTGCAGAAAGTTCGGCGACGCCACTGAGAAGATGGCGAACAACACGATCAGCGCGCCAAAGGCGAGCACTCTCTGAATCGCGTCCGAATGCAGCAGCGAACGCCTCTGAGCGATCGCCACCGCCACGGCCGACTCCGCACTGGTCATAGCTGCGCGACCCGCTGTGTAGCGTATTGCATGACGGCTTCCTGGGTCGCCTCTCCGGCCCGCAGCTCGCCAGTGATACGCCCCTCGCACATCACCAGAATGCGGTGGCTCATGCGCAGCACCTCCGGCAGCTCGGACGAGATCATGACGATCGACTTGCCCTGTGCCGCAAGGTTGTTCAGCAGGCGATAGATCTCGCTCTTGGCACCCACATCGATGCCTCGGGTGGGCTCATCAAAGATGAACACGCTGGCGTCGGCGGTCAGCCATTTTGCAAGCACGACCTTCTGCTGGTTGCCGCCTGAGAGGTTTTTCACCTTCTGTTGGAGGCTGGGCGTCTTGATGGCCAGGCCCCTCACCTGCGCCTCGGCCGTGGCGCGCGTGCGCGCCGGCTGAACCCACCCCAGTGGCCCCAGGTACTTCTCAAATGCCGCCAGCACGGTGTTGGTCTCGACGTCGAGACCGAGCGCCAGGCCGTAGCGCTTGCGATCTTCCGACAGGTAGGCAATCCCATGGCTCACCGCGTCTCGCGGACTGTGGATGAGCAGCTTCTTGCCATTGAGAAAGATCTCGCCCGAGTCCAGGTGATCGGCGCCGAAGATCACGCGCGCCACCTCGGTCCGACCAGCGCCTACCAGTCCGGCGAAGCCCAGGATCTCTCCCCGCCGCAGCTGAAAGCTCACATCCCTCACCAGTCGGCCGCGGTTGAGGTGGCGGGCTTCGAGAACCACGTCCAGGCTCGGATGCTCGGGTACTTCGGGCGTGGCTTCGTAGATCGTGCGGCCCACCATCAGCGAGATGATCCGATCGATGGGCGCCTGATCCGTGATAACGGTGGCGACGTAGCGACCGTCACGCATCACCGTCACGCGGTCGGCAATCAGCTTGAGCTCCTCCAGCCGGTGCGAGATGTGTACAACGCCTACCCCGTGCGAGCGGAGCTGGCGGATGATGTCGAACAGCGCATTGATTTCCGTGTCGGTCAGCGCCGCCGTCGGCTCGTCCATGATCAGCACTTCGGTATTCAGCGACAGCGCCCGCGCGATCTCCACCATCTGCTGCGAGGCGACCGTCAGGTCGCCGATGCGGGCACGCGGGTCCAGCCGAATATTCAGCCGCTCCAAGAGCGAGCGGGTCTGCTGGTTGATGCGGTCCTCATCGAGGATCATGCGCAGCGGACCTGTGCGCGGCTCGCGACCGATGAAGATGTTCTGGGCCACCGTGAGGTGGCGCATCAGGCTGAGCTCCTGGTGGATGATGCTGATGCCCAGGTCGCGAGCCGCGCGCGGTGTGGCGATCTCCACTTCCTGGCCCTTGAACAGGATGCGACCGGCATCTTTGGGGTAGATGCCCGCCAGCACCTTCATCATGGTCGACTTGCCAGCGCCGTTTTCACCGCACAACGCGTGGACTTCGCCGGCCCGCAGCTCGAAGCGGCAGTCGTCGAGCGCGTGCACGCCCGGGAAGGATTTGTGGATGCCTTCCATGCGCACCAGGTCGCTTGACGCAGCCATAGCGGCTGGGTAGGTTAGCGTTATCAGCCCGTCAGAGCAACCGGTCGTGCCCGCATCGCCCTTGCCGCGGCGGTCGCTCGGCGCAACCGGCCTGCGCGTGACTCCGCTGTGCATCGGCTGCGCCGAGATCGGCGATATGGTCGACACCTTCGCCTACTCGGTGCCCGAGGATCGCGCGCTCGAGACCGTTCGCACCGCGTTCGCCAGTCCGTTCAACTTCCTGGACACGGCAGCCTCGTACGGCGACGGTGAAAGCGAGCGTCGTATTGGTCTGGTCATCCGCGAGATGGGCGGACTACCTGACGGCGCCGTGCTGTCGACCAAAGCCGATCGGGATCTGCGCAGCGGCGACTTCAGCGGGGAGCAGTTCCGGCGATCCGTGGAGCGCAGCCTGCGCCTGCTCGGGCTGGAGCATCTGCAGATCGTCTTCATGCACGATCCGGAGCACACCACGTTCGAAGCCGCCATGGCGCGTGGAGGACCGGTGGACGTGTTGCAGCGCTTCAAGGCGGAGGGTGTCATCGACCACGTGGGCCTGGCTGGTGGACCGATTGACCTCCTGATGCGCTTCGTGGAAACCGGTGCATTCGAAGCCGTCATCACCCACAACCGCTATACGCTGCTGAATCAATCGGCTGCGCCGCTGATCGAGATGGCGCAACGGCGTGGACTGGGAGTGCTGAACGCGGCGCCATATGGCAGCGGTCTGCTGGCCAAGGGTCCGCGGACATACCCGCGCTACGCGTACACCGAGGCGCCAGCCGAGCTCGTCCGCCGAGCCCAGGCCATCGCGGACATCTGCCAGGAGTACGGCGTACCGCTCGCGGCTGCGGCGCTGCAGTTCTCGCTGCGCGATCCGCGCATCACCTCGACCATCGTGGGCATGAGCCGACCGGAGCGTCTGACCCAGACGCTGGAGCTCGCTTCGCTCTCGCTTCCGGATGAGCTGTGGTCGCGCCTGGAGGAGCACGTCGGTCCGCCGGTCGATCCCGAGACCGTCCGCTGGCGGCGCGCGTGACGCCGCAGCCAGCCATCGTCGACTCGCACGTCCACCTGTGGGATCCGCTTCGGTTCCGCATGCCATGGCTCGACGTCCTCGAGCGGCTCCGTCAGCCGTTCGGAGCCGCCGAATTTGTCGAACACGCGCGTGGACTGGCGGTGGAACAGGTGGTGTACGTCCAGGTGGATGTGACGCCGGGGTATGGGTTACTGGAAGCGCAGTGGGCAGTTTCGCAGGCGCCGCTTGTGGCTGGAGTCGTGGCCTGGGCTCCGATGGAAGACGGCGAGATCGTGCGCACGTTCCTCGACGCGCTGGTGCAGCTGGGACCGCGTATCAAAGGTGTGCGGCGGCTGTTGCAGTCGGAGCCTTCGCTTGGTTTTCTTACCGCGCCGGAGCTGATTGCTGGGTTGCGGCTGCTGCCGAAGTACGGTCTGTCATTCGACATCTGCATCCGCCACCACCAGCTGGCGCGAACGATCGACATGGTTCGCGCGTGTCCCGAGACGCAGTTCGTGCTGGATCACCTGGGGAAACCTTCCGTCGTCGACCTGGTCCTGGAGCCGTGGCGGCAGCAGATTTCTCAACTGGCGGAGTTTCCGAACGTAGTGTGCAAGATCAGTGGTCTGGTGACCGAGGCGGACCATGTCAACTGGACCCTGGAGGACCTGAAGCCGTTCGCGGCGCACGTGCTGTCGGCCTTCGGTGAAAACCGCGTGTTGTTCGGAGGCGACTGGCCAGTCGTAACGCTGGCCGCGAGCTACCGACGCTGGGTGGAGACGCTGGATCAGCTCACCTCCACGCTGTCGCCCATTGCCCGCCAGAAGCTGTGGGCCGACAACGCCCGCCGCATCTACCGGCTCTGAAACTCCCTCTACCTTTGGGAGAGGGCGGGGGTGAGGGGTGCGTACGAGCGTAAGCGTTCATGCTCGTAAGCACCCCTCACCCGCGCTGCGCGCGGCCTCTCCCAGAGGGAGAGGCGTCATCGTCCGCTAGCGGTGCTGCGGCCAGTCCAGGTCGAAGACCAGGTCCATGGCTGCCCACCACTCGTCGGGGCTGGCTTCGGGGGCGCGCGACTGGAGGTCGGCCATGAGCGCATTCCAGCGGGCTGAGGTGGGGTCCTCGTTGATCCGCGCGAAGTCACGCTTCGGATCGAACTCGTCGTCGGTGACCAGGTACATGAACATGCGCGTGCCGCGCAGAAAGATCTGCATGCCCTGAACGCCGCAGGCCCGTAGTCGCTCGGTCACTTCCGGCCAGACCGCCTGGTGGAAGCGGCGATACTCGGCGATCTTGTCGGCGTCGTCCTGCAGATTCAGCGTCAGCCCGAAGCTCTTCACGGTCGCCGAACAGGATACGCCCGCTACACTGGACTGCCGCGGTGCAGCTCGAAGAACCTCGGACCGCTCTCCCGACGACGACGCTCAGCGCCGTCTGGCATGGCATGGGCGACCTGCGCCTCGAGCAGCAGCCGTTGGCGGCTATGGGCCCGATGGACGTCATGGTCGACGTGGTCGGCTGCGGCGTGTGCGCCACGGACCTGCACCTGCTCGACGGCAGCATCAGCCTGTACCGCCCGCCAAGGGTGCTCGGGCACGAGGTGAGCGGCGTGGTTCGGGCCGTCGGTTCGGCGGTGAGCCACGTCAGTCCTGGCGACGCCGTGGCGCTGGACACCAGCGTGCCCTGCAACACCTGCTTCTACTGCCGTGAAGGGCGGCCGTTCAATTGTCCGCATCGCATCCCGGTCAACGCGGGCTTCTCCGAGTACAACGTCGTGCCGGCCAGCGTGGTCTACAAACTCCCGCCTGGCGTACCCCCGTCGCTGGGCGTCCTGGCCGAGCCATTGAGCTGTGCCATTCACGCCGTCGAGCGCGGCGAGATTCGGCCGGCCGATTCAGTGGCGATCATCGGCGCGGGTGCGCTGGGGCTGTTGGTGCTGGCCGTCGCCCGCCTGCGGGGCGCCACACATATCGTTGTGTCGGATCTCGACGCCGGGCGCCGGCAGGTGGCCCTGCAACTGGGAGCCAGCCGCGCTATCGATCCCTCCGCGGAGAGCCTGCTGAGCGTCGCGCGGGAGATGACCGATGGCCGAGGGGTCGATTGCGCCTTTGAGGCGGTGGGTACCCAAGCGACCATCGAGCAGGCGTTCGAGCTGCCACGCCAGGGCGGTACGCTGGTCCAGGTCAGCGTTCCACCGGTCTCGGCACGCCCGTCGTTGCCGGCTTACGAGCTGTTCTCACGCGAGCTGACGATTCGCGGCTCGTACATTCGGACCAACGAGTTTCGTCGCGCCGTCGATCTTCTCGGCACGCTGGACCTCTCCCCGCTCATCACCCACCACTTCGCGCTCCCGCGGATCCACGACGCGATCGAAGCCGCGCGCACCCGCCAAGGCATCCGCGTCGTGGTCGGCCAGGCATAAGCCGAGGCAGGGCTCAGACGCGGATCACCGACAGGCCGCTCACCTCCACATAGTCATCGTCCTGCGTAACCACCGGCACCTGGAGCGCCATGGCGGTCGCCGCGATCCAGGAGTCATTCACCGGCATTCTGAAACCGCCGTTGCGGAGCATGACGCGCAGCCGCGCCCACATCTCGGCGACCGCCTGGTCGATCTCCACCACGTCGACTGTCAGCGCTTCGGTCAGCGTGGCCAGCCGCACGGCGCGGGTCGCGACGTCAGCTGCCGTCAGTACGCCAGCGCGCAGCTCACCAAGAGTGATGACAGAGATCGCCAGCTCGTCCGGCAGCTCGATCTGCGCGAGGGGCCGACCGGACTCGCGGGCGATGAACAGGCTGGTGTCGGCCAGAGCGCGGCGCGTCACTGCAAGTCGTCGGTATCGTCTGGGGCGAGTTGTTGGAGCTCGTCAGTCAGGGCCGCATCCGCCTGACGGTCTCCGAAACGACGCACGAACTCCGCTCTCGGCATCCACCGCCGACGGCCAGAGACGGGGCTGAGAACGGCCACCGGGCGGCCTCCGACGGTAATCACGACGTGCTCGCCGGCCTCAACGCGCTGCAGCAGGGCACGTGTGTTATTGCGCAGCTCGCGTGACGCCACCTCGCCCATGCGACAACTGTAGCACACCTGCTACGGGGCGATGGTTTCAGAACATCGAGCTCGAGAAGCCGCCGTCGACGGGTAGGGCGGTACCGGTGATGAAGTCGCTGGCGGGGCTGCACAGGAAGACCGCGGCGCCGGCAAGATCCTCGGGCCGTCCCCAACGCTTGAAGGGCGTGCGGTCGATGACCGCTTCGTGCAAGCCAGGGCGATTCGTTCGGGCGCGCACCGTCAGCTCGGTATCGATCCAGCCGGGCAAGATGGAGTTGACCTGGATGTTGTCCTTCGCCCAGGCGGACGAGAGGCTGCGCGTCAGCTGCACGACGCCACCCTTGCTGGCCGCGTACGGCGCGGCCGTATTCAGGCCGAAGATGCTCGTCATCGAGCCGATCGTGAGGATCTTGCCGCCGCCGCGGCGCCTGAGCTCCGGATAGACCGCCCGGCAGCACGCGAACACCGCCGTGAGATCGATCGCTATCACGGCACTCCACTCGGCGAGCGAATACGTCTCGGGTGCTTTGCGAATACTCATGCCGGCGTTGGCGACCAGGATGTCGACGCCCCCCAGCGCCGCGACGGTGTCCGCGACCATGCCGTCCACCTGCTGTTCGTCGACGAGGTCGGCGTGCAGTCCGATCGCGCGCACGCCAAGGCTGCCGAGCTGTTCGACGGCAGCTTGCGTCTTGTCGTCATTGCGGGCCGCGATCGCGATGTCGGCGCCAGCCTGGGCCAGTCCGCGCGCAATGCCGAAACCGATACCGCCATTGCCACCAGTGACGATCGCCACCTTGTCGTGCAGATCGAACAGCTCCATGCGCCCATGGTAGAAGTACGGAACCCTATGGCTCTCGTGAAGTGCCCGGATTGTGGTCACGACGTTTCGGACGCGGCGCCTACCTGTCCAAACTGCGGACGGCCCAATGCAGGCGTGCCCGCGCCCGTCCGATCGGGAATCCTGGTATCCAACGTCAGCTCGCTCGAGACGCCGCCCGAAGCGCCGAAGAAACAACGAACGGGCTCAGCCTTTCCCGTCCTGCTCAGCGCGCTGCTGCTGATTGTTCTGGGGGCGGGCGCGGCGTTGCTGGTGTTGTCGGCGACTCAGGACCGCGGCAGCCCAGTCGCCGCGCGTCCCACACCCGTCGCGGCTCCGTCATCGGCAAGCAGCGGCGCGAATGTCTTGCCGGATATCAACGGCATCTCGTGCGACGCGCTCGAGTCGACCATCGTCCACCTCCACATCCACCTGGCCATCTTCATCAACGGTGAGGAGCAGCAGATCCCGTTCGGTATCGGCATCGGCCAGCCGTGGCAGGTGTCGGACAGCGATGAAGGGCCGTTCGTTACCGACGGCGCATGCTTCTACTGGATCCACACGCACACGGAGGACGGCATCGTCCACATCGAGTCGCCAGTGCGGCGCCGCTTCACGCTGGGCGACTTCTTCGCCATCTGGCAGGTTCCGCTGAGCGGCACTCAGGTCGGCAACGCGCAGGGCCAGGTCATCACGTACATCAACGGGCAGCGCAACGCGACCAACCCACCTGACATTCCCCTGCTGCCGCACGCGCGCATCCAGCTGTGCGTCGGCGGTGATGTGCCGCCGTACGCGTTCGATTTCCCGCCCGGCGACTAGTTGGAGCCTGGAGGAGGCGTGGAGCGTTACGACGCGGTGGTGGTGGGTAGCGGGCCGAACGGGCTCGCGGCTGCCATCGTCCTTGCTCGCGCCGGCCTGCGGGTGCTGGTCCGCGAGGGCGCCGACACGCCGGGCGGCGGCACGCGCACCGAGCCGCTCACCTTGCCGGGGTTCGTGCACGACGTCTGCTCGGCGGTCCATCCGCTCGGCATCGGCTCGCCGTTCTTCCGCCGCCTGCCGCTGGCCGAGCACGGCCTGGAATGGATCCAGCCACCCGCCGCGGTCGTCCACCCTTTCGACGACGGCACGACTGCCGTGCTCGAGCGCTCCACGCGCGCCATGGAAGGCTGGATCGGTTCGGATGCGACTTCCTGGCACGCGCTGATGAACCCGTTCGTCGCGCGTTGGCAGCACTTGTTCGCCGACGCGCTCGGGCCACTGAAGGTGCCGCGCCATCCGCTGCTACTGGCGCGGTTCGGACTGGTGGCGCTGCCGCCAACGACCTGGCTCACCCGCATCTTCCGACACGCCCGCGCACGGGCGCTGTTTGCCGGCATCGCCGCGCACGCCACACTGCCGCTGGACCAGCCGCCCAGCGCGGCCTTTGGCATGATCCTGGGCATCGCTGGCCACGCCGTCGGTTGGCCCATCCCGCGGGGCGGGTCGGCCAACATCACCCGCGCGCTGGTTTCGTACCTCCGCTCCGTCGGCGGTGACGTGGTCACGGGCGCACCCGTGGCATCTCTGGACGATCTGCCACCCGCCAGAGCGGTTCTACTGGACCTCACCCCGCGTCAGATCTTGCGGCTGGGTGGGACGGACCTGCCGGCTCACTATCGCATGCAACTCGAGCACTATCAGTATGGGCTGGGCACCTTCAAAGTCGATTGGGCGCTCGACGCACCCGTCCCGTGGCGCGCGCCGGAAGCTACCCGCGCCGCCACACTCCACCTGGGTGGCACGCTGGAGGAGATCAACGAGAGTCGCCAGCAGGAGTGGTCCGGCCGGCCAGCACGGCGACCATTCGTGCTGCTCGCCCAGCCGACGCTGTTCGATCCCTCCCGCGCTCCAGACGGCAAACATGTCGCCTGGGCGTACTGCCACGTACCCAATGCGAGCACCGCCGACATGACGGATCGGGTGGAGGCCCAGGTGGAGCGCTACGCGCCTGGCTTCCGCGACCGCATCCTGGCCCGCCACGTGATGCGTCCGGCCGATCTCGAGCGACACAACCCGAACCTCGTCGGCGGCGACATCAACGGTGGCGAGGCGACTTTGATTCAGCTCTTCTTCCGTCCCACGCTGCAGCCTATCCCGTACGCCACCCCGAACCAGCGGCTGTTCGTGTGCTCGTCGGCGTCACCACCTGGCGGTGGCGTTCACGGGATGGCCGGCTATTGGGCCGCGCGGCTTGCGCTGCGTCGCCGCTTCTCGTCGATGACGGGTGCGGCTCGCCGCTCAGAATTGATCAGCGAACGAACGTCTGCACCAGCGCGTTGAGCACGTCCACGTCGAACGGCTTGCTCAGGAAGCCGTCGGCGCCGAGCTCTTTAGCCTCCACGAGCCGGTTGCGCGGAGCCGCCGAGACGACCAGCACGGGGATGTCGGCGAGCTCTGGCTCAGCCTGCCTGCTGCGAAGAAAAGTCCAGCCGTCTTCTCGTGGCAGCATCAAATCGAGAATGATCAGGTCTGGACGCTGGATGCCGATTCGCTCGCGCGCCGCGGCGACGGTATCGACCGCATCGACCGAATACGCCTCGATGAGGAGCTGCTCCGTCAGAAGCGCGCGGATGGTCGCGTCGTCTTCGACCAGGAGCACGTGCGCCCGCGTTCCCTGGCCATCAACCGATTCGGCCACTCGCGGCACGTCCGCCAATTGCTGGATCGCATCCAGAAACCGCGGTACGTCGAGCGGCTTGGTAAACCAGGCCGCCACGCCGAGCGTGCTGGGGTAGTCGGCCCTGCCGTCGATAGCGGACAGGATCACCACAGGCACCCTGCCCCGCTCGAGCTGCTCACGCGAGTGGTTGAGGAACTGCCAGCCGCTCATGCGCGGCAGCATCAGGTCGAGGATGATCAGGTCAGGCTGGTGGTCGCGTAGATGACGGAGCGCTTCCAGGCCGTCGGCCGCCTGGACGACCGCGTACCCGGCGTCCTCCAGCAGCTCGGCCAGCATGGCCCGAATGGGCGAGTCGTCCTCGACGATCATGACGTGCCTTGGCCGCGACGCGACCGTGCGCGGCCTGTGCCGTTCGTCTGAAATCGGAGCCGAAATTGTTCGCATTGATTGCCCAGTCGCGGCGTCGCGACTGCTCAGCAGGCCTCTCATCGTGCGGAAAAAAGAGATCAGCACAAAGTGTGCCAGAGTTGAGCGCAACGCAACGCCCGGAAACCGGTTCGTGACATTCCCGTGTCGAATTGTGCTCAGCGCGAGAGAGTCAGCGATGCAAACGTGACGGCGACGGAACCCTTCGCCACTCCGTTCTGGCCAACCAGAAGCTCCACGCGGCGGCGGCGAGCAGCGCAAAGCAGACGAAGAACTCGAGCGAGCCATTCCCGGCGTCGGGATCGACGCGGGACACGAGCTCGATCCAATCATTCCACGCCAGGGTCACCGCGAACAGCACGAGGCCGGCGACGCCCAGGACGACCTCCAGATAGAACCGCCTGCGCACGGAGCGTTCCTTCATAACTTCCTCGTGTCTCCCGAATCAAAATACGGTTACGACACTACCACGCAGGTGGCGTGCCGGTCAGCGGCGCCGCTCATACTGTGCAGAGTGGCGTGAAGATCGTGCTCCTCGGCGGTGGCGGGTTCCGAACCCCGCTGACGTGTACCGCGTTGCAATCCATCGCCGAGCGTGTGAGCCTCTCGGAGCTGGTCCTCCACGACGTCTCGCTCGAGCGCTTGCAGCGTATGCGGTTGGTGCTCGACGGGCTCGCCGATCGCGGCGAAGGACGCTTGCCCGTCCGCGTCACCACCGACCTGGACGAAGCCGTGGACGGTGCCGATTTCGTGTGGTGCGCGATCCGCGTCGGCGGCCTGGAGGGTCGCCTGATCGACGAGCAAGTCCCGGTGCGGGAGGGAGTCGTCGGTCAGGAAACGACCGGGCCTGGCGGAGTCTGCTTCGCGCTCCGCTCGCTGCCGGCACTATTGGAGATCGCGCGCGTGGTCGAGCGGCGCGCTCGACACGCGTGGTTCATCAACTTCACCAATCCGGTCGGACTGGTGGTCGAAGCGCTGCAGCCGGTGCTCGGGTCGCGGGTCATCGGCGTGTGCGATACACCCAGTGGTCTGTGCAGCCGCGTGTCTCGGCTGCTGGCGCGCCCGTCGTCTGAGCTATGGTTCGACTACTTCGGACTCAATCACCTGGGCTGGCTGCGGGCGGTGGTCGACGAGTCGGGCGATCGCCTGCCGGAGCTGCTGGCGGACGACGCCGCGGTGTGCCAGCTGCACGAGGCGGGCCTGTTTGGAGTTGAGCGGTTGCGACAGCTGGGCATGATCCCGAACGAATACCTGTACTACTACGAGCACGCGAAGAGCGCGGTCGACGCGGTGCGCCATGGGCGGGGCAGAGCCGACTATCTACTCGCGCAGCAGCGCGCGTTCTACACGGCTGGCTTTGCGACGCCCGCCGAAGCGGCCGCTGCCTGGCGGGCGGCGTGGCGGCAGCGCGAGCGAAGCTACATGGCTGAGGCCATGGCACGTGGCGGGGCGGAGGTGGAGGCGGAGGTGGAGGTGGAGCCATCGCCGGGTTACGCGGCCGTCGCGGCGGAGCTTCTGGAGGCGCTGGCTCGCAACACCCGTCGGGTGCTGATCCTGAATACGGCGAACCGCGGGGGTCTGGCCTGTCTGGATGCTCAAGCGATCGTGGAGGTACCGTGCGTCGTCGATGGCCAGGGAGCCGCGCCGGTCGCTGTTGGCGATGTCCCGCCTGCCGCCGAATCGCTGATGCAGACGATCAAGCACGTCGAGCGCTTGACGATCCGGGCAGCCGCCGAAAGCTCAACGGCGCAGGCGGTCGAGGCGCTAGCGCAACATCCGCTGGTAGCCTCGCGGACTCTCGCGCAACGGATCTTTGATGCGTACCGCGCTGAGCACGCGTCGCTTCGGGCTCGATTTGGAGTCGCCTGATGTACGACGTCGCCTGCGCTGGGGCAGTGTATCTCGATCTCACCTTTGCTGGACTGGACCGCGTGCCGCGGCCAGGCGAGGAGCACTGGGCGCACGAGCTGCTGCTGTCCCCGGGTGGCATAGCCAACACCGCGGTCGGACTGAGTCGCCTCGGCTTGAAGACGGCCATCGTGTCGCCGCTGGGGCGGGACATGGCCGGCCGGTACCTGTGCGCGCTGCTCGAGAACGAGGGCATCAGTTGCGAGGGATCGTCGGTGGCGCGTTCGGCGCTGACGGCGGTGATGCCCGTGGATGGCGACCGGGCCATGGTGAGCTTCGAACCGCGCGATGCCGCGCTGGCGGAACCACTCGGGCGCATCCAGGCCCGGGCGATCGTGCGGCTGCTCGATCAGATCACGGCTGTGCCCGCACACACGCCGACCTACGCGGTGACCTCGCACGCGCAGGTGCACGCCGCGGTGCACGGCCGTCCGCCGGCTGCCTTGCCGAGGGTGCACGCGGTGATCGCTAACGAGCAAGAAGCCATCGCACTGAGCGGTGCAGCTGATGCGCACAGCGCGGCGCGCGAGCTGAGTCAGACCGTCGGTACAGCCGTGGTGACGCTCGGCGCGCGCGGCGCGGTCGCTGCCTCAGCCGGGTGCTTCGAGCAAGTGTCGGCGCCACGGGTGGAGGTGCGCGACGCCACCGGCGCCGGCGATCTGTTTGCCGCGGCATACGTCTGGGCCGACATCCGCGGCCTGCCACTCCGCCAGCGGCTGCACATGGCGACGCTCTACGCGGCGCTGTCGTTGCGCACTCTCACCGCCTTCGCCGGCGCCGTGCGCCTGGCCGAGCTGGAGGCCTACGCCCGCGAGAGCGCCTGACATACACGCCCATGCGAGTCGGGTCGGCGCCGTGTACGCGGCTACGTGCGAGCTGGCTGCCCCTCCAGCTCGCGCACGTAGGTCTGCAGCAGCGCGAGGTGCTGGGGAAAGGCGACCTCCGGCTCGGCGAGCTCCGGGTGCCACTTCTTCTCCCACTCGACCGAGATGAAATCGTCATAGCCGCGCTGCTTGAGCAGCCGCAATCCGTCGCGTACGGGGATCTCACCCTGGCCCAGCGGTAGCAGCTCCCAGGCGTCTCCGTTACGCCGCGCATCCTTCAGATGCACGTTGAGCACCCGGTCGCCGATCAGACCCAGCACGTCGGACGGCGTTTCGCCCATCCGCGCCGTATGGAGCATGTCCCATACCGCCCCCACCGCCCTGCTCGCCACCGGCTCCAGCACGCGACGGACCGTCGCCGCGCTGGAGAAGTCGTCGTGCGTCTCGACGCCGACGGCCACACCGGCCGACTCCGCGCGCGGCGCGATGTGAGCCAGCGTGTCGGCAACCACCTGGATGGCGGCATCCAGGTCGAATCCCTCCGGTCGCATGCCGCCGAAGACGCGGACCACGGGGATTCCCAGCTCCGCGGCCAGGTCGATCCACTCCGCGATCTCATCCGCGGTGTCGCGGCGTTGCTGCTGATCGGGACTGGCGAGTCTGACGGACGTGGCGAGAACCGCGATGGCCAGCCCGGCGTCCTGGAACAGGGTGCGTAGCCGATCGCGGTTGGCACGAACCGAGTCGAGGCTGATCACCTCGCCGTCGATCAGTCGCAGGTCCACACCGACGTAGCCGTAAGCGCGCGCGTTGCGCGCCGTGTCTTCGAGGGTCCAGCTCGGCGCCCCGAGCGTGTTGAGGGTGAACTTCATCCGTTCATGCATAGTTCCACGCCACCCGCATGTCAAGCGCGCGCTACGGGCGCCTCCGCGGTTGTTGCCGTCCTCCGTGGTGCGCTCTGAGTAACTCAGGCGGCGTGAGCCAAAAGCAGCGTTTTGCCGACGGTCGCGCGTCGCTCCATCGCAGCGTGCGCATCCGCCGCGCATTCGAGCGGAAACGTCTGGCCGACCAGCGGCCGGAGCCGACCGGCCACCGCTTCCCCGAGCGCGGCCTGCGCCAGCGCGCGCAAAGCGGCAGGCGTCGGACGGGTACCGCCAATCAACGTGACCCCGCGCGCCTGTACCAGCTCATCCGGGATTTCCACAAAAGCACCACTCGCCATTCCGAAGGCGCAGAATCGTCCGCCGCGGCGCAGCAAATCGAACGCTGCACGTCCGATGGCTCCGCCTACGCCGTCGAACACGACGTCCACTCCGCCCAGGCAGGCGCGCAGTCTGTCCTCCCAGTGCGTGTGCGTATAGTCCACCACCACACTCGCGCCGAGTTCGCGTGCAAGCCGCAGCTTGTGCGCGCCTCGCGCGGTGCCGACCACGAAGGCCCCGGCACTGTGGGCGAGCTGCACCAGCAGACTACCCACGCCACCTGCCGCCGCCTCGACCAGCACCGTCTCGCCGGGTCGAATTGCCGCGGCGCGCGCCAACATCATCGCGGTGCGCCCATCGGCGAGCAGAGCCACCGCCCGCTGCATTCTCAGCTGGTCCTGGATTTCGATCAGCCCAGAGCTGTCCGCGACGGCGCGCTCCGCGTAGCCGCCGTTGCCACGCAGGCTGGTTACGACTCGCCGCCCAACCAGGCCGGAATCAACCCCGTGCCCCACGGCCGCCACCACGCCACCCACCCCGTTGCCGAGAATGGCGGGCAGCGGCGGCAACATGGAGGGGTGCGGCGGACGACCAGCGCGCACCTGGGTCTCGACGAACGTGAGATTGGCGACGTCTACGTCGATGACGACCTGGCCCGGCCCGGGCAGCGGGTCACAGACGTCCTCAGCAACCAGCACCGAGGGCGGTCCGAAGTCGTGCAGTACGACAGCCCGCACGCGCCAATTGTGACCGCCCTGAGCTCGCCCGTCACTGGCCAGTTGACTAGAAGCCGCCTGTACGTTGGTTCAGTCCACGTCGAGCGTGCGCCCGTCGCCTCGCGCGTGCCCTCTGCCAGCCCCGACCAGCTCGCGCGCTGGTTGGCCGGGCTCAGGGATCGGCTGCCAGCGCGCCGCGAGCCGCTCCATGATCTGCGGCATGGTCGTGTATTCCATTTCGTCGAGGCTCAGGCGGTGCGGCTCGAAAGGCCCGTGGCGGCGCATGGTGTAGGCCATCTCGTTCGCCATCTCGCGCGCCTTGTCCCACGCCGGGTCGGCGAACATGTCGCGCGGGCCAACGAGTTTGCCCTCGGCAAGTTGGAAGCCGAGCGCCACGACCCGCGGCGGCCCGTCGAGGCGGCTCGGTCGCGCCTGCTCGAGGGCGCATGGCATCAGCGGACCGCAGTGTGAGCCACGCATCCAACCGCCGACGAAGTGTGGCCACGCGAATGGCTCCAACGCCTCGCCCACGGCCGGCAGACCGCTCTGGCAGCGCACGAGCAGCGACGGATCGTCCTTGCCGACGTAGCGCCCCGCGATCAGCGAAAGCTTCGTCGTGGTCGCCGAAGCGCAGATCTCACCAAGCTCACGAGAGTAGATCTCTTTGATCACGTAGGCGTGCGGCGCGCCGATGTACATCAGCAGGTCGTACAACTCCTCGGGACACGACATTCTGATCTGGGTGTTGCCCTTCAGGTCGTGGACCACGAAGTCGAACCCCTTATGCATCTTGTTGTCGATGACCAGCCCCGGCGTGTTGAACGGATCCGCGAAGACCTTGTAGAGCGGCAGGTTCCAGGCGCCGGGCTCGGTCTTGTCGGCCATGAAGACGATGACTGGCTCGGACGGCCGCTCTTCGAACTCCATCTCGCACACGCCCGGGCCGAGGCCGCGGACGTTGCCCGAGAAGGCATCGACCAGCAAGTCCTGGCCAGCGCCGTACTGCTTCAGGCGCTTCGCAACCTCGGTGACCTGTTTGAATGTGTCCCAGGCCAGACCATGAATCCGCGGACTGTCGACCCCTTCGCGATGGGTCATGATCAGGTTGATGTCGTCGCCGACGCGGGTGACATGAAAGTCCACCAGCGCGTCGGACTTGCCGAGCAGCTCGTGCGCTCGCCCGAGCAGCTCAGGATGGACTTCGCCGTGCCCCACGAAGCCGCCGACATCCGCCTTGATGCAGCTGAGTGTGATCCTCATCGATCGCCCTCCTTCGGCCGGTCCCCGCGTTGGGACCGCTGTTCATCGAGAATAACACTGACCCGCGCTCGCGTCGTACGCCCGGGTGCAGCGGGACGACGATCGTGAGACACTGAGGGGCAGGGAAGGCGTATGGCTGACGTTGTTGTCCAGGAGACCGCGTGGCGGCACGGTTACGAGGCGGCGCTCAGGGATGTCGAACAGCACGTGGCGAAGCATCACCCGTCGACGGACGCGGCGTTTCTGGTGGGCATCCTCGCCGAGTTACGTGCGCGCCTGACTACCGCGCATCGTGCTGATCCGCTGGCCGCCGAGACGGCCGGGATTCCCTCCGAGGAGCTGGAGCGCGAATGGACAGCTGGCTGACCCGACCAATCTGCGCGGACGGGGGAACGTGATGCCAACGTACATCGGCCTTTACACGTGGACAGATCAGGGCGTCAAGAACGTGAAGGACACGGTCAGGCGGGTCGAAGAGGCACGCGCCGCTTTCGAGCAGCGCGGCGCGCGTCTGATCGCGGCCTACTGGACTCAGGGTCGATACGACCTGGTGAGCATCGCCGAGTTTCCCGATGAGGAGACAGCCAGTGCCAGTGCCCTGGCGCTCGGTATGGCCGGCAACGTCCATACCGAGACGATGAGGGCATTTTCGGCCGAAGAGATGCAGCGCATCATCCAGAAGCTGCCGTAGGAAGGCGGCCGAAAACCTCGATTTGGAAGTTGTGTGCCTGCCGCCTTCCTAGGGCCAGTCTGTCACAGAAGTTCGGCCGACTGCGTCTTTTGCCGAAAAGCGGCTTGTCGGCCGAACTTCTAG
>Ga0066709_100000133_pt1 | contig 30311 bp, 18 predicted proteins | sample GraSoiAngelo_158_FD_79665 | JGI IMG/M metagenome (GOLD analysis project Ga0066709, IMG submission 79665) | Grasslands soil microbial communities from the Angelo Coastal Reserve, California, USA - 14_1009_16_30cm | ecosystem: Environmental > Terrestrial > Soil > Grasslands | place: USA...
CCAAATTGTCGAGGCGCAATTTAAGGCGAGACTCTCGACGATCAGCGATGGCGTGACCGCTGAAGAGCCGCTTAACGCCGGCCCCAACGAAGGCGTGGTATCGGCCGCCCCGCTGGCCACAGATACCCGCCAGAAAACCTCGGCAGCAGCTCGTGCTTTGGGAAAAACAGTTCGCCTGCGCGATAAGCAGCACCGGAAGTTCGTGACTCGGCAGCCGTGCCTCGTGTGTGGCCGAGTGCCCTCGGATTCGCACCACCTCACGTTTGCCCAACCGCGTGCCCTTGGAAACAGAGTCAGCGACGAGTTTACCGTCCCAGTTTGCCGGATCCATCACCGCGAGCTGCATCGGTCGGGCGGTGAGGCCGCTTGGTGGCAGAAGCGCAACATCGATCCACTTCCAGTCGCACTCAGGCTCTGGCAGCACACGCGGCTCGATAAGGACGAACTTGCTCCAAGCGAAGCCATCACGCCGTCCCAGGCTTGAAACCAAAGACGTGTAATACTTCGCGATGTCGCCGGCGCGCGTCCGCGCGCGCCTCGTCGTGCTCCCACATCGGCCGCAGCAGCTCGGCATTGGTGCGACCGTGGCCGAGTCGATGTCGCGCTCGATATCGAGCATTTCGCGTTCGCGCCGGGCAGGATGGACCCGGTCCGCAGCGGTGTCAGCGGCCAACTGTAGTCTTTGCGCTCGACGATCAGCGAATAGGCGTATCGGGTGTGGCCGGTGAGCTTCAGCATATGGGGTCCTCCGTGTTCGATCGGTCATTTCTGGTGAACGGATCAAGCCGGCGGAATCACGGTGCGCCGAAAAACTACAAAGTAACTCTTCAGCTCGTTCACCTGTCCACTGTGTGAAGTACTTCACACTCGCCCTGACCAAAGGCAAGTATCATCGCTCCACGTTTTCCTGATGCTTTGCTGCTTACAGTCGGGCTTCGCGCGGAATAGTACCGCACAGATCTAGCTAGCGCGATAATTAGCCCGCGATAATGTTATGGAGGCAATGATGCAAACGGACCCAGTGTCTCGGGAAACCCGTAATTTGATCGCAAGCGATCGCGTCGAAGGAACGCCAGTGCGTAGCACAGACGGCACCCCGATCGGCACAATCGAGCGAGTGATGATCGACAAGGTTACTGGCATCGTCGCCTACGCAGTTCTGAGCCCCCATGGATCTGTCGAAGTACCGCAGAAACAACTGTCTATCCCTTGGCCCCGCCTCACCTACGATCGAAAGCTTGGGGCCTACCGCCTCGACCTGATCAACGGAGGACTTGGCGACGCGCCGTCCGATGCGTCGGACAAGGATTACGACCGGGCCGGCCGCGAACGCTATTGGGGGATTGCCGAAACCTGGTGAGTTCGGCGGCATCATGCAGAGGTCATCCTCGCCGGCTCTTTTATAGAGCCAAGTCCGCAAAATTGGGTGTATAATGCGCGTGACGAAGTTCGGCACCCTGTTCGGTTCCGACCTCAGTAGCAATGCAGGAGGGGCGTCCCATGGCAAAGAAGCGAAAGACTAGGCCGAGAGGCACCCATGGGTCTCAAAAAACCTACTGGCTCTGGCCATTTTGGCCATTAATACCAGTGTCGTTGAAACAACTCACCGCAGCCAAGAAGTTGGCCGAGGCGCGAGGAGAATTTTGGAGCGAATCATTCAACGCCCTAGGTCGGGCAATAGGCAAGCTGTCGGAGGAATGGGGCAAAGCCTCGCCAAAGTAGCCGCTAGGGGGCATCTCGATGGCAAAGAAACGAAAACGCAAGTCCGCGTCGAAGGGCAGCAGTCGGCGTTCTGAATTAGGCTACTGGCCTTGGCCGTTTTGGCCGGTGGACCCGAAGCTGCGGGACGCGACCGCGCGGTTGATTATGTCGCGAGCAGAGTCTTGGGGAAAGACGTTTGCGGCAATGGCTGATATTGCCAATCAAATGGAGGAGGAATGGCGTAAAGCGGGAGGCAGAGCCACTCGGACTCGTCGCCGGGCCGATGCAGACTGGTAGTAATCGTCGTCCGGATCAATGACTCGCGGCCGAGCATTTGATCGACCGGGTCGCGAGGTAGGGAGTGGAGGCACAACAATGAGCTCCCGTTGTCATCCCCCGCCGTCGCGAGCTTGGAGCGTAGATCGGCATCGATCTGGTGCAATTGCCCCCGAGCTCAATTCGAGTACGAGCCACTCCAGCCTGGGCACGTAGCCCATTCAAAGCACGTTGCGAATGAAGGCAGATTTGCTTTGGAATAGTCATATTTTATGACGCGCCAGATCTTGTTGGTAGGCGAGAGGAATCGCGTGCAGAGGTCACGCGGTGGAGCAGATCGAAGCTCTAGTGCATTAAAAGGTCTGTGCCGTGCTCGAAGAGCGTTGGGGCAATATCTGCACGTTTAGGGGTAGCGACAAATCCAATGCCACGCCCGGCCTGAGTCCGACTGTGGCAATGCAGCGAGCCGATACTCGGCGGACCGGAAGGAAACGGTCGTGACATCCGCGGCCGCTCCCGCAGGCGTGGCAATAATCGGCATCGCATGCCGATTTCCCGGCGCCCGCGATCAGCGTGCTTATTGGCGCAACCTCTGCAGCGGAATCGAATCGATCACCGTCCTAACGGATAACGAGCTAGCAACCACGGGGGTCCCGACGGAGCAGCTGAGCGACCCTGCCTATGTCAAAGCCGCAGCCATTCTTGCCAATATCGATCAGTTCGACGCCGCCTTCTTCGAGTACTCGCCGACCGAAGCGCGCCTGATGGACCCCCAACATCGACTGTTACTGGAGGTTGCCTGGGAGGCGTTCGAAGATGCTGGCTATCGGCCGGGAGGGGCGCCGCGATCGGCGGGAGTATTTGTGGGGATGGGCGGCGTAGTGAGCAGCTATCTCGTCGATCGCCTCGCCTCCTCCGCCGAATTGCCAGGTTATACGGGCAGCGTGGCGCATATCGGCAACGACAAGGATTTCTCGAGCACCCGCATTTCATACAAGCTCAACCTCACCGGTCCTAGCGTCAATGTGCAGACCGCGTGCTCGACTTCGCTGGTCGCGGTGCACCTTGCCTGCCAAGCCATTCTTGCTGGCGAATGTGACATGGCACTCGCCGGAGCAGCCACGGTGCGCGTGCCGCAACACGTAGGCTATCTCAGCCGCCAAGGTGACATCCTGTCGCCCGATGGACATTGCCGCGCGTTCGATGCAGCGGCACAAGGCACCATCTTCGGGAGCGGGGTTGGCGCGGTCCTGCTCAAGGACCTGCAATCAGCAATTGCCGACCACGACAATATTTATGCGGTGATCCGAGGGTCCGCGATCAACAACGATGGCGCGGATAAGGTCAGTTATACCTCCTCGAGCGTGACGGGTCAGACGAGAGCAATGATCGAGGCGATGTCGATCGCCGGCATCTCACCGGATGATATCGGCTACGTCGAATGCCATGGGACCGGAACGGTCGTCGGCGATCCATTGGAGATCGATGCGTTAACTCGGGCTTTTCGAAACGGAACGGATCGGCGCGGCTTCTGCGCGATCACTTCGGTCAAGACCAATATCGGACATCTCGAACAGGCCGCCGGAATGGCCGCGCTGATCAAGGCCGCCCTGGCAGTCAGGGAAGGAAAAATTCCGGCCAGTCTCAATTTCCGGACACCCAACCGCAAGATCGATTTCGCCAATAGCCCGTTTTTCGTCAACACAGAGTGCAGGAACTGGCCGGCAGATCGGCCCCGCGTTGCGGCGGTCAACTCGCTCGGGCTGGGGGGAACCAACGCCTTTTTAGTCTTGGATGAAGCTCCGCCCGCCGCCCCCGTGCGCGACCAGCCGCTCAATTTGGTGACGCTTTCGGGAAGAACCGCCCCGGCATTGCGAGCATCCATGGAGCGTCACCGAACTGCGATGGAGCATCGGTCAGACAATGAGCTTTCCGATATCTGTTTCACGCTGAGCAGCGGTCGCGGTCATTTTAGTCACCGTTTCGCGGCCGTTGTCAGTTCGATTGCGCAATTGCGCTCTGTGCTGAGCGAGGAACTGGAAAAAGACGCGGCAGGTGATCACGCTGCATCAGCGAACGAAAGGAGGCGAGTCGCTTTCCTGTTCTCCGGGCAGGGATCACAGCACGTAGGCATGGGCGCCGAGCTTTATCGACATCAGCCGATATATCGCGCCGTCATCGATCGCTGTGCGGCTTTGTTGCGCGATCAATTGGAACTGCCGCTCCTGGATGTACTTTTTGGCACGGCTGGAGCGGACGACGCTATTCATCAAACAGCCTACACGCAGCCCGCATTGTTCGTGGTGCAGGTCGCTTTGATCGAGTTATGGCGCTCGTGGGGGATCGTTCCCGAAATGGTCCTGGGCCACAGTGTCGGCGAGTTCGCCGCCGCGCATTGTGCAGGGGTCTACTCGCTGGAAACAGCGCTTTCTCTGATCACGAAACGCGCGCGGCTCATGCAATCTCTCCCCATCGGGGGGGCAATGGCGTCGATTTTCGCCGACGAACGCACCGTCGCTTCGGTCATCAAGAAACGCAAGGCCGAGAAGCTTGCGGTTGCCGCGGTGAACGCACCTGGCAACGTCGTGGTTTCCGGCGAGGGCGACGCGGTCACTGCTGTCGTGAAACATTTCGAAACCGTCGGTGTTCGAACCCAGCCGCTGACGGTTTCGCACGCCTTTCATTCTCCCCTGATGCAACCAATCATGCAGCAATTGGGGAGCTTCGCTGCGACAACTTCCGCAAACTCTACAAAACTACCCTGGGTTTCGACATTGTACGGAACGGTCGTGGGCGAGATGGCCGACGCGCAGTATTGGTGCGATCATGCGCGCCGCCCGGTGCGCTTTGTCGAGGGGATGAATACGATCGCCGCATTGGGTGCTACCGATTTCATCGAGATTGGTCCTGGCAGCACGTTATTGGCTCTCGGACGGCAATGCGTGAGCGCAGACGGACATGCTTGGCTCGGTTCACTGGCTGACAAGCGGCAGGGAGACCTGAAACGGATTCTATTGAGTCTGGGCGAACTCTATCGTCGCGGCTATGATGTCGATTGGGATGACTTTTACCGGCCACTTAACCGCCGCCGTATATCGCTCCCCACCTACCCGTTCGAACATCATCGTTTCTGGCTGGATGATGATGCCGCGCGGCCACGGCAGAGGACCGCTGCCGCCTCGATAAATTTGGCGGGTTCCCGCGTTCGATCTGGGCTGCCGGACATCCAATTCGAGACGACCTACAGCCTAGCGCGGTACCAATATCTCGACGACCACCGCATCCATGGGATGCCTGTTTTGCCGTTGGCTTTTGGTCTCACAGCGCTGCGCGATGCGGCTCGGCAGCATTTCGGGACCGACCGAGCTGCGATTGCGAATGTGCAATATCGACAAGCCATGGTGCTCCCCGACGACGGCGATCGCATCGTGCAAATAATTTTGAGGCCTGCGGACGATGCAACGGCCGAGTTTCGCCTGATGAGTATCGGCTCGGAGCCGTCTGCCTCCTGGCAGACGCACATGATTGGCATGATTCGCGCGAACGGCACTGTGGAAAGGGTCGAGAGTGCTGAACTCGCAATCGACCGCATCAAGTCGCGATGTCCAACCGCCATTTCTACCGAGCGGTACTACGCGACATTGAGTGCGGTTGGCTTGCAGTATGGTCCCTCCTTCCGCGCCATCCAGGAGTTATGGCAGGGAAATGACGAAGTTCTAGCCCATGTTGATCTACCTGCGCATCTGCTCGGGGAGAATGCGCCGGGGCTCCATCCGGCGCTGTTGGACGCCTGTCTGCATGTCTACCCCGCCCTGGTCGATGCGCATGGCAATTTCGAACAGGCGCCGACGAACGCGCCGACCTATTTGCCGATCAGCCTTGAACGTTTCCACAGCATGGCCTCAGAGGCGCGGACGGTCTGGGTGCACGCGACGCGCCGCCACCGCCAACCGGAATCGGAGACCATCGCGATCGATATTGCCGTCCACCAAGAGGATGGAAGCCTGGCCGCCATGCTTGAGGGCCTTTCGGTCAAACAACTGCCGCCACAAGCTTTGGGTCCGATGGCGGAAAGAGTCGATTGGCTCTATCGCATGCAGTGGGTCGAACTGCCGTCGCTTCAACCATCAACTGACTTGCATGGCGAGCCGTCAAGCTGGCTTATTCTCGCTGATAAGAGCGGCATCGGTGCGGCTCTTGCTGAAGTGTTGGCCAGAAAAGGTGGGGCCTGTCGTCTTGTTTACTCAGACCAGTTGATCGGCCGGCGGAAAACGGCCGCGTGGATTCCTGACGACCTCGTTAAACCGTTTGCAAAGCTGATTTCCGGCTTCGCGGATCGTTCGGCTCCGCTACGGGGCGTGATTAATCTCTGGGCCCTCGATCTCTCGATCGAGTACAGAGGTGTCCAGCAGCTCAATGACGCGCAGAAAATCGTCCTAGGGAGCACCATCTCCCTATTGCGAGCAGTGGTTCAGGCGCGAGGCCGCGCTGAGACCCCTGCACGCATCTGGGCGGTGACACGCAATTCAGTATCGATTACGCCCGAGGATCCGCCGGTCAAGGTCGCGGCAGCAGCTTTGTGGGGATTGGGGCGCACTGCAAGGCTCGAGCATCCGCAGATTTGGGGCGGCCAGGTGGATCTCGATGCAAGTCGGGAGAGCTCGCCATCGGTTGACGCTGCAGCCGTGCTGGGCGAACTGCTGAATCGTGGGGGAGAGGATCAAGTCGCAGTGCGCAAAGGCGTTCGATTTGCCGCGCGCCTGGTCCGTGCAACAGCCCCCAAGAAACCCACAGCCACCTTCGACTCCAACGGATCCTATCTGATCACCGGCGGACTCGGTGCCCTTGGAGTCGAAGTCGCCAAGTGGCTCGTTACACAATGCAAGGTCAAACGTCTCCTGCTGGTGGGACGGCGCGGGCAAAAGGATCCAAGCTACAGGCGCGTCCAGCGCGCCCTTGCGGCGCTCGGCGCCGAAGTCACCGTTCTCAGAGCGGACGTTTCCAGTGAGAAAGATGTCCAGCGGCTGATCGGCCGGATCGAAAAATTCCATGCGCCGCTAAAGGGCATCTTCCACTGCGCCGGGGTGCTCGATGACGGGATCCTGATGCAGATGGAGTGGCAAAAATTTGAACGTGTCATCGCGGCGAAGCTCGCAGGCGGCTGGTTGCTCGACAAGTTCACCCGGTACTGCCATCTTGATCATTTCGTCGTGTTTTCTTCGATCCTGAGCCTCACCGGCTCGGCGGGCCAAGCCAATTATGCGGCTGCAAATGCGTTTCTGGATGGGCTGATCAGCCGCCGTCGCAAACAAGGGCTGCCGGCGCTGGCGATAAATTGGGGCCCGTGGGCCGAGTCGGGATTGGCGACGGTTTCGGGTGAAAAGGGACGAGCCATCTGGCGCTCGCGGGGCACCGAGTATATCCCAACCGATATCGGTCGCCGGGCGCTGGACCTGTTGATCGGGTCCGATGCGGGGCATGCGGCCGTCACGATTACCAAATGGCCAATCTTCCTTCAGCAATTCGCGAGCCCTCCGCCGCTCTATCGCGAATTGCAGAAGGAAATCGGCGCTGTGACGGCGAATGCGGGCCTTGCCGCCAGTGCGGCCAACCTGAAGACCAAAATGAAGGAGCTCGCTCCAGCCGCGCGCCATGATTTGCTGACGTTGTTTGTACGTCAGGAGGCTATGCAGACTTTAGGCATAAAAGAGGAGATCGATGCAGCCCGTCCGCTTCGCGAGTTCGGCCTCGATTCTTTGATGTCGGTAGCGTTGGTCAACCGACTCGAAACAGCCCTCGGCATCCGAATTTCCGCTGTCAAGCTGATCCAGGGACCGAGCGTTGCGCAAATCGTCGACGATATCTTGCCGGATTTGGGTTATGCGAAGGATACTGATCCCGTCGAAAAACGGGATCGGCGATCCCGAAAGAAGGCCTCGAGCAGGTGGCTTGTCGTTGCAGGTGCCAGGCCGTTTCCCCGGTTGCGGCTGTTCTGTTTTCCTTTTGCGGGCGGCGGCTCGGCCGTCTATCGCAGTTGGTCCGAGTTTCTTGATCCTGCCATCGAGGTCGTCGCGGTTGAGCCGCCCGGCCGGCTTGGCCGGATGGAGGAAAAGCCGATTGTCGACATCAAGAAATTCGGCTCCGAACTGGTCTCGGAAATGCGGCCTTTGCTCGATCTGCCATTCGCTTTCTTTGGCCATTGTCTCGGCGGCCTGACCATGTACGAAACGGCGCGCCGCCTGATCCGTTCAACCAAATTTCGGCCGATCCATCTGTTTGTTTCCGGTGCCCGCCCGCCCGACCGAGTTTCCGACCAGGGTCCCTTCGAGAATCGATTGATTGACGATCTGCTGCGCCTTGGGCAATTTATAAGGAATCGTCCGATGTATGCGCAGCCCGACGATGTCTTTGGCGAGCTCATACGTCATTTCAACATACCCGCCACCGATCAATTGCTCAGCGATCCTAAGCTTCGGAAGCTGATGCTTCCCGTGGTGCGCGCCGAATTCCGGATGGCCAGCAATTACAAGTTCGTCAAGGAGCGCCCATGGGACATTCCAATCACGTGTTTCGCGGCTCGCGGAGATCCATACGTGTCGCGCCACCACGCACTGGGCTGGGGGCGTTTCACCAATTCGCGCCTGCAGGTCTACATCAGGGATGGCGCGCACTTTGCCGTCGTGGACGACATGGCTTTCATCCACGGCATCATCAACAAGGAATTACGGGTTCAGTCGCAACACTGATGCGACAAAAAGGCCGGAGAATTTGCAGCAAGTAGAAGGGATTCGAGCGGGCAAGAGGTCATCTAAGGTTTCAAGCATGGTTCGTACTTTGGAGCTGTCGGGAGCTATGGCGCTACCATCGCAAGCCGCGCTTGTTATGTCCGAGAGGAATCCGAAAGCTAGCAGTTCATTGAGAGCGTGACGCAAATGCGATCAATCAACAAATCGATGCGCAGCGCAGACACGCGGGACACGGCTTTGTTCCTAGGCGGAGGGGCTCCGAATTTCACGTTGATGTCGGGCGCGCTACTGGCGCTTCACGAGGAAGGACAAGCGAAATTCGACAAAATTGCGATGGCGGGAGCCGGAGCCGTGGTGGGGCTCATCTATCTCGCCCCCAGGGCCGGTCTGTCAAAGGAACGCGCTCTGAGCAGTACAGTCAATTTTGGCATCTCCGACGCAATTTATGAAACGTTTCCGATCAACTATAAGACGTTTGGGAAATCGGGCCGCTCCGCCGCCGCATTCAACAATTTCTGGTTCAGCTTGCCGGCCGTGCGCAAGGCGATGCGGATGCACGGACGTGACATGACCGATAGAGAGAAGCTTTGGGCAGATTGGGTGCTTTTCCTCGGAGCCGCCATGTGCCCTACGGATCTCAATTTTTTCAGCAAAGGGATCTGTGAGCATCCAAGGTTTATCGAAGAATTTATTGATTTTGACAAAGTGCGGAATATTCGTACCACGCAGGTCGAAATCAATGCTTTCGACATCAAAGAACATAAGATACACGATTTCAAGAATAGAGACCTCGCCCGATGGCCGAAGGATGCGCTACGGGCGGCCTTGTCATTTCCATTTATCTATCCACCATACGAACTCGACGGTCATTACTATTACGAAGGCGCAGCATTCCAAACTCTCAACACGCTCGAGAGTATCGAGAAAATCCAGCGATTCATCATCCTCAATCCGCTGCGCTCCAATTTGATCCAGGCGCCAGACAATCTGTGGGACGCCTACATACAATCCATCATCATGCCGGTGGTGGGCATCGCCGAAAGCGAGATGGGTTCAGGTCGGCGGGCCCGTCCCATCGACGTCTCCTGGATGTACTACCGGGGCGCTCTTGAGCAAATTAGGGCGACCGTAAAAAAGGCCACGAGGAAGACCAGGTTGGCTTTGAAACAGAAACTGGAAGCAATGGAGTGGTATTCTGCAGACCTTAGGATTGACAAAGATCGCGTGCACAATGCTCTTGGTTGGAAACGATCGAGTCTGGAATATCTGTTCGACTTCGGGCACGAGGCTGGTAAAAAGCTTGCTAGAAAACTCCGCGACAAACATCCAACTTATCCTGGTTGGAAGCTCGCGCAGTTGGTTTGCGATTGAATGTTGGGGGGCGGTCCGTCTAATCGCCGACGGGGTGCCCACCTCAAAGCGTTTCGCTGCTTGGTGTTCCCAGGACGGCCGGAGCGGGTGATCCAATCGCATATGTGATGCCGCATCTACCGGGCGTATGGTAGGTGATGCACGACGCTTGGCAAGAAAACGAAGGCTTCGCCCGAGCAAGCTGCCGGGCCCGGCGCAACAGGCGCAACAGGCGCAACAAAGCAGCTGCATACGCAAAGCAGGCGGGAACCTATGGTCCCCATCCCACCCGGCCCCGTTCCGGGCAGTCGCCAGTCTTGGCAAGTCGCCTGGCCTGCGAGGTTTTGAGTCCAGCGTAAAGGACTCAAAGGAGGGAACACCTCGTGGGGGCGCAATAGCCGGAACCAATGGCGGGAAAGCGTCGATGGCGCAGGATAGGACCACCAGGCGAATTTGCATAGCACCAGAGCATTGAGCTAAGCTTTATGACACAATGATTGCAGGGATGGGCATGGCCCCAGGTAGGGAGACCAGCCTTAATGAGCGGCATTGCGGCTTGGCTCGACGGACTCGGGCTCGGCAATTATGCGACCATCTTCGTCGAGAACGCCATTGACCTCGATGTCTTACCCGATCTGAATGAGACGGATCTCAAGAGGTTAGGCGTCGCGCTTGGACATCGAAAGCGCATCCTCAGAGCGATCGCTGATCTATCGAGCGGCTCGTCACTTCCAGAGAGTGCGTCTCTCGCAGACGTTGCGACGCCAGAGTCCAAAACAGAGCGACGCCATCTTACGGCATTGTTTTGCGATATCGTAGGCTCGACGGCGCTGGCCCTCCAGCTTGATCCCGAGGAGCTGAGCGGTGTGATCCGACGGTTCCAAGCGATCTGCACTACCTTAATCACGCATAATGGCGGCTATGTTGCCAGGTTCATCGGCGATGGAGTTCTCGCCTATTTCGGTTATCCGCAGGCTCACGAGGACGACGCTGAAAACGCTGTGCGTGCCGGACTCGATCTGGTGGCGAAGGTGGGTCAACTTCTGCTGCCATTCAATGAACCGCTGCAGGTGCGGGTAGGCATTGCCACCGGCGTGGTTATCGCCCGTCCCACCACCGGCGAGGGATCGGCACAGGAACAGAGAGTCTTCGGAGAGACCCTGAATTTGGCTGCTCGCTTGCAAAGCAAGGCGCCGCCAAACTCGGTAGTCGTCGCGAAAAGCACTCGTCACCTCCTTGGAGAGGGATTTGTTTGTGAGCAACTCGGTTTATGTGAAGTTGACGGAATTTCCGAGCCGATAGCTGTTTCCAGGATTACAGGTGAGCGAGCCGTTGAGAGCCGCTTCGATGCAAAACGATCTGCGAAGCTCACTCAGCTCGTTGGTCGTCAACATGAACTGCGACAATTGTTGGAGGCTTGGACGCAGGCCAAGGAAGGCCACGGCCAAGTCGTTCTGTTGTGCGGGGAGCCGGGGATCGGGAAGTCACGCATCGCCATTGCTTTGCTCAACCTCATCGCCGGGGATCCGCACATCACAATGCGGATTCAGTGCTCCTCGCATCATACCCGCAGTCCGCTTTATCCTGTGATCAGGCAGCTTTCACGTGCTGCGGGTTTTGAGCGGGAAGATGGGTCTGAGGTCAAACTTGAAAAGCTGGAAGCCATGCTGTCCCGGGTTGGACAAGCGAGCCTGGCAAATGCCGCCCTCTTTGCTGCGTTGCTATCAATCCGGAGTGCAGGTCGTTATCCGGCAGTAGATCTAACTCCGCAACGCCGGAAGGACCTCACGATCGCTGCGTTGATCCGATATCTGCAAGATCTGGCAGGTACGCAGCCAGTATTCTTCATTTGTGAGGACGTGCATTGGATCGATCCCACTACGATTGAGCTGCTCAACCAAACTATCAAGGCGATTAAAGCGCTCCCGATGCTCTTCCTTATCACATTCAGGCCGGAGTTCTTCCCGTCTTGGCTAGATGAGCCGAACGTCAAAATGCTGCGGCTCGAGCGATTGGGGCGCGTCCAGGTCGAGGCGATGATCGCTGACATAACCAGCGGCAAGAAGTTACCCGCCGAGGTGCTTGAGCAGATTATTCACAAGACCGACGGCGTTCCATTGTTCGTCGAGGAACTGACGAGAACAGTACTGGAATCCGGATTCCTCAAGGAGGCAGGCAATCAGTATGTCACTCAGGATTCGTTGCCAGTTCGCGCTGTTCCGGCGACGCTGCATGACTCGTTGATGGCACGGCTTGATAGGCTTGCGCAAATCAAGGAGATTGCACAAATCGGCGCTGCCCTAGGTCGAGAGTTCTCGTATCGGCTGCTTGCAGCTGTGGCGCCCATATCGGGCGCCTCGCTCAGGGCTGCTCTCGCGCAGTTCGCCGCCGCGGATTTGATCTTTGGACGGGGGGACCCGCCGGATGCCACGTACGTTTTCAAGCACGCGCTCGTGCAGGATGCCGCTTATTCGAGCTTGACGCGGAGTAAACGCCAGCAACTCCACAGCGGAATCGCCAACGCTCTCAAAAAGCAATTCTCCGAGACCGTTGAGACACAACCAGAGTTGATGGCGCACCACCTGGAGCAGGCCGGGCTTAGCGAGCAGGCGATCGAGTACCTTCGCATAGCTGGACAGCGCGCGATCGAGCGGTCGGCAAATGCTGAAGCCATCGGACACCTCAAGCACGCGCTCGGGCTGCTGGAATCGCTTCCCGCCGGCGGACAAAGGACGCGGGTAGCGTTTGAACTTGAAACAATGCTCGCTCAGGCTTTGATTGCGGGTCGTGGCTATGCGGCGACCGAAACCAAGGAAACGTTGTTACGAGCTAGGGCGCTCCTTGATGATTCGACCGAGCCGTCCCAGAAATTCTCCGTCCTCTACGGTCTGTGGGCATGCTATTATGTGGGAGGCGAAGGCGACATGTTGCAAAGGGCGGCTGCCGAACTCCTTGCGGAGGCTGAGCGGCATGGCCAGACGGCAGCGTTGTGTCTTTCCCATCGCTTGCTCGGGACCACCTATATTTCAATGGCTCAATTCGACGCCGCACGCCGACACCTCGAGCGGGCCCAAGCACTTTACGATCCGCAGCGCCACCCTCCCTTCAGATACCAGTATGGACAGGATATCGGAGCGACTGTGCTCTGTTATCTGTCCTGGGCGCTATGGCATCTTGGATACGTCGATCAGGCGTCGAGGTTAGCTGCCGACGCGGTGAAGCACGCTGAGGCGTTAGCCCATCCGTTCACTCTGGCATATACGATTGGCCATGCGCGCGGCATGATGGATGTCTTCCGGCGCCGGCCCGATGAGACCCGCTCCTATGCGGCGTTGATCGTTTCTATCTGTAACGAGCATGGCTTTCCATTCTGGGGGGCGAGCGGCCAGGTGCTGGAGGGCTGGGCCGCTACATGTCACGGTGACACCGGTAAAGGAGTCAAACTGCTTCGCGCCGGTCTGGCCGCTTGGCGGGAGACCGGTGCGCGGCTGTGGTTGCCGATCTACCTCGCCCTCGAAGCCGAGGGTCTCTCCAAGGCAGGGGATAGTGATGCGGCGTTGCAAACCATTGAGCAGGCTATTGCTACCTCGAACGAGACCGGCGAGCGGTGGGCCACCGCCGAGGTGTTGCGCATGAAGGCGAATCTGCTGGCGACTCGCGCGGCTGATGGCGAAATTGAGACCTTGCTGCTGGAGAGCATAGCGATTGCTCGTCGCCAGCAGGCGCGTTGCTGGGAACTACGTGCAGCCTCCGATTTGGCGCGCCTCTGGCAGCAGCAGGGCCGCGACATCGAGGCGTTCAATCTGCTGCGATCGATTTATGATCAATTCACGGAAGGCTTCGATACGCCGGACTTATTGGATGCCAAGGCAATTATGGATTGCATCAAGCCGAGCTCGACCACGAAACGGAACGGGGGACCAGACGCGTAGCCAAATGCAAGAGCGCCTCTCGGCGCCGCCCCATTCCATGTGAAAACGCAACAATGCTATATTCTACTATGTTGTGCGAGCCGTCGGGAGACAGAGTACTGTGCGGACGATCGCAGAGTGGCTGGCATCGCTCGGACTGTCCGAGTACGCTCATTGCTTTGCCGAGAACTACATTGATGCCCGCGTGCTCCCTGATCTCACAGATGAGGATCTAAAGGAACTCGGCATTCCGCTTGGGCATCGCCGCAAGATACTTCGTGCCATCGCGGAGCTTGATGGCGCCGATCTTGGACCGGCCGAAGCAGCGACCGAACCCGCGCCCCTGGATGAGGCCGAGCGACGCCACCTGACAGTCATGTTTTGCGAACTGGTCGGCACGGCTGCCCTTTCGGCGCGGTTGGACCCGGAAGACATGTGGCGCGTGATCGCCTCCTATCATGCCTGCATCGGTGAGGTCGTCGGCCGGCACCACGGCATGATCGCCCGATATATGGGCGATGGTATGCTCGCCTATTTCGGCTATCCGCGCGCGCAAGAGGATGATGCCGAACAGGCAGTGCGCGCCGCGCTTGCACTCGTCGATGCCGTAGCGAAGCTCCAGACGAATGTCGACGCCGCGCTGCAGGTTCGCATTGGCATTGCGACGGGCACCGTCGTCGTGAGCGAGCTCCTGATCGATGAAACCCCGGGGGAACAGGCGGTCATCGGCGAGACGCCGAACCTCGCCGCGCGCCTGCAAACGCTGGCGCAGCCAGGGACAGTGTTGATCTGCCCGCAGACGCGCCGGCTCACGGGAGGGCATTTCGATTACCGCGATCTCGGCCCGCTGGCGTTGAAAGGGTGGGCAGAGCGGGTACCGGTTTGGCAGGTGGTGGGGCCGAGCGGCGTAGCGAGCCGCTTCGAGGCTATGCACAAGACCAAGTTGCCGCCGCTGTTCGGGCGTGAAGAGGAAATAGAGCTGCTGTTGCGGCGGTGGCGACACGCCACGCAGGAGGAAGGGCGAGTCGTAGTCCTGATAGGTGAGCCTGGTATCGGCAAATCGCACATTGCCCTCGCGTTTGACGAGCGGCTCCAGAGTGAACCGCACATCACACTGCGCTATTTCTGTTCGGCACATCATACCAACAGTGCTTTGTTCCCATTCATTGGCCAACTCGAACGTGCTGCTGGGTTTGAGCGCAGCGATTCGGTTACGGAGAAGCTATCCAAACTTGACGCTCTGGTTGCGCAATCCACGGCGCACCCGGAACACGTGGCAGTTCTGGCCAACCTTTTGGCATTGCCGGCGAGCGATCGCTACCAACTACAGGAGCTGAGCCCACAAAAACGCAAGGAGAAGACGCTGGCGGCATTATTGGCGCAACTCGATGGGTTGGCGGCCCGGCAGCCGGTTTTGATAATGTTCGAAGATATCCACTGGATCGATCCAACCTCGCTGGAGCTGCTCACTGCCGCAGTGCAGCACGTACCGCAGCTTCGAGCACTGCTGCTCGTCACTGCGAGGCCTGAATTCACGCTGCCCTGGCCGAGTTACTCGCACATGACGACAGTCCCCCTCACACGCCTTGGCCGACGCGAGGGCGCGGCATTGGTCGAGCGGGTGACGAGCGGGAAGAAATTGCCGAAGGAGGTCATGGACGAGATTCTCGCTCGCACCGATGGCGTGCCTCTGTTCATCGAGGAACTAACCAAGACGGTGCTGGAAAGCGGGCTGTTGCAGGAACGGGATGGCCATTATGTTCTCGAGCGTCCGCTACCGGCTTTGGCGATCCCAACAACGTTGCACGCGTCGCTGATGGCGCGTCTTGATCGGTTGGCACCTGTGCGGGAGGTCGCACAGATCGGCGCCGTCGCGGGTCGTGAGTTCCATTACGAATTGCTGAGCGCCGTCGCCCGGTTGCCGAAGGAAAGACTCGAAGAGGCGCTTGGCCAGCTGGTGCGGTCGGAATTAGTTTTCCGTCGGGGCGAGATTCCACACGCGGTTTATACCTTCAAGCACACGCTGGTACGGGACGCTGCATATGCAGGCCTCGTGAAGAGCCGCCGCGCGCATCTGCACGCCGTCATTGCGAACGCGCTCGAGCAACAGTTCCCCGAGATTGCACAAACCCAGCCCGAAACTCTGGCGCACCATCTTACGGAAGCAGGCCTAATTGAAAAAGCGATCGCATATTGGCTCCAGGCCGGCAAAAACGCGGCCCAGCGCTCGGCCAATCTCGAGGCCATCGCACACTTGCGGCGAGGGATCGAGCTAACATGCCGGTCGCCGGCCGAGGAGGGCCGGGACAGGTCCGAGCTTGATTTTCAGCTGGTCTTGGGGCCGTGCCTCATCGCAACGCAAGGGCCGGCTGCGAGTACCGCGGTGGCCACCTTCGCGCGTGCCCGTGAGCTATGCGAGCGACTCGGAGAACCGCCCGAGTATCTTCAGGTGAGATTCTGGCTCGCGACCGTGAACGTCGTGCGGGGCGAGCTGCCGCAGGCGCTCGAAGCCGTGGAGGGCATGCCGAGCGGCGCCGAAGCGCGCGGCAATCGAGGGGCATTGCTCAATGTGATCCGCGGGCGGGCGATGATTCTCATGTTCATGGGACGCATCGTGGAGGCCCGAGAGGAACTCGAACGCGCCGTCGAGCTGTTCGGCACAAGCGAGGAGACCGACAGATTGGCCGCCCGGGCCGCGGGCCAGGACGCCGGCGTCGCCATGCAGGCGTTCGCGGCGTGGGTATTCTGGATTCTCGGCCAGGTCGACGAGGCTGTTGCGCGCATGTCCGCCGCGCTTGAACGCGCCGACGCGGTCCAGCATGCACACACGCACGCTTACGCCTGGTACTACGCGTCAGTTCTGCACGCCGTGAGCGGCGAGCCGGCGATTGCTCAGTCTTACGCGGAACGCTGTCTCACCATATCGGAACAACAGGGTTTCCGTCAGTGGCTCGGACTGGCGAGCGCGATCCGAGGCATCTGCGCAGCCGTGCTGGATGCCTCAGCCGGCCGGCTCGACGAGGTAAAGACTGCACTGGATGAATATCAACGCGCCGGTTATCAGCTCGGCCTCACGGCGCAGTTCGTGCTGCTGTGCCCGGCCTTGCTGCTCCACAACGAACCTGAAGCGGCGCTGGAGGTGATCGATAATGGGCTCGCGATCGTCAGGCGCAACAGCGAACGGTTTTTTGAGGCCGAACTCTATCGCCTAAAGGCACGCGCGCTGCTCATGCGCGGCGCATCGGATGCCGAGGCGGAGTCCCTGCTCGACGAGGCTTTACGAACGGCGCGCAGGCAACAGGCGCGATCGCTTGAGCTCCGCGCCGCCACCGACCTGGCCAGGCTTTGGATGAATCAAGGCAAGCGTGCCGAGGCGCGCGTGGTTCTTTCATCCGTCTATGGCCATTTCACGGAGGGCTTCGAGACGCGCGATCTCAAGGAGGCTAAGGCCGTCCTCGCCCAGCTGCAATGATGCTATCCGGTCTGGCGATCTCGCACTCTTTTCAGCGGCAGCGGGACGCCAGCGCGCGTAATCTCTTCATCCGTCAGGTCGTCGGGTATCATCGTCGCCTTACCTTCCGCCTCGTTCCTTCTTCGGTACTTATCACTGTACATTTCGTACAGTTTATATGCGTTCTGTGCTGCTATAGCGCCGTTGGTTCGACCGCGATGTAGATTTTCGTGAGACCAGTGGAAATCGATTTGGTCGTCGACTTGGATCTCGACGATCGTACCTGTCCACTTCGGCGCTTCGCGTTTGTTCTCGGGTAATCGATTGTTTTCTTGCACATGAAACTTGAACAGCTTGATATCGTCTTCGCCGACGGTCGCCGCGAACATCTGGCAAAGATTTGCTAGCGCGTCATGTATATTCTCGGGCTTGCGAATTTGATGCACATCCACAATCCTGTTGATCCAGATCTCCTCGAGAGGGTCGTCCGGAAGATGGTGGTCTTTCAGCAAGTCCTTAAAGTTGACGGTATCGATCAGAGCCCCTTCGCAATAGGCGTGGCCGTCGACCCGGACGGTCTGCTCGACAAAAGGCAGGGCCGAACAGGCGCATAGGCTTGCGGCGCTGATCGTCTTGTAGCCCTTGCGAGCCCAGCTCGGAGAGTCGTTGGCAAACATGTCAATCTTCTTTTTTTCGAAATTGAACGCATTGTGAAAGATGTAGGGCTTTCCACGCTCATTCAGCCGTTCGAACTTGATGTCCTTCAAGAACTTGCTATCCTTGTAAAAAAGCCTCGAGCGGCCGTCGATCTCAGACTTGTACACGAGTGCGGTCAAGAAACGCACCGCCGGGTGCACGGCCAGCACGTGATTGAGCGTCCAGCGGTCGAAATCCCCTTGATTGAATTTCCCCCAATTCTTGCGATCGCGTAGAAAGGACAAAGTGTACAGCCAGGACTCCATGATGTGCCGCGGCAAGAATGCGTTCTTGTAATGCTTCGGCTCGAGCAGAAAATTCCACGCGGCGTCGGCGCAGCCCGCCCAATCCGGCGCGAAGATGGTATTCGTCGGAAAGCTCTGGAACGACTGGTCGTCGCGAAACACATCGTGGAAAAAATTATAGGTTGCTTCAATTTCATTGTCTTTTGCGGCCTGGTTATAGATGACCCCGACCCACGCACCGATACATGACAGCGCCCATATCGAGCGCGCATTGTCGAAATCTATTTTTCCTTTCAGACCTTCCAGAGCGCCGATGTGCAAACCCACCGCGGGTCCACCGCCGGCGAGGCAAATCGCCCGCTTCGGCCCCGTTGCGGCCGGCGCGCCCTGCGCAATTCCCTTGACCGCCTCGATGGCGGCGGTCGCCGCGCCGGGGTCCTTCGCTGCCCACTCCTTGAAGGCTTCGATAGCTGCTGCAACCTTCGCCTCGTCCGGCGTGTCGGCCGCGCTGCTGCCGCTTGTCTCGGAACTCATGGCCCCCACCCTGCATTTGGCGGTCAGGATTTCGGTTCTAAAGCTGAATATTTACTTTGCGGTTTTTGCCTCAACGGTCGCGGTACCCCGTCGGTCATCTTGCGATTGCTCTCAGCGGCTCGCACAACCTGCATGGTATCCTGCCAAGCGGCGGGGTCAACCGACTCATTTGACCACCTCCAGCCGGGCTGCGACAAGAAACGTTCGGCGCAGTCCATCACCACGGCACCACGCCGACGGGCTCGCCTGCCGATCCTGGGTGGGCTTTAAGCTCACGATTGATGACGTCGTTGATGAACGCCATGTCATCCACCACTGCGAAATGGGCACCCTCGCGGATATGGACCTGCAAACGTGAATTGGTGAAACGTCCCCACCCCAGCGCGTGCTTGCGCGAGACATAGGGATCGCCTTTTGCAGCGAAACACGTGATCGGAATCTCCCATGGCGGCTCGCGCACGAATCGGTAGTTCGTCGCCATTTGAAATTCGGCGCGCACGACCGGCAACATCAGCCGCCGCAATTCGGGGTTGCTAAGCAACTGTTCCGTCGCTTGAATATTGAAATGCCGAATGAGCTCGGCGAACACATCATCGGGCTGTGCGTAGGCCGGAAGACTGATGCGGAATTCGGCCAGCTTCAACAAATCGTGCATCACGCGTCCTTCGAATGAACCCTGGTCCGTGATCCGGTCGGGCGGGCGCGCACCCGAGACAAACAAGTGCTCGGGGCCGACCTTCCTTCTATGAATGAGCCGGCGCGAGGTCTCATACATGGTCAAGGCGCCCAGGCAGTGGCCAAAAAACGCGAACGGCCGCTCTAGCAGTTCTTGCATTTCAGGAACAAGCCGTTCGACAAACTCCTTCATATCGGCAATCGGTGTCTCAGTGATACGGCCGAGACGGCCGGGCGGCTCGATTGCGACCACCTCGATCATTGGATCGATGCACTGCGCCCAGCTTCGGTAAACCGCGGAGCCTCCGCCGGCGAACGGAAAGCAAAACAGGCGGAGTCGGGGAGCCGCTCTCGGGCCCACAATGATCAGCCAATTGCTGGCCTGCCGCTTGGGCTGGATCACGATCGGTTTCGGTTGGGCTTCATCGTCAACCATTGGGTCCGAGGCGATCGGCCAACTGCCGGCGGCATGTTCGGCTTGAAGCGGGATCGGCTCGGGCACGCCGTTTTCATCGGCTGTTAGGGTTGCGCTAGCGGGCCAAACGCCGGCAGAGGGTTCAGGAGCCGGTTGCGCCACTGCGGCGGCGTCAGTTCCCATCGCGTCCGTCAGGAGGTCATCCACGAGTTGCTCGATGCTGGGCCCCTGAATCAGTTTTACGGTCGAGACTTTGATTCCAATCGTCGCTTCGAGCCGATTCGCAAGCGTCACCGACACGAGCGAATCGAGTCCGAGCTCGCGGAGCGGGCGAGCCGTATCGATCGTTTCGGTGATGCCCAATGTCTTCATCGCCTGCTGGCGGACCAAAGCAACGAGCAATTCGCGGCGTTTCTCTCGGGGCGCCTCTTTCAATTGGCCCCTATTCGATGCCGCGTCCGCTCCGTTCCCTGCCCTTCGGATCGGCGCGCCCGTTTCCGCGGTTTGATCGGGTGAATCACCTGTTCCTGTCGTGACAAGTGATCTCAATGCTTCCGGCGATAATGGTTTCAGCGACAATCCTTCAATCGCGGCTGCGAACCGACCGTCGTCCTGGTAGATGGCGATATCGATGGTGAACTTTTCCGTGCCGCCGTTCGCCGGTTGCCGACGCACGCCATGAACCCAAACCTCCCGGGCGCGGGAGGCGGCGCACCGGAAGCGCTCGACACTGACCGGTAGGTAAGTGCGCGCTGGCGCTTCGGCCGCGTGTGTGAAATCGCCATAGGCATCAACCAGTGTCGGATAGAGATGCAGGCAGGCATCGAGAAGCGCCGGATGCAACCCGGCTTGGCCATCAAAGAGATGTGGAGGCAGCCGAACTCGCGTCAACACCTCGCCGTTGCCCCGCTGCAGCATCTCGATGGCGCGAAACGATGCGCCGTATTCCAATCCCGAGGCGCGTAAGGTTTCATAATAGCGGTCGATACGGATCGAACTGGCGCACCGTTGGCTGACGTGATCGAGCTGGAGTGGGCCGGGCTGAACATTCGAATCCTCCTTGCGAGCCACGCCGACCATATGCGTTCGCCACGTATCGGTGCCATTTGTACCGATGCTGGCGAAGCGAAACTCGGCCCTTGAATCGTCGAGCGGTGTGAGGATCGATTGCACGATGCGCTCGCCGCTCTCCGGCAGGACCATTGCCTGGCGGTATTGCAGATTGGCGATCTCGACTGCGTCGGACCCAAAGTACTGGCACGCCGCATCCCGCAAAGCCGTCAGGCCAGCCGTCGTCGGCAACACCGGCATCCCATAGATGCGATGATCATCGAGATAAGCAAAACGTTGCAAGCTGTAGGTGCTCTCGAATTGAAAATCCGGCAATGCCGAGCGCAAGCGTACGCCAGCCAAACCATTGGAAAGAGGTCCTGTGGAGCGCACTGTCGCATCTGCTTCGATCCAGAAGCGGCGGTGCTCGAAAGGATAGGTCGGTAGCGACACGCGACGACCGGCGTATGGTCGATTGAAGCCGTCCCAATCAACGTCGTAGCCGCGCCGGTAAAGCTGGCCAAGGCTCGTCAAGATCTCGTTCAACTCGCCTCGTTTGCCAAGCGAGCCGAGCCATGTCTTCCCGTTTTCATCCACGGATTGTCGTCCAAGCCCGAGCAAGGTGCTGCCCGGCCCGATTTCGACGAAGTCGGAAACAGCGGTTTGCTCCAACCCCCGCATTCCGTCGGCAAAACGCACTGGACTAAGCGCGTGGTCGCGCCAGTATCTCGCATCCGGCGGTCCCTGCATGGGCGTCGCGGATACCGTCGAGAGCCACGCGATTTTCGGTGCTTGGCCTTGCACGCCAGCGGCGATACGACCCAACTCGGTCGCAGCCGGCCGCATAGATGGAGAGTGGAAGGCATGTGAAACGGTTAACAATCGGCATTCAATGCCGAGCCGTTCAAAACGCGCGATAAGGGCGGTCACGGCGTCACGCGCGCCCGAGATGACCGTGTTCTGCGGCGCATTGAGCGCGGCAATCGCCACATCAGCACAGCCGTAATCTTCGATCGCTGCCGTCACGGTCGCTTCGCCCGAAAAAATGGCGGCCATGGCGCCGTCCCGCGGCAGAGCTTGCATGAGACGTGCGCGTTCTGTGAGCAACCCAAGGAGCTGCTCCAGCGTGTACACGCCTGCGCAATAGGCTGTCGCAAACTCGCCGACGCTGTGCCCTAAGACGACATTGGGAACGATGCCCCAAGACCGCCACAGCGCAATGAGCCCGGCCTGTACCGCAAACAGCGCCGGCTGCGTGTAGGCAGTTTCGTCGATCAGACTTGCATCCGCATCGGCGCTGAGGAGTACATCGCTGAGCGGCCGTCCGAGACGGCTGCCCACGATCTCGGCGCAGCGATCGATTTCCTCCCGGAATACCGGCTGACGCTGATAGAGCTCCGCACCCATACGCGCATATTGCGACGCCTGTCCAGAGAACAGAAAGGCCAGCCGGCGCTCTCCGGTCGGTTGAACCACGGCGTCACAGGCGTCTTTCGCGACGAGTGCTTCTCGCAATTCTTCTTTCAAGCCGACAACGGCGCTAAACCGCACGGGGAAATGCATTCGGCCGCTGGTGCTGGTAAAACAAATGTCCGCCAACCGCGCCTGGTCGCGGGTAAGCCATGTGAGGTGACGGTCGATCGATGTGCGCAATGCGGCATCAGTCTTGGCCGATAGCGCGAACAAGGCCGGACCCGCCGCATCCGCCCTCTCGGTCGCTGCCGGCGCTTGTTCGAGCACGACGAAAGCGTTCGTACCACCGAGACCGAGCGAGTTGACCGCGGCGAGCCGGGGACGATCGCCCGCGGGCCAGTCGCGGCATTCCGTATTGACGAAAAAGGGACTTCCCGCGAAGTCGATCTTCGGGTTGGGGTTGCGAAAGTTGAGGCTCGGTGGGATTTTTCCATCTTTCAATGCGAACGCAGTCTTGATCAGAGCGGCGAGCCCAGCGGTCTGTTCCAAGTGTCCAATATTGGTTTTCACTGAGCCGATCGCGCAGAATCCGCGCCGGTCCGTTCTGGTGCGGAACGCGCGGATCAACGCGTCGATTTCCAGCGGATCACCGACGACCGTGCCTGTTCCATGGCACTCGACATAAGCAATGTCGTCCGGCGACACATCGGCCATGAGCAAAGCCTCGATCATCGCGCGCGCCTGGCCTGCCGCGCTGGAGGCCGTATAGCTCACCTTATCGGCGCCATCATTGTTGATCGCCGATCCCCTGATCACCGCGTAAATGTGATTGCCGTCGGCGACGGCAGCGGCAAGATCCTTAAGTAGGACCGCACCAACACCGCTGCCGAAAATCGTGCCCTGCGCGTCGGCATCGAAGGCACGGCAATGGCCGTCGGGTGACAGAATGCCGCCTTTCACGCTCGTATAGCCGACGCGCTGGGGCACGCGCACGGTGGCGGCTCCCGCCAGCGCCATGTCGCATTCACCTGCGAAAATGGCCTGGCAGGCGAGATGCACGGCGACCAGCGACGTCGAACAGGCGGTCTGCACGTTGATGCTTGGTCCGGTAAGGTTGAGTTTGTAGGAGATTCGCGTGCTCGGAAAATCCTTGTCGTTGCCGAGGTGCGAGAGGTTGCCCGTGGTGCCTGGCAGGTCCGCGCTGAAGGGCAGTCGATCGACAAGATAGCTGCTGACCACCCCGCCCAGTCCGGTGAAGACTCCGATCGGCCTGGCCGAGCTTCCGACCGGTTCTCCGGCGTCCTCGAAACTCTCCCATGCGACCTCCAAAAGCAGCCGCTGCTGCGGATCCATGAGCCGAGCTTCCTCGGGCGAATACTCGAAGAAGCCAGCATCGAATTGGTCGATGTCCGGCAGCAATGAGGCGGCCTTGACATAGGACGGATTGCGCAACTGTTCGGCAGAGACTCCCGCCGACAGCAGATCCTCATCGCTGAACGCGCTGATCGATTCCACACCTTCACAGAGATTTTGCCAAAAGGTGGAGTGATCAGCGGCGCCGGGAAAACGGCAGGCGATGCCGACAATCGCAACACCGGCGGAACTATTGCCGCCGATCATCTCGACTCTCTCCGCGCTCGCCTGGTCTGAGCTCGCTTGACCGCTGCCGCAATCGCATCGTCCTCTCGGCGCTGGAGCTCTGGAAAGAACGCCTGCTGATAGGCCCGCACGAGGTCCCCCACCGATCGGACGCTGGTGATCGAAACAAGCTTGGCAAATGGATCGACACCAAGCTCCGCTTCCAATTCGGCCACGAGAAACGCCAAGTCGAGCGAGCTGAGGCCGAGCGTCGCGCTGAGCTTTTCGCTGCCGGACAGGCGAACGAACTCACCGACGCGCTCTGCCAAAAGCGCACGGATTCTGCCGTGCACGGTGGATTCGATTTGCGCGAGCGTCGGCGCGGTCAGCATGTGATGCCTCCATCGACCACAAGGATGTGTCCGGTGATGAAGGACGCTTGATCGGAAGTGAGGAAGTGAACGGCGTTCGCGATCTCATCTATGCTCGCGAATCGACCCAGCGGCGTGCGCCGAGCGATGCGCTGCTTCTGCTCCTCAGGCATGTCACTGACCATATCGCTATCAAAATAGCCGGGAGCGACTGAATTGACCCTGATCTGACGTGGCCCAAGCTCACGCGCAAGACTACGCGTCAAACCGTCGAGCGCTGCTTTGGTCGCGCTATAGACGCCTACACCCGCATGACCGCGGATGGCATGCACCGAGGACACGTTGACGATGCATCCGGAGCCCTGGCGCAGCATGAACCGCGAACAAGCCTGCGCAAGCACCAAAGCCGCGGTGAGGTTTACGTCGATGGCCTCGACAATATCGCGCGTGCGCATTATCGGCAGAATACCTTCCGTTGCGATGCCGGCATTGTTGACGAGCACGTCGATGCGGCCCAGCCGCTCGCCCACTTTCTTCACGAAGGCGCGCAATGCCTCATGATCGCGTCCGTCCACTGCGCTCCAATGGAAATTCCGTCGCTTGCCGGCACGCAACATATTGGTGATGAAAGGCGTCTTGGTCCGGCTCAGCGTCGCTACCCAGTACTGCCGCTCGAGAAATCCCGATACCAGTTCGGCTCCCAAGCCGCGACTCCCGCCGCTAACCAGCGCGACCCTCCCGGCTCGTGGCATCTGGTGTCCTCACGCTCAACTTACGATGCGACGTCTGTGCCGGCGGCGCGCCGGATTAATGCTGGATCGCGGGATTTCTTGAAGCGCGCGCCGTAATGATCCTCCACGACCACATCGATCACGGCGGGAATTTTGTAGCGCTCCAGTCGAGCATGGCAGAATTGGCGGACGCGCCGTTTGAGCGAGTCGGGATCCTCGGGCATGAGCGGGGTAATCTTGGCTGCGACGACCTCGCCGGTGACCGGGTTCGGTAGGCCGCGGACCGTGACGTCCTTGATGTTGTGAATCTGGAGCAGAACGTTCTCGATTTCCGTCGGATGCACTTTCTCACCGCCCACATTTATCAGCTCCGACTTGCGGCCGAGGATGCGAATGTACTCGCCATCTGTTTCGACGAGATCCTGCGTGTTGAACCAGCCGTCCATATCGAATGGCGACGGCGCGTTCAGATAGCCGAGCATCGCGCTCGGCGATCTGATCCAGAGCACGCCATCGACGATCTTGTGCTCAAAGCCGGTGTCGCTCAGTTTGAGCCACACCGAGCCGGAATCGCGTGAGCGGGTCGGCAGGATGCCGAGTTCCGACAGCCCGTAAGTTTGCTTGAACCGTACCCAAGGCAAAGCGGCGCGGACAACCGCGAGCGTGCTTGGGGGCATCGGCTCCGTGCCGTAGGTAATGAGCTCGAGAGAGGAGAGATCATGGCGCCGGATAGCATCGGCGATCATTAAAATCCGCAGGAACGTTGGTGTGGTAGGGAGCAGCTGAACCCGATGCGCTTCAATCGCGGCGCATACTGCGTCTGGACTGCGCTCACGCGTCGTAATGATGGTCCCGCCATGACACAGCCCGTGCAAGAGCGTGTTTATGCCGCCGATATGGTCGAGCAGTAGAAAGACGAGCGTGCGATAGGCCGGCCGCGGTACCTCGAACTTCGCTAATAGCCGGTTTAAATCGAGCACCGAGGCCTTGCTCTCGCCAGTTGAGCCCGAGCTGAAGAGAATCAGACCAGGTGCGTCGCGCCCCCTTAGTCCCCAGACCAGTGGGTGGGTCACCACACGGTCGAAGCCCGTCACGTGCCACGAATCGTCACCGTCGAATCGAACGGCGAACTGAACCTGCGCCAGCTCCATGAGCCGATTCCAGCGCGGCGCAGTTGCCGACGCCAGCGGGATGATGATGTTGCGGTTCAGTAGAGCGGCCAGAAGCGACGCGCACAGCTTCGGCGAATAATCGCCACAGATTGCCAGCGAGTCTCCTGGTTTGACCCCCTGTTGCGCCAGTCGAGCGAGCCAGGCATCGCAGTCGTCGCAGAGCTGGCTAAACGACCAACTCTCATGACTCCAAATCAGCGCCGGCCGGTCCCCCCAAGATTGCAATCGCTCGGTCAACCAATGACGGCTCATGACCACCCGCCCGTACCGCCGCGTCGCCATCTCCCTACCAAGCAGCTCCCTCGGCCTGGTTTGTGCGCGACCTTCGCCTTTTCAACATAGCCTCCATCGCTTGCATCATCTGAACGGCGTGCATGACCCGGGCCGCCTGTATGGAATCCATCGATTGTAAGCACTCTTTGAGTTTATCCATGTCGATCGACCCGCTCGGCCCGCCATATTCGTTGCGCGAGGAACGCAAATCGAAAGATTCACGGAAATCGAAAGGTCCATATTGTCCTTTCAGAGACCCTCCATTTTGAACAAAAAATTCACAAGCTCTATGCGTCTGGTAGGCCACTTCCGACATTGCCTCGAACCAGTCATGCCAAAACTCGGCAAGCACCATGGCGAAGCGAATGCCGGATTCGGGGGTATCAGAATCTGACGAATACGGCCGCGCGTCGTCGTAGAACATTGAGACACTCCCGTTTACACACAGCCCCGCGATGTTTCCGTCCCGACGGCCTCGCTCACCGATCGCATTGCAAACATTGCATAATTCCTAATATGTGTCCACGTGTTTGCGTCAATCAGTCCAGGTGGGGCTCCAATGCTGCCAGGAGAGCGATCGGATCGGATGCGCACTGGCTACGGCAGCGACATAGCCCGGCGCAGGATTGAGACGAAGAACCGACCACCCTTGGGCAACGGATTGATCGCCGTCCCATTCTACGAGCCGCAGGCCGCCGATCGGATCGAGATCAAACTCTAGGCGGCCAAGATTAGCCGCCATGCTGATGCCTAGTCCTTTGACCATTGCCTCCTTATGCGTCCACAAAGCAAAGAATGCATCGCGTTGGGCCGTTCCCTTTAAAGCAGCTAAGGCCCTGCTTTCCGCCGGCCTGAAATAGCTTTGCGCAATGTCTGTGGCCCGCGGCAGATCACGCACCTTCTCGACATCGATCCCGATTGGGTGATCGAGTCGCACTGCAAACATGCAGTAATTGCCGCTGTGGGAGATGCTGAACTGGAGATTGGGACCATTCATGCGCGGCATTAAATGCGGCTTCCCATGGCGGTTGCGCGCAAAGGTCAGTGCTGATGCGTCTGCATCGGAATAGTTTGAGAGTATCCGTCGCACGATGCCATGCGCTTGGATGAAACGTATCCGATCACAGTCGAATGAGAACTGCGCGGCCCGTACCCGCTCCTCTTGGCCCAGGATCCGCACCAAGTCAGCCGTTGCATGATGGTCGTCGGCGAGGCGGACAATCCATACGTGGATTTCGCCGATCGATAAGCCCGGATAGTCCACGCAGGGATACGTCATACCTGCGACCTCGCACCTGCCGTGTGCATGCCCACACATGAATGCAAGTCCTCGATGATCTCCTTGGCAAGAGCCTCGGCCGCAGGCAAGAAATAAAAATGCTCTCCAGGGAAAACGCAGGTCCGAAATTTCCCGCGGGTGAATTCTGTCCACGACTGGAGGGAGCGAGAATGAGAGAGATCGTCGGCGCCGCCAAATGCGGTGATCGGACAGGTAATGTGATCCCCTGGATCGACTCCATACGCCTCCACGAGCGCAAGATCGGCTCTTAGGGTCGGCAGCAGAGCAGCTATCAGTTCCGGGCGCTGCATTATTGCTGGAGGCGTGCCGCCAAAACGGCGCAGAATGGCAAGCAAATCGTGGTCCGAGCGCAGGTGTGCCGGGGGACGATCAGCGGAAGCGAAGTTGGGACTCCCGCGGCCGGAAACGAACAGATGGACGGCAGTCCGGCCATCGGTCGCGCGCAGTTGCCGGGCAGCTTCATAAGCCATACAGGTGCCCACGCTGTGGCCAAAAAAGCCGAATGGCACTCCCATCAGCGGCTGGAGGGCATGATCCAGCCTCTCCATCAGCGCGCTCATAGAGGTGAATGGTGGCTCGTCAAGGCGCGCGGCACGGCCCGGCAACTCCACGGGACAGAAATCGACCTCGGCCGGCATAAAGCGCCGTAACGGCCGGTAAAACGCGGCATTCCCCGCAGCGTGCGGAAAGCAGAAAAGGCGGCAACGTACGACTGCGCCTTCATTCCGAAATGGTACCCACCTGTCGAGCGTCAGTCCGTCCATCGTACTCAGCGAGCAGGTTGATCAAGGACGGTGCTGGACCAAGAGATCACGCGCAAGACTGGCTCCATCTCAAAGGTGCTGACCCCATACATCGAGTTGCGGCTGCCGGCGCCGCACGGTACAGCTTTTCGCGCGTGTGAATGGAGGGGATACGTGCCGACATTCAAGGCAATTGTAATCGAAAAGAGCGATGGGGGGCAAAAGGTCCGCCTCACCGATTTCGACGAAGCCAATCTGATGGAGGGTGATGTCACCGTCCGCGTCGAATGGTCGACGGTGAATTACAAGGACGGGCTTGCGCTCACCGGCAAAGCACCGGTCGTTCGTCGATTTCCGATGATTGCCGGCATCGATCTCGCCGGCACGGTCGAAAGCTCCTCGCATCCGCAGTGGAGGCCGGGTGACAGGATCATTCTTAATGGTTGGGGATTGGGCGAAACGCATCTCGGCGGCTACGCGGAAAAGGCGAGGGTCAAGGGCGATTGGCTGGTGCGGTTGCCCGCGCGCAATAGCGCGCGCGGCGCGATGGCGATCGGTACCGCCGGTTACACCGCCGTGCTGGCGGTCATGGCGCTTGAGCGTCACGGCGTTACGCCACGACACGGGCCGGTGATCGTCACTGGAGCGGCCGGAGGATTGGGCTCGGTCGCAGTGGCGCTGCTCGCCAAGCTTGGCTTTACTGTCATCGCCTCGACGGGGCGTCCGACCGAAGCCGACTATCTTAAAAACCTGGGCGCTCGCGAGATCATAGAACGCAAGGAGTTCGTCGGCGCTGCCAAACCGCTTGGCCAAGAGCGATGGGCCGGCGGCATCGATACTGTAGGGTCGACGACACTAGTAAATGTGGTGTCGATGACCCGCTACGGCGGTGCGATCGCCGCCTGTGGATTGGCCGGCGGAATTGATTTTCCAGCTACCATCGCCCCGTTCATTCTGCGCGGCGTATCGCTCATCGGCGTGGATTCCGTGATGTGTCCCCTGGAACGGCGGCGGGAGGCCTGGAAGCGACTGGCGTCCGATCTGGACGCAGGCAAACTCGCCGCCATGACGAGCGAGATCGACCTATCAGGGGTGATAGAAGCCGGCCGGCGCATCATCGAGGGAGGGGTACGCGGCCGGATCGTGGTGAAAATCGGGTAGAGCCGGAGAACGCGTAGCGAGCGGGCCGCGCGGAGCAAATATCACTCGTACCCGCCATCCGCCCCTGCCCTCCCCCGCCCATCGCCGCCAGTGGCGAGCCGCTCGAATCGGATCAACGAGAAGTGCGCGAAGGGCCGCATCGGGCGGCGTTCCAGCACGCGCACGCCGCCGTGGCGCTCGGCCCATTGCGCCAAGCGCTGCCAGCGAAATTCCGGCCGCCAGCCGAGCCGGCGTGCGACCGGCGCAAAGCTCTGCTCGAATACGCGGCGCGGCCCGGCCTCCGCGCCGAGATGGTTGACCAGAATGATCTCGCCTCCCGGCTTGGTGACCCGGGCAAACTCGTCGAGCGCCGACTCCGGGTCGGGCACGGTGGTGATGACGTATTGCGCCACCACTGCGTCGAAGAAGGCGTCGGGGAAGCCCAAATGCTGCGCGTCCATGACCGCTAGCGCCTCGACGTGCGCGAGCCCGTGCGCCAGGACGCGCTCGCGCGCTTTGCGCAGCATCGGTTCGCAGTAG
>Ga0066709_100000134_pt1 | contig 30247 bp, 23 predicted proteins | sample GraSoiAngelo_158_FD_79665 | JGI IMG/M metagenome (GOLD analysis project Ga0066709, IMG submission 79665) | Grasslands soil microbial communities from the Angelo Coastal Reserve, California, USA - 14_1009_16_30cm | ecosystem: Environmental > Terrestrial > Soil > Grasslands | place: USA...
CCCCGGCGAGACGCAGTTCACGGTGATACCGCGAGACGCGACTTCTTTCGAGAGCGAGCGGGTCATCGCGACCAATCCGGCCTTGGAGGCGGCGTAATTGGCCTGCCCCTCGAACCCGAAACGTCCTGAGGGGGACGTGATCGTGATGATGCGGCCATACCGGTTGGCCATGAACATCAGAACGGCCAACTTGGACATGTTGAACGCGCCGGTGAGGTTGACGTCCAGCACCTTTTGCCAGTCGTCCAGCGGCATCATCGCAAGGACCGAATCCCTCCGGATGCCCGAGTTGTTGATCAGCACGGTGAAGTGTTTGTGTTCTTTTTCGAGATACGCATAAAACGCCTTCGCCTGCGCGTAATCCTCGACCTCAAATTTCCTCAGATGCAACCGGTCGGCGGCAGGCCCAGCTGACGTCTTGAACTCGTCCGCGGCATCGCGGTTGGCGGTGTAGGTCGCCACCACCGTTGCCCCTGCGTCGAGGAACCGCCGGGAAATCGCGCGGCCGATCCCGCGGGTGCCTCCGGTCACGACGATCGTCTGACTGCTGTAGTCGAAGCTCGCCCTACTCATGGGTCGCCATGGCCGGAGACTGAACCATACACCCCGTGGCCTGCCGCAGATGTTTGTCCATCTCGTTCGCGACGATCACCCCATAGTTGATGGCGCCGAGCCAGCCGGACATGATGATGCCGACGGATCCTGCATGAAAGAGTCCGCTGATTTGTTTGGGAAGATTCTGGCTGACCTTCAGCCCCTCGAACTTGGTGCCGAACGACGCTCCGTTGACATGCCGGGTGTAGTGCTCGAAGGTGCGGGGCGTCGAGGCTTCAAGATGATCGATTTTGCCGTGAACGCCGGGAAGATATTTCTCGAGCGTGGCGACGACGCCTTCGATGAGCCGCTCTTTTTCCCGTCGGTACGCATCCTCGTTCAACGCGGCCCAATCCCTGTAGTTGGCGTTCGTCGAACACACGATGGCGTAGCGGTCCGACCCCGGGCGCGTGTCCGGGTAGTAGAGGGAGTAGGTGCGGCTGGTCACGTCCATGGCGTTCAGCGCCTCGGAGTCAAACACCGGGTGGGAGGAGGTGAAGAACAGATCGCCGATGTTGGGGATCGTCTCCCCTTTGCGGATCCCCATGTACACCTGGCAGCTACTGCTGTTCAGCCGGACGGCTCTGGCTTCCCGGATGAAGTCCGACCCGAAATACTCGTCGCCGACCAGGGAATGAATCGTGGCGGTCAGGTTGGCGTTGGAGAGGACCGCCTTCGCACGGATCGTGCGCCCGTTGCACACGACGCCGGCGACCCGTTCCTTTTCAATCAGCACTTTTTCCACCAGCGCATGGTGGCGCAAGTCGACCCCGTGGGCCTTCAGCGTGGCTTTCATCTTCATGATGAGCTTGTCGGTGCCGCCTTGAAACGTGTACACACCCTTGCTCATGAAATTCGAAAAGACGATGCCGAAGGTGATAGCCGGATCGTCGAGCGTCGAACCATTGGCATACGCGATGGGTTCCATCAGCAGACGCCACAGGTCGTGACGGCCGGGAAAGTATTTCTGGAACAGATCGCGAGTCGTCATCGCCTGATCGTCGTAGAAATTCATGCTCCGGGCAAACTGAAAGAAGGCCTCCACCGTGGCCGGCGGGATCTTGAAATAAGTGACGAGCTTGTCGGTGAAGTCGGTCCTGTCAAAGGTGGTGGTGAAGGAGAACTGCGGGTTATCGAAGCGGATGCCCTTGATCTGCACGATGGAATCGGCGATGTCGGCCGACCAGTACTTGCGGCATGTTTTCACCATGCCGATCGGAAAGCCATGCAGGGAAATGTCGAAGATGTGGTTGCCCCGGCGTTTGAACCAGGTGGCCATGCCGCCGAAATTATAATGGTGCTCGAGCAGCAGCACGGAATAGCCGCAGGTGGCCAGGCGGTTGGCTGCCGTCAGGCCCGCCAATCCCGAGCCGATGACGATCACGTCGTAGTCGTGTTTGACGTCTTTCAGCCAGTCAGCGGGCATGGGCTCTTTTCAACACGTGAAGATTGGCCATGGAGATGCCGCTCAGCATGGCTCCGACGATGCCGAGGAAACCTTGATCTGTGCCGCAGATGAAGAGGTTCTCAATGGGAGTCTTTCCGGTTTTCAGCTTCTCGGGAGCGCCGTACACTGCGCCATTGAGATGCCCCGTCCATTTCTGGATGGTCCGCGGCGTAAAGAAATCGGTGTAGACGACATGGTGTCTGAAATCGGGGATGAAGTGTAGCACTTCCTGCTGGATCTTCGGAAGCCACTCCGTCTTGGCTCGAAGGTAGGCCGGTTCGTCAAGCGCGTTCCAGCCGTCGAAGTTCGCGAGGCAGGTCAGCCGGATCATGCTTTCCGGAAGCGGCTTGTCGAACAGGAAGTTGTCGGGGCAGCAGATGACGCCGCTGCGCGCGTCGACCAGGTTCTTCGGCGTCTCGTAATGAAACTCCTTGCCGGTATTGTAAAAGATGATGGTGGCGTCGTGGCCGAGGTGTTTCATCGGCTGGTCGAGGATGGAGATAATCTCCACGAAGGACAGCCGGCCTTCCATCGGAGCCAGCGTGGCATGGTCTGTTCCGCAGAGGCGCATGGTTTCCACATATCCCGCCGACGAGAGGATCGTGTCGGCAGTGAGGATCTCGCCGGTATCCAAGGTCACCGAGGTGATCCGCGTGCCTTCGGCATTCAGTGCCTGGACGCCGCATTTCATCCGGACGGTCCCGCCGACCTCACGTAGTTTTCGTCGGAGCGCGGTGATGATACGCCGCACGCCTTCCCGCGGGCGGCCGAGGCCTTCGCAGAAGATGCTCTTGAACATCACGACGAACTGGCCGAATTCCATGTCGCGCTCCTGAGCATTCCCATAAATCATCAGGGGGCAGAAGATCATGTCCGTCAGCAAAGGGTCGCTGAGGAAGGAGGAGACGACCGCTCTCCCTGAACGCGGCGGCGCCTCGAGGTCCAGTTCGTCGTATTCCTGGATGTGCTTCACCAGCCTGACAAAGTGGTCAGCCTGTGCGGGGAAGTTGTCGACGACGTCCTGGACGAAACATCTAAAGTCGTTGTTGAAACGGAGCGTCTTGCCCGGGAAGCGCACCTCGGAATGATGCTGCGGCGCCAATCCGAAATCCTCCGGCGTCAAGCGCAATTGGCGAAAGATTTTCGTGAGGGGAGCGCCGCGCGTGCCGGGCCGGACGTAATTCGTCATGGCATGAAGGCCGACATCGAATTGATGCCCGTCCAATGCGTAGAAGGAATTGAGCCCACCCGCGGCATAGTGCCGCTCCAACACGCAGACGGACTTGTCGAAATATGCCAGCCTGATGCCTGCCGCCATGCCGGACATCCCCGCGCCGATGATGATGACATCGTAGTGAGTCTGGGCCATGGCGGCTGGATTATACCGAAATTCGTGGGCGCTCACAGCTGAGAGAACGTCGGAAAGACGGAGCGAGAGACGATTACTTGTCTTTGAGCTTCGGGGCGAGATAGATGACGCAACTGTCGAGGCTGGCGAGTTGTCCATAATCGCCTTCCGGCACCTCGACCCCGTACCGCTTGCGCAATTCCATCACGATGTCGAGGAAATCCATGGAATCCAGTTCCAACTGATCCCTCAACGCGACATCGCTCTTCACGTGACTCAGATCTTCATCCGGTGCGATGACAGCGATAATCTGCAGCACCGCGTGCTTGATCTGGTCATTGGTCATCAGTCGACTTCCCCGATGTTTTCGCTGGTCACAATCGGCGTCAAAAAATACACGATTTACACGCGTTTTACAACCACCACGGAGTTGATTCCCAGCATGCCGGAGGAATTGTTCAGTACGTAGGTGACATGCCGCACCCGCCTCGGCTCATGCAAGACCAAATTGTCCAGCGCACAGTCTGGGTCGAGATGGTCCACATTGATGGTGTGATGGATCAGGCCGTCGTCGAAGGAGGGGAGATTGCCCGCCAGCTCCAAGGCACCGGCCGCGCCCATGGCATGACCAATGAAGCTCTTCGTATTGTTGAAGTGCGTATTCAGGCAGTCGGCAAAGACCGTCCGGAGCGCGATGCATTCCTGGATATCCCCCAGCGGGGTGGCCGTGGCATGCGTGCTGACAACGTCAATGTCCTGCGGGCCGAGCCCGGCTTTCTTGAGCGCAGTCCGCATGCACTCGATGTGCCGTTCCGCATTGGGAAGCACAAAATCCGTCGCGTCGGAATTGATGTGATAGCCGATGATCTCTCCATAGATTTGGGCGCCCCGCGCTTCGGCATGGTCGAGGCGCTCCAGCACGTACACACAGCCGCCTTCCGAGCAGACGATGCCGTTCCGGTCGCGATCAAAGGGCCGCGAGGCCTTGGCGGGGTCGGGATGGGATGCCAACGCTCCCTGGCTGGCGAAGCTGGCGAAGATCCCGAATGTATGGATGCTCTCGGAGACGCCGCCGGCCAGTGCGATGTCGACCTCGTCGAGCAGCAGCATCTGCGCCCCCTGGATCACGCCGGCATTCCCCGCGGCGCAGGCGGCACCGATCGTATAGTGCGGACCGGTGATGCCCATGTTCAATGTCACCTCGCCCGCCGAAGAATTGGCGACGGTTCGGGGATTGTGGTGATGCGACCAGAACTTGGTATCGTAGTTGAATTGGCTGATGTTGTAGATTTCGTTCTCGGTCTCGACGTTGCCGTGCTCCGTGATGCCGAGATAGACGCCGACGCGACTTTTGTCGAACGATACGAAATCCAGCTTGGAATCCGCCATGGCTTCACGGGAACAATAGATGGCGATGGATCCCGCCCGCGTCCCGCGCCGCACTTCTTTCTTCATCTGATACTTCAACGGATCGTATGTGCAGACGCCGGCGAGCACCTTCCCCATATAACGGGTCTCAAACGGAACGACGCCCGAAACGCCCTTCAACAGACTCGCGCGAAAGGCGTCCAACGTATTGCCATTCGGGGCCGTGAGGCCGATGCCGGTGATGACGATGCGCCGGTGCTTATCCATCATGACGAGAGTTAGGCCCCTATCAACGGCCGGCTCACGCCAGCAGCCATTTGGCTGGCACGGGTGTACTGGTGGTAGTGCAAGCCACATTTGATGACATACATCAGGAAAAGACTGGGATTGCGACTGAACTGTAAAAGGCGGCCGAGTCGGCGGCGGTATTCGCGGCGCAGCGAACCTTCCGGAATGCCCCACATCAAACGCTGGTACAGCACAAGAGAACGGACCAGGTTCTTGGCCTGGGTCTTGAACCAGACCCGGGGATGGCCGCGCCAGTAGTGTCTCACGGCCCTGCCATAGTCCAGGTGGCCATGCAGCACCAGATCTTCCAGCCTGCCGAAGAACGCCTTGGGCTCGTACAGATCGCTGATCACCTTGATGTAGCCGTCCCGCAGCTCTTCACGGCTCATCTTCAAGGGGATGGCATTGGTGCCGAATTCGGAATCGTCTTGCGGGTCGAGGCGTCCTTCGGCGGCCAGGCGGGCATGCAACGGCGTCTTCGGGATGGCATAGAGCATGCCGACCGAAGTATCCACGATGCGGGCCCGCGTCATGAATTCGAGCTGGGCCTCGAAGATGCCGGCGTTGTCGTGGTCGAAACCCAGGATCATGCCGGACATCACCTCCATGCCCGCCTCCTGGATGCGCCAGACCTTTTCCAGCATCGAGCCGCCGGCACGGACGTTCTGAAACTTCTTGGTCTCACGCAAGGAGTCCTCGTTCGGACTTTCGATGCCGATGAAGACAGCCACGATATTGGCCTGGGCCATCAGGTCCATCAGCTCGGCATCCTCGGCCAGGTCCAGGGACGTGTCGGTGAAGAAGTGAAAGAAATACCCGTGGTCTCGCTGGTAGTCAATCAGGTCGCGGAGCAGCACCTTGATGGCTTTCTTGTTGCCGATCAGGTTGTCATCGACGATGAAGACGATGTCGGTGTTCTGGGCGCGCAGGGCATCCAGCTCGGCCATCATCTGGGCGGAAGTTTTGAGCCGCGGACGGTGGCCGAAGTTGATCGGGATATCGCAGAACTCGCACTTGAAGGGACAGCCGCGTGAGAACTGCACGCTGCCGAACAGGTAGTGCTGCATCTTCAAGAGGTCGAAGCGCGGCGTCGGCACGGTACTCATGTCGGTCTGCTGGGCTTGCTGGTAGCGACCCTGGTGCCGGCCCTGTTCCCACTCCCGCAAGAAGCGCGGCCAGCTCTCATCCGCCTCGCCCACGAAAATGACGTCGGCGAGGCCTTCAAAGTAGTCCTCCTGCACGCTGACCCATGACCCGCCCACGATCGTGCAGGCACCGCGATCCTTGAGCTCGGCCAGGATCTCGCGCATGCGAAAACGCTGCACGATCTGCCCGGTCAGCCCGACAATGTCCGCCCGGGCCACGCGCTCGAAGTCGATGGCCTCGACATTCTCATCGATCAGCGTCACCTGGTGCGGCGCCGGCGTCAAAGCCGCCAGCAGCGGCAAGCTGCCCACCGGCATGTTGGCTCTTTTCCCCATGATCGGCAGGACATGTTCCAGACCCCAGAAGGAAATCTCGAAACGCGGATTGATTAAGACGATGTCGGCCATGGCAGTCAATTTAGAGAACCACTTTGGAGCGCCTTGATCGTTCGGTCCAATCCGTCCTCGGTGCTGATCCGAGGTTCGTAGCCGAGGTCCTTGCGCGCGCGGGAAATGTCGAAGTAATGCGAGGTGGCCAATTGGTCTGCCAGGAAGCGCGTCATTCTCGGTTCCCCAGGCAGCGGTAACACAGTATAGGCGATCTCCATCGCCGCTCCAACAGCCCTGGCCATTCCGTACGACACTTTCCGGCCGACGTGAGGGAACTGCATCCGCTCCAGTATCCCATTAATCCATGCCCAGAGCACCACGGGCACTCCCTGTGAAATGAAATATGCATGACCATTGACTGGCGAACCAGCCCCCAGCTTGTCGGCGGCGAGCAGGTGGGCGTCGGCCGCGTTCTCCACATAGACGACATCCACCTTGTTCGTGCCGTCTCCGACTTGCACCAATTGCCCCCGACACGCGCGCTCGATGATCCGAGGGAACAGATGTGGGTCGCCCGGACCGAAAATCAGATGGGGCCGCAGGGAGACGGTCAGGAGACCACCGACGCCGTTCCCCTCTAAGACCAGCCGTTCGGCGATGGCCTTGGTAGCGGGATAGGGGCACGTATACCGATCAGGATAGGGGACCGACTCGTCCATTCCCTCAAGGCCTCCGTGGGCCCACACGACGCTCGGCGTGCTGGTATAAATCAGTTTGCGCACAGCGCCCTTCCGGCATCCTTCGAGAACATTTCGCGTCCCCAGAACGTTCGTTCCGTAGAACGAGCGCCAGGCCCCCCAATAGGCGGTCCGGGCCCCCGCATGGAAGACCATGTCCATTCCACGGCAGGCCTGCTCAACTGCCGTCGCATTCTGCAGATCGGCCCGGATTGTTTCGACACCCCGCGCTTCCAGATCGGAGTATGCCTGACGCCCCAGCACTCGGACCGAATCGCCTCGTGCCAGCAACTTGGAGACGATATGCCGGCCCAGGAACCCCCCGCCTCCGGTGACGAGGGCCTTCACCGCATTCGCTCCTCAGCCCAGAGCGCCAGCATGTCCCGGGAGATTTTGACATTGTGGCGAACATCCACGGGGAAGTTTGGATGAAACAGAAACGCGGTGATAGACGACGTCACCGAATGGCCCTTCGCGAGCTCCCGGAGTTCATGACTGAATCGCACGGCGGTCTCGGGACTTCGCGGAAAATGGCCCCGGCGCGGCTCGATGATCATGACCGGTCGTCGAGTTTTCTCGCGGCCGACCCCGACAAGCGCCGAGCGCGACACCGCCGGATGCTGGTTGAAAATGGCTTCGCATGGCTCGGTGTACAAGGTTTCGACTGCGGTGTCCACGCGATCGGCCTTGCGCCCGCAGAACCAGAGCCGTCCATGGTCATCCAGATAGCCGACGTCTCCCATGCGGTGCCACCAGGCATTGCCGTCCTTGATTTTTGCCAGCGACGTGGCCCGGTCATTCCGATAGTACGTGCGTGTGACGACAGGACCCTTCACGACGATCTCGCCGATTTCATGTGCCGGAAGCGCCAGACTGTCGTTCCACGCTGGAATCGGTTCCTCCGAGACGCGAATGATGCGAAGCGTGATGCCTGGACACATCTTGCCGACGCAGGTGCCGTCACCTGCGCGCGTTCGTTCGGCCGTTTCGCCGAGAATGTCTCTGCCGCTGATGGAGGAGACCGGCAGCGCCTCCGTTGCGCCGTAGGGGGTGTGCACGTCTCCGGATTCCGGGAGAATATGTCGTAGGCGTTCGATGATATGAAGCGGCGCGGGAGCTCCAGCCATGAGAACGCGGGTGAGCGAAGGCAGGACGTGTTGTCTTCCGGCACAGTAGCGGCCCACGCGGTCCCAGATCGCAGGGGATCCGAACGATTGATTGACGCCATACTCCAAAACCGTCCGGGCGAACGTTTCGGGGTTGACCCGCGCCGGGCGTGAACAATCCATATCGGGAATCACAACCGTCATTCCCATTGCCACGCTGAACAAGGCGAAGAGTGGAAACGCCGGAAGATCAATTTCCCCCTCCCTGATGCCGTAAGACTCGCGGAGCGAACGGATTTGGGCGTCGAACATGCCGTGCTCATAGACGACGCCTGTGGCGATCCCCGTGCTGCCGGAGGTAAATAGGATCGCCGCGGTCTCATCGGTTCGTGTGTCGGCGCAAGGGAACTCGCGCGATTGACGTTCCAGTGCCCTGATCTGCGAGAGCGTGGGCCCGCTCCAGAACCATCGGGGGCCGACGGTGACCCAATGCTTCACGCTCTTGAATGCGCGTGGCCGGAGGAGGCGGGCGGCATGCGCCATGGAGACGGCGATGAACGCATGAGGTTCCACCTCCTCGATGCAGCGCAAGAGACTGGTTCGTCCCATGCCGGGGTCTAACAGCACGGAGATCGCGCCCATCTTGAACAGGGCGAAAGCCACCGCGACGAACTCCTGACCGGGACGAATCATCACCAGCGTTCGAGCGCCTCGGCGGATCCCGAGTCGAGTTAATCCATGGGCGTACCGGTCGGCATCTTCATTGAGGTGACGAAACGTCAGGCGAGAGCCGTCCTTCGAATGAATGACGGCATCCTGTTCCGGATGGCGCATGGCCATCGCCGGCAGGTGGCGTGCGATGTTCAAAAGGTCCGGACTGACCGCCGAGGATGTCAGCGGCATCATGTCAGAGGGTGTGCGGCGAAGAATTCGTGAAGCCATGGGATGATCCGCTCGTAGGCATCCTCCACCACGTAGTGGCCGGCATCACTGACGCGCCGCACCTTCGCGTGCGGGAAATATTCCACCCACCGCTCGAGAAATTCAGGGGTGAAACACCAGTCCTGTTCGCCCCAAATAATGAGCATCGGCGTCTGCCGAAAGCGTGCGAGCCCCTTTCCGATGTCATTGATCAGCGCATATGTCGGATGGCCCGAGTGCATCGGGATATCTTGCACGAACCGCAAGTGTGCGATGCGGTTGGCGTAGCTGTCATAGGGCGCGAGATAGCCGTCCTTGACCGCGCGGGTCATGCGCTGGGGCTGGGCCGTTGCCATCGTGAGTGCCAATCCCGCGAAGGCATTCAATCGGCGGATCGCCAGATCGCCGACAACCGGCAATTTGCAGAGGTTGATGCGCAAAGGAATCCGTGATGACGGGAAGGCCGCGGTGTTGAAGATGACGAAGCGCGAGATTCGTTCGGGATGCCGTAGGGCCCATCCCATACCGATCGGTCCGCCCCAGTCGTGAAGACACAGGGTGACGCGTTTGAGGTCCAGGTGTTGCAGCAGCGCATCGAGATTGTCAATGTGCTGCGCGAGCCGGTAGGCGTAGGTTTGCGGTTTGTCGGAGAAGCCGCAGCCCATATGATCGGGGGCGATCACGCGATATGTCTTGCGGAATTCTGCGATGAGGCGTCGATAGTAGAAGGACCAGGTTGGATTCCCGTGCAGCATGATGAGGGGATCTCCCGATCCTTCGTCCAGGTAGTGGTACTTTAACCCGTCGAGCGGCAGGTAGTGAGATTGAAAAGGATACAGCTCTTGAAAAGACGTCGCTACCATTCAACTCCCAACATCAGGCAATTGAGGCCGCTGCCGATGCCCAGCAGGGCAAGCTTGTCCGCGCGGTGCACATGGCCGGCCTCGATGCTGAGGGCCATGGTGACGGGCAGCGATGCCGACCCCATGTTCCCCAAAAACTCGACCGTCGGATAGTCGATCGAGGGGTCAAGCTTCAGGGTCTCCAACAGGAGGCGCCGATGGGCCACGCCCACTTGATGGCAGAACGTCCTGGTCACCTCCGCGTCTGTCCAGCCAAGTTCCTGTTTGAAGTCCGCCCACGTCCGCCCGGCCAGCGCACATCCACTTTTCATCAGCACCTCCGACTGGGTCGACATGGCGGGTTCGCTGTCCGAGTCGAGGCCCGTATCAGCGCTCCCCCGGCACAGATCATTGTGCTCCGTTGCGCTCTCCGCGACGCCGCCGAGGAGGCGGTGATGGTCCTTCGAGACGGAGGCGTGGGTCATGACGATCGCTGCGGCGCCGGACCCAATGGTCAGCGAGGCAAAGGTATCTTTGAACTTCTTGCGAGTCATCTCCGGGTCGGCAAGGAGTTGCCGGATGGTCGTTTCAACCAGCGGTTTTCCATTTTCTCCGGCGACAAGCAGACCTCTTTTGACCTGGCCTAATTCGATCATGTTGCCGAGCGTCACCATGCCGTTGAGCATTCCGAGGCAGGCATTGGAGATGTCGAAGACGGCGGCTTTCGGGGCTACGCCTAACCGTGCGTGCACCAGGGCAGCCGTTGCAGGTTCCAGAAAATCCCGCGATACCGAGCAGTTCAGGATGCACTCGATCTGGCTTCCAGGTATACCGGCCAGGGCCAGGGCGTACTTGCCTGCCATGGTCGCGGCATCACTCGGGTTCGTACCGTTCTCCCAAAAGCGCCGCTCCCGAATGCCACTCATGAGCTCAAGGCGCCCATAAGGAAGGTGTAGCCGGTCATACAATGGGCTGAGGCGGGCTTCAATCTCCGCCGAAGTCACGATGTGTTTCGGCAACTCATACCCGATTGATTCAATACAGACGTTCGAATATCTCATCGACTGGAGAGGTGTCGGGGTTTTTGTATGGCTGATGGGAGCGGTGGCATTCTAAACAAGCGTGCTTGGGGGGTCAAGGTTTGGTCGCTAGAGGCGACCCTCTTGGATAGGCGATGTGCAGAGACATGCCCCATATCCGGTGTTTTACTTTACAATTCCCCACGAGATATGGTAGAAGGCCGCTCACAGAGGAGATCGCATGTATCTCAAACAATTGGAGATGAACGGGTTCAAATCGTTCGTCGAATCCCGCCTGTTTTTCCAGCCCGGCATTACGGCTGTGGTCGGGCCGAACGGAACCGGTAAAAGCAACATTCTCGATGCGATCCTGTGGGTGCTCGGCGAGCAGAGCACCAAGGCGATGCGAAGCGAGCGTATGGAGGATGTCATCTTCAATGGCACCGAGTCACGAAAACCCCATGGGATGACTGAAGTCTCTCTGATACTGGGCGCAGTGGACAATGGGCCATCGCCAACTGACGCGGCTCCAGCCCCCTTGCCGTACTCGTTGGAAGAATGTCGCGAAGTCATGGTCACGCGGCGGCTGTTCCGCGATGGTGTCAGCGAGTACTTCATCAATAAGACCCCATGCCGATTGAAAGACATCCGGAGCTTGTTGCTCGATAGCCGAGCCGGCAGCAAAGGGCACACCGTCATCGAGCAGGGAATGATTGACCGCCTCTTGAAAGCCTCGCCACTCGAACGGCGGGAGCTAATCGAAGAAACCGCCGGCATTATCCGTTACAAGAAACAAAAAGCCGAAGCGCTCCGCAAGTTGGATGCGACGACACAAAATCTTTTGCGAGTCCGGGACATCGTGAATGAGGTCAAGCGGCAGCTCGGGAGCCTGGAGCGCCAGGCGCGTGCGGCTGAAGCCTATCAAGCGCTGCGTCAAGAAGTCAGACGGCTGGAGTTGCGGGTCTTAGTCCACGATTACCGGGAAGTGGCGGGTGAACGCCATGAGAACGACCGGCGCCTCAATGAGCTGGACATGCGCGAGAGTGCAGAAGTGGCGGTCGTCGGACGCCATGCGGCATCTGTCGAGACAATGCAGTTGGAGGTGACCCATAGCGAAACGGCGCTTTCGGCGGTACGTGAACAGATGGCGGCTGCGGAAGCACGGATGACTCAAGCCGGAACGGCCATCGAACTCATGGTTCAAAAAATTGCGTTTCTCGAAGAACAGCGCAGGCGTGTGGAGGCGGATGTCGAGCATGTTCGGACCGAGCAACGCGATGCGGAGACGGAGGTGAAGGGCCTTCGCGTCACGGCCGAAGAACTGCAAGCGGCGTTTGCCCTCACATCGAATTTGGCAGCAGAGGTTGAGACCGCGTTGTCCGCAGCTCAACAACGGTATCGCGAAAGCCAAGCGTTGCTGGAGTCGGCGCGCGCCGCCGTGATGGAACATGTCCTGGCGGGAACGGCCGCGGTAAACCGCCTCGCAAGCGATCGTGCACGGGCCGGTGAACTGTCGCGACGGGTCGAACGGCTGGAGCAGGACCGGGTCCGGGCAGGGGCGAGGCTCGATGCGGTGACTGTTGCCCTTTCGTCGCATACCGTTCGGAAACAGGAACTCGAAACGCAATTGGCGGCATCCGGCACCTCTCGCGGTGATCATGCAGAGACAGCCCATCGCCTGAAAGCAGACATTGCGGAATGCGATCAGCAGATCGTTCGACTGCAGGAAAAGCTGACCGTGTCGATCGCCCGACGGAAGGCTTTGCATGCCGTGAAGCAAGACGCCGTCATCTTGCCTCCGTCGGTCACGGACCGGTTCGGGGAGACGGTGACACAGGTGTTGACGGTGCCCGCGGAATATGAGGCCGCCGTTGAAGCGGTACTTGGCCATCGACTCGTGAGCGCGCTGATCGAAACGCCTTCTGAGGCCGTGTCGCTGTTAGAGACATTGAAGGCGCAAGGACTGGGCGGGGGCAGTTTTCTTCCGCGACGGCCACGGCTGTTTGGCGCACCGCCTGCCGTGACATTCGACGGGCCGGGCGTCCTTGGTTCAGCATTGTCGTTGGTGCGGGCACGGGACGGGTACGAAGATCTGGTGCAGTACCTGCTCGCAGGCGTCGTCATCGTGGATAGTCTTGAGCGCGCGATCACGGTGTGGGCGTCTATGAACGAGGCGAGGCGCGCGGTCTTGGTCACGGTCAAGGGAGAGATTCTGACGCCGGAGGGAATGGTGAGCGGAACTCCTATCGGAGCGGCGGTCGGCGCCATCAGCCGTGAACGGGAACTGCTGTCGCTGACGGCACAAATCGAAGATCTGGAACGCCGGGTTGAGAGAGCCCGGGCGGAGCGGGGGATTCTTGAAGAGTCATTTCAATCGGCTGCTCTGCCGCTCGAAGCCTTGGAAGCCGAGGTGCGCACTTTGGAAATGGCTGTGCTGAGCGAGCGAAAGGACCAACAACGGGCTGAAGAGGACGTGACCGAATGGCGGCAGCGGATTGAGACGACGCTTGCCGAGCGTCTGGCTGCCGAAGCGGAGCTGAACGCGTTGACCGCTTCCGAGCAGTCTCTCCGAGAGGAGCTCGAGCGGTTGGAATCTCAAAAACTGGCGGCCGAACAGGGACTGGTCGAACGGCAGAACGACGTGGCGGCGAATGAGGACGCGTTCACTCATCAACAGGCCGTGGTCGCACAGGTGCGATTGGAGAAAGCAACGCTCTGCGACCGTCTCGATCAGGCGCGTCGCGATATCAGCCGGCACGAGGACGCCATTGGGGTGCGACATGTCAGGCTCTCTGAACTGGAGCGCGAGGCGGCACGATTACTGAGCGCTGGACAGGCAGCATGCGACGAACGACGGCAGACGGAGGCGTCGCTGCCTGCAATCATTCACGGCGTGGACGAGGCCAGACAGCGGTTAAAGGAGCATCAAGAGGCGCAGACGTTGCGTGTCGCCGCCCTTCGTGCTCAGGAGAGCGAATGGAACCGGGCCCGGCAGCGTCTTGAAGAAGTTCACCGGGAACAGGAGAGCGTACGGCTTCTTCGCATGGAGGCCCAGCTTCGCCTCGAAGGGTATGACGCGCAATTCACGGGAACCTACGGTGTGAATTTCGAAACGGCGGTGTCGGAGGTCGGCGACGAGGTCCGGGATGAAGACATTGGCCCATCACGCGAGAAGCTTGCACTGAAGCGCGGACGGTTGCAGGACTTGGGACCGGTGAATGTCATGGCGATTGACGAACATCGCGAGCTGAAAGATCGGCTCGATTTCCTGCTGAAACAGGAGGAGGATCTCGCGCAATCGGTCGCCTCGCTGAAGGCCATTATCTCCCGCATCAATCGGGAGACCAAGCAACTGTTTATGGAAACCTTCGAACAGCTTCAAACAACGTTCGGCGAGATGTTTACGACCTTCTTCGACGGCGGGCGTGCCGAGTTGTTTCTGGTTGAGGACGAGGAGGGGGGCGAACCGGGCGTGGATATCGTCGCCCAGCCGCCCGGAAAGCGGCTGAAGAATATCACTATGTTGTCGGGGGGGGAACGGGCGTTGACGGCGATGTCCCTCATCTTCGCAAGCTTTCTGATCCGTCCCACGCCGTTCTGCGTGCTTGATGAGATTGATGCGCCACTGGATGAAGAGAATACCGTGAGGTTCACGAGGGTGCTCCAAAGGCTGGCATCCAACAGCCAGTTCATTGTCATCACCCACAGCAAGCAGACGATGGAGGTGGCGGACTCTCTCTATGGGGTGACCATGGAAGAGCCGGGAATCTCCGCCCTGGTCTCGGTCAGACTCAGTAAGCTCCTGACGACCGTATAGGTCTGTCATCCTCGCGCTCGATGTCCCGGATGTCCGGGGGGTGGCTCCGTAGTAATCTTGACACTGCTGGTGACGTTTGTTATACCCGTACTGCAGAAATGCCGCGTATTTGCTCACCGGGATCTCGGATTCATTAGGCAGGAAGGTGTAAGGGAATCGTGAAGCGACTGCTCGGTCTTCTGACCAGTTGGTCTGAAAGAATTCTCTCCGCGGCGCCTCCGCATATGCAGCAGCGCGCCCGACAGAATGCGCGTCGCCTGATGCGCCTCGTGGGCGGCAATCCCAATTTATTCTCGCAGGCTCCCGCGCAACCTCGGTGGAGCGAATCGGGATACATTCCCCATCAGGGAGCGACGCTGAATGAAGCGGTCCGGCGGGCGCAGGCGTGGTTGCTGAGCCGTCAGGATGAGGCCGGGTATTGGGTCCACGAGCTTGAAGCGGATACGACCCTGACCTCTGAATACATAATGCTCAGACGGTTCTTGGGCCTCGTAGACTTGGAGAAACAGCGAAAGGCCGTTCGGCACCTGATCGAGGCGCAATTACCGGATGGCGGCTGGCCCATTTACCACGGTGGTCCACCGGATATCAGCGCCTCGGTGAAGGCCTACTTTGCCTTAAAGCTGGCTGGCATTTCTGCCGAAGAACCGTTTATGCAGAAAGCCCACTCAGTCATTCTCAGCAAGGGGGGCGTCGTTCGGGCGAATGTGTTTACCAAGATCACGTTGGCCTTGTTCGATCAGTATGACTGGCGCGGTCTGCCGACCATGCCGGCCGAGATCATCCTCTTGCCGCCGCATACCTTTTTCAGTCTCTATGCCCTCTCGTATTGGTCCAGGGCGGTGCTGGTCCCCTTGCTGATCATCTTTAATGCGAAGCCGGTCTGTCGGGTCTCCATGGAACAGGGCATCGCGGAGTTGTATGCGACTCCCCGCAAGGACGTGAACTTTAGGCGCGAGCCTCCCTTCCGAAAGGATCAGCGCTGGCTCACGTGGCAGAACGCATTTATCACACTGGATGCGGCCCTCAAGGTCTATGATTGGCTCGTCCCGAAAGGGCTCCGGAAAAAAGCGATCGAGCGCGCTGCAGAGTGGATGCTCGAGCGAATGGCGGGAGAAGGCGGCTTGGGCGCGATTTATCCGGCGATGGCCAATTCCGTCATTGCACTCCGGTGTCTTGGACATGAGACCGACGATGCTCTCTTCCGGAAGGCATTGGGTGAAATTGAAGCGCTGGAGGTTCATGCGGGTGACACGTTGCATTTGCAGCCCTGCTTCTCGCCGGTGTGGGACACGCCGCTGACGCTGAGCGCGCTCATTGAAAGCGGCCTTCCTCAGGATCACGCGGCGCTGGTCCGCGCCGCTCGTTGGATCTTAGCACGCCAATGCAACAAGGTCGGAGACTGGATCGTCTCCTCTCCGAACGCGAAGCCCGGCGGCTGGTACTTCCAGTTCGAGAATGAATATTACCCCGACAACGATGATACGGCTGCGGTCGTGATCGCGCTGTCGAAGATCGTGACGCCGGAGCCCGATCTTCAGCGGATCGCCATGCAACGGGGTGCGGAGTGGACGCTCGCCATGCAGAGCAGCGACGGCGGCTGGGGAGCCTACGACAAGGACAACAATAAGATGCTGTTCAATCAGATCCCGTTCGCGGATCACCGGGCGTTGTTGGATCCCAGCACGGCGGACCTCGCCGGACGGGAGTTGGAGATGCTCGGAGCATTGGGGTATGGCTTGTCTCATCCGGCAGCGGTGCGTGCTCTGCGATTTCTCCGGAAGACGCAGGAAGAGAATGGCTCGTGGTACGGGCGGTGGGGCGTGAACTATATTTACGGCACATGGTCGGTGCTGGCCGGTCTCAAGGCGATCGGCGAAGACATGCAGGCGGAGTATGTCCGTCGCGCGGTCATCTGGCTCGTCTCCAAACAGAACCCTGACGGCGGGTGGGGGGAATCGTGTCTCTCCTATGCTGAGGAGGAGGCGCATGGCGTCGGTCTCAGCACGGCTTCTCAGACCGCGTGGGCGTTGATAGGGCTGTTATGTGCCGGAGAGATGGAGTCCCTCAGCGTCATGCGCGGCGTCAACTATCTTCTTCGCCATCAAGACGCTGACGGATCCTGGCCGGAAGGCATGCACACGGGGACAGGGTTCCCCCGCGTCTTTTATCTTCGCTACCATGGCTACAGTCAGTATTTTCCACTCTGGGCCCTTGCGATGTATCGATCGCTCAAGTCCAAGGGCCGGTCCCGCGCGGACGAAATCCGAGAACACCAGCGCATGCACGGACATCTCCGCCTGGAAGCGTAGTCATGCGCGTGGCTGTTTTAGCGGCCTCGCGCCGTGAGCTTCTTCCGGCGCAGACAGCGTGCCGATCTGCCGGACCTCTCTTTAGATGCCGCCTGGGACAATTTCCTTATTGCATGGGCCGGCTCGGTGATCTAGAACTGTACTTCCTGCAGACAGGAACCGGTCCGCGAGCCGCCCGGCAAGCCACCGAAGCAGCGGTCAGCGAATGGTCACCGGATGCCATCATTTCGACCGGATATGCGGGGTCTTTAGGGGCTGCCGGGATCGGAGACGTGATTATCGGCACTCGGGTTCTTGACTGGTCTGTGGACACCGCTCGAAGCGAGATCCAGACCGAGATCGGATTCCGGGAACGCGGTACTATCGCTGCGCGTGATGCTGTCATCACGTGGAGTCAAGGTCCTGTGGTCACCGTCAAAAGTGTCCTGTGGCAGGCCAGCGAAAAGGAGGCCCTCGCGATCGGAACCGGAGCGATAGCCGTAGACATGGAAAGTGCGCCGATCGCACAGGTGGCCGTTTCCGCCGGTGTTCCATTCCTGGTCGTCCGTGCCATATCGGACCGTGTCGCTGAAGATCTGCCCATGGACTTTAATCTGTGGTTTGCGCCTTTTGGCGCTGCGCGCTGTTTCTGGGAACTCCTGAAGCGGCCGACCATCATGCCGGGTCTGTGGCAGATGAAACGCCATGCCGATCACGCCTCTGAGAGCCTGCGGAAGTTTTTTTGCGCCTTGGTGATCGTCCTGGGCGCGCATGTCCCGCCAACAGAAACAAAGATCTCCATGATGGCTATAGGAGCGCAGCGATGATCGATACCGCCGTCGCCGGTCTTGGCCGACACACGCTTGGGCTCCTGCGGGAGATGGGTCGAATGATGCTGTTCCTGATCGGCACGGTTGCCTGGATGGTCCGTCCGCCGTTTCGGTTTGTGCAGGTGCTGAAACAAATGCATTTTATCGGGGTGAAGTCCCTGTTTGTCATCGTGCTGACCGGCTCTTTTACCGGGATGGTATTGGGGCTTCAGGGCTATTATTCGCTCCGCAAATTCGGTGCAGAAGGACTCCTCGGGTCCGCCGTCGCGCTCAGCATCATCCGGGAACTGGGACCGGTGCTTGCCGCGCTGATGGTCACCGGCAGGGCGGGCTCCGCCATGACCGCTGAGATCGGGCTGATGCGCATTACCGAGCAGATCGACGCGCTGGACACGATGGCCATCAGCCCCATGCAATACCTCATCGCTCCGAAAGTCCTGGCCGGTGTCCTCGTCTTGCCGATGCTGGTCGCGATCTTCGATCTGATCGGCATCTACGGAGGCTATCTGGTCGGCGTGCAACTCCTTGGCGTCAGTTCAGGCGCCTATACGAGTTCGATGGAATCCAGCGTCGAATGGAAAGACGTCTCCGGAGGCTTTCTGAAAGCGCTGAGCTTCGGGTTGATCGTGACCTGGGTGTGCACGTACAAGGGGTACCACACCAGCATGAGCGCCGAGGGCCTCGGCAAAGCCACGACAGAGGCCGTGGTCCTGGCCTCTGTGCTGATTCTTATTTGGGATTATTTTTTGACCTCGGTCCTCTTGTGAGCGTTCCTCACGCAAACACGGCCGCCGTTCAAATGGACACAGGGAAGGTGTCCGGTGATCCCGTCATTCGCTTGATCGGGGTGGAGAAGACATTCAGCGGGCAGCCTGTCTTAAGAGGCCTAAATCTCGACATTCCACGCGGCAAGCTGACGACAATCATCGGCCGCAGCGGAGGCGGCAAGAGCGTTCTGCTGAAGCATCTCATCGGGCTGTTAAAACCGGATCGAGGGCAGGTGCTGGTAGATGATGTGGATATCACCACATTGGGAGCTCACCAGCTGAATGAGGTGCGAAAAAAATTCGCGATGCTCTTCCAGGGTGCCGCGCTGTTCGATTCACTGTCGGTGTTTGAAAATGTCGCCTTCCCCCTGCGCGAAAAAACCGCACTGTCCGAAACCGAGATCGAGCAGAAGGTCCGGGCCATGCTTGAGGAGGTCGGTCTCCCAGATATGGGCCATAAATTTCCCGCTGAGTTGAGCGGTGGCATGCGGAAGCGGGCCGGATTGGCGCGCGCGCTTGTCATGGGGCCGGAGATCATGCTTTTCGATGAGCCGACGACAGGGCTCGACCCCTTGCTGGCGAGGACGATCCACGACCTGATTGTGGAGACTCAACGCCGGTTCGGCTTTACGGCCGTGATGGTCAGCCATGAGATCCCTGAAGTCTTCGGCATTTCCGATTATGTAGCGATGCTGCTGGACGGCGTCATTGTCGAGATGGCGACTGCCAAGGAGTTCCAGCGAACGACACATCCCGTCGTTCGCGAATTTATTAACGTCGGCGGCCAGTGCGAATCATCCGGAATCGCAGCGGCCACAGGAACGGAACAATCACAAGGATAGGCCTCGATGAATGACACCAAAATTGAAGTGATAGTCGGCATCTTTGTCCTGATCGGGATTGCGGCCCTCACGTATCTTGCCGTCAAGCTCGGCAAACTGGAGGTGATCGGATCGAGCCATCAACGCCACATTCAGGCCGAGTTCGATTCGGTCGCCGGCTTGAAGGCGGGTTCGACCGTTGAGATCGCGGGCGTTCAGGTCGGCCAGGTGAAGGGCATCAGCCTCCATGGGGAACGGGCGCTTGTCACATTGGCGTTGAAGCCGGACGTGAAAATCTACGGAGATGCGATCGCCTCGATCAAAACGCGCGGGTTGATCGGGGACAAGTATGTGGCGATCACTCCCGGCGGGTCCGACAAGGAATTGCCGCCGGGCGCGAAAATTCGCGACACGGAATCCGGAATCGATCTGGAATCGGTCATCGGTGAATTCATCCATGGAAATGTGAAATAAGGATCGATGCGAAGGAGATCGAAATGGGATATGTGAAAAACGGGCTGGGCATCGCGGTGATGGCCGCGGTGATCCTTCTCGGCGCGGCCTCTGCCGATACAGCCTGGGCGGGGCCGCCGACGGACGCTCTGAAGCAGACGATCGATGAGGTGATCAAGATTCTTGAAGATCCGGGATTGAAAAAACTCGACAAGAAGAAAGATCGCCGAGTCCGGTTGGAGGAAGTGGTCGGCCACCGGTTCAACTATGCGGAAATGGCGAAGCGCACGCTAGGGAAAGAATGGGCGAAGCGATCGCCGGAGGAGCAGAAGGAATTTGTCGCATCATTTCAAACCTTACTCGTCAATACCTACATCGGAAGGATCGAGAACTACTCCGGAGAAAAAGTACAGTACCTGAAAGAGACTACGGATGGAGACTATGCCGAGGTCAAAACTCAGATTGATACCGGGAAATCCATCGTGCCGATCGATTATAAAATGCATAACAATTCCGGAGAATGGCGGGTCTATGATGTTGTGGTCGAGGGCACAGGGCTCGTCCAAAACTATCGGGAACAGTTCCGTCGCATCATTAATAAGGAGTCGTTTGAGGCACTGGCACAGCAGCTTCGCGAAAAGGCGAAAGGCATCGACGCTCCTTAGTCGTAGGATGATGACGAAACTCGGCGGAGCCTCATGGGGCCTCCGGGGCTGCCTTCTGATTGCCGCACTCGCGCTGATCCCGTTCACCGAGACGCGCGGGCATGCGAAGGATCCGAACTACTTTATCATTCCCGCTGTTTCCACCTCCAAAAACGACGGCGTTGATGTCGGGGTCATCGTCCCGTTCATTTATGGCGACGCGGACGGCCGGATCAATGAAATCGTAGCCCCCATGTACGTCCACAATCAGTTCCTGGGGTCCCGGTTCACCCTGAACCTGTTCAAATATCCCGCCCGCGGGCAGGACATCACTCTCATCACCTCGTTCACCGAAAGGATCGAGCGCAAATTCATTCTCAGCTCACGCAATCTCTACCTTTCCGGAGGGCAGTACAGCCTGGAGGCGAGCGGCGGATTTTTCAAAAACGCCACCGCGCGTTTTTTCGGACTCGGCAGCCAGACGCCGGCGGCCAATGAGAGTAATTACACGGACCGCGAGCTCTATGCTCTTGTCACCGGCGGGCTTTATATCGGGCCGGGCACCCGGGTCACGATCACGGAACGCCTTCGCAATGTGGAGATTCAAACTGGGGGTCTGGTAGGAGACACCATCGGGGATACAGACAATGACAGGAATCTGCCATCCAGCCGTGTGGTCTTTCCCTTCGTCAAAGGAATGAACGGAGCCACAATCTTGGGACATAAGCTCGGATTCCTCCAAGACACGCGGGATGACACTGTGACCCCAACGATCGGCTCATTCTTCAGCATGTTTGCTGAATTGGCCCAATCCCTGACGGCGGAGGCCACAACGGTCTTCAGCCGATATGGCTTTGAATACCGGCGGTTGCTTCCGAACGAAACCAAGCAATATACCTTCGCGTTTCGGGCGAAATTCGACGCGACCGTCGGCGGCGACGCCATTCCATTTTTCGAGCGCAGCACACTGGGCGGACAGAATTCGTTGCGAGGGTACGGGGTGGGGCGTTTCGTGGATAACGATGCCCTCCTGTTCAATTTCGAGGAGCGGATTCAGCTCTTTCATTTGAGAATCTTGGGCACAGTCGCAGAGGTCGAGACTGCTCCGTTCCTGGATGTTGGCAAGGTGACTAGGACGTTCCGATACCGGGCTTTCTCGCAATACGAGGCCAATCCCGGCATCGGCTTTCGGGCCATCGCGCGCCCGAATGTTGTGGGACGGGTCGATTTTGCGAAGAGCAACGATGGGAATGCGGTGTTCGCGGGGCTGGACTTTCCATTCTGACTCGTCTAGGGAACATCCCTTCGTGGAAACCCTGAGGTATTGTTGAACATCTCTTGTCCATCGTGCCGCTGTCGGCAGGTCTCCATCCTATTTTTTCTTACTAGCATGTTGCTCTCGTCTGCCGGACAGACTCTCGCTGCAGAGATCATGGAAGGGCAAGGACCCGTTCCGGTACGGAATTACCAACCGATCCAAGGGTTGTCGCTTCAGATGCCGGGGGAGTCGGCAATTCCGGTCAGCCGCGGCGAGTTTATGATCCGTGGCGACTTCGCAGAGACCAGCACCATCATCAGAGACTCGAATACGGGCGTGAATGCCGTGCTCAAGTTGAATCAACTGCGGTCTGCTTTGGACATTCGATATGGAGCGATGGAGAACACGGAGGTCGGCATCGAGGTCATTTCCCGCTACAATCATTCGGGCGCCCTGGATGGGCTGATTACGGCGACCGAACGTCTCTTCGATCGATCCGCTCCGATACGTGAGCAATTAAAGCATCAGGGATTCACGTATGTGCTCGCACGAAACGGTCAGCCGCTTCTCCAGGGCACGAACGGTGCATTTGGTCTGAGCGACACCGTCGTGTACACAAAGACGTTGCTGTTTGTGGAGAGCACGTATCTTCCGGCGATTGCGCTACGGACGGCCATAAAAGTGCCGATCGGAGACAAAAGTCGCGCGTTTGGGACTGGCGTGGCGGATCTTGGAGTGGGGTTGGTGTTGCAGAAGACGGTATGGAATCGAGTCGTCTTCTATCTCAACGTGAATCAGATGTTACCCACGGGACATTACCTCGATTTGGCGCTTCGCGCGTATTGGACGGCGATGTCTGGTGTCGAATTCATGATCACGCCGAAATTCTCCGTCGTCGGCCAGTTCGACTATTATCAGTCGCCGTTCGGGAGAACGGGAAGCAACGGCTTAGACAACGGGGTGACGGAAGCTGTCCTCGCGTTCGGATGCCGGATGAGTCAGGACTTTCTTCTCCAAGTCTATGGGGTGGAAAACTTGGATCTCATCCGGGATTCCGCGCCTGATTTTACACTCGGCATGGTTTTGACATACCGTCTCCCTCAAAACCATCGGCTGTAATCCATTGACACGATCGCCTTGGTTGTGTCACAATACCGCGATTTCACTTACTATTCAGACCATTCCAAGACAGATCAGGTCGGTTCCATGGAGGGATACAGTGCAGCTTCTCAAGACGATTGAGTCCCCTGCGGATTTGAAGCGCCTGCCGGTTGATCAGCTTCCGTTCCTGGCCGAGGAGATTCGTGAACAAATCATCTCAGTGACGTCCGCGGTGGGCGGACACCTGGCGTCCAACTTAGGTGTCGTGGAATTGACCCTGGCGTTGCACTATGTCTTACAGACACCCAAGGACAAGATTGTATGGGACACGAGCAATCAGGCCTATACCCATAAACTTCTGACGGGGCGCCGGCAGCAATTTTCAACGCTGCGGCAATATGAAGGATTGAGCGGGTTCTGCAAACGCGAAGAGAGCATCTACGATACATTCAATGCCGGTCATGCCGGCACGGGGGTATCCGCCGCAGTGGGGATGGCAGTCGCGCGCGACTTGGAACGGCAGGATCACAAGGTTGTGTGTGTCGTCGGTGACGGTGCCATGACATCCGGGATGACCTTGGAAGCCATGGAACACGCGGGAGGATTGCAAAAAGACCTTTTGGTGATCTTGAATGACAATCAGATGTCCATCTCGCCGAACGTGGGCTCCCTCTCGGCCTATTTGAACCGCACCTTCACCGGAGAGTTCATCACACGGATGCGAGAGGAAACCGGACATCTGCTACGGGCCATCCCCATGATCGGGAGTTCCATCAGCAGGATGGCGCACCGCGCCGAGGAACTGGCCAAGGGGCTGATCCTGCCAGGGCTTCTGTTTGAGGAGTTAGGCTTTCGCTATGTGGGTCCGCTTGACGGTCATAGTTTCGAACACCTTTTGGGGACGTGCGAGAATGTGCTGAAGCTCAAAGGACCGACGCTGCTGCATGTCATCACAAAAAAAGGGTTGGGGTACGAGCCGGCCATGAAAGATCCGGTGTGGTTTCATGCCTGTCCGGCATTCGCGCGCGAGACGGGACGTCCCTTGAAGTCATCCGGTAAGCCGTCGTATACCGCGGTGGCCATGAACACGTTGACCCGGTTGGCGAGGGAAGACCGCCGGATCGTGGCCATCACGGCGGCGATGAGCGAAGGGACCGGATTGGCGGGATTTGCCAAGGAGTTTCCCGAGCGATTTCACGACGTCGGGATTGCCGAGCAACATGCGCTCACCTTCGCCGCGGGGCTGGCGACTCAAGGCGCCAGGCCGGTCGTGGCCATGTATTCCACGTTCCTGCAGCGAGCCTACGACCAGGTCGTCCATGATGTCGCCACGCAGAACCTGCCCGTGACGATCCTCATTGATCGGGCAGGATTGGTGGCCGAAGACGGGACGACGCACCACGGGGCCTTCGACTACGCCTATCTTCGCCATGTGCCCAATATGGTCGTGATGGCTCCGAAAGATGAGAACGAACTGCAGCATATGATCAAGACCGCCCTGAGCTACGAGGGTCCGGCCTCGGTTCGGTATCCCCGCGGTAGCGCCCTTGGCACCCAGATGGATCCATTTCCGAAGCGTTTGCCGATCGGCCAGGGCGAGCTGCTTCGGGAGGGAAGCGACATTGCGTTGATGGCTGTCGGCGTCACCGTGATGCCCGCTCTTCAGGCGGCGGAGCGACTGGCAGAGGAAGGCATCTCAGCGGCCGTGGTGAATGCGCGATTCGTGAAGCCGCTCGATCATGTGTTGATCGCGGAGGTCGCGAAAAAAATAAAGTGCCTGATGACCGTCGAGGAAGGATGCCGAATGGGCGGGTTTGGCTCTGCCGTGCTGGAGTCTCTTGCCGATCAGGGCATTTTCTCTATCCCGACGAGAGTGCTCGGTCTGCCAGATAAATATATCGAACAGGGGCCCCAAGATCTTCTTCGTGTGCAGTATCTTCTGACGGCAGACGGCATCTATGATGAGGCGAAAGCGCTTCTGGCTCCAATAAGCCTGGGCCTCCACGAGCGCCGATAAGTGTTCATCAAACGCCGCAAGACGAAGCAAATCAAGGTTGGGCGGGTCCCGGTGGGCGGGGGAGCGCCCGTCGTGGTGCAATCCATGACGACGCCCGATACCGCCGACGTCGGGGCGACGGTCGAACAAATTCATCAACTGGAACAGGTCGGCTGTGAGATTGTCCGGGTAACCGTCAATACTCCGGAGGCAGCTGATGCGCTGCCTGCGATCAAGGCTCAGACACAGATCCCGATAATTGCCGACATTCATTTCGACTACCGCCTGGCTCTCAAGGCCGCGGAGGTCGTCGACTGTGTTCGCATCAATCCCGGCAATATCGGCGCCTGGTGGAAAGTAGAGGAAGTGGTCAAAGCGGTGCGGGACCGGAACATCCCTCTTCGCATCGGCGTGAACGGCGGCTCGCTGGAGCGTGAGCTGCTGACGAAATACGGCTATCCGACGGCGGAAGCGCTATGCGAATCGGCCTTGAACGCAGTCCATGCGCTCGAGGATATCGGGTTTACAAATATGAAAGTGTCATTGAAGGCTTCCGACGTCCATATGGCCGTGGACGCCTACCGGTTGTTTTCGCTGCAGGCCGATTACCCCTTGCACCTTGGCATCACCGAGGCGGGGACCTTGCTCACCGGGTCCATCAAATCCGCGATTGGCATTGGGATGCTGCTGGCCGACGGTATCGGGGATACCATCCGCGTGTCGCTGGCGGCCGACCCCGTGGAGGAAGTGAAGGTCGGTTTTGAAATCCTGAAGTCTCTTGAGTTGAGGCATCGCGGTGTCAATGTCATCGCCTGTCCCACGTGCGGCCGGGTGGAGATCGACGTCGTCAAATTAGCCAATGAACTCGAAAAGAGGTTGGGCCACATCAAGGTGCCCCTGAATGTCTCTGTTCTCGGATGCGTCGTCAATGGGATCGGTGAAGGCAAAGAGGCGGACATCGGAATTGCCGGCGGAGAGGGCCATGGGATTCTGTTCAAGCAGGGCAAACTCGTGCGGAAGGTAAAATCCGAGGATTTAATGGAAACCTTGCTTGCCGAAGTGGAAATCATGGCGAAGGAAAGAGAAGCCGAGATATCTGGGAACAGCGGAAATGACCGCCAGGGACATGACGTCGATGAGCACTCGCCCTCCACCTCTCCTCGGAAGGGAGAGATACCGGTCCTCAAGCTGTGATTTCCAGCCAGGTTCCCGCTATACTCTGAAAGGCGCCGTACCCAAGTGGCTAAGGGAGCAGTCTGCAAAACTGCGATGCAGCGGTTCGAACCCGCTCGGCGCCTCCACCGATTCTCCGCGGGACGTTCGTATGCTCCCTCAGAGGCTGACCGCCTTTCGAATGGCCCCGTTGGCTTTGCTGAATAAGGGTGTCTTGCCGCTTGCGGGCGATGGCTTCTCGTCCTTAGGAGCCGGAGGCTCGGCGACCGCGGGCGGGGTCTCACGTTCTAAACCAAAATGAATGACTTGCACGAGGATGCCGGTTCGCGTGGTGGTCTGGGTTTTTTCCATGATGTGCTTGATATGCTCTTTGACGGTCTGTTCCGTGACACCCAGTTCATTCGCGATTTCCTTGTTGGTCCATCCCTTCAAGAGATTCTGAACCACCTGCATCTCCCGATCCGTTAAATGGAAGCGTTCCTTGGCTTCCTCGGTCGCACTCTCCTGCCGACGTCCGATTTCTTCCATCATGATGAGGATCCGGGATTGTTGGCTGCCGGTTGTATCGGGGAGCCCGAGTCCGCACAGCAAAATGGGACGCTTCGGATCGCCGACGATCCGCCGCAACTGAAACTGCTCCCAGTCCTTGGCCTCGGGACGTACCTGCAGCGCCTTCATTATTTTCACGCAGAGGTCAGCGACGGCAGGTGGCAACACGCCGTTCGCGGCTTTCCCGCTCTGATGTTTGTTAATCTGGGCGCAGAGTTCCCAGGAGCGTCGATCCCGATAGAGCAGTTGCATGGATGATGTCAGCATGAGAATGCCCGGACCGACCCGTTTCTCGGCGATGGTTTCCATATACTGGACCGATTCCTTTGTTGCATCAGTTCTCATGAACGCCTCCTAATGATTCGGCGTGATTCAGCTATGCGCAACATAGGGAAAGGACTTTCTCTAGTAAATCCATCTTTAGTATTAAAATATAGAGGGAATGCCGCACGAAGAGTTGTCCATCGTCCATCCTTCTGGCAGCATTACCATCAAAAGATGGGTATCGGCAGTACATCTTGACAGTAGCGATATGACCTTATAAGTTCGCACGGTAAGGTGAACACGTAAGAACTGCGTGCATCTGATTGAGGAGGCCCACATTGCGGCATCAGTCCCATCGATCCTGGCAGACGGTTCCATCGTTGGTGTTCGTGCTGACAGTGATCGGGATGGTGTCGAACGCGCCGCCCGCAGAGGCCGAACTAAAATTCGTGCCGGCGCTTGTCGTATCGGAGCGCTATGACAGCAATGTGCTGTTCGCGACCGGTCGTAAGACGGAAGATTTCGTCACGACCGTGGCGCCGGAGCTGAGAGCCGATTATACGGGCCGGCTGGTGGAGGGAAGTCTTCGGGGCGGTTTGGTCGTCGGAAGCTATGCGAAGAATTCAAATCTCAATTACGTGGCCGCGAATGGCTCGCTCGTTCTGAATCTCGATCAGCTCGTCGGGCGTTTGGATAAGCGGGCGAAGCTGCAAGTCGCAGAGTCGTTCTTCTTCACTCCTGAGTTGCCGGCATTTGTCAGCGCCACGGCAGGGTTCAATCCTTTCGCCACGGGGATCCAGCCGCAACGCGTCAATACCTATACGAACACGGCGTCCGCCAACGGCAACTTCGAGTTGTCTGCCCTGACGAACCTACGGGCTTCCTATACGCACTCGATTCTTCGGTTTGGCACCGTCCTGGGAAATCCCCAGCAAGGCGGTTTGTTTCGGACGACGTTTCAGACCGTCAATGCCGGACCCCAATTCAAGGTTTCCCGTGACGACACGGTAAGTCTCACCTATCAATACCAACAAGCGGACTTTGCCGGAGGGCAGGTACCAGGATTTACGACCCAGGGCGGAACGGTGGGCTGGGCCCGTGTGCTGAATCAGAGGCTCACGATGAATCTTGCGGCAGGGGCGGCCGACATTCAACCCACCAACCGGGTGAGCTTCATAGGCGATGCCTCATTGCAGTGGAGGGCGGCGGAGAATTCGACGTTCACATTTTCCTATACGAGATCAGTTCTGCCGAGTTTTGCGGTGGCCGCGCTGCCGTTGGAAAGTCAGATTTTCAAGGTCGCACTGCTGCATCGCGTGACTGATCCTCTCACGCTGACCGCAGTGGCCGATTACGCGCACAACCAATCCAACGTGACCGGGGAGCATCTATTGTTTCGTTCTTATGACGCGGTCTTGGGACTGAACTACGCTATTACACGGGTGCTCACTGGATCGCTGACATATACCTACACGAAATTCATGCAGAGCTTCTCTTCGCTGGGTACCACCTCGTTCGATCGCAATCAGGTGATCGTGAGTTTACGCGCCGAGTGGAAATGACTCGGGGCGCTGAACGGAAGGCCAGAAGAACTAGGGAGCGGACGAGGAAACGGGCGCAGGCGTTAATCGCTTCCACGTATAGGGACCGCCCCATTCCCGCGGGGGAATGATGGTTTGTCCCACTCTGGTGTACCACCACTTGCCCTCCGCTCGCGAGCCGTCGCTGGAAAGCTGGATCTCGAACCCCCCCTCGCGGTCATTTCCGGTTTGCGTCCATAGTCCTTCCCATCGGCCGTCCGTAGAAGAGGTCGTTGCAATGCGGCCGTTTTGCCACGTGTACGTGCCGTTGCCGTCGCGATCGAGCGTGGCGGTATACGTCCGTTCCTCTTCTTGAATTTCCCATTCCCCGGTCAGATCGACGGTGCCGGCACTGGCCGTCGAGGCCAAGGTCAGGATGGCAAACAGCCACGTCGTGAGGCGTCTCGTGAAGTGCAGCATTTCTTTCAGGCCCTCTCTCTCTAGGGACGTATCATACCATTCGCACGATGGTCTGCACAGTCATGCGGAAGCGCTTCTGGCGGATCGTCAGCATTGACGTAGGCTCCATCCGATGATAGAGTGATTTCCCAACTTCTTATCGCATTTGGCTACGCGTTCCTCGAGGCGCGGTTTAGCAGCTACACATGGAGGGCATGCCTTGGCTGTTCCGATCTTGCAGATGTTCACGGTCGCCAAATATGTGCTGACGCAAAAACTCAAGGGTGTTGAGCGGTATCCGCTTGTGATGATGCTGGAGCCGTTGTTCCGGTGCAACCTGGCATGCGCCGGTTGCGGAAAAATTCAGTACCCGGATCATGTGCTCGACCGGCGCTTGACCCCCGAGCAGTGTTGGAAGGCAGCTGAAGAATGCGGCGCGCCGATCGTCAGTATTCCCGGCGGGGAACCGCTGATCCATCCCGAAATGGCCGCGATCGTGAAGGGATTGGTCCACCGGAAAAAATATGTCTATTTGTGCACGAACGCCATTCTGTTGGAGCGCAAGCTGGATGAGTACACGCCTTCCAAATACCTGACCTTCAGCATTCACATGGATGGGCTCAAAGAAGAGCATGATCTGGCCGTCTGTCGAGACGGGATCTATGAGGTCGCGGTGAAGGCGGTCAAAGCTGCCCTCAGCCGTGGATTTCGCGTCACCACTAACACGACCCTGTTCAACGATGCTGAACCCGAGCGCGTGAGGCAATTTTTCGATGCGATGATGGAGCTAGGAGTGGAAGGGATGATGGTGTCTCCAGGATACAGCTACGAGAAGGCTCCCGACCAGAAAAATTTCCTGAAGCGGGAGCGCACCCGCGACCTGTTCCGCCGCATCCTTCATCATCCGAAGAAAGGGTGGCGGTTCAATCAGTCGCCTCTCTTCCTCGATTTTCTCATGGGGAAGAAGGATTATCAGTGTACCCCATGGGGCAACCCCACCTTTAATATTTTCGGGTGGCAAAAACCCTGTTATCTGTTGCAAGAAGGGTACGCGGCCACTTTCCAGGAACTCATGAATAAGACGAAGTGGGAGCAATACGGAACCGGACGGCACGAGCAGTGCGCGGATTGCATGGTGCACTGCGGGTATGAAGCGTCG
>Ga0066709_100000135_pt1 | contig 30243 bp, 27 predicted proteins | sample GraSoiAngelo_158_FD_79665 | JGI IMG/M metagenome (GOLD analysis project Ga0066709, IMG submission 79665) | Grasslands soil microbial communities from the Angelo Coastal Reserve, California, USA - 14_1009_16_30cm | ecosystem: Environmental > Terrestrial > Soil > Grasslands | place: USA...
CCCTTCGAGGAGGTGAAGCAGGGCGTCCTGAGCTCCACGTCGAAGCTATTCGGCGTCACCTACAAGCGGATCGCGAACGCGGATGTCTGGGATCCGAGCGTCGAAGCCTATGAAGTGTGGGAAAACGGCACCATGATCGGACGCTTCTATCTGGACCTCCATCCGCGGCCCGGGAAATACAACCATGCCGCGAATTTCGGCATCCGGACCGGCGTCGACGGAGTCCAGATCCCGGAAGCGGCGCTCGTGTGCAACTTCCCCGGAGGGAAAGAGGGGGACCCGGGCCTCATGGAGCACGGCGACGTGGTGACCTTCTTCCACGAGTTCGGTCACCTGCTCCACGCGATCTTCGGCGGACATCAGCGCTGGGAGGCGATCTCGGGGATCGCCACCGAGTGGGACTTCGTCGAGGCGCCGTCGCAGATGCTCGAGGAGTGGTGCTGGAATCCCGGTGTGCTCCAGACCTTCGCCAAGCACTACCAGACCGGCGAGCCCATCCCGAACGAGATGGTGGAACGGATGCGGCGCGCGGATTGGTTCGGGCGCGCCACCTCGATCGCCTACCAGAACCTCTACTCGGCGATTTCGCTCCACTACTACGACCGGCCGCCTCGTGAGATCGACACGGACCGGATCCGCGGGGACCTCGAGCCCAAGTACACGCCCTACCCGCCGATGCCCGACACGCACTTCCAGGCGGCGTTCGGCCATCTCGACGGGTACTCGGCCGTCTACTACACCTACATGTGGTCGCTCGTGATCTCGAAGGACATGTTCAGCAAGTTCGACAAGTCAAACCTGCTCGACCCCATGGTCGCGCGTCGCTACCGCGATACGGTGCTGGCGGCCGGCGGATCGGCGCCGGCGGCGAAGCTGGTGCATTCGTTCCTGGGGCGCGACTACGATTTTCACTCCTTCGACGAGTGGCTGGCGGGAAAGAACTAGCGTTTCTGGCCGCGCTCGACCCGGAGCGGAGTCACGACCTCCTTCTCGAAGCGGGCTGGGTCGAACGCCTTGTCGAGGTAGGGAAAGAGGACTTCCTCGGTCGCGACGAAGTGGGCGGCGATGAGCCCGAGAATCGCGTAGCAGAGGTGCATGAGCTTTCCCGCGGGCGCTCCCGCCTGGATCGCCTTGTCGAGCGCCTCGCAGCGGCGGGTCACGAGCTGGTGCTCGAAGCGAGACATTTCGGTCACGTGCGAGCCTTCTCCCGCGGCCCAATCGGCGGCTGGATAGAGCGTGTATTCTTCGGCGCGGGAGTGCGGCGCGACCTGCTGGCGCACGAAATCGAGCACTTCGCGCGCCATCGCCATCTGCTGCGGGGTCGTCTGCTCGTGGAGCCTCTCCAGTCTCTCGGCGCTTGCGTAGAGGCTCGCTAGGATCTTCTGGTGCTCGGCGCGCAGTGCGTCCGTGCTGCGCGGACTGGGTTGACCGATGGTCATGGACCCGCAGTTTCCACTGTAAGCTCCCGCGTGTCAACTCGGCTATTGCGCTGCTTCGATGCCATGCTCTAGCCTCGCCGTGCGGTCCTGTTCCAACGTCGAACACGCCTCGGGAGAAGCCATGATCATCGCGATCGGAGCCGATCACGCCGGCTTCGAGATGAAAGAGCGCGTCAAGAAGCACCTCGAAAGCCGCGGCCATGCTATACAGGATATGGGGACCCATTCCCCCGAATCGACCGACTATCCGCCCTACGCGTTCCGGGTCGCCGAGGCCGTGCGGGATGGAAAGGTGGAGCGCGGAGTGCTCCTCTGCGACTCCGGCAACGGCATCGCGATCGCGGCGAACAAGGTCGACGGAATCCGCGCCACGATCTGTCTGAATCCCAAAATGGCCGAGCTCGCGCGGCGCCACAACGACGCGAACGTTCTCGTCCTCGCGTCCGCCTTCACCCCGGCCGGCGACCTGGTCCCGATTCTCGACACCTGGTTCCAGTCTCCCTTCGACGGTGGACGTCACGCCCGGCGCGTGGGCCAGATCACCGAATATGAGCGCACGCACCAGCATCAATGAGTTCCCGGGCGGACTCGAGACCGCCTACCGCGCCACTCTCGAGTCGCTCGCGCGAGAGGAGGCGGTCGCGCGCCTTCTCCGCCGCGACGCCTCGCTCTGGAAGCAGGACCCCGGGCACCAGAAGATCATCCTGAACCGCCTCGGATGGCTTAGCTCCCCGCGTTGGCTGGAATCCAAGATCGGGGAGCTGACCGCGTTCGCCTCGGAGATACGGTCCGAAGGGTTCACCCGCGTTCTTCTCCTGGGCATGGGCGGCTCGAGCCTCGCCGCCGACGTGCTCGCGGAAGTCATGGCCCCGTCCCCGGGGGCACCGACGCTCGAGGTCCTGGACTCCACCGATCCCGCCGCGATCCGCGCCTCCGAAGCGTCGCACCGGCTCGATCGCACGTTCTTCCTCGTCTCCAGCAAGTCGGGACGCACGATCGAAACGCTCTCCCACTACCGCTACTTCCGAGCGCGCCTCGAGGAGACCGGAGTGGCGGACCCGGCGCGGCGCTTCGCCGCGATCACGGACCCGGGCTCGGCGCTCGACCGCCTCGCGAGCGAGGAGGGGATGCGGCGCGTGTTCTTGAATCCGGCCGACATCGGCGGGCGCTACTCCGCGCTTTCCTATTTCGGAATGGTGCCGGCGGCGCTCTTGGGCCTCAACCTCAAGGCATTCGCCGAGAGCGCCGCGCGGGCCGCCGAGGCGTGCGGCGATCCGGACCCCGCGCGAAACGACGCTCTTCGCTTGGGCGCGCTCCTCGGCGCCGCCGCACGCGCCGGACGGGACAAGCTCACGCTCCTCACGGTCCCCTCGTTGCGCCCGCTCGGGTACTGGATCGAGCAGCTCGTCGCCGAATCGACCGGCAAGGAGGGTCTCGGCATCGTTCCCGTGGAGGGAGAACCGCCCGGGTTCGCGCGCTATTACTCCGAGGACCGCTGCTTTGCGTGCCTCACGCTCGCCTCCGAGCCGGCCGCGGAGCTGGTTCAGCTCGGCGTCGAGCTAAGGCAGACAGGAGCGCCCTGGATCGAAATCGGGCTTTCCCGCCGAGCCGAGCTGGCGGGGGAATTCTACCGCTGGGAGGTTGCGACGGCGATCGCGGGAGCGGTGCTGGGAATCGATCCTTTCGACGAGCCGAACGTGCAGGAGAGCAAGGACAACACAGCCACGATCCTCGCCCAGATCGAGAAAACCGGAGCCGCGCCCGAGGGAGAGTCCCGGGCGCGGGAAGAGGACATCCTAGTCTACGCCTCCGATAAGCTCTGGGATAGGCTCACGTCGCGCACGCCCGGCCATCCCAGCCTCGAGATGCTCATCGGGCGCTTGCTCGCGCTCAAGCGATCGGGGGACTATCTCGCGATCCTGGCCTACGTGGAGCGCACCGCCGGAACCGAGAGCGCGTTCGCCCAGCTGCGCCGTGAGATCCGCGACGCGATCCGGATCCCCGTGCTCCAAGGATACGGACCCCGGTTTCTCCACTCGATCGGGCAGCTCTACAAGGGGGGACCAAAAACCGGCATCTTCCTGCAGATCACCTCTTCGGCTCCCGAGGATCTCCCGATCCCCGGGAGCCGGATCACATTCGGAAAGCTCAAGCTCGCCCAAGCGCTCGGCGATCTGCAGGCGCTCGACGCCCGAGGGAAGCCCGCGCTCAGGCTTCACATCGCCGGAAGCGTCGCGCAGGGCCTCGCGACCATTGCCCAGGCGGTCGAGCGGGCGCTCGTCGCGATCCCTCAAACCTGATCCCTTCTTACGGGATTCGCGACTTCACGACGCGGTAGGGCTCCGGATCGGAAGGCAAGCCCGCGTCGAGGCCCTTCTCTCGGATCTCCGTCCGGACCGCCGCGGCTCGTTTTGCCGCGGGCGGATGGTCCGAGGCCAAGTTCTCCCAAAAACCGTATCCCCCGTCGCTTAGGGCGCTGAGCTTGTCCATTACTTGAGCCATTCCATCGGGGTTGAACCCCGCCCGCGCCATGTACATGGTCCCGTAGGAATCCGCCTCCGCCTCCATGTCGCGGCTGTATCCCTGCATCACGAGCCCGAGCCCCACGCCCACCACCGTCTTCGTGGCCTGGCCGGCTCCCCCGAAGACGAGGGTGCTCAATGCCTGAAAACCAAGGCCCTCCTGCAGGCGCTTCACGCTGTGGCGGGCGACGACGTGACTGATCTCGTGGGCCAGGACCCCGGCCAGCTGGGCCTGGGTATCGAGGCGCTTCATCAGGCCGGTGTAGACGTAGACGTAGCCGCCGGGCAACGCGAAGGCGTTGACGTCCTTGCTCACGATGACCGAGAACTGATACGGGATCCCGGGGCGATCGGACAATCTCACAATATGTTGGCCCGTGCGATTCACGTAGTCTGTAAGGACTCGGTCCGAGGATATCTTCCTCTCGGCGCGGATCTGGGCGGCCATCTTCGCTCCGATGTCCCGCTCCTCCGTTTCGCCGATCAGGATGACACTTTTCTTTCCACCCGGGCCGGTGGTCGCGCAGCCCGCCACCGCGAGGCTAAGCGCGATCGCCGCGCCGAGGACGATTCGGATCGAAGTCACGGTTCCCCCTTTCCGGTCGAGCGGGGTATCGGACGCCGGCGGCAGTTTATGGGCCTGCCCCGGCGAAGGTCAATCAGACACCCTTGCCCACGTGTCTCCGTTGCGGCATGATTTGCCTTCGGCAAGAAACTCGGCGTCAGACCTAAAGGAGGAAGTCATGCCCGCACGCAAGAAAGCCTCGAAGAAATCGGCAGCGAAGAAGAGGGCGCCCGCGCGAAAGAAGCCGGCCGCGAAGAGAGCGGCCGCGAAGTCGCCGGCCAAAGCTCCGGCATCTCCGCCGAGCGCGATCGGCCTCTTGAGTCAGCACATGGACTACACGACGCACCGGTTCGACGACGTGAAGCGCTTCTACACCGATCTCTTGGGATTTCGGAGATTCGAGCAGGACCCGACGATGAACTACCTCTTCGTGCAGACCGGTCACTCGTCCAGCGTGGGGTTCATGCCTCCGATGCAGGGCATGGGCGAGCCCAGTCCCGCGAAGGAGCCGACGCTCTATTTCATGGTGAAGGACGTGGACCGCGCCTACAGCGCTCTTGCCGCGAAGGGGGTCCAGTTCGAGGGCCCTCCGGCGGACATGCCCTGGGGGCACCGTGTCGTCACCACGGTCGATCCCGAGGGACGCAGGGTGATGCTCGCCACCACGAAGAGGAGAAGTTGAGTCCCGGAGTGAGGGACCTCCGATGAAAAACCCTTGCGTCGCGCTCCACGAGCTCGGCCAGAGCGTCTGGCTGGATACGATCAACGACGGGCTCATCCAATCGGGCGAGCTTGAGTCGATGATCCGCGCCGGCGTGGTGTACGGCGTCACGTCGAATCCGACGATTTTCAAGGCGGCGATCGGGGGGGACAAGTATTCCTATCCCCAAGAGATCGTCCGCCTGGCGGGCGCGGGAAAATCGGCGGAGGAAATCTTTGACGAGCTTTCCGCCCGCGACATCGTCCGGACGGCGGACCTGCTCGCCGAGACCTACCGCAACGGGACGGACCGGGACGGCTACGTGAGCCTGGAAGTGCCGCCGTCCCTGGCCTACGACACGGAGGCCACGATCGCGGAGGCCAAGCGGTTGTGGAAGAAGGTCGATCGCCCGAATCTCTTCGTCAAGGTGCCGGCCACGCCCGCGGGAATCCCCGCGATCGAAGCGCTGATCGCGGACGGGGTGAGCATCAACGTGACGCTCATGTTCTCGGCCCCGCAGTATGTGACGGTGGCCGAAGCGTACAAGCGCGGCATCGACCGGCGGATCGGAGCGGGCCTCTCGCTTCAGGGGCTGAACTCGGTCAGCAGCCTGTTCGTGAGTCGGCTGGACGCGTCGGTCGACCGGGAGCTGGAGGAAAAGGCCAAGTCCGCTCCCCCGGCCCAAAGGGAGCGCCTCCTCGCTCTCCGTGGGAAGGCCGCCGTGGCGAACGCGCTCCACGTCTGGGAGGAATACCGCGCGCAGTTCTTCGGCCCGAACTTCGAGGACCGCCGCAGGGCCGGCGCCAAGCCGCAGTGGCTGCTCTGGGCGAGCACCGGCACGAAGAACCCCAGCTACTCCGACGTGAAGTATGTGGAAGAGCTGGCCGGCCCCGACACGATCAACACCATGCCGCGCGAAACCCTCGACGCCTTCCTGGATCACGGAAAGGTGACCGGCAACCGACTGGATCCGGAAATCGAACCGGCGCGGCGCACGCGGCAGGCGCTCGCCGAGGCGGGCATCTCGCTTCAAGCGCACTGCGAGCGTCTGCTCGTGGACGGCGTCAAATCTTTCGCCGCCTCCTTCGACGACATGATGGAGGTGATCCGCGAGCGCTCCGTCGCGCTGCTCCAGCGCCGCTGATCCAAACCCCAGGGGAGGCTCTGATGGAACTCGGGTTCATTGGGCTCGGGCGGATGGGCAAGAACATGGTCTTCCGCCTGCTCGATGGGGGTCATCGGATCGTGGCGTGGAACCATTCCGCCGACGCGATTCAGGAGGTGGCCGGCAAGGGGGCCATCGCCGCATCGAGTCCCGCCGACCTGGTCTCGAAGCTTAGAGACGTCCCGCGCGCGGTCTGGGCCATGGTGCCTTCGGGAGACGCGACGGAGCAGGTCATCCGGGAGGTCGCCCCCCTGCTCAAGCCCGGGGACGCGATCATCGACGGCGGGAATTCCTATTACAAGGATTCCGTGCGCCGGGCGTCCTGGCTCGGCGAGAGGAAGATCGATTTCATCGACGCCGGCACCTCCGGCGGCATTTGGGGACTGACCATCGGCTACTGTCTCATGGTGGGAGGCCCGGAGGCCGTCTGCAGGCGGCTCGAGCCGCTGTTCCGGACGCTGGCTCCGAAGGACGGCTACGCGCGGGTCGGCGCAAGCGGCGCCGGGCACTTCACCAAGATGGTCCACAACGGCATCGAGTACGGCTTGATGCAAGCCTACGCCGAGGGCTTCGAGCTCCTGAAGTCCTCGCCCTATAAGCTCGACCTCCGGTCGATCGCCGATCTCTGGAATCACGGCAGCGTCGTCCGGTCCTGGCTCCTCGAGCTTGCGGAGAGCGCGTTCGAAGACGATCCGAATCTCGAGCACGTCGGCGGCTACGTCGAGGATTCGGGCGAGGGCCGGTGGACCGTGATGGAGTCGATCGAGCGCGCCGTGCCGGCTCCGGTCCTGATGCTCGCCCTCCAGTCACGGTTCCGGTCGCGCCAGAGTGATTCGTTTCAGGCGAAGGTGCTCGCCGCCCTGCGGCACAAGTTCGGCGGGCACGCGGTGAAGACCACGTGAGCGCGCCCGGTGGCCTCACGCTGACTTCCGAGGCGGCGTCGAATCCCCTCCGCGAAGAGAGCGTCACCCTCAAGGCCGCCGACCCCTGTTGCATCGTCGTGTTCGGCGCCACGGGCGACCTCACGCACCGAAAGCTCATCCCGGCGCTCTTCCGGCTCTCGAAGCAGAAGCTCCTGCATCCCCAGACCCCGATCGTGGGCTTCGCCCGCCGGCGCCTCGATTCGGACGCGTTCCGCGAGGACATGCGCCGGACCGTCGCGGGCTCGGACGGCTCCTCTCCCGGATGGGAGCGCTTCGCCGGTTCCCTCTTCTATCAGCCGGGCGCCTTCGAGGACCCGGAGGCCTTCCGCGCTCTGGGACGCCTCCTGAACGATCTCGATGAGAAACGGGGGATCCCCGGAAACCGCCTCTTCTATTTCGCGACCCCTCCCTCGGAATACGCCGCCCTGGTGCGCAACATCGGAGAGGCGGGCCTTGCCCGGCGCGCGAAGCGCTCCGACGTATCGTCTCCCTGGTCGCGCGTGATCATCGAGAAGCCCTTCGGGCGCGATTTGAGAACCGCGCGCGAGCTGAACGCGCTCGTCCACACGGTATTTCACGAAAGCCAGATCTACCGCATCGACCATTACCTCGGCAAGGAGACCGTCCAGAACATCCTGGTCTTCCGCCTCGGGAACGGAATCTTCGAGCCGCTCTGGAACAACCGCTACGTCGAGCAGGTGCAGATCACGGTCGCGGAATCGGTCGGGGTCGAAGGCCGCGCGGCCTATTTCGACAGCGCCGGGATTACGAGGGACATCTTCCAGAATCACATGATGCAGCTCCTCACGCTCACGGCGATGGAGCCCCCCGCGCGATTCGACGCGGATTCGGTGCGGGATGAGAAGGCCAAGGTGCTGCGCACCATCCGGCCCATGAAACCCGAGATCGTCGCCCGCGACACCGTCCGGGCGCAGTACGTGGCCGGCGCCGTGGGCGGCGCGCCGGTTCCCGGGTATCGCGAGGAGCCGGGCGTGAATCCGCGCTCCCAAACGGAAACGTTCCTGGCAGCCCGGATCAAAGTGGACAACTGGCGCTGGTCCGGCGTGCCCTTCTACCTGCGCACCGGGAAGAGGCTTCCCAAGCGCGCGACCGAGATCGCGATCGTGTTCCGCAATCCCCCGTACGCGCTCTTCCGTTCGGCGGGATGCGAAGCGCTCGAGGCCAACGTTCTTCGCCTGAGGATCCAGCCCGACGAGGGAATCTCGCTTTCGTTCGGATCGAAGACGCCGGGCCAGTCCCTCCATATCGACCCGGTGCAGATGGATTTCTACTACCTCACGTCGTTCGGCCAGGATCCGCCGGACGCGTACGAACGCCTTCTCCTCGACTGCAATCTCGGCGACTCGACGCTGTTCGCGAGGCGCGACGAGGTGGAGCTTGCCTGGGAATTCGTGGACGGGATCCTCGGCGCGTGGAGCTCCGGCCAGGGTCCTCCCCTCCTCACCTACCGGGCCGGAACCTGGGGACCGGCCGAGGCGGATGAACTGGTCCGGCGAGACCGCCATCACTGGTATCTGCTATGACTGGGCCCTCCGCACCCGCCTCCGACCGGTTTGAGACACATCTCCTCGACGCCCCCGACGGGAGCCGCCCCTTCGACGCGACGGCGATCGAAAGCGGTCTGCGAACGATGTGGAAACGCGCCGGGGAGAGCGCCCCCTCCCAGGCGGGCGCGATCTACCGCGCGGCGCTCTCGAACCTCGTGGTGCCGCTGGATCCCCGGCTCGAGTCGAAGCTCATGCCGGTCCTCGTGGACGTCACGCGCCGCCATCCTTCAAGGCTCTTCTCGATCGGGGCGGGGTCCGCGCCCCGGGGGGCCGGCATCCGCGCGCGAATCGGGGCCCTCTGCCACCGCCGCGAAGGAGGTGGAGGAGGACTCGTTTGCTGCGAGCAGGTCATCGTTCAATCCGATCCCGCGTCGACTCCGCTGATCCCCAGCGCGATCCGGTCCCTTCTCATCGGCGATCTTCCGACGGTGCTTCTCGACTTCAATCCGGATCAAGACCTCCCGTGGGTCTCGGAGCTGATGGACTTGGCGGACCTCATCCTGGAAGACAGCTGCCTCAAGGAGCCGGGCAGAGAGCGTGACGTGTGGAATCTTATCGAGCGGAAAGGCTCCGGGAAGGTCCACGATCTCGCCTGGGCGCGGCTCACCCCCTGGCGGCAGGTCCTTGCCGAGGTGTTCGACACGAAGGAATACCTTCCGGCCCTGGGGACCGTGCGGCGGGTCGAGATCGGGTTTGCGGGCTCGGGATTTCCTCCTCCCCCCGCGTGGCTTCTCGCCGGATGGCTGGCGTCGCGCCTCTCCTGGGCGCCCGCCGGGGCGAGCTCGAAGGGCCTCGTGTTTCGTTCGGGGTCGGGGGATGTGCTCGTCGCCATGACCGGAGATCGGCGCGGAGAGGGCCGGGCGCTGGAGCGTATTCGAATCCAGGCCGAGGAGCCCCATCCGCTGGATCTGGAATTCACCCACCAAGGGCGCGAGGCGACCGCCACGATCGTGACCCGCGCGCCGCGCGCCCGCCGGACCGAGGTGCCCTTCGACTACCGGGAATTCGCGGCGTGCATCGTGGGCGAGATCCATCGGCACACGTCGAACCGATCGTTGGAAGGCGCGTCCCGCCTGGCCGAACGGCTGATGAAGGAGTGGAAGGTCGAATGAAAGACTCCAACGCGCACGTGCGGATCCTCGCGGACCGGGATGAGGTGGCCCGCGTCGCCGCCGAGGAGCTGATTGCGGCGGTCGCGGGAGCGACGCCCGAGAGGCCGCGACGCATCCTCCTTTCCGGCGGGACGACGCCGGAGCCCCTGTACCGGATCCTCGCTTCCGAGCCGACGAGAAGCCGGATCGATTGGAACTCCATCGAGTGCTATTTCGGCGACGAGCGTCCGGTTCCCCAGGATCATCCGGAATCGAATTCCGGCCTCGCGTTCCGAACGCTGCTCGAGCCGCTCGGGCTCCAGGCGCCCCGCACATACCGGATCCGGGGCGAGGCATCCGATCTCGAGCTGGCGGCCCGGCGCTACGAGGCGCTCATCCGCGCGCGCTTCGCCGCCCCGCCCCCGGCCGATCCATCCTTCGATCTCGTATACCTGGGCCTGGGGGAAGACGGGCACACGGCTTCTCTTTTCCCAGGCGTGAGAATTCCGGACGATCCGCCGCGCCTCGTCGTCGCGGTCTGGATCGAGGCGCTCCAGGGAATGCGGGCCACCGTGACCTACAGGCTCCTGAACGCCGCGCGCCGCATTGTCTTTCTCGTCGCGGGCAAGGAAAAGGCGATTGCGGTCCAGCGGACGCTCGCTCCCGGCGAGGGTGAGGAGCCGACCCCAGCCGCGCGCGTTTCGCCCGCGAACGGCGAGGTGATTTGGCTTCTCGACCGAGGCGCAGCGGGGCGCCTCCCCCGGACCACCGCGCAGGCGCTCGAAGAGGAGCGCCGGTGATCCTGGCCGGCGACGTCGGCGGGACCAAAACCTACGTCGCCCAATTCGAGCTTCGCAACGGGGGGCTCGGTCCCCCGCTTGCGGTGGAGCACATCCGGAACGACGAATATCCCTCGCTCGAGGCGCTGCTCGAGGATTACGGCTCCCGCCACCCCGGCCACGCCGCGGCGGCCTGCTTCGGCGTCGCGGGGCCGGTCGTGAAAAACCGCGCCCGCGTGACCCACCTGGGGTGGACCATCGAGGCGGCGCACCTCGCCCGGAAGCTCAAGCTGAAGCGCGTCCATCTCATCAACGACCTCGTGGCGAACGGCTATGGGCTCGCGGCGCTCGAGCCGAACGAGCTCGAGACGATTCAGCCCGGGCAACGCGACGATGAGAGCAACTCCGCTCTCGTGGCGGCCGGCACCGGGCTCGGCGAATCCATCCTGGTGCGCGTGCGAGGCGATCTTGTTCCGGTCCCCTCCGAAGCGGGACACGCCGATTTCGCGCCGCGCACGGACGACGAGCTGCGCGTCTTCCGCGCGTTCCGCGCCCGCTATGGCCGCGTGAGCTACGAGCGGATTCTCTCGGGCCCGGGCCTTGCCGCGGTGGCGGAGCTGTTCCACGAGGAGCGCGGGGAGTCCGCGGTGTGGGCGCGGCATGTCGCCGAAGGCGGCGAGGACGGGCCGGCCGGCCACGTCAGCCGGCTCGGCATGGAGCGAGCCTGCCGCGCGTGCGAGGACGCGCTTCGGCTCTTCGTGGGCGTCTACGGCGCCGAGGCCGGCAACTTGGCCCTGCGCGCCCTGGCGCGGGCCGGAATCTACCTGGGTGGAGGAATCGCGCCCAAGATCCTGCCGGCCCTCCACTGGGACATTTTCCTCGAGGCGTTTCGGGACAAGGACCATCTGCGCCCGCTCCTCGCTTCGATCCCCGTATGGGTCATTCGAAACGAGCGCACGGCCCTCCTGGGCGCCGCCCGCTACGCCGCGATCGCGGAAGCCTGAGAGGGCTTGCCCCTCGTCGAATCGCCGGACTATACTGGCGCCGATGAATCCTGAGACGGTCCTGGCACCGAAAGCGTCCGCCGCGCAAGCGGCGGGGACGCGCCGCTCCACCGAGCGGGTCCGAGAGATCCTCTCCTGGTACAGCTCCGACAACCCGGGGACCAAGACGAACATCGCGCGTCTCTTGAACCACGGCGCGCTCGCGGGCACCGGAAGGCTCGTCATTCTTCCGGTGGACCAAGGGTTCGAGCACGGCCCCGCACGGTCCTTCTCCTCGAACCCCGCGGGATACGATCCGCGATTCCACTTCGAGCTGGCCATCGAGGCGGGGTGCAACGCCTATGCCGCCCCGCTCGGGTTCATCGAGGCGGGGGCGGCGGAATTCGCGGGGGAGATCCCACTCATTCTGAAATTGAATAATCACGACGTCCTCCACGACGAAAAGGATCCGATCTCCGCGGTAACCGCCGGCGTGAGTGACGCGCTCCGCCTTGGCTGCTGCGCGATCGGGTTCACGATCTACCCGGGGTCCGCCCACGCCCAGAGAATGTACGAGCAGATCCGGGCGATGGCGGAGGAAGCCAAGCGATTCGGCCTCGCCGTAGTGATCTGGAGCTATCCGCGCGGGTCCAGCATAAGCAAGGCGGGCGAGACCGGCATCGACGTCGTCGCCTACGCCGCCCACATCGCCGCCCAGCTCGGCGCCCACATCCTCAAGGTGAAGCTTCCAACCGAGCACATCGAACAGGAGGAGGCGCGGAAAGCTTACGAGAAAAACGCGATCCCCGTGGCGACGCTGGCCGATCGGGTGCGGCACGTGGTGCAGTCCTCGTTCGACGGACGGCGCATCGTGATCTTCTCGGGGGGCGCGAAGAAGGAAAACGACGAGGAGTTGTTGAACGAGGCCCGCGCGATCCGCGACGGCGGCGGCTTCGGCTCCATCATAGGCCGAAACTCGTTCCAGAGGAAAAAGCCGGAGGCCCTGAAGCTCCTTCGGGCCGTCATCGCGATCTATTCCGGCGCCGCGCGGTAGCCCGCGGGCCCTAAGGCGCGGCCCCGAAGCCTGCTTCCCTCAGTTCGCCCCCGCCGCAGGCACCGGCAGCTTCTTCTTCGGATCCCTCGGGAAAAGCGTGTACGAGAGCGACATCTCCTCGATCTCGGGCGGCATGCGGGGCGAGAGCGCGAAATAAACCGGGAGCGTGCGGGATTCGCGCGGCCCCAGCGTCTGGTCCTCGAAGCAGAAGCACTGGATGAGCTGAAACTCGCGCGCGGCTTTCTGCGGCACGATCGAATGCACCGCGCGGAAGAAGACGGAGTCGTCGCTCATGTTCGTGAACACATAGGAGAGGTGCACCGGTCTGCCGGGGTTCGTGACGACCGAGGGAACGGACGGGCGGAACCGAATCGGAAGGCCGCTCGCCGAGATTCCCATCAAGGTCACCGTGATGTTCCGCGACTCGATCGGCCCCGTGGTGCTCGACATGACGGGCGGGGATCCTCCTTTCATCCTCGCCTTCCCTGCCCCGCCCAGACCGAACCGCTCGCAAAAGAGTTTGAAGAGCGGCACGTTCGCGTAGGCAAAGGAGAACATCAGAAGCACGAGAAGGCCCATCGCGACCCCAAGGAGGGCATTGCTCGGCCGCTTCACGGGGAGCCTCTCAGAGGATCGGGATTCGCCAGATCGCGTCGGCGATGAGCCCGAGGAAGAGAACGAACAGATACAGGATCGAAAACCCGAATACCTCCCACGCCGAGCGCACGGTCGCGAGCCGCCGGGCCCGGACGGCCTTCCAGACGAAGACGCCCCCCAAACCGAGGGCCAGGAGGGCGTAGAGGAGGCCGCCTGTGCGCAAGAAAGGCATCGCCAGGGTGAGGGCGACCAGCACGACGCTGTAGATCTCGATTTGGCGGTAGGTCTCCGCGTCCCCCCGCACGAGCGGGAGCATCGGGATGCGGACCTTCCGGTAGTCCTCCTTGACGCAAAGCGCGAGCGCCCAGAAGTGAGGCGGCGTCCAGAGGAAGATCACGAGGAAGAGAAGGATGGGAGCGAGTCCCAAGCCGCCGCTGGCCGCCGCCCACGCGATCACGGGGCCCATGGCTCCCGCCGCCCCGCCGATCACGATGTTGTGGACGGTGCGCGGCTTGAGCCAGAGCGTATAGCCGAAACCGTAGAAGAGGATCGTCCCGAGCGCGAGCCAGGCGCTGAGCCCGCTCCCGACCCAGAAGAGAAGCGCGACCGAGAGGATTCCGAGGGCGATCGCGAAGAAGAGCGCGTTCCTGGGGAGCATCTGATTCAAAGGGAGCGGTCTGCGGGTGCGCGTCCGCGCCATCTGGGCGTCGAGATCCCGCTCGAAGTACTGGTTGAACGCGTTCGCGGAGCCGGCCACCATGGTGATCGCGGTTAGCACGAGCAGGAACCGCCAGGGTCTTTGAAGCAGCGATCCCTCCATCACGAGAGACGCGAGAGCCGTGACGAGCACCAGGAGGACGATGCGCGGCTTGGTGAGCTGGAGATAGCTAGAGACGGGCAAGCTCATGGTTCGCGACCAGCAGGGTTCCGAACAGCGCGAGCGCGGTCGCCAGATGTCCCGCGCTGACCGCCAGGGGCAGCCCCAGCACCACGTTGCCGATTCCGAGCAGCATCTGTAAGGCCACCAGCACCCCCGCGATCCGCAGCGGCCACCTCGCCCGAGGGGGAAGCGGCGCCGAAGCCGCGCGGATCAAGAGCCCGAGCACCGCGGCAAAGACCACGTAGGCGCCGAGCCTATGTGCGTAATGAATTCCCACGAGCCCCTCCATTCTGGGGAACCAGGACCCCTGGCAGGTAGGAAAATCGGGGCACGCGAGCCCCGCTCCCGACGAGGAGACCCATCCGCCGAGCCCGGCCTGCACGAACACCAGACCCGCCGCGGCGTGGCTCCAAGCTCTGAGCCCCCTGGTCCCCTGGACCACGCCCTTCTCCCCTGGGCCGCGATCGAGATCCTGGGCGCGAAGCGTCATCCGGAGAAGGATCGCGAAGAAGAGAAACGCGAGCAGGAGATGGGCCACCACCCGCTGGACGCGAAGCTCCTCCAGGACCACGCGTCCGCCCATGACGATCTGGACCACGAGCGTCACGAGCGCGACGGCCATCATACCTCCGAGCGGGGCGCGGTAGCGCGGGATCGCATAGACCGCGATCGCGAGCCCCAGGGTGAAGACGCCCACCGTCATGGCGAGAACGCGGTGGATGTACTCGATCATCACCCGCGTCTCCTGCTTGGGCAGGACGCCCCCGTGCGCGAGGGGCCAGTCGGGGATCGCGAGCCCCGAGCCACTGAGCCGGACGATTCCGCCCCAAACCACGAGCACGAAGACGAGCCCCAACGTGACGACGAAGAAGCTCGGCAGGCGGCTTCGGTTCGCTGGCATCGCGGGTCTCGCGGGAGCGGGCCTTCGATTCGCCCCGCGAGGGGACGCTTTCTAGCGGATGACCGGAATCGTGTGGAAGTTCTCGGCGGGAGGAGGCGAGCTGACCGTCCACTCGAGAGTCCGGGTCTCGGCCGAATGGGTCCACGGATCCACGGGGGCGCGCTTACCGCGTCCCAGACTCCACAGCATGTTCACCGCGAAGATCGTCATGCCCACCCCGAGCACGGCGGCGCCGGCGCTTGCAACGTGGTTCCAGCTCGCGAACTCGGGGCGATACGTATAGATGCGGCGCGGCATTCCCAGCATGCCCATCATGTGCATCGGCATGAACGTGAGGTTCATCCCGATGAACGTGAGCCAGAAGTGCACCTTTCCCCAGAACTCGTTGTAGAGCTTCCCCGAGATTTTCGGGAACCAGTAGTAGATCCCGGCCATGATCGCCATCAGCGAACCGCCGAAAAGCACGTAGTGCAGGTGCGCGACCACGAAGTAGGTGTCGTGCACCTGGATGTCGAACGGCACGAGCGCGAGCCAAATGCCGGTGATCCCGCCGATGATGAAGAGCGCGATGAATCCGACGGCAAAGAGCATCGGGGTCCGGAATCGCAGCGAGCCGCCCCAGATGGTCGCGAGCCAGGACCAGATCTTGATGCCGGTCGGCACCGCGATCACCATCGACGCGAAGCTGAAAAACTGGCGGAGGCGGTAGTCGATGCCGGTGGCGAACATGTGATGGCCCCAGACCAGGTACCCGATGAACCCGATTCCGGCGGTCGCGAGCACCATGCCCTTGTAGCCGAAGAGGCGTTTCCCCGAGAACGCCGGCAGAATCTGGGAAATCATTCCCATGCCCGGAAGCACCATGATGTAAACGGCGGGGTGCGAATAGAACCAGAAGAGGTGCTGCCACAGGACCGGATCCCCTCCGGCCGCCGGATGGAAGAAGCTCGTTCCAAACATGCGGTCGGTGAGCGCCATGGTGAGCGCCCCCGCGAGAACCGGGGTCGCGAAGAGGATGATCGTCTGGGTCACGAGCACCGTCCAGCAGAACATCGGCATCTTGAACATCGTCATCCCGGGCGCCCGGAGGTTCAGGATCGTCACAACGAAGTTGATCCCGCCCAAGATGGACGATGCCCCCGCGAGATGGAGCCCCAGGATCCAAAGATCGACGCCGGGACCCGGGGAGAACTGCCGGTCCGTGAGGGGCGGATAGCTCGTCCAGCCGGCCGCCGCCGACCCTCCGTGGAGGAACAGGCTCGAGAGCATGAGCAAACCGGCCGGAACCAGGAGCCAGAAGCTCACCGCGTTCAAGCGCGGGAACGCCATGTCGCGCGCGCCGAGCTGAATCGGCACGACGTAGTTTGCGATCCCCGCCATGATGGGTATGGTGAAGAAAAAGACCATGAACGTCCCGTGAAGCGACATGAGCTGGTTATAGACTTCGGGACGGAGGACATGGAGCCCGGGGGCCGAAAGCTGCGCCCGCATGACCATCGCGAACGCGCCGGCGATCGAGAAAAAGAAAAATGCGAGCCAGAGATACATCACCCCGATCAGCTTGTGGTCGCTGGTGAGGAGCCACTTGAGAATGCCTGACCTCGGCTTCGTGCCGGGGTACGCGGCCGCCGCGTGCGGCGGGACCGGTCTGGCGACGACGGTGCCGGCTTCCATCTTTTCCTAGACTCCCTTCTTCTTCTGCTCGATCCAGCGCTCGAACTCTTCCGGGGTCACCACGTTCACCGTGATGAACATCTTGCCGTGGAGGACCCCGCACAGCTCGGCGCACTGACCTTCAAACGTGCCCGGGTGGTCCACCTGGAACCACACGTGATTGATCCTCCCCGGGTTCGCATCCATCTTAATGCCGAAATCGGGCACAAACCAGCTGTGCACGACGTCGATCGATGTCACATTCGCCGAGATGATCTTCCCCGCCGGGACGACGAGCGGCTCGTTGGCGAAGATGACGCCGTACTTGGGATAGCGGTACTCCCAGAACCACTGGTGCCCGACCACCTCGATCTGGACGTCCGACTTCGGGATGGTCTCCATGTACTTCATCGTGCTGAAGGCGGGCCCCGAGAGCACCACCATCGCGAGCGTCGGGATCGCGGTCCAGACGAGCTCGAGCCTCAAGTTCTCATGCCAGGTGGCCGCGGGCACTCCAGGCTTGGCGCGGAAGCGCAGGACCGCGACCAGGAGCAGCCCTTCCGCGACGATGAAGAAGAACGCGGTGATGGCCACCGCCTTGTAGAAGAGGGAGCGCACGTCGCGCGCCACGGGTGTCACGGGGTGAAGCAGCCACGCGCCGGCGGGGCTTGCGATGAGCGCCGCCGCGACGCTCAACCCGACGATGAGAAACAGCGCCCAGCCCTTTCGGTTCTTCATTTCAGCTCCGGTTCGCGCCGGCCGGCGCCGGAGCAGGAAGGAACGCGGCGTTCCCGGCCGTGCTTCCTGCCTGCCGCGCCCGCAGGCTCATGGTGAAATCGTATAGCCCACGGATCTCGGCGTGCGAGAGATTTCCGCTTCCGGGCATCACGTACCCGGGGATTCCTTCCACAACCAGTTTCTCGAACCGCGCGGGGTCTCCCGCCCACCCGGTCCGCGAAGTCGAGATCTTCATGGTCGTCACGTAAGCGTACGGCGCGGAGCCCAGCATGCGCACCCGCACTCCCCCCTCGCCGGATGCGCCGTGACACGAGGCGCACCGTTCGGCATAGAGCGACGCGCCGGGACCGTCCGCCGGGGCCGCCGCGGCCATACCCACAGGCGGGTTCGGCTCCGCGAGAAGGCGGATCGCCACTTCCACGGGAATCGTGGGACCGGGTTTGGGGGGACCGCCCAGCGTGCCGCCCGGAGTCCCTCCCGGTCCCGCGCCGGCGCCCGGCGCTCCCCCGATCGGACCCAGCCAGGCCAGATCCTCCGGCCTGTCCTCCCCGGGCTTCGGCGAAAGCGAACGCACGTAATGCGCCAGGGCGAAGCGATCCTCGAGGGGGATATTCGTGAACGCGGCCATCGCGGTCCCGGGAGATCCGGTCGAGACGGTCTGAACGATACGGGCGACGCCCCCTCCGTATTTCCAGTACCCCTCGTGGAAATTTCGCGGTTTCGGGTTGAGCGCCACCGCGGCGGGCCCGTCCCCAAAGCCGTTCGGCCCGTGGCAGGAAGCGCAGTTGACCGCGAAGAGGCTCTTCCCCTTCGCGATCAGCTCGGGCGTCGGCTTCAACAGCGACGCGACATCCACCGACGCTCCCGGTTTCGCCGCGGTCGCGCGCGCCTCGCCGCCCTCGCTCCCGGCCGAGCGCATGCCCGCCATGTAGGCGAGCGTCGCCATGAGACCGAGGAGCACGCCCGTGACCACGAACTGCGCGATCGCGAGACCGGGCACGGCGTTCTCCTCGTGCCGCGGGTCGGGTTCTGGACGCATCGTTCCGGTCACGCGTGGAACCTCACGCTTGCCTGAAAGTAGGGGTCCCCATGCGGCGCGGCCGGATGGCGGCTCAAGAACCACTGCACCGTCCAGCCGAACAGGCCGATGAAGCCCACCGCGACGCCCACCTCATTCCAGCTCAAGACCGCGTGCTCCGGGGAGAACGCGGGATAGATGACCCAGTACATATCGAGCCATTGGCCGATCACGACAGCGCTCGCCACCGTGAGCAGCGCGATCTCGTTCTCCTTCACCTTCTGGGGCATCAGCACGAAGAACGGAATCACGAACTTGAGCACGCCCACCACGATCGCGATCGCCCCCCATCCGGTGTAGATCCGGTGGATCATCCACTCGATTTCCTCAGGCAAGTTCGCATACCAGATGAGCATGAGCTGCGAAAAGGCTATGTACGTCCAGAAGACGGAATAGGCGAAGATGTTCTTGCCGAGGTCGTGGTAATGGGCCCGGCTCACGACCCCCTGCAGCGCCCCTTGGCGCCTCAGGAGCACCGCCGTGATCGCGATCGCGGCGAGACCGCTCTGCCACAGACCCGCCCAGCAGTAGACGCCGAAGATCGTGCTGTACCAGGTCGGCTCGAGCGACATGAGCATGTCGAAGCTCGCGAGGGTGAAGGTGAGCGCGAACGTGAGGACGAAAATGGGGGCGTACTTGAGATTGGCCTTCGAGAGCGAAAGGTCGCGCGTCTCGTCCTGTTTGGTCGAGTTCCGCACGAAGAACCACGAGAAGAACACCCAGAGGGCGAGGAAGCTCAGGTTTCGCAGCACGAAGAGATTCGGTGAGAGATAGCCCCCCTTCGCGATCAGCTTCCACTCTTCGCCCTGGGTCGCCGCCGGGCTCGACCAGATGTAAATGTGCGGGATGCCGATCACCACGACCAGAAAGAGGAGAACGGCGACCGGCACGAACGAGGAAAAGGCGTCGGCGATCCGCCGCACGGCCACGCTCCACGTCGCTCCGACCAGGTAATGGATCGCCGTAAAAAATGTTCCGGACAGGCCGAGGCAGAGAAAGACCCAGTAATTGTGGAGCCACGCGGCGTAGGCGCGCGTCGGGTCGGTCTTAACCTCGAGGAGGAAGGTCACGACGCCGATGACGATCATGAGCCCCAGCAGCGCGCGCACCCCCATGGAGGCCGAGACGGGCGCGACGCGCACCTTCTCCCCCGGGTGCTGGACCGCGTGAGCCAAGGAGTCGGCGCTCATGGCTTCCCTCCCACCGGAGCCTTCCCCTCCCCGGCGCCCGGGACGGGGCCGGCCGGCGCCTTCGTCTCCCCCGCCGTCGTATCGGGTTTGATCCCGGCCGCCGCGAGATCTTGCGGAAGCGGATTCGCGGCGCGCTCGAGCGCGCGAACGTAATGGATCACGGCCCAGCGGTCCTCCGGCTGGATTTGCGATGCGTAGTTCGGCATGAGGTTCTGGCCGCGCGTGATCACGTGGTAGATCCGGCCGTCGGGCCAACCGCTCACTTTCTGCGACAGCAGAGACGGGGGCATCGGAAACTTGGGCACGATGTAGCCCTGTCCATCCCCCTTGGGCCCGTGGCAGACGACGCAGTACGTCATGAAGACCCGCTCCCCTCGCCCCAGGACGTCCGCGGTGCGCGGGAGGGGGTTAACAAGGTCTCGCTGCGCGGCGAGGCTGTCCTCGACGCCGTAACGGTACGGCGTGAACCCGCGCGGCACGGTTCCAGGCACCGGAGGGCGCATCGCCGACATTCCGGGGCGCAGAGGATCTTCGTTCTGCGCTTTGACCGCCGGCGAATAGGCCATGTTCGGCATGTACTCCAGCGCCGGCTCGCTCTTCCGGTGCGAGCAGCCCGCCACGAGGGCCAGCGCGACCACCACCGCCGGCACGGAGAGACTCCACCGCGCGGTCGCCCTAAACACGGACCACCCTCAAATCCACGGCCCCGGTCCCTCCCAGGATCCTGAAAATCCGCTCTTCGTTCCAGCTGGGCCCGTGCTCGGGCACGTAGAGCCCGAAGCGGTCATTGGTGAAATTGCGATCGAGGATCGGGCCCTTCAGATCGGGGAGGCCGCACGCCAGGATGAGCGCGGCCAGGGTCATCGTACCCCCGAGGAGCACGCCGCATTCGAACATGACCGGGATGAACGCCGGGAGCGAGATGTACGGCTTTCCACCGACGTTGATCGGCCAATCGAACGCCGAGGTCCAAATCTCGAACGTGAGCCCAAGCGCGGCCCCGCTCAACCCCATGACCAGCGTCACGTAGGGCACCCAGGATTTCCTGATGCCCAGCGCCTCGCTCAGACCGTGGACCGGGTAGGGCGTGAACGCGTCGATCCCCTGGAGTCCGTGCTCCTTTGCGAGCGCCGCGGCGTTCAGCAGGCGGTCGGGGTCATCGTAGAGGGCGAGCACGGCTCGCACCGGGCGGCGTTTTCGGAAGCGGTCAAGAAACATGGACCGGCTCCTTCGCCCGAGGCAGTTCGCGCGGCGCGGCGGTTCGTTTCGCGCTCCAGAGCACGCTCTTCACCTCGGCCATCGAGATCGCCGGGAAAAAGCGGCAGAAGAGCAGGAACCACATGAAGAAGAAGCCGAACGAGCCCACGATCACGGAGTAGTCGAAGATCGTCGGCTTGTAATAGGACCAGTTCGGCGGGAGGAAGTCTCGGTGGAGCGACGTCACGATGATCGTGAAGCGCTCGAACCACATTCCCACGTTGACGAGGATGGACACCACGAACATCACCGGGATGCTTCGCCGGAGCTTCCGGAACCAGAAAATCTGGGGAACGACGACGTTGCACGTGACCATGATCCAGTAGGACCACGCGAACGGCCCGCGGGCCCGGTTCAGGAAGGTGAACCGCTCGAAGGTATTTCCGCTGTACATCGCGACGAAGAACTCGGTCGCGTAGGCGTATCCGACCATCATCCCCGTCACGAGGATGATCTTGTTCATGTTTTCCAGATGCTGGAGCGTGACGTACTCCTCCATATGGAAGACCTTGCGGAGGATGACGAGCAGGGTCACGACCATCGCGAAGCCGGAGAAGATCGCCCCGGCCACGAAGTACGGAGGGAAAATGGTCGTGTGCCACCCGGGCAGGAGCGACGTCGCGAAATCGAAGGAGACCACGCTGTGCACGGAAAGCACGAGCGGCGTCGACAGCCCGGCGAGCATCATGTACGCCCGCTCGTAGTGCTGCCAATGGCGCTCCGAGCCGCGCCAGCCGAGCGAGAGGGCGCCGTAGATCGCGCGGCGCCAGCCGGTGGAGCGGTCCCGCAGCGAGGCGAAGTCGGGGATGAGTCCCGTGTACCAGAAGCAGATCGAAATCGTGAGGTACGTCGTAACCGCGAAGACGTCCCAGATGAGCGGCGAGCGGAAGTTCACCCAGAGGAACCGCCAGTTAGGGTACGGGACGAGCCAGTAGGCGAACCAGGTCCGGCCGAGATGGATCAGCGGGAAGAGCCCCGCGGTCATGACCGCGAAGATCGTCATCGCCTCGGCCGAGCGGTTGATCGCGGTGCGCCAACGCTGCCGGAACAGGTGGAGGATCGCCGAGATGAGCGTGCCGGCGTGGCCGATGCCGATCCAGAACACGAAGCTCGTGATGTCGACGGCCCATCCGACGGGGTGATTCAGCCCCCAAATCCCGATGCCCTTGTACATCTGGTATCCGATTTCCATGAAGAACTGGAGGGTCAGGAGGGCCGTGATTCCAAAAAAGACCTTCCACAGCATCCCGGGCTTCCGTTCCAGCGGGGCGGAAACATCCCGATTCACGTCGGCGAACGACTTCCGCGCGTCGATCAAGGGCTCGGCCGGGAGCACGGGGGACTCGGCGACGTCGCTCATGAGCCCACCTCCTCACGGTTCCTTACCTTGAGCTCGTACGTCACGACGGGCAGGGTGTTCAGCTCGGCCAGCACGTGGTACCCGCGCGGGCGCTTCATCAGCTCCGACACGCGGCTCTTCGGGTTGTTGATATCGCCGAACGTGATCGCCTGCGTCGGGCAGGACTGCATGCACGCGGTCTCGATGTCGCCGTCCTGGACAGGAACTCCGAGCGCCTTCGCGCGCTCCTTGCCGTCGCGGATGCGCTGGATGCAGAACGTGCATTTTTCCATCACGCCTTTGGACCGCACCGTCACGTCCGGGTTGAGCACGAGCCTCAGCGATTTCTCCCGCACGCTCGAGTAATCGAACCAATTGAAGCGCCGGACCTTGTACGGGCAGTTGTTCGAGCAGTAGCGAGTCCCGACGCAGCGGTTGTAGATCTGTAAGTTGAGACCCTCCGAGTTGTGGACGGTCGCGAGCACCGGGCAGACGGTTTCGCACGGCGCGTTCTCGCAATGCTGGCAGAGCATCGGTTGATGGACCGTCTCCGGATCTTCGGGATTCCCGGAGTAGTACCGGTCGATCCGAAGCCACGCCATCTCGCGCCCCCGGAGGACGATCGACTTCCCCACGACCGGCACGTTGTTCTCGGCCTGACACGCGACCATGCAGGCGGCGCACCCGATGCACGCGTTCAAGTCGATCGCCATTCCCCAGCGGTAGCCGAGATACTGGTGCCTCGACCACATCGACGGCTCGCTCGTGGGGGCGTCGTTTCCCGAGGAGGGATCCTTGAGGAAGGACGCGAAGGTGGTCTCGTAAATGATGGGACGGTTCTCCGTATACTGGTGTCCCTGGACGCAGGCGAGCGGCGCCCGGCGGCCCGTCCTCGTGACCCGCGCGGGAATTCCGCTCAGCCCGATCCGGCCCCCGGTGGCCTGCGCCAACGCGTAGCCGTTTTGTCCGACCTGATTCCCCACGCGTCCCGCCGCGGTGCGTCCGAATCCGACCGCGATCGCGACCACATCCGGGTGGAGACCGGGCTGCACGTGGACGGGCAGGTCGAACTTGGCGTGACCCACGTCAACGGTGACCACGTCCGCCTTCATCTCGTATTCCGAAACGCCCAGCTCCTTCGCGCGGGACGGGGCGATCGAGACGTAGTTGTCCCAACAGATCTTCGAGACCGGATCGGGAAGCTCTTGAAGCCAGGCGTTGTTCCCGCTGCGACCGTCGTATTGCGTGACCGGCACGTAGAGCACGAGCGAAAGCGGCCCCCCGGACGGCGCCGGTGCGCGCGTCGCGGGGATCTCGCTCAGCGCCTCCGGCCGGAACGCGCCCGACGCGGGGCGGGCTCTCCCCCGGTCCTTCGCCTGCCATACGCCCTCGCGGAGCGCTCCTTCCCAGAAGAGGTCGAAAGACGCCGCGGCGTCGCTCTTCGGATAGACATCGCCGCGCCAACGCTCTTTTAGGTAGTCATGCCAGCTCCCGGTCGTGGCCGCGAGAGAACCGGCCCCCAAGGAACGCCCCCACGCGAGCAGCGTGTCCTGGAACGCGCGCGTGTCGTAGAGCGGCGCGATCGCGGGCTGCGTGAGCGAGCGCACGGCTCGGTTCGGCTCATGGTCGTTCCAGGATTCGAGGTAGTGATGGTCGGGGGCCACGAAATCGGCGTGCCGGGCGGTCTCGTCCACGCGGTCGGAGAAGCTCACGATGAACCGAACCCGTTTCATGAGCTCCGCGAATCCGAGCGCCGCGGGCAGCGTGTAGGCCGGGTTCACCCCCTGGATGAGTAGCACCTGCACCTCGCCCGCGCGCATCCCCTCGACCAGCGAGAGCACCGCCTCCTCCGAGCCCTGCGCCTGAAGCGAGGGTGTCGCCATCTCCACGGTCGCGCCCTCGTTCCCGAGCGCCATGTTCAGGAGATTCGCCGCGACCTGAAGCGCCACGGCTTGGCTCGCGGGCGCCGCCTGCGGTCCAGCGAGGACCAGGCTCTTTCCGCGGTTGGCCCAAAGCTCGTCCGCGAGCGCGGCGAGCGTTCCCGGCTTGAGGCCCGCGTCCCGCTCCACGGTTTCGGCAGGGTACCCGCCGAGCGCGGCACCGACCGCAGCGTTGCCGGAAAGGGGCGCTCTCGGAATCCGCACGTGGAGCTCGTGCGCCAGCGCGAGCGCGATGCAGAGGAGATGCTCCGGACGGACGCGGTGCCGGACGTCCGCGTTGGTTCCGGTGAGCGTGAGGATCGGCTCGATCGCCACGACCTTGGACATCGAGCCCGACTCCGGTTTGCGGCGGCTCGAGAAATCGCGGGCGAACTCCACCGGCGAAAGAAACGTGCCCAGCGGATCGGCTCCGAGCGTGACCAGCAAGTCGGCCCGGTCGAGACGATAGTGCGGGATGAGGCGCTCTCCGTAGCAGAGCTCCTGGGCCTTCGCGATCGCGTCGCTCGAGACGGCGTCGTAGGAGACGTGCGCGCCGCCGGGGAATATCTTGAGGAACTCATCGATCAGCGCCCGCGTCGTTGGGCTCGTCACGGTCCCCGTGAGGAGGACGACCCTGCCGCCGCCACCCCGCGCCTCGCGCAGCGCGTTTGCGGTGCGCGCGTCGAGCCCGCCCCACGTGGTCGCGTTCGCCGCCCCGGTGTTGCGGTCGACCGCGACGGGGCCACGAAGCCGGTCCGGATCGTAGAGGTTGAGAAGCGACGCCTGGCCGCGGGCGCAGAGCCCGCCCCGGCTCAACGGGTGCTCCTTCATCCCCTCGAGCTTGATCGGTCGTCCCTCGCGGGTCTTGACGAGGACGCCACACGCCGCCGGGCACTCGCCGCACGTGGATGCGTACCACACCGCCTTCCCCGGAATCGCCTCTTCGGGCGCCTTGAGGTAGGGAAGGATTTTTTCGACCGGTCTCCGCGCACAGCCCGCTGCCGCGAACGCGGCCCCGGCCCCGACCAGCTTCAGGAAATCACGCCGGGATGGGATTTCGGTGGTCTCCTCGGACGGCGTGAGGAACTCGCGCTCGCGAAGCTCCCGAACCTCGGGATCCCCGTGGAGCTCGGCCAGAGAACGCCAGTGCTTCGGTGTGGGTTCCGTCATATATGGCACGTGTTGCAATCCGTCGGGGCCTTGTTCGCTCGATGGCAGCTGATGCAGAAACCCATCTTGAGATCCTTGGATTGCTGGATCACGTCCATGTTCTGGACCTGCCCGTGGCAGGTTTGGCACGCGAACCCGCGCGCGATGTGCCACTGGTGGCTGAAATAGACATAGTCGGGCTCGCGATGGACGCGCACCCACGGAAGCGGCTTACCGGATTGGTAGTACTGCGCCACCATTTGAATCGCGGGCCGGTCGGTCCGAACGACAGTATGGCAGTTCATGCAGACGGCCATGGCGGGGACCGTCGCATGACGCGATCGCTCGGCATTCGAGTGGCAGTAGAGACACGGGATCTTGTTCGTGCCCGCATGGAGCTTGTGGCTGAAGGGAATCGGCTGCTTTGGAGCGTAGCCCACGTTGCTGAATGAATCGAAAAAAGACCAGCCGCCCAGGACAAGCAGAACGAGCGCGATCCCAATGGCTTGCTTTGGCTTAGAAGTGCTCAAGTCGCCGGAAACCACTTTCCCCCGGTGCCCCGCCGCACGCGCGGATAAGACCCCTTGGAAACAAGATTGTGAATAATGTCACCAACTTTGTCGACCGTCAAGCGGATCCCCCTCAGGAGAGCGGGTGACGCGCGATCGCGGTGGCGAGCGTCGTCGCGCCGTAGAACAATCCGAACATCACGCTCCCGAACGAGACCGCCTGCGCGAGCCGCCGGGTGACTCCGGGGGCGGCGAGCCCCGAAACCGCGATCGGAATGGAAAGACCGGCGCTGGCCGCCGCCATGCCGACGATCGAGCCGAATCCGAATAGGACAAGGTAGAGTAGACCGTCCACGCGCGACGGCATCGTCGCGAGGATCACGAGGGTGAGGGCGCCGCTCCCCGCGAGCCCGTGCGCGGCGCCGACCCAGAAGGGCCTCGTTCCAAGGCCGCGGATCGAATGGGAGTGGTCGTGCCGCGGGGACGGCGCGGGGCCTCGCGCGGAAGCGGGCGAGCGATCGCGCGCGAGCCCGCCCACTCCGAGGAAGACGATCATGGCCGCGACCCCGAGCTCGAGAGGGAGAGTGAGGGCGGAAGGAAACCTCAGGCCGAGCCCGATCACGGGCAATCCAACCAGGAGCAGCGACGCGAGGTGTCCCAGCCCCCAGAAGCCCCCGATGAGCCCGGAGCGAAGCGGACTGCGCCCGCGGCTCACGAGCGTGGCGACGGCCGCGATGTGATCGGCCTCAAGCGCGTGGCGCAGACCGAGAACCAGACCGAGGGCCATATGGGGGGCCGGAGCGGGAATCATGCGCGGGAAGATACGATAGCCGCGCGCGATTGCCTAGCATCCTCGAGTTGCCGCGTGTCCGCGCGCTCTCTATACTGGCCGACCGTGGCGGCTCCCGACACCTCTCCATTCGCGGCAGCTCGGTCCGACGCTCGGCTCCAAGATACGCAAGGAGCCGCGCGCGCGATCGCGGCCGAGCCGGGCTCGATCTCGGGCGAGAGCGCGAGGGTTTCCGGACGAAGCCCATGGGACTGCCTTCGGTCCCTGCGGGAGGAGGCGGCCGGACGCCCGGTCTTCCTCTGGGAAGCGCCGGAGGGGGAAGCGATCGCCGGGGTCGGGGCTCTATCCGGAATTGAGGCCGCGGACGCGCGCGTCGCGAGGGCAGGCGTCGACGCGGACGGCGCCCGCTTCACGGAGATCGCGGCCAAGATCGGGCGCCTGCTCCGCGCCGCGAGCCACCGCGGTCCGGCGCCGCAGGGCTTCCCCGGCGCAATCGCGATCGGCGGCTTCTCCTTCGCCGAGCAGGGCGCGCGGCCGGGGTGGCCTGGATTTCCCGACGCCGCCTTTTTCATTCCCGCGCGCGTGTTCTGGGGGAACCAGACGGAGGAGACCGTCGAGACGCGTTGGACATCCGGCACGGGCGGCGAAGGAGGCTGGAGCGGCGCCGCGAATTTCGCCCGACTGGAGCCCCCTTCGGCCCCCGCGTGGGACCGGGGCCGCTGGATCGAGGCCGTGCGACGGACGCTCACGAGGATTCGGGAGGGCGCCTGCTCCAAAGCCGTGCTCGCCCGCTGGGTCGAGCTGGAGCTGGATCCCGCGACCGATGCGATCGAAATCATGGAATCGCTCCGCGCGGCCTATCCCACGTGCTACCGGTTTCTCATCTCCGATGGGAACGGGAACGCGTTCCTGGGGGCGAGCCCCGAAAGACTGGCGCGGCTCGCTCACGGGGAGATCTCCACCGAGGCGGTCGCCGGCACGCAACGCTGCGAGCCGGGGGAGGATGAACACGCCCTCATGCGCGCCCTCGCGAAGAGCGAGAAGGACCGGAGCGAGCACAAGATCGTCCTCCGCCACCTGCTCGAGACACTCCGTCCTCTTTGCGACTCGCTGCACGCGCCCGAGGAGCCGGAGGTGATGCGGCTTCCCCATCTCCTGCACCTCCGCACTCCCGTGCGCGGGCGAGCCCGGGAGGGAGCGCATGTCCTCGATCTCGTTGCGCGGCTGCACCCCACCCCCGCGATCGCGGGTTGGCCGCGGACCGAGGCCAAGGCCTGGATCGACCGGGTCGAGCCCTGCGGCCGCGGCTGGTACGCAGGGCCGATGGGCTGGCTGAACGGCAGGGGAGAGGGTGATTTCACGGTCGGCATTCGATCGCTCGCCCTGCGGGGACGGCGCGCCCGCCTCTTCGCGGGCGCCGGGATCGTCGAAGGCTCCGATCCCGAGCTCGAGTGGAACGAGACCGAGCTCAAGATGAAAGGGATTCTCGATGCCGTCGCGCGCGACTGAATCCGAGACGCGGCGCGCGGGGATGCGCTCCGCGGACGCCGGCGCCCCCGCCGCCGAAGGGGCCGAGCCGCTGCGCGCGCCGGGCGCGATCAACCTCGCTTGGGCGGACCGGTTCGCCACGGCGCTCCACGACGCGGGGGTCCGGGACGCGGTCCTCTGCTCGGGTTCGCGCTCGGCACCGCTCGCGCTTGCCTTCGACCGCTCCCCGATCGCGACGCACATCTCGCTGGACGAGCGCTCGGCCGGGTTCTTCGGCCTCGGCTTGGCCAAGGCGTCGCGGCGGCCGGTCGCGCTCGTGTGCACGTCGGGCACCGCGGCGGCGAACTTCTTTCCCGCGATCATCGAGGCGGGCTACGCGCGCGTTCCGCTGATCCTCGCGACCGCCGATCGCCCGCCCGAGCTGCGGGACACAGGCGCCCCGCAGACGATCGACCAGATCAAGCTCTTCGGCTCCCACGTACGCTGGTTCGTCGAAGTGGGAGCGCCCGAGGGGTCTCCCACGATGCTCGACTACGCGGCCTCCCTCGGAGCCCGCGCGGTCGCGGAGGCATGGCGCGCGCCCGCGGGGCCGGTGCACCTCAACTTCGTGTTTCGTGAGCCGCTCCTTCCCGAGCCCGACGCCCTTCCGCCGGCGCCCACTCCGGCGCCCGCAGCGTCCATCGTGGCGGAGCCTCCTCCACCCGCGCCGCAGACCGTCGAGCGCATCGCGAAAGCAGCGAGGGTGCTGAGACGCGGGCTCATCGTGTGCGGCCCCGACGATTCTCCGCCCGACCTCGCGTCGGCGGTCGCCAAGCTCGCCCTGGTCACGGGCTACCCCACGCTCGCGGACCCCGCGTCCCAGATCCGGTTTGGTTCGCGCCCCGGCGGGCCGGTCCTCGGCGGTTACGACGCGTTTCTTCGGTCGGCGCCGTTCGCGGCACGGCACGAGCCCGAGCTCGTGATCCAGTTCGGCGCGGCTCTCACGTCCAAAGCGTTTCATGCGTACACGGCACGGCATCCTTCCGCGCGCCACGTGATCGTGGATCCGGGAGCCGGATGGCGGAGCCCCGCGCGTCGGGCGCGCGAAGTCGTGACCGCCGACCCAACGGCCTTCGCCGAGGCCCTGTCGGAAGCCCTCGCCGGTGCGGCGGATCCGCTCCCGAGCTGGCGCGAGGAGTTCGAGCGGGCGGAGCGCGCCGCGCGGGAGACGATCGCGCGGCATCTGGAGCGCGCCCGGACGTTTTGCGAGGGGAAGATCTTCCCCGTGCTGCTGGAGGCGCTTCCCGAGACGGGGACGCTCTACGTCGGAAACAGCATGGCGATCCGGGATCTCGACGCCTTCGTGCCCAACCATCCCCACCGCGTGCGCGTGCTCGCGAACCGCGGCGCGAACGGGATCGACGGCGTCGTCTCGAGCGCCCTCGGGGCGAGCGCCGCTTCGAACGACCCGCTTCTTCTCGTCACCGGAGATCTCTCGTTCCACCACGATCTGAATGCGCTCCACATGGCTCGCGGCGAGCGGGTGGGGGCGACCATCGTCGTGGTGCACAACGATGGCGGCGGCATTTTCTCCTTCCTTCCCGTTGCGCGGCATGCGGCGTTCGAGCGCTACTTCGGAACGCCCCACGGTCTCGATTTCGCCCCCGCCGCCGCGATGTATGGAACCCCCTATTCATGCCCACGCACCTGGGAGGAGCTCAGGACCCGGGCGGCCGCCTCGCTTCGGGCCCGCGCGACCGAGGTGATCGAGGTCCGGACCGAGCGGGACGGGAATCGCGCGTGGCATCAGGCCGTTTGGGACGACGTGGTCCGCGCGGTCGGGAGCGGCTCGTGACCCTGACCGTGCGCGGCGTCCCCTACCACATCGTCCTCGACGGCGAACCCGCGCGCGGCCGCCCCATCGTGCTCCTGCACGGATTCAACGGCTCGAGCGAGGACTGGACCCCCCTGCTCCCCAGGCTCCGCG
>Ga0066709_100000136_pt1 | contig 30235 bp, 32 predicted proteins | sample GraSoiAngelo_158_FD_79665 | JGI IMG/M metagenome (GOLD analysis project Ga0066709, IMG submission 79665) | Grasslands soil microbial communities from the Angelo Coastal Reserve, California, USA - 14_1009_16_30cm | ecosystem: Environmental > Terrestrial > Soil > Grasslands | place: USA...
GTGCGGTAGACCCGGTGTCCGAACCCGGAGAAGCGTTCGTGCTTTGCATGGGCGTCGGTCAACCATCTCTCGGCGTTCTCCGCCGACCCGATCTTGTCCAGCATGTTGCGCGCCGCCAGCGTCGCGCCGCCGTGCGCGGGACCTTTCAGTGCCGCGATCGCCCCGACGATGCACGATGTGAGGTCGCTTCCGGTGGACGCGACAACGCGAGCGGCGAATGTGGAGGCGTTCAGCCCGTGGTCCGCGAGCAGGACGAGGTACGTGTCCACCCAGTGGACTTTCTGGGGTTCCGGCTCCCTTCCCTCCAGCGACCACAGGAGGTTGGCCGCGTGGCCGAGGTCGTCGCGAGGCTGGAGGGGATCCTTGCCTTGCCGGCGTCTATACGCGGCACCGACGATGGTGGGGAAGACCCCTGTGAGCGCGACGGCCTCGTCAAGGGTCGGTTTGGTGAGAGCCTGGCTTGCGCCCTGCGCCGAGACGACCGTGCGCAGGACGTCCATGGGATCGGTGGACGGCTCCATTGCCATGAGCGTCTTGCGGGCGGAATCCTTGAGTCGGCGAGCCCGCGACATCTGTTGACGCAGAGCGTCGAGCTCCTTCTCGTTTGGCAGCTCACCGTGCCAGAGCAAGAACGCGGCTTCTTCGTAACTTGTGACCGGAACGAGGTCCTCGATGAGGTATCCGCCGCGATAGATCAGACGGCCGTTGGCGCCGTCAACCTCGCTGACGGCGGTCTCGGCGGCAACCACCCCTTCCAGCCCGGGGCTGAACTCCCCCACTTCGAGATTAAGTGTAGATAGAGCCGATTTTCCACCGGTTTAGAGTTCGGTCGAATGGAACGGCGGTCGGTGCTGATCAGCTCGTCGGTGGCCTTCGTCATCGTGCTCGTCGCCGATGTCGTCTACGTCGGATTGATCAACGCCCAGGGGCCGTCGGCCCAGCCCTACATCCCGCGCTTCGTCGCCGGTTACCTGGCGGTGATGGCGGCGCTCATCGCGGTCGCCATGCTGCCGCGGCAGGAGATCGAGACCATTCGCGTGCTTCTGCGCGCGGCCGCCGCCGCGGGACTCCTGGTCATGGGCTTTCTGGCCGCCTTTACGATCGGCCTACCACTGGTCAGCGCCGGAATCCTGGTCACGGTCGCGCTGAACCGGACGGTTCGAATGGCCAGGTCCAGGCCGGCGCGTTTGGGGGGCCTCCTTGCGGCCGCGCTGGCGGTCGCCCTTCTGCTGGCGGGCTTCGAGCTCACCCAGCGCCTGATCGATTGTCCGGCCACTGGTCAGACGGCGGGAGGGGGGTCTGGACTCGTCACCGGCCCATATCAATGGGAATGCGTGAACGGACGCCCGATCTTTCACTCCGTCTAGATCGGCGTAACGAACTGGGAATGGGGCCGTTACCGCTGCAAAGAGACATGAGAGCGTCATGAAGCGATTGCTCGTCATCACCGCGCTGCTGGCAGCGGCCTGCGGCCCCGCCAACCCGGGTCCGACCGGGGGTGCGTCAGCCAACCCATCGCCAAGCACCCAATGCGTCTCGCCTTCCAGTCCGTGCCTGGCGCTCGTGAACATTCGTGGCGGCAACGATTTCGTGGTCAGCGACGTCACGGACGTCCAGCACCCGAAGACGGTTTCCAACCTGGGAATGATCTCGTGGCCGGCGTTCGTGACTGCGACGGATGTGTCGTACCTCGCGCAAGGTGGCGTGTTCCGCGCGCCTCTGGCCGGTTCCCCGACGACCGTCGTCTTCAAGGCGAACGACCTGATGGCCTATGCATGGAGCCCGGACGGAAAGACCGTCGCCTATCTGCTCCCAGCCGGCTCGGGGATGGCGCTGCATCTTTTGAGCGGCGGGCAGGACCACGTCGTCGGTGGCCCGATTCCGGCGCGGCCGGCGGTAGGTTGCCAAACCGAGTTCTGCGCGATAGCGGACACATGGGACTTCAGCCTGGTGTATTCACCCGACGGCAGCCACATCTCGCTGGTCGACAGCATTGCCAACGTGACGAGCTTCCGGCTGTGGACGTCGGACGGTATCCTGGTCGAGCACTCCGACACGCAGGCCCGCCCGATGTCGGCCTGGGTGGATAGCGCGCTGTTTTTTCAGGGCGCCGATGGAGTCCAGGTGTGGCGCGCTGGAACCGTCTCGCAATTTCTTCCCGGCGTGAACTGGATCAGGCCTCATGCATCCGCGAACGGGCGCGACATCGTCTATGAGACGCGAGATGCGCAGGGCTTGCACGAAACCTTTGTCGCCGACACGACCACCGGACACGTGCGACCGCTGAGCAAAGGTCGCGTGGATCCTGTCTTCCTCGCCCCGGGCTACGTCTGGTATCAGGGTGAGCGCGCCTGCGTGGCTACCGACGGTTGTCCGGCCGGCTACCAGGTGATCCGAACCGGAAAGAGCTACGTCTACGACCTGGGTAGTGGCACAGAAACCGAATCGGACATTGTGTTCGTGAGCGACGTCTGGCCTCACGCGGCCTGAGCGGTCAGCTGGGATCTTTACCGCATAAGGAAGTCAGTGCCCTTCTTATCAGGATTCTGCCACGAGCAAGGCATACGGCGATGAGCTCCTTGAAGGTACCGAGTCCGAATCCCTGATGGCGGCCGTGTGCGACGTTTGGTCGCTCGCCGCCTGAGCTGACGCTCCGGCCCATCCCCCGCTCCCAGTGCGGGCCCTCGGACACTCGGGAGTCCGACACTGCGGTTGGTGAACGGCCAGCTCCGCTTCCACACCGGCTGATGACGCCATAACTAATGGAGCCCGGTGCCGTTTGGGCTGTATGAGCTCGAGGTCGCGGCGCTGGGTCTGGATCGTGGCCGCGGCCGCGCTGCTGGGCGTCGGTTGCGGCCCGGCACCACCTTTCCCCGTGGCGATCGCTTCGACCCCGCCCTCGCAGTCCACCAGTCGCCCTCTGGCTTTGGTCACTCTTCGCGGCAACGATCAAGTCATCGTTAGTGACCTCACAGACATCAGCTACATAAAGACACTCGCCAGCGTGGGGACGAGCCTGGCGCCGGTGTTTGTGAGCGCATCGGAACTCTCGTATGCCGACGAGAGCGGCCTTGTCCGCGCTCCCCTGGCTGGAGCTCCGAAGACCGTCGTGTCCGGTCAGGTCGTGGGCCTCTTCGGGTGGAGCCCGGATGGAAGCAGCGTCGTCTACACGACCGAGAGCGCCGCCGGGATGGATGTACATCAACTGACCGCTGGAGTCGATCGTGTGCTGGGCTCTGCTCCGAGTGGGGGTGTCGGCGGGTGCGAAACTATCGCGGGCTGCGCGATCGCAAACTCGCTGGACTTTCGGCTGGTTTACTCACCCGATGGGACGTACGTGTCTCTGGTGGTCAGCGGTTTCGCTCCGAGCACGTTCCGTCTCTGGTCTGCAGATGGCAAGCTGGTCCGCAGCACCGACGCGCAGGGCACGACGATGTCGGTCTGGTCAGGCGGCACCCTTTACTTCCGCGACGCGGGCGGCGTGGAAATGTGGCGCAACGGCGCCGTCTCCAACTTCCTTCCGGGAGTAGCGTGGATTCGGCCCAAAGCATCGCCGGACGGCGGAAAGATCGTCTACGCGGCTCGGGACAGCAGTGGTTGGGCGCACAGCTACGTCGTGGACACCACTACGAGAGAGATTCGCGAGATCAAGACAGCTCGCGCTGAACCGATCTTCCTGACATCCCGATACATCTGGTATCGGGGTGAGCGTGCGTGCGTGGAAACCGACTTGTGTGGCCCTCAGCCGCCGACTCATCCGTCCAGCGGCACGACCTACATCTACGACCTGCAGAACGGCACCGAGACCGAGACGGCCATCACGTCAGTGAGCGACGTCTGGCCCCACGCGGCCTGACAAAGGATTCGGCTCTAGACCATCCCCAGTTCCCAGCGCGCTTCTTCGGACATGCGCTCTGGGGTCCACACCGGTTCGTAAACGATGTCGACTCCGGCGTCGGAGATGCCGGGAAGCATGAGCAGGTGGTCCCGCACGTCTGCCATCACATCTGCGGCCATCGGGCAGCCCAGCGCGGTCAATGTCATCTTCACATCCACGCGCTCGGGCTTGATCGCGATGTCGTAGACCAGGCCGAGGTCGACGATGTTGACCGGGATCTCCGGGTCGAAGCACTGGCGAAGGACCTCGATGACATCTTCGGGCTTGACCGTCGCGTCGGGTGCGACCTCGGTTGTGACCGTAGGAGCCTCGCTCATGGCACCTCCAGGCGAAGGCCGGCGTCCTTCCAGGCCTTGGTGCCGCCGCGGAAGTTGACGACATCCTTCACTCCAAGCGCGACCGCCATCTCAGAGGCGACGGCCGAGCGCTCTCCGACCTGGCACACGAAGATCGTTCCATCGCTGAATTTCTGGGCCGTCGGGTTGGCCAGGATCGAGCTCAGCACCACATGCCTCGCGCCCGGGATGTGTCCCTTGTTCCATTCCCAGTCCTCTCGGACGTCGACGACATCCCGGCCTTCGTCTACCAGCTTCTTGATGTCGTCGACCTTCAGGTCGCGAAACGGCACCGTCTGCTCAGTCATACCTATCTATTACTCCTCATCGATGTCGGCCAATCCATAGGCGCCGACCTTCAAGACCTTCAGCGACAGCAGCGCGCACTTGATCCGCGCCGGCGAGATGTCGATACCGAGCTCCCCGAGCACGTCGTCCTTGTTGATCTTCTTCGCCTCGTCGAGCGGCATTCCCTTCAACCGCTCTGTCAGGAGCGATGCGGAAGCCTGCGAGATGGCGCAGCCACGACCGTGGAAGCGGACGTCCTCGATCACTCCGTCCGTGACACGGAAGTCCATGCCGACGACGTCCCCGCACAGCGGGTTGTCCTCCTCGTGGGAGATGTCGGGATGCTCGAGACGACCGTAGTTTCGAGGGTGCTTGTAGTGGTCGATGATGTACTCGCGGTAGAACTGGTCGTCAGCCGTGGCCATCACGCGAAGATCCTTTGAGCTTCTTTGATCGAGCTTACGAGCCGGTCGACCTCATCCTTCTGCGTGTACACGTAGAACGACGCGCGCGCAGTCGCCGCGACGCCAAGGCGCGTCATCAACGGCATCGCGCAGTGATGTCCCGCGCGAAGACAGACCTGGTCGCGGTCGGCGATCGTCGCCAGGTCATGCGGATGGATGCCGTCGAGCGAGAAGGAGATGACCCCGGCGCGGCGTGAGGGGGGCGGGCCGTACACGGTCAGGCCGTCGACGTCGCTGAGCGCCTCGTAGGCGTACTCGGTGATGTCGAGCTCGTGGGCGCGGACGGCGTCCATGCCCAGGTCGTTCAGATAGTCCACTGCGGCCCCGAGCCCGATCACCTCGGCGATCGCCTGCGTGCCGGCTTCGAACTTCCAGGGCAGGTCGTGATAGGTCGTCTCCTCGACGCGCACCGTCTTGATCATGTCTCCGCCCGCCATGAAGGGGTCCATGGCCTCGAGGACCTCACGGCGGCCGTAGAGGATTCCGGCTCCTGTCGGGCCCAGCATCTTGTGCCCGCTGAAGGCGTAGAAATCGCAGCCAAGCGCCCGCACGTCGATTGGTTGGTGAGGCGTGCTCTGCGCGCCGTCGACCAGGACCGTGGCGCCCACCCTCTTCGCGGCGGCCACCATCTCGTGCGCCGGATTGATGGTCCCGAGGGCGTTGCTCACCAGGTTGAATGCGACCAGCTTCGGCCCGCGATTCAGCAGTTCAGCGAACTGATCCCGCCGCAGCTCGCCGCGGTCGTCGATGTCGACGTACTCGATCCTCGCGTCCTTCTCGGCCGCGAGGATCTGCCAGGGGACGATGTTGGAGTGGTGGTCGATGATGGTCAGGACGATCAGGTCGCCCTGCTTGATGTTCTTCCGCCCCCAGGCGTAGGCGACAAGGTTGATCGCCTCAGTCGTGCCGCGCGTGTAGACGATCTCCTTCGTCGAAGCGGCATTGATGAAGGCGCGCACCTTCTCCCGCGTCGCCTCGTAGCGGACGGTCGCCTCTTCAGCGATGCGATAAGCGGCGCGGTGGATGTTGGAGTTGAACTTCTCGAAGTACTCCAGCATCGCGCCGGTCACCTGGCGTGGACGCTGCGAGGTATTGGCCGAGTCGAGGTAAGCGATGCCCGTCTCGAAGATCGGAAAGTCTTTGCGGATCGCCGCCACGTCAAGGGTGCGGATGGCCACGCTCAGTCGGGCACCTCGACGTAGATTTCGTCGCCTTCGAGCTTCACTGGGTACGTCTTCGCCGGGATCACTGCCGGGAGACCGGTGACCTTGCCGGTCTCCAGGTTGAACCGTGATCCATGCTGCGGGCACTCGACGTCCAAGCCCCATAGCTCGCCGTCGGAGAGGAAGAACTCCTCGTGCGTGCAGATGTCGTTGAGGGCGTAGAAGTTGCCGTCCTCGGCGTGGGCGAGGCACACGGGCGTGCCGCCGGCTTCGACGCGCTTCATCGAGTCTTGCGGAATCTCTTCGACCGAGGCGACCCGATGGCTAGCCAATTCGCGCCTCCAGCTCCGCCTCCACCAGCTTGCGTGCGTGCTCGAACGGGATGCGGTCGAGGACGTCGCCGAAGAATCCCTGGATCAACATCCGCTTGGCAGTTGTCTCGGGGATGCCGCGGGATCGTAGGTAGAAGAGGTGCTCGGGGTCGACAGGGCCGACCGTGGCGCCGTGGGTGCAGCGGACGTCGTTGTTGTCGATCTCGAGCATCGGGATCGAGGTCGCCTTGGCCTTGTCGGAGAGGACGAGGTTGCGGTTGGCCTGGTAGGCGTCGGAACGCGCGGCGTGCTTTTCGATCTTGATCAGGCCGGCATAGACGGTGCGGGCGACGTCCTGCAGCGCGCCTTTGAAGAGGAGGTCGGAGCGCGTGTTGCCGACGCGGTGGTCCTGGAGCGTGTGGAAGTCGAAGAACTGCTCTCCGGAGGCGAAGTAGATCGCCTTCAGCTCCGCGTTCGAGCCTTCTCCGGCCAGGGATGCCTCGACACGCGTCTTGGAGAACTTGCCACCGAGCGTGACGTTGAAGAGGCGCAGGTTCGAGTCCTTTTGCAGCTCGGCGCGCTGGTCGGCGAAATGCCAGACGTTGCGGCCCCATTTCTGAACCGCGACGTAACCGACCTGCGAGCCTTCGCCCACGAAGATCTCGGTCGAGCCGCTCCGGTAGCCGGCCTCGGTGTCGTCTTCTGCGATGTACTCGTCGAGGTAGTTGAAACGCGCGCCGCGGCCGGCAACTATCAGGGTGTGGGGGAGGACGCTGTTACCGCCTGCGTGCGAGAAGTGCTGGCCCAGCACCGGTTGGTCGAATTCCACCCCGTCGGGGACGTACAGGAACGTGCCACCGGTGAAGAAGGCCGCATGCAGGGCGGCGAATCGATCGCGGTCTGCGTGCACAAGGGAGAACAGCCGCGGCTCAACGAGATCGGGGTGATCCTTCGCGGCCTCGCGTAGTGGCTTGAGGATCACGCCCGCCGGCAGCCCCGACGGACGCTCGAGCTTCAGCCCGTCGAGGTGCTCGAGCTTCGAGTATTCGGCCGCGTTGAAGCGGCTGACGTCGGTTCGCCGCCACTCCTCGTCGGTCTTCGATGGCAGTTGCAAAGTCTCATACGCCGCCAGCGCGTTCTGCCTCCGCTCGCGCAGCCAGCCAGGTTCGCCCTGGAGCTGGTCCAGGGTCTCCGCAGTCAGCGCCATCGCTACCCTACCGAGCCCTCCATCTCGAGCTGGATGAGCCGGTTGAGCTCCACCGCGTACTCGAGAGGCAGCTCTTTGGTGAACGGCTCGATGAAGCCGTTGACGATCATGGTCTCGGCCTCCGCGCGCGGGATGCCGCGGCTCATCAGGTAGAAGAGCTGCTCGTCGGACACCTTGCTCACGGTCGCCTCGTGGCCGAGGGTCACGTTCTCGGCGTCGACGTCGTTGTAGGGATACGTGTCCGAGCGCGACTCATCGTCTAGCAGCAGCGCATCGCATTTCACGAACGACTTGCAGTTGTTCGCGCCGGGGTAGATCTTGATGTGGCCGCGGTACGAGGTCCGGCCGCCTGCCTTGGAGATCGACTTGGACGTGATGGTCGAAGTCGTGTTCGGCGCGACGTGGATCATCTTCCCGCCGGCGTCCTGGTGCTGGCCCTTACCCGCGAACGCAACTGAGAGCACGTCGCCCTTCGCGCCGGGCTCCATCAGGTAGACGGAGGGGTACTTCATCGTGATCTGCGACCCTAGGTTGCCGTCGACCCACTCCATCGTCGCGTCCGCGTAGGCCATCGCGCGCTTGGTCACGAGGTTGAAGACGTTGGTCGACCAGTTCTGGATGGTCGTGTAGCGGCAGCGGGCGTTCTTCTTGACGATGATCTCGACCACCGCCGAGTGCAGCGAATCGGTCGTGTAGATGGGAGCGGTGCACCCCTCGATGTAGTGCACGAACGATCCCTCGTCGCAGATGATCAGCGTCCGCTCGAACTGGCCCATGTTCTCCGCATTGATCCGGAAGTAGGCCTGCAGCGGAATCTCCACGTGCACGCCCTTGGGCACATAGATGAAGGACCCGCCCGACCAGACCGCTGTGTTCAGCGCTGCGAACTTGTTGTCCGCAGGCGGGATCACCGTTCCGAAGTACTCCTTGAACAGCTCGGGGTGGTCTCGCAGCGCGGAGTCGGTGTCCGTGAAGATGACGCCTTTCTTGGTCAGCGATTCCTGCAGCGAGTGGTAGACGACCTCCGACTCGTACTGCGCGGAGACGCCGGCCAGGAACTTGCGCTCCGCCTCGGGGACGCCGAGCCGGTCGTACGTGGCCTTGATGTCAGGCGGCAATTCCTCCCAGGTCTTCGACTGCTTGTCCGAAGCCTTGAGGTAGTAAAAGATGTTCTCGAAGTCGATCACCGAAAGGTCCGCGCCCCACTTGGGCATCGGCTTCTTGCGGAAGATCTCCAGGGAGCGGAGGCGCATCTTGGCCATCCACTCCGGCTCCTGCTTCATCCAGGAGATCTCTGTGACGATGTCCGGGTTCAGGCCCCTTTTGGCCTTGAAGACGTATTCCTCGGGGACGAAGAAGCCGTACTTCTCCTTGTAATCAGCACCGACCTCGATCTTGGGTACGGTGGCCATCAGGCAACCTCCTTCGGTTCTTCTTCGGCGTGACCCCACTCCGCGTAACCCGTGTTCTCCAGTCGTTCCGCGACCTCAGGCCCGCCCGAGAGCACGAACTTGCCGTCAACCAGCACGTGCACGTAGTCGGGCTTGATGAACTCAAGGACCCGCGTGTAGTGGGTGATGATCAGGATCCCAAGCTCGGGACCGCGCATGCGGTTCACTGCCTCGGCCACGAACTTGATGGAGTCGATATCAAGACCCGAGTCGGTCTCGTCGAGGATCGCGATCTCCGGCTTGAGCATCGCCATCTGCAGGATCTCGGCGCGCTTCTTCTCGCCACCTGAAAAACCGTCGTTGATGTATCGAGGCAGAAATGAGTCGTCCATGTGCAGGACCTCGAGCTCGCTCTTCATCATCGAGCGGAACTCCTTCGGTGTGACCTGCTTCGACTTGTCCTTTCCGTCATATCCGCGCTTGGAGTTCAAAGCGGTGCGCAGGAAGTTGGCCATCGAGATCCCGGGCACGACCACCGGGTACTGGAACGCCAGGAACATGCCCAGGCGCGCTCGCTCGTCGGGCTCCAGCTCGAGGACGTTCTGGCCCTTGAAGAGGACCGAGCCGCCGTCCACCGTGTAGCCGGGATGACCCATCAACGTGTGTGACAGCGTCGACTTGCCCGATCCGTTCGGTCCCATCACCGCGTGGACCTCGCCCATGGAGATGGCGAGCGAAACGCCCTTCAGGATCTGCCGTCCCTCCACGCTCGCGCGAAGGTCTTTGATCTCAAAATCAGCCAACTGTCTCTCCCTTCTCCTTCATCACGTATGTGCAATCGTCCGCGGCCTCGGCCACCCACGTCGTGCGCGACACCTCCGTGCCCAAAAGCCGCTCGTACATCTGGTGCTCGTTGACGCATGGGAGCCCGGTGCGGGCCGCGACATCCTGGATGGGGCAGTTGCAGTGGCGGATGGCGAGCGCGCCATCCCCAACCTCGACCACCTCGGCCATGTGGCCGTGCTCGGTGGCGAGCCGGGCCAGCTCGCGGACGCGCGATTCAAAGTCTAGGCCCGCCAATCGCCGGGCGTATTCCCTCTCCAGCCGCGCCGCGCGGCGCTCGAAGAACTGCTTCAGTTGCTCATTGGTCATGAAGTCGACGAGCTCGGCCGTGAGCTCCCGATGTCCGTCGGGGAAGTGCTCGCCGGCGGCGGGCGTGAGCTTGTAGACGTGTTCGGGGCGTCCGCGGCGGTGAAGGTCGGCCGGGGCGACGGTGGCGAGGCCTGACGCCTCCAGCGCCTCGAGGTGACGAAGCGCGCCCTGCTTGGAAACCTCGAGATGCGCAGCGACCTCGGCCAGCGACGCCTGGCCGCGCATCTTCAGAAAGGCAAGGATGGTTTCTCGCCTGGACTCCACAAAGCCAAGTCTACGAGTTTTTCAACATATCTGTTGAAATACGCCCGGGGCTCATGAGGGACAGATTCCTACTGCTGGCGGCCAGGGGTCTGCGGGCCTTCGCCTTCGGCTTCTCCGCGGTCCTCGTGGCGCTCCACCTCGAGCGCGCCGGGCTGTCCCCGACCCAGATCGGCTTGACGCTCGGGATCGGGCTCGCGGCCGCATCGCTAACCGGGCTGGGCTCCGCCGCGCTGGCCGTGCCGCTCGGGCGGCGCCGGACGCTCGGCCTGATCGGGGTGCTGATGGCCGGGACCGGAGCCGATCTTGCCCTCGCGAGCTCGCCGGAGCTGCTCATCCTCGCCGGCGTCACTGGGATGCTCGGGGCGGCGAGCGTCGACTACGGCCCCTTCGCCTCGGTCGAGCAGGCGGTGCTCACGGAGACCGCCTCGGCCAGTGCTCGCAACCGGGCATTCGGCCGCTACTCGCTGACGGGTGGCCTGTTCAACGCCGCCGGGGGATTCTCGACGGCACTCTTCGCCGGCACGCGCGCGTACTTCCTTCTTTATGCGGCGATCGGACTGGTGACGGCGGCGCTTCCGCTTTTCATGTCGGAGCAGGTCGAGGGCGGGCAGGCGGAGGCCGTGTTTGGCTCGTTCCGGCCGCTGGCCGGGCTGGCGGCCCTGTTCGCGCTGGACTCGTTGGGCGGAGGTTTCGTCGCCAACGCCGTCATCGCCTACTGGCTCCACGTCCGCTTCGGCGCCGGCGCCGCCTTGTTGGGCCCGATCTTCGCAGGGGTCGCGATTCTTCAGTCGCTTTCCTATGAGGTCTCGGGCCGGTTGGCCGACCGCGTCGGATTGATCAACACGATGGTCTTCACCCACCTGCCGAGCAACCTGCTGCTACTCCTCGTGCCGTTCAGCCCGAGCCTGGCCGGGGCGGTCGGTCTGCTTCTCGCGCGGTTTGCGCTGTCCCAGATGGATGTGCCGGCGCGCCAGGCCTACATCGTCTCGATCGTGCCGCCCGGCGAGCGCGCCGGAGCCGTGGCGATGACCGGAGCGGTGCGCGGGGTCGCGATGTCGTTCGGCCCGGCGCTCGCGGGCGTGGCGATTGGTGCGGCCGCCTTTGGCTTCCCATTCTTCGCCGGCGGCGGTTTGAAGATCGTTTACGACCTGGGTCTTTTCGCCGGCTTCCGTAATCGCCACGCAGAGCACGAGACTTAGCATCCATGGAAGAACTCGAGGCTTCCGATATCGAGCAGCGCATCGCGGCGCTCAGGGATCGCATGCGTCCTCTTGAGGAGGACATCGCCAAGCTGCGCGGAGAGCGCGACTTGCTTCTGACCGAGCTGCGGCGCCGCCGCCGCCTCTCCGATCGGACGACGCGCGCCGACCTCAAGGCGTCGATGCGCGAAGGCAAGTTCCCGACGATCGCGGAGCTCGTGGCCGGAAGCGACGCCGGCTCGTTGGACGACTACGTCTACAACCTCAAAACCGGCGGACAGGTAAGGCTAGGCTTCCCCGGCTCGCGCTCGCAGAGCCTGAGCTTCACCGACGGCGTTCAAATCGCACACGCCTCCGACCTCGTCCGCGCGGCGGTGCTCTACGCCGCAGGGTGGGAGCTTGGGAGCCCGGGCCGGCCAGGGGTCAGGGTGCACTTTCCCGGTACGCGTCAAGAACGCCTGGTTGCAGCCGACGATGTCTTTGCTCGGCCGGGCGAGCAGCCGGTCTGATATTTCTCAGGTCAAGAGGTCGCGTCCGAGGGCGGCGGCGACAGGACCAGAAACACATGCCCCAGGTCGAGCGAGGGGTAAGCCTGGTCGAGGTCGTCGATGGCGTGTATCAGCTGGTCGAACGTGATGTGGTAGCCGTGACCCACGGTGATGCCCGGGTCGTTGAGGACGTACGTGTCCGACTGGTCATAGCCGACGACGACGAGGTAGTGCGACACCGACCAGCCGGGCTGCTCGTAATGAGTGCGGTAGCCCGGGTAGTTCGGGTTACCCAGGCCGTGAGTGCGGACGCCGACGATCAGCGGTCGCCCGAGCGCGAGCTGCTGCTTCATGTGAAGACGGTCGGCGGGCAGCACCTCGTAGGCCCAGCCCAGGTGCTTTTGCGCCAACTGCCCGACCTCAGCCGGCGTGAGGTCGACGGCGGGCTTCCAGGCCGTGATCTGGTTGATCGCCGCCTCCGCGGTGCGAGGATCGATGTGGCTGCCTGAGTGGTCGCCGCGTAGGTAGCGGTCGACCATGGCCAGACTCGCCTCCTCGCATGTGTGCTGCTTGGCGGCCCAGTCGCCCAGTGGAGCCTGCGCCGTGAAGGGAACGGGCAGGATCACCGCGGCCGGAGGGTTGGTGGGCGGCTGGTCGCCCAGAATGCGTGTCTCGGCCTCGATGGGAACTAGTTTCGGCGCCACGTAGGAGACCTGGCGGCTGTTGCCGGCGTTGCCAAGATAGATCCCGGCGGTGATGACGACCGCGGCGAGGACGCTACTCCCCGACGCCAATCTGATGACGCCGCCCATCGATGATTGAACACCGACCGTGCGGCAAAGGTTCCCGGCTGACCCTTTACATCCCTGTACCCCTTTACAGTTCTATACCTCGATGTGAGTAGTGTGCCTCGAGGCCGCGTTGTTCAGTTTGGAGGGATAACGTCGACGCTCAGGTGAATCGGAATCCGGCTCCTGGGCGACATTACCTGAAGTCGAAAGTGGCCTCGCCGCCACTACCGGGGGTCCACGGCGGTGCGCACGCAGCCCATCCCCAAACAAGCGATGTGGGGACCGTAGCGCCACCGACCGTGCTCCCGGATCTATGAGGACGGTTCGGTGGTGCAGCCCGTCCAAGTGGCCGCGTAACCCCGTCCCCGTCGCTCGCGTTGGAGAGGGTGGGAAAGCGTAGAATCCCTGCGCGCCCCCAAGCATGGCTCGAAACGTTCCTGAGCGGATAAAGACAAAGGGGGGTCACAGCCCTCGAGCGCGGATCCACGCCGCGTGGTCGCCGATCGGCCAGAAGATGCGCCGCACGGCGATGCTTCGCGGCCTCGGGGCGGTGCTCGCGGTGCTGCTCGTGATCGGCCTTGCCGTCGACGCCTATGCGCAGTCGTTCTTCGAGAGCCTGCCCTCGATCCAGGGTCTCGACTCGGCCGGCTTCGCGGGTGACACGCTGATCACAGACAGCACGGGCAAGGTGATCCTTGCCGACGTCGGCAACCACGGCGACCACCGGCTGGCGGTGAAGCTCAAGGACGTCGCCCCGGTTGCCATCCAGGCCACCGTCGCGATCGAGGACAAGGGCTTCTACTCCAACCCCGGCTTCGACCTCGCGGGCATCGTTCGCGCCGCCTTCGACAACATTCGCGCCGGCCGGGTGGTGGGCGGCGGCAGCACGATCACCCAGCAGCTGGCGAAACAGCAGTTCTTGAACCCCGACCAGACGGTCAGCAGGAAGATCAAAGAGATCGCGCTCGCGTACGAGCTGAGTCAGACCTACAGCAAAGACCAGATCATGGAGCTCTACCTCAACAAGAGCTTCTACGGCTCGCAGTCCTACGGCATCGAGGCCGCCTCGGAGAGCTACTTCCAGATCCCCGCGTCAAAGCTCGACCTCGCGCAGTCTGCGATGCTCGCTGGTCTGCCGCAGGCTCCGACCGAGTGGAACCCCGTGCTGCACCCCGACTCGGCCAAGTTGCGCCAGACCGAGGTCCTTCGGGCGATGGTGCGCGCCAACTACATCTCCCAGGAGGACATGGACAAGGCGCTGGCGGAGAAGCTGACGTACTACGCGCCGGTCAACAGCTTCAAAGCGCCGCACTTCGTCGACTATGTGCTCGCCGAGCTGCGCCAGCTCGGCTTTCAGCCCGGCGTCCAGCAGCTGAACGTCAAGACGACGCTCGACTGGACGATGCAGCAGAAGGGCGAGGCGGTCGTGTCGAGCAACCTGAAGAACAACCTCTGGCGGGATAAGAACGGCGCCCTCTCGTCCGGCCTGGTCGCCGTCCAGCCAACGACCGGAGACATACTCGTGATGGTTGGCTCGCCCAACTACAACTCGACGGGCGGCCAGATCAACTTCACGACCATCCCCCGCAACATGGGCTCGTCGATGAAGCCGTACACCTACGGCGCGGTCATCAACGCTCGCGCCGCGACGGTCGACACGCCCGTCTACGACGGCCCGAGCCCGCTCGTCTACAAGGACGCGTACAGCACGACCAAGATCTACAACTACGACGGCCGTACCCATGGCGTGCTGCCGCTGAAGAAGGCCATGGGCAACTCGCTCAACATCGCTGCCGTAAAGGTGGAGCTTTCGATCGGAGTTCCGGCCGTGCTCTCGTGGATGCGAGGACTCAACGTGTTTCCGCGCTACATCAACCGCGATGGCTCCTACAGCGCCACCGCGCCATCTGACGAATACGGTCCGTCGCTCACGCTCGGCGGCTATCCGATCACCCTGCTCGAGCACGTGAACGGGATCGCCACGTACGCGGATATGGGCGTCTATCACTCGCCCGAGGCCGTGCTCCAGGTCACGGACTCACATGGTCAGGTCCTGTACACGACGCATCCCCAGCAGCGCGCGCGACTCGCCATCGACCCGGCGGTCGCGTACATCATGGCCCAGATCATGGCCGACGACCAGAACCGCTGCATGATCTTCGGCTGCAACAGCGCGCTGCACTGGAAGGACCGGACGGTGGCGGCCAAGACCGGCACCACGGACAACTTCAAGGACGCCGTCACGATCGCGTTCACACCAGATCTCGCGGTCGGCCTTTGGGTCGGCGACATCCTCGACATCAACCACACGATGTGCGGTTACTCCTGTGGCGGCTCGGACGGCATATACGTCGCCTCGCCGGGTGTGCACACCTTCGTCTCCCAGGCGCTCGCCGGGGTGCCGGGCAACCGCTGGTACACAAAGCCGCCGGGCGTCGCCGCTGGGCCGAACAACAGTTGGTACCTAGCCGACACGACCAGGATCGACAAGCTGCCGGGCGACAACCCGCCGAGCCCCACCCCCAAGGGACCGGCGTACGTCGTGCCGCCCGATCCCGGGACAGGTCCCGTGCTCGCGAGCCCGGTCCCCGTCCCTTGCCCGTCTCCACCGCTGCCCTGCCCCTGATCTGATTTCGGCGCTACGTACTATTTCCGCGATGGTGGCGGAACTCTCTGTCGTAACCGAGCGCCTGCCCAAAAGCCAGGTCGGCATGAGCATCGAGGTGCCCGCGGAGATGGTGGACGCCACCTACAACCGGGTGTTGAACCGCCTCGCCTCTCGCGCCCGGATCGAAGGCTTTCGCCCCGGTCGCGCGCCGCGTGAGCTGGTCGAAGCTCGGCTCGGTCCCGCCGCGCTGCGCGAAGAGGTCGTCGAGACCATGGTGCCCGAGGTCGTGCGCCAGGCCCTCGAGCGGGAATCGATCGACCCCATCGACAACCCAGACGTCGAGGTGCTCGAGCTCGAGCGTGGTCGACCCGCCAAGCTGAAGGCCACCATCAGCGTTATGCCCGAGGTCACGCTTGCCGATCCGAAGAGCCTGCACGTCGAAGCCTCTCCGGTCGAGGTGACCGACGAGATGCTCGAGCGCCGCCTCGAAGACCTGCGCGAGCCGATGGCGGAGATCACGCCGGTGGAGCGTGAGGTGCGTCTCGGCGACATCGCAGTCATCGACATCGAGGTCGAGGCGGACGGCGCCCTGGTCGATTCCGAGACGCAAAAGTCAACTGAGGCCGAGGTGAAGGAGGGCGTCCTGCTGCCCGAGCTCGTCGCGGTGCTGCCCGGCACTTTCGTGGGCGAGACGCGCGAGGCCAAGGTCACCTTTCCCGAGAGCTACAGCAATCCCCAGCTGACGGGTAAGGAGGGGACGATCCGAGTCACGGTCCGCGGGGTCAAGGAAAAGGTGCTGCCGGCGCTCGATGACGCGCTAGCGAAGAGCCTGACCAACGGCAAGCAGGAGACGGCGGAGGCGTATCGCCAGGCGGTTCGCGAGGAGCTCGAGGAATCGGCCGAGGCGGTGGAGAAGATAGGGCGCGAGCAGGCCGTCGTCAAGGCGTTGGTCGACGCGTCCGCGGTCGATGTGCCGGACTCGCTCGTCGACCGCGAGCTGACCAGCGAGCTGGAGTCCCTGGAACGGACGTTGAACCGCCAGGGCCTCAAGCTCGACCGCTACCTTCAGTACCTGGGCAAGACGGTAGACGAGTGGATGGCCGGCCAGCGCCCTGAGGCGGAGGCACGCCTCAAGGTCGATCTGGTGCTGGGGGAGCTGGCGCGGCGCGAGGGGCTCGAGCCATCAGACGAGGATGTGCTCAAGTTCCTCCAGGAGCAGGCGGATCAGGACGAGGAGCTGAAGGGCCAGATCGGCGAGCTGAAGAAGAGCGCCGCCGCTCGGCGCTACTTCGCCTCGCGCCTGAGGCGCCGCCGGGTCCTCGACCGGCTGCTGGATATCACGCCGTCTTGACTGAACCGGGGCAGATCTCACGAAATCCGAGGCTTCGCAGTGATTTCGTGGGGGCCCCTTTGTGAAACCCGTGACTAGAATGACGGTGATGCCCAGCATGAACCGGTACCAGCATCCATTCAGCTACCTCGTCCCGATGGTCGTCGAGAACACCGGCCGCGGTGAGCGGGCCTTTGACATCTACTCGCGGCTGCTCAAGGAGCGCATCGTTTTCATCGGCACGCCGATCGATGACCAGGTCGCAAACCTCGTCGTCGCCCAGCTCCTGTTCCTGCAGTCCGAAGACCCCGATAAAGAGATTGCGCTGTACATCAACAGCCCGGGCGGCCAGGTCACGGCGGGGCTTGCCATCTACGACACGATGCAGTACATCCGCCCGCCGGTTTCTACGATCTGCATCGGCATGGCCTACTCGATGGCCGCCGTGCTTCTTGCCGGCGGTGCGCACGGCCAGCGCTACGCCCTGCCACACGCGAACATCCTCATCCACCAGCCGTGGGGCGGAATGCAGGGCCAGGCGACGGACATCCAGATTCATGCCAAAGAGATCCTGCGAACGCGCGAGCAGCTGAACCAGATTCTTGCGCGCCACACCGGTCAAAAGATCGAGAAGGTGACGCTGGATACGGAGCGGGACTACTTCCTCACCGCCGAAGCCGCGAAAGAGTACGGGCTGATCGACGACATCATCCTCACCCCGACCAAGCCCGGCGACAAAGAGCGCGCCAAAGACGAAGAGAAAGTCAAAGAAAAGGTAGCAGCCGCAGGATGATCTTCCGCCGCAGAGCGAAGCGAGACGAGGTCACCAGACACCGTCCCAAATGCTCGTTCTGCGGCAAACAGCAGGGCGAGCGGGGCATCAGGCTCATCGCCGGCTCGGGGGTATTCATCTGCAGCGAATGCATAAGCCTTGCCAACGAGATTCTCTGGGGCCATAATCCCCCGGCGCCGGCATCCCCGTAAGGTCGTGTTACAAGGGAACCAATGAACGAACGAGAAGACCGCCGCCGCTACACGCGATGCAGCTTCTGCGGCAAGGGCCAGGACCAGGTCCGCAAGCTGGTGGCCGGTCCGGGCGTGTTCATCTGCGACCAGTGCATCGACCTCTGCCAGGAAGTTCTCGAGGATGACAATCGCTCCGCCGGCCAGAAGAAGCAGAAGACGGGCTTCATCCCCAACCCCAAGACCATCTGTGCCGCGCTGGACCAGTACGTGATCGGGCAGGAGCGGGCCAAGAAGGTCCTGTCGGTCCAGGTCTACAACCACTACAAGCGGATCAGCGCCTCCAAGTCGGTGGGTGATGTCGAGCTCACCAAGTCGAACGTTCTGCTCGTCGGCCCGACGGGATGCGGCAAGACCTATCTTGCGCAAACGCTGGCCAAGATCCTCGACGTGCCGTTCGCGATCGCGGACGCCACCAGCCTGACCGAGGCCGGCTACGTGGGCGAAGACGTCGAGAACATCCTCCTGCGGCTCATCCAGGCCGCGGACTTTGACATCAGCCGCGCCGAGCGCGGAATCATTTACATCGACGAGATCGACAAGATCGCGCGTAAGTCGGACAACCCTTCGATCACGCGCGACGTCAGCGGCGAGGGCGTCCAGCAGGCGCTTCTGAAGATCCTGGAAGGCACGGTGGCGAACGTGCCGCCGCAGGGCGGACGCAAGCATCCGCACCAGGACTTCATCCAGATCAACACGACCAACATCCTCTTCGTTTGCGGCGGCGCGTTCGACGGGCTTGAGAAGGTGGTCGAGCAGCGCATCGGCCGCCGCGCCATCGGCTTTGGCGCGCCGCACACGCGGACCGAGCGCAAGGCGGTCTCGGAAACCTTGAAGCACCTGCAGCCGCAGGACCTCTTGAAGTACGGGTTCATCCCCGAGTTCATCGGCCGCCTGCCGATCATCGTCACCCTGCATCACCTCGACCAGCAGGACATCGTGCGCATCCTCACCGAGCCTAAGAACGCGCTCGTGAAGCAGTACCAGAAGTTCTTCTCGCTGGACAACGTCGAGCTCGTGTTCCAGAAGGGCTCACTCGACGCCATCGCGGAGCTCGCGCTGCTGCGCGGCACCGGCGCGCGCGCGTTGAAGTCGATCATCGAGGAGGCGCTTTTGAACTCGATGTTCGAGATCCCTTCGCGACCGGAGATCAAGCGCTGCATAATCTCCGAACGCTCGATCCGCGACGCGCTCGAACCCGAGTTCGAGGTGGCCGACGAGACCGAAGGCCCGGCGCGAGCTGTGGGAGAGTCTGCCTGATCCGCAGCCTTCGGGGGTTTTTGGCGGGGGCAATCGCGGTCGGGGCGCTCATGTCCGGCGCGGTCTTCGCCAGCGCCGCGACGGACCCTTACGTCTCCGGCACCACCGGTTACGACGTTTCTTACCCGCAGTGCGGCGGCGCGTCGCCGAGCGGTGCTTTCGGAATTGTCGGAGTCAACGGCGGCCGCCCCTTCAGCTACAACTCATGTCTTGCCGCCGAGTACGCTGCCACGCCGCAGTCGCCGGCGGCGTCCCTGTACATCAACACGGGTTACTCCGGCGCGTACCGCCAAAACATCACGTCCAACTGCTCGGCGCTGTCGGCGTCAGTGACGGGCACTAGCGCCCAGAGGCAGGCGTGGGCGATCGGATGCAGCGAAGCCGAAACCTCGCTCAATTACGCCGGCCAGCAGGGAGCCGTCAACGTGTCCGCGTGGTGGCTTGACGTCGAGACCGGCAACAGCTGGTCGTCGAGCAACCGGTCACTCAACCAGTACGCGATCCAGGGGGCGACGGGCCGCCTGCTCCAAATCGGACCTCCGGTCGGTGTGTACTCCACCGGCTCGATGTGGAAGACGATCACGGGCGGCAGCTTCACCCCCAGCGGGATCGCAGCCGATTGGGTGGCGGCCGGCTCCTGCAGCACACCCTTTACGAACTCTCCGGTCTGGCTGACGCAAACCTCGACCGGGGGCGTCGACTACGACACCGCCTGCTAAGGCGGTCCACGAAGCTCGATGCGCGACTTGCAGGGCAAGACGGTCCTTTTGACCGGCGCGTCGACAGGTCTCGGTCCGCACATCGCGCGGCGGCTGCGGAGAGGCGGCGCGAAGCTGGTTCTGTCGGCACGTAACCGAGAAGCGCTCGGAAGGCTGGCGGCCGAGCTCGGCGGAGCAGATGTGGTCGCGGCCGACCTTCGCTGCCAGGCGAGCCGGAAAAGCTGGCCGCCGCAGCCGGAGGCGTCGACGTGCTCGTGTCCAACGCCGGCATCCCCGCCACCGGGCGCCTGGCCACCTTCAGCATCGTTCGCGGACAAGATCCCGGCCGGCGGCGAGACCATGTACAACGCGAAACGAGAGATCGACGTCGTCCCGATCCAGCTCAGGACTGTGCTGAAGGTGCAAGCCCTTACCCCCGGTGTGTTCGCGACCACGGCGAGATGGATGGGCGCCACCGGGTCCAATGAGGATCTGGACGAGCGTCAGCGCGACAAACGGTAGAATTCGCAAAACCATGAGCCGCGCCGAGAACGTATCCGTACGCTCGCCGGCTTCGTCGCGCTAACCGCGACCATCACGCCGGCGCCGCAACCCGAGCCAGCACGATGAAACACGTCTCCACGAGCGAAAGCGAGATGCCGAAGGCATTCGATCCACAGGCCATCGAGGCCGGCTGGTACGCGCGCTGGGAATCCGATGGCCTGTTCATCGCCGACCCGACCAGCGACCGGCCGAAGTTCGCGATGTGCTTCCCGCCGCCGAACATCACCGGCGAGCTGCACATGGGCCACGCGCTGCAGACCGCGGTCTACGACCTGCTGGCGCGGTACAAGCGGATGACCGGTCACGAAGTGCTCTTTCTTCCCGGTTACGACCACGCCGCGATCGCGACCCAGAACGTGATCGAAAAGCAGCTTGCCCGTGAGGGGACGACGAAGGAGGAGCTCGGCCGGGAACAGTTCGATGCCCGCGTCGAAGCGTGGTACGAGCAAGTCGGCGCGACCATCATCAACCAGCTCCGGTTGCTGGGCGCCTCGATGGACTGGACCCGGCTGCGCTTCACGATGGACTCCCGCTACTACCGCTCGGTGATGACCGCGTTCGTCGCCTTTTACGAGAAGGGCTGGATCTATCGAGCGCCTCGGATCGTCAACTGGTGCCCACACGACCGCTCGGCGATCTCAGACCTCGAGATCGAGTGGCAGGAGCACCAGGACACGCTCTACTTCATCAAGTACCCCGTCGAGGGAGGGGACGACGTGACGATCGCCACCGTGCGTCCCGAGACGATGCTCGCCGATACAGGCGTGGCGGTGAACCCGGACGATAAGCGTTACCGCGACCTCGTCGGCAAGACGGCCGTCCTGCCGCTGGTCGGCCGCAAGCTGCCGATCGTCGCCGACGAAGCGGTGGAGAAGGACTTCGGCACCGGCGCGCTGAAGGTCACTCCCGGCCATGACCCGATGGATTACGACATCGGCCAGCGCCACGGGCTGGAGATCGTCAACGGGATGCACCCCGACGGCAGCATGAACGTGCCGGGCCTTCCGTACGACGGCCTGCCCGGGCTCGAAGCGCGAGAGCGAATCGTGAAAGAGCTGAAGGCGCAGGGATTGCTCGTGAAAGAAGAGCCTTACGCGCATGAGGTCGGACATTGCGACCGATGCCATGCTGTGATCGAACCGCTCATCAGCGAGCAGTGGTGGCTGAGCATGCGCGAGCTTCGCGACAACGCGGTGGCCGCATCCGAGGCGGGCGAGGTGCGGTGGCATCCCGACCGCTACGAGCGCACCTACCTCGACTGGCTGCGCGGTCTGCGCGACTGGAACATCGGCCGCCAGCTCTGGCTCGGCCACCGCGTGCCCGTCTACTACTGCGCGATGGGCCATACCACCGTGTCGGTCGATCCACCGGCGATGTGCGGCGAATGTGACAGCCGCGATTTGACTCAGGACACGGATGTGCTCGACACGTGGTTCTCGTCTGCGCTGTGGCCGTTCGCGACTCTGGGGTGGCCGGACGACACCGACGACCTGAAGGCCTTTTATCCCACCGACATCAACTGCACCGCGCGGGAGATCATCAACCTCTGGGTCAGCCGGATGATCATGACCGGCATCGAGTTCATGGGTGACGTGCCGTTTGAGGACGTCGTCATCCACTGCGTCGTTCAGGCCTCCGACGGGCGGCGGATGTCGAAGTCCCTCGGCACCGGTGTCGATCCCCGGGAGCTGATGTCGAGGTACGGGGCCGACGCGCTGCGCGCGTGGGCGATGTCGGTCGCCATGTCAAGCCAGGACGTGCGGTTCGATGAGAGCCGCGTCGAAGGCTACCGCCGCTTCTGCAACAAGCTCTGGAACGCGACCCGTTTGGTGCTGAGCTCGCCGGGCACAGCGTCGGCGGCGGAGCCGGGAGCTTTCGAGGCGCGCGAGCACCTCGAAGACCGCTGGATCCTGTCGCGTCTGGCGGCGGCGTGCAGGGACATCACCGAAGGCATCGAGGGATTCACTTTCCAGGACTCGATCAACGCCGCCTACGGGTTTGCGTGGAACGAGCTCTGCGACTGGTACCTCGAATCGGTCAAGGAGCGGCTGCGTGCGGGCGACGCCGCCGCCCAGGACGTGGCCTACCTCTGCCTCGACAACCTGTTTCGCGTCCTGCATCCGTTCATGCCCTTCGTGACCGAGGAGCTTTGGTCGCGGCTCCCCGGCGACCGCGATTACGTGATGCGCGCGGACTGGCCCCAGCTCCAGGATCGGTTTGTCGACCCCGGCGCGGAGGAGCAGTTCGGGCAGGTGATGACGATCGTCGAAGAGATTCGCGGCCATCGTCAGGCGGCGGGAGCGCCCAGGCGAGGTGGGCAGATCCAGCTCGACGGCTCGATCGACCGCAAGGTGGGAGCGTTGGCCGCGAAGCTCGCCCAGGTCGAGCTCGTCGACGACCTGGAGCACGGCACTCCTCTGGCGGCGGCGCCCGGGCGGGTCAGCTTTCCCACCGGCTTGGGCGACGCGCGGCGCGGGAAGGAACGCAAGCGGTTGGAGGACGACCTTGCGAAAGTGGAGGCCAAGCTCGGCAACGCCCAGTTCCGGGACAAGGCGCCGGCCGAGGTGGTGGCCAACCTGGACGACCGCGCCGCCGGAATCCGCGAGGCCCTGGACCGCCTGAAAGAGCAAGACTCGTAACCCTAGAGTTAGCCGGTGCCGTCAGCCGCCGTCCTCGGGCCGGTCGTCCTGCCCTTGATTGCCGCCGGCGTGATCGCGATCTTCGGGTTCGCGGGCAAGAGCCTCGGGCGCGTCGCGGCCGCCGCTGGAGCCTGGAGCTCATTGCTCGCCCTGCTTGCGGTCTGGGTGCCAATCCGGTCTTCGCTGGAGCTTTCGTTGGGGCCGCTCGGGTTTGGCTCGTCCTTCGACCTGAGGACCGATGGGGTGACGTTTGCGTTCGGCCTCATGATCGCCACGCCGGCAGCGATCCTCCTCACGGTGCAGCCGCGGGCGTGGCCCCAGGCTGTGCTTTCCCTCCTCGCCCTCGCGTCCGCGATGGCCGCGGTCGAAAGCGCGGGAGTCGTGCTGACCGCCGTCGCGGGCGGCACCGCGGCGACCCTGGCGGTGGTCTTGCTGGTGACCGAAGATCCCAGGGCTCGGCGCCCGAGCTGGGCGATGCTGCTCGCGGGTTGGCTGGCGCTCAGCTGGTTCGGGGTGATCCTCCAGGTCGGGGGAGGTACCGCCGTGTATTCGGCCGTGCCCGTCGCAACCGTGACCGGACCGCTGTTCGCCCTGCTCACCGCATCGGCGGTGCTTGTGTCTTGCCTTTTCCCCTGGCGCACGTGGCCGGCTGACCTCTGGACAAGACCGTCGCTGCGCGCCGCAGGCATCACGGTGGCGACGCTGTATCCGATGGGCTTCTACCTGCTGGTCCGCGCTTACGAGCTGGGCGACGACCGCTATCCGCATCCGCTCTTCAACGTCGCGCTGGCGGTGATCGGACTGACGACGGCGTTCGCCGCCGCAGCGCGTGCCCAGGCCGCGCCGACGCGCCGCGAGTTTCTCGGCGAGCTCATCCCGGGCTTTGGCGGGTTTGCGTTGACCGCGATCGCGCTTGGCACGCCTCTCGGCCTGATCGGCGGCCTAATCCTGCTGGCCACGGCGTCAGCGATGGTCGCCTGTCTTGCCCTCTTGCCGGACCAGGCCGGGGTCGCATCGCTTGTGACCATCGCCGCCGCGGTCGGGCTCCCCCCAGGCATCGCTTTTGGCGCCCGAGTCATCGGCATCGAGGCGACTTTTGAGGCTGGTGACTTCATAGGCCTGATCGGGGTCGCCAGCGTCGTGACGTGGGTGACGTGGATGGTCGGCGGCGCGCGCGCCATCGGCCTGCCGGCGGGACGCGGACACCCTCTGGTGGAGACGTCTCCGAAGGTGTCGCTTCTGATCGCGATGCTGACGCTCGTCGGTGGTCCCGCCCTCGCCGTGATCAAAGCCGGTTTCGCCGATCCGGTCGCCGCCGAGGTCATGCAGCCCTCAACGAGCGCATTGACCGGAGGGCTGACCAACGTCGTCACGGTTTCGAGCGTGCTGCCGGCGGCCACGCTGTTCGCGCCGCTCCTGGTCTTCGCCGCGCTCGCCTACGGGCTCGCAAACATGTCCACCATCCGCACGCAGGCACGTCCCGCACTCTTCAAGGTCCCGGCCGCGGAAGCGCTGTCGCGGGCGCGCACCGCGCTTCGTTCGGCGAGCGTACCCGAGCAGTACCGGACGATCCTCAATGTCCGCGAGCTGGAGATGGCCGCCGCCGGTGGGCAACCGGTGCTGTGGCTCGGCGCCCTGGTCGCGCTTGCCTATGCCGTGACGCGCTAAGTCTGTGGAGGTCGCCGGCGCTTTCGTCGCCTGGCTGGGCATCTTCGTCGTGGTGCTGGCCGATGGCCGTTATGGCCTGGCGTTGGGCACCTTGCTGGCCGCCGTCGGGATCGCGGCCGTATCGCTGCCGATCGCGGGACCGACCGCGTCGGCTGCGCTCGCGGTCGGTGGATTGATCGCGTCCGCCGGCCGTCTGGTCGCCGGGCCCCCGGGCTGGACAGTCATGCCGGCTGGGTCGACGCCGCGGCTGGTGCTCGGCGTCGCCGGGGGCTTGCTGGCGCTTTGGGTCGGCCTGGCAGTTACGTCCGGCAGCGGCGCGGGCCTGCGATTCGCGGTCATCTCGATGCTGAGCCTGGCCGCTGCTCGCGCGCTGTCGAGCGACAGCGGTCCGGTTGTGCTGACGGCCTTCGGCTTGCTTGCGCTCGCCGTGGGCGCGGCCGCGGGCCTGTCCGGTCCGCCACACGACGGCTGGCCGTACCTTGCGGCTGCGACCGTCGCGGCGGCCGCCGCCTGGGTTCCGCTCAGGACTCCGCGTGCTGCCTGAGGCGCTCGAGCTCGTCGTCCTGGCCGCGGCTGCGCTGGTGCTTGCGCTCGCGTTCGCCCCCGTGCCGACTTCGCGCCGCGGGCTGATCGCCAAAGGCGGCGCCGGGCTAGCCGGCACTGCAGCGGTGGCCGCGGTGCCGACGTTCGATCTTGCCCTTCTCGTCCTGCTTGCTCTGGCTGTCTTGCACGCGACGATCGAGGGCAAGCGGACCCTTGCCAGCCGGCTCAGGGCGCCGGTTTTCGCGGTCGCGTTGCTGGCTCTCGGGGCACTGTTCGCGCGGGTCCAGGGGCCTGACGTCGTTCACCGGTTTGCAGCCGTCGGGCTCGCCGCCGGGCTCGCGGCCGCGATCGGATTGATGCCCTACCTCCATCCTTTCGATCCTGAGGAACGAATCATGTCCTCGCCGATCGCATGGCTGGCATACATCGGCCCCGCCGTCGCGGCGGTCATGGTCGCTGACGCGCATGGTCTGCTCAACGCCGACACCAGCGCCGCGTTCGCCGCCACGCTCATCGGGCTGGGTCTTCTGAACATGGCCTGGGGCAGCATCGCCGCCTGGTTGACCGAAAACGGTGGCGCCGCCTGGCGCTACTCCTTCATCGCCGACTGGGGCCTCGCGCTCAGTGGTTTTGGGGTCGCGGTGACGGACGGCCGACGCGCGGCGCTGCTCATCTTTTTCACCATCCTGCTTGGACGGCTGCCCCTTTACTTCGCGTCACGCGGCGAGGTCCGCGGCCGCGTTGCGACCGAGCGGCCGATCAACCTTCTCGTCGCCGCTGCCCTGGCAGGATCGGCTCCCTTCGCGGGGTTCGCCGCCCGAGTGCTGCTGCTGCGCGGAGCGACCCAGCTGTTCTGGCCGCTCGCGCTTGTGCTGGCCGCCGGCATGTTGCTCTGGTTACCCAGCTCGCTGCGCCTCGGGCGCAGCCTTGGTGTACCTCGCGGCAGGCAGGCCGTCGGGGTTGCGCTGGTGCTTGCGATCAACGTCGCGGTCGGCTTGTATCCGCTTCCTCTGCTGGCGGCGGCGCGACTGTGAAACCGCGCGACAAATGATGCAGCTGATTCTCTCGATCGTCACCCACGCTGTGGCGCTCCTTTTCTACCCGGGCCTCCTTGCGATGGTCGCGTTCGGGGCGATCGTCGAGCTCGCTTGGATGCGCGTGAGCCGGCCCGATTGGGAATGGCCCAGGCTACCCCGACGGCGCCCGACACCGGTGGTGGCGACGGTCGCTTTATGCGCCGTGGTTGGCGCCGTTCAGCTTGCCGCGCCGCTGAATCCGATCCCAGGCGACGAACGCAGCGTGGTCCTCGCAGCGGTCGCCCTCGCGTTTACGGCCTGGGCCGAGCTTGCGCTGACGGTGGAGTTCGTGGCGGAGCCGGGCCTGCTCCTCATCGTGCAGGTCAGCTGGCTGCTCGCGGTGCTGGGGCCGGCGGTCCAGCCGGAGAGTCTTCGCCCGCAGGTCCTCGGTAACGTGGTGGTGCCGGGCCTGCTTCCGGTGAAGGTGGCTTGCGCCTTCCTCTATCTCTTGAGTCTGCCGGGCCTTCTCCGGCTGTGGCCGTTCACGCCATCCGCCGACAAACGAGTAAAGCAGAGGCTGGACGCGGGCAGGATCCTGACCTGGTTTCCTTACTGCGGGCTGTTCACCACGCTCTTCGTGACGCCGTCGTCGGACGACCTTGAGGGATTGCTGCGATTCTTCGGCCTCAGCTTTGCGGTCGCAGCCGTCCTGGTCGCGTTGGCTATGTTCATGCGGTGGCGAGGCGTGACGGTCGCGCGTGGTCTATACACCCGCGTGATCCCGCCCTACGCGGTGCTGGTACTGGCGATCGTATTGGTCACCTCGATCCAGATCAGGTAGCTCGCCTGCCCTTGGTACAATCTCTCGCCGTGCCCAAGCCCGATAGTTCGCCGTCGGCTGTCATCGTCAGCGGCGGGAAGCAGTACCGCGTGGCCCCAGGCGACCGGATCCTGGTCGACCGGCTCACCGCCGAGCCCGGCTCGTCGGTGAAGCTTGGCCGTGTCCTGATTTTCAGCGACGGCAAGGACGTCAAAGTAGGCGCTCCAACCGTTGATGGCCTCGATGTCGACGCCAAGGTGATCGCCCATCGGCGCGGACCGCGCATCGAGAACATTCGCTACAAGTCCAAAAAGCGCGTGCGCGTGCACAGCGGCGGACGCGCCCATCTAACGGCGCTCGAGATCATCGCCGTCGGCGGCGTCGGTCTCGAAACCGAGGAAAAGGAAGAGGAGGCGGCGCCGGCCGGCAAGCGTCGGGGAAGGGCCAAGGCGGCTTCGGCCGGGCGAGCGCAGGGCAAATCCGATAAGAAGAGGGCAGCGGCACCGAAGGCTGAGGCCGCAACAGAAGGGCCGGCAGCGGAAGCGAAGGAAGAAGCGCCGACCGCACGCGTGAGGGAAGCATCCGAGAAGGAGACGACGCGACGGCGCAAGAAGGAAACCGAGTAGATGGCGCATAAGAAAGGCGGCGGCTCCTCTCGCAACGGCCGCGATTCGAATCCGCAGATGCTGGGCGTCAAGATCTACGGCGGCCAGGTCGTCAATGCGGGCACCATCCTGGTGCGTCAGCGGGGAACGAAGATCAGCGCCGGCACCGGGGTTGGCGTAGGCCGCGATGACACGCTGTTCGCGCTGGTCCCCGGCCAGGTGAGGTACGAACGCGTCGGCAAGGATCGCCGCCGGGTGACCATCGAGCATCTCAAGGCCTGACGGCCGGCACTTCGTCGATTCCGCACGCATCTTTGTGCGTGGCGGTCACGGCGGAAAAGGTTCGGCGTCCTTTCGGCGCGAACCATTTGTTCCGCGCGGCGGCCCCGACGGCGGCGACGGTGGGCACGGCGGCTCGGTAATTCTGGAAGCGTCCAATGACGTCGCCGATCTCTCCCTCTACAGGCGCCGCCAGCGCTGGCATGCGCAGCCGGGTCGCGATGGGGCGGGTGGCCGAAAGACGGGTCGCTCAGGCGCTGACGTCACGCTGAAAGTTCCAGCCGGAACCATCGCATTCGACGCCGACGGATCTCTGATCGCGGACCTGGACCGCCCCGGCGCCACGGACGTGATCGCGCGGGGCGGCGCCGGAGGGCGGGGCAACGTGCACTTCAAGAGCTCGACGCGACGTGCTCCCGATTACGCGGAGCCTGGACTCAAGGGCGAAGAGCGCGAGATCACCCTGGACCTCAAGCTGATCGCCGACGTGGGTCTGGTCGGGCCGCCGAATGCGGGCAAGTCATCCCTGCTCAGGGCGATGACCGCGGCGCGCCCCAAGGTCGCCGACTACCCTTTCACGACCCTTGATCCCGAGTTGGGGGTCGCGGACGTAGACGACGTTCGCGTCGTCCTGGCCGACATTCCGGGTCTGATCGAGGGCGCCGCGCATGGAGCGGGTCTGGGGCAGCGGTTTCTTCGCCACGTCGAGCGCACGAAAGCGCTCGTCTATGTCCTGGATGGATCCGAGGTGGATCCGTGGAAGGACCTCGAGGTGGTTCGTCAGGAGGTGGCGAACTTTTCGCGTCAACTGCTCGAGCGCCCGCATCTCGTCGCAGTGAACAAGCTCGACCTGGCGGCAACGCGGCGGCTGCGTTCGCGGACCCGCCGAGCGGGGGTGCAGTTCGTCTCCGCCCTCACAGGCGAAGGCGTGGCAGACCTGATGCACGCGATCACGAAGCTCGTGGCGTCGGCACCGCAGCCGCCAGTGGGGGCGCCGGCGAAAGTCACAAAGCTCAATGTCCGTCAAGCCGGCGACCTCGTCGTCGAGCGCAAATCCTACGGCTATGTGGTCAGCGGTGAGCGCGTCGAGAGGCTCGTCGAACGGACCAACCTCGCCACTGACCGCGGCCTTTCGCGTTTTCAGTCCGACCTCGACCGACTCGGCGTCAATTCCGCGCTGGAGGCCGCGGGCGTGAAACCCGGGGACACGGTCACGATCTCGGGCGTCGAGTTTGAGTATCAACCGTGAGGATCGGGATCCTGGGGGGAACGTTTGACCCGATCCACCTCGGCCACATCGCCGCCGCGCGAGCGGCCGTGGATTGCGCCGAGCTCGATCGCGTGCTCTTGATTCCAACCGGACTCCCACCCCACAGGCGGGGCACGGTGGCGGACGGGACGCAGCGCGTCGAGATGTGCCGCCTCGCGATCGATGAAGACAGCCGGTTCGGGGTGTCCGACGTCGAAATCCGGCGAGCGGAGGTCTCGTACACGGTGGACACCCTCAAGCAGCTCAAGGCGATCCATCTGGACGACGAGCTATTCCTGATCCTCGGCTGGGACGCGGCCAGGCTCTTTGCCAGGTGGCACAAACCGCAAGAGGTTCGCCGGCTGGCCTCGATCGTGATCGTGACCCGGCCTGGCAGCGGCTCCCCGGACGGGCCGGCGCTAGAGGCCGCCGGGCTTGGAGGACCTGGCGTGACCGTCTGCGTGCGGCCGACCCCGGACATCTCAGGGAGCGCTCTGCGAAGGGCGATCGCCAATGGCGAGTCCGTCACCGACCGCGTGCCGCCGGCGGTGGTCGCCTACATCGCCAAAAACAACCTCTATATGGATAATCCGTAGATTGGCTGCTGAACGGACCAAGCGACTCACGCCCCTGCAGCTCGCCCGCCTGCTGCGGAGCGCAGCAGCCGAAAAGAAAGCCTGGGACCCGGTCGTGCTGGACGTGCGCGACCAGACGTCCGTCGCCGACTACTTCGTCATCTGCGAAGGCGAGACCGACCGGCAGGTCCGCGCCATCGCCGACGCGATGGTCGAGGCGGCCAAGGCACGAGACCGCAGGCCGCTCGCGGTCGACGGTTACGACGACGCGGGCTGGATCCTGCTCGATTTCGACTCGGTGCTAGCGCACGTTTTCCTACCAGGCGAGCGGTCGTACTACGACCTGGAAAGCCTGTGGGCGCCGGCGGCAAAAAGGCGGAGGAAAGCCGCAAGCGCGTAGGTCATTA
>Ga0066709_100000138_pt1 | contig 30103 bp, 31 predicted proteins | sample GraSoiAngelo_158_FD_79665 | JGI IMG/M metagenome (GOLD analysis project Ga0066709, IMG submission 79665) | Grasslands soil microbial communities from the Angelo Coastal Reserve, California, USA - 14_1009_16_30cm | ecosystem: Environmental > Terrestrial > Soil > Grasslands | place: USA...
AGCGTGTGAAACATCGTCAGATTTTTCGAGCGCGATTCGTCCGTATAGACTTCGATGTCGTCTCCGACACTGTTGGCCGGGAAGAAGCCGTAGACGCCACGCGCAGTGAGCAGCTTGCCGCGGACGATCTGGTTCAGCAATGCCTGCGCGTCGTCGAACAGTTCCTTGGCCTTCGGGCCGACGGTCGGATCCTCGAAGATTTTTGGATAGCGCCCGCGCAGCTCCCAGGTGTGGAAGAACGGCGACCAATCGATGAACGGGACAATCTGATCGAGTGGAAATGAATCCAGCATGCGGACACCGATGAAGGCCGGCTTCGGAATATCGGCCGTCTGCCAGTCAATCTGCGTCCGTCGCTCGCGCGCCTCGGCCAGCGTGAGCAAGGCTTTCTCCCCGCGCTCCTGGTGCGCCTGCCGCACCAGCACCTGATCCTGCCGGTTCTTTTCGGCGAACTTGCCCTTCTGCTCCGCGCTCATGAGGGCGCTCACCACACCCACTGCGCGCGACGCATCCAGCACGTGCACCACCTCGCGCTCATATGCGGGCGCGATCTTCACCGCCGTGTGCGCCTTGCTGGTGGTGGCACCGCCGATCAGGAGCGGCACCGCAAAACCCTCGCGGGCCATCTCGCGCGCCACGTGCACCATCTCATCCAACGACGGCGTGATCAGGCCGCTGAGCCCGATGATGTTCACGTTGCGCTCGCGCGCGGTCTTGAGGATCTTGTCGCACGGCACCATCACGCCGAGATCGATCACCTCGTAGTTGTTACAGCCGAGGACGACGCCCACGATGTTCTTGCCGATGTCGTGGACGTCGCCCTTGACGGTCGCCATGAGGATCTTCCCCTGCGCCTCTTTGCGTCCCGTGCGTTCCTTTTCGGCCTCCATGTAGGGCAGCAGATGGGCCACCGCCTTCTTCATCACGCGCGCGCTCTTGACAACTTGTGGCAAGAACATCTTGCCGGAGCCGAACAGATCGCCGACGATGTTCATGCCCGCCATCAGCGGGCCTTCGATGACATCCAGCGGCTTCGCGTACTTCTGCCGTGCTTCTTCCACATCCGCATCGATGTACTCGACGATGCCCCTCACAAGTGCGTGCGAGAGCCGCTCCTCGACCGGGGCCTGCCGCCAGGCGTCCTCCTGGACCGCCGCCTTGCCTTTCTGCTTCACGGTCTCGGCGAACGTGACCAGGCGCTCGGTCGCGTCCGGCCGGCGGTTCAGCAACACATCCTCCACCAGCTCGAGCAGGTCCTTGGGGATCTCCGCATACACCGCCAGCTGCCCGGCGTTCACGATGCCCATGTCGAGCCCCGCGCGGATTGCGTGATAGAGGAAGGCCGAGTGCATCGCCTCACGCACCGCGTTGTTGCCGCGGAATGAGAACGAGATGTTGCTCACGCCGCCGCTCACCTTGCAGCCCGGCAGCGTGGCTTTGATCCGCCGCGTCGCCTCAATGAAGTCCACCGCGTAGTTGTTGTGCTCCTCGATGCCGGTCGCGACCGTGAGGATGTTCGGGTCGAAGATGATGTCCTGCGGCGGCAGGCCGATCTCCTGCGTGAGGATGCGATAAGCGCGCGTGCAGATCTCCACCTTGCGGTTGAGCGTGTCCGCCTGGCCGACCTCGTCGAACGCCATCACCACAACCGCCGTGCCGTACCGCTTGACCAAGCGCGCGTAGCGCTTGAAGGTCTCCTCACCTTCTTTCAGGCTGATCGAGTTCACGATCGGCTTGCCCTGCACGCACTTCAGCCCTTCCTCGATCACCTCCCACTTCGAGCTGTCCACCATCAGCGGGACGCGCGCGATGTCCGGTTCGGAGGCGATCAGCTTCAGGAACGTGGCCATCGCCTGCTTCGAGTCGAGCATGGCCTCGTCCATGTTCACGTCCACGATCTGCGCGCCGCCCTCGACTTGTTGCCGGGCGACCGCTAGCGCGCCTTCGTAGTCGCCGCCCAGGATTAGCTTGGAAAAGGCGGGCGAGCCGGTGATGTTCGTCCGCTCGCCGATGTTCACGAAGTTCGTGTCTGGGCGGATCGTCAGCGGCTCCAGCCCGCTCAAGCGAGTGTAAGGCTCGGGCGTGGCACGCTTGCGCGGCGCGAGCTCCCGCACTGCATCCGCGATCGCGCGGATATGCGTCGGCGTGGTGCCGCAGCAGCCGCCAACGATGTTGAGCCAGCCCTGCTGCGCAAAGTCGCGCAGGTCTGCCGACATGATGTCCGGCGTCTCGTCGAACCCGCCGAAGGCGTTGGGCAGACCGGCGTTGGGATAGCAACTGCTGTAGACCGGCGCGATCTGGGCCAGTTCCTCCATGTACGGGCGCATCTGCTTGGCGCCCAGTGCGCAATTGATCCCGACGCTCAGCAGTGGCATGTGCGCGACGGAATTCCAGAAGGCTTGGATCGTCTGGCCGGAGAGCGTGCGCCCACTGCGATCCGTGATCGTCACCGATACCATGAGAGGCACGCGCCGCTTGTGCTGCTCGAAATACTGGTCAACGGCGAACAGCGCCGCCTTCAGGTTCAAGGTGTCGAATACTGTCTCGCACAGCAACACATCCACCCCGCCGTCCATCAGCCCGCGCACCTGCTCGGTATAGGCGGCCACCAGGTCGTCGTAGGTCACCGCGCGGAAGGCCGGATTGTTCACGTCCGGCGACATCGAGGCGGTGCGGTTGGTCGGCCCGATTGCACCGGCGACGAAGCGCGGCCTCGATGGGTTCGCTGCGGTCACCTTCTCCGCAGCCTTGCGCGCGACGCGCGCGCCGGCGAGATTCAGGTCGTACACGACGTCCTCGAGCTTGTAGTCCGCCATCGAGATCGACGTGGAGTTGAACGTGTTGGTCTCGATGATGTCGGCGCCGGCCTCGAGATACTGAACGTGGATCTGCTCGATGAGCGACGGCTGAGTGAGGACCAGGAGATCGTTGCACCCCTGAAGGTCGCGCGGATGATCGGCGAACTCGCGGCCGCGGAAGCCGGCCTCGTCGAGCTTGTGCGCCTGGATCATGGTCCCCATCGCGCCGTCAAGGATCGCGATGCGGTGCCGGAGAATGTCCTCGAGCGTCATCGTGCTGCCTGTTTTGAGTTGTCCCTGTGCGCGCGAAACCCAGCAATCATCGGGTTGGCGCTGCCGTCGGCAGACTATACTGGATGGTCGCTATCGGCGCAACCTTCGCCTTGACAACTCTCCCGGTGGATCCGTACGATGCGGATTCCAGAGATCATTTGCAATGAGCGTCATCATTCTCATCGTCGCTTTCCTCGTCGGTTTTATCGCCCCCTCACCGGTCCGGGCCGAGGCGCTTTTTGGGACCGGTTACATCGGCATGACCCAATCAGAGCTTCGAGCGAAATTGGGCCCGCCGCACAAAGTTCGTACCCGAATGGCCGCCCAACGTGTCTACACGTATCATCCGTTGGCAGAGTGGGACAATGTGTTGCGGGATCAGATGTCCAGCGCGAGCGGAGAGGATGTATATCAATTTGTGAGAGACCGCGTGGACGTCCGGTACTCGTTTCATTATGTTGAAGAGCGGGTCCCAAATTCGGATACTCCGGAACTGACCGTGAATCTCGTGGACATCGAATTTCTGAGCCCTGACCCTTCGACCGGTTCCGTGGACACTCCGGTGACGGTTCCCTTATCGGTCCCTATCAAAGATGTCCCGAAACTCGTCCCTGAATTCACTCCCTCGCTGGCGGACGAGGCCCCGACCTATCGTTCCAATCTCTTCATCGTTCTGATTCAGGACAAGGTCTCGAAGACTGCCCGCCGCCTTGTCAGAGAACGGGCCAAGGAAGAGTACGAGTGGGCATTGGCCTATCGTTTATACAGCTCGGAAGGCTTTCCAGCGCGAATTAGCGTGACAGATACTATCAATCGAGTGGAGTTCGACATTGACAGCGCGCAGTTCATCAAGGATCATCGCAAGCTGACACACGAGCCGATGCTGAACCCATTTTCACAAAAAGCCGTGTCACAACCGCCGCCGCCGGAGCCGGTCAAGAAGAAGATTCCGACTCCGCGTTATGCGCCGTAAGACCTGCCTCATCATCGAAATCGATGTCCCTCGCATCCGCAAGCTGCAGGTACGGTTCACCCCATTGTAAGGGGCTGTCGAGATCCCACTGATCAGTGTTGTCAACCGGCTTCAATCGGATACCCCAGATGCCGCCCCAGACAAGCCATACCAAGCCGGCTCCGGAATCTTCCACCTGTTGCGCCCATGCCGGGCAGATTCCGGTGGGCACGTCCGCCTGCAGACCAGTAATCCAACACCACTCGCCGACGGTACGCCGATCATACAGACGGACTCTCTTCACGCGGCGCGGTACTCCCTGTTCCCGAAACCTGATGAAGACAGATTCCTCGCAGTTGGCATTGTCTTCGACTTCAAGATACATGGAGCAGTCTTCCGTTGAGCGTCTTGACGGTTGAAAAATTCACCTGTTAAGCTAACGGCCGATGAGCGTCTCCATCATTCAGACTATCCCGCTGCCCTATCTGAGGCGACGCCCGGTCCGACTGGTCCTCTATTTCCTGCTTGGACTCACCTTTGTCGCAATGCTGGCATGGCGCTTCGTCCCCGTCTACATGGATCCTACGTTCGAGAACGCCATCGTGCACAAGCGTGCGGTTGTCGGTATGACGAAGGAACAGGTGCTGAGAAGCTGGGGGTCTCCCTATCAGATTGATGTGACGTACACCGATTCGGGCGTCCGCCGAGAGCTATGGATTTTTGAGGACTGGATCAGCAATGCCACGGTCAAGCACCGCTATCTGTTTTTTGAGGAGAACCTCCTGGTGGCTGGATGGTACTGAGCTCCTCTGTGCGGTCGAGGCTTCGAACACTGCGTCGCACCGCGTCCAGAAAATCACGGGCAATGAGCGAGGCACGCGCATAATCCGCCTCATTCACATAGATCATACGCTCATTCCATGGAAAGAGATTCAAGCCGGGATAGAGACTGCCAAAGTGTTCGTTGCGAATATGATAGGCGATGCCGTCCGATTCTAACAGGCTGGTGAGGATTATCAGTTCGTTCTCATCGCCGGGAGCCAGAAGTTTTTTCACAGCACCATTGTAAGAAGCGGCGCGCTGAAAAGCAATTCCGAGGGGAGCGCTATGGCGTTTCGGTAATCTGGACTCGACGTTCCTGACCGGCACCTCGGGAGATGGTCATGACTCGCTTCCACTCCCGAATTTGATACACCGCCCATGCGTTGGGCTTTCCCTGATAAAACGCTTGGGGGTCTTCGCCGCTCGCGTTGAGGTAGATGGGCTCCGTGAACCCTTCTTCTAAAACAAGGTCGAGAAGAGATTCAGGGGCCACATCGCCGCCCCTCAGCGAGACGTCGGCCAGAAACTGAAAGATTTCGTCTGGGTTCTGAAGGGTCACTTTCTCCATGGCGGAGAAGCATTGTATCATAGGTCGTACGGGACAGAGGAATCACCATTATGATTAAGCCGCTTTCGAGCGATCATTTTCGCGACAAGCTCCTGGCCATCATGGACCGCAAGGACCATTGGGCCGGCCCGCTGTTTACAGGCCCTCAAATCACCAAAGCTCAGATCGAGGCGCACTATCGCCAAGAATATGCCGTGTACTTGAGAGATTTTCCCGTGTTTCTCAGCCGGATACACGGCAAGAACCCGCCACGGCCAGTCCGGACAGAATTGGCGCGTTGGCTGTTTGAAGAGGATACCGGAGGGTTGACGCTGGGCCAGTCTCACTCGGACCTGTTCCTCACCATGATGCTCGGACTGGGCTTCGAACGAGCGCATTTTCGGGACGTGAATCTTTTGTCCGAGAGCCGGGCCTATCGCGAATGGCTCGACTCCATGACCACCACCGGGGATTGGCTGACGGCGCTTGCGGTGGTGACCCTCCTGGTCGCGGGCAGCGCCCAGGATCGGCAGGAAATTCTCCATCCCTTCCCGGCAAAAGATGCCGACCAGATCGAAGCCATGGTCCAAAAACACTCTCTGGTGGTGAATCACGGCATCGACCCGAAATACTTGGACCTGATCCGCGTGCAGTTGATGGTTGAAGCCGGCAACCGGCAGGCGGCATGGAGAACTGTCGTGACGTATGCCACGGGCGCCGTTGACCAGCAATTAATCCTCGACGCCATGCAAGAAGGACTGACTCTATGGCTGCGCTACCGCGACGGCATCACGCGGTATTGCGGTCTTCGCAAATAACTCTGCGGCCTTACACGCTATGACCCGGGTTTCATCAGATAGTGCAGGGCCGTATCCGCCAATATCGCTCCCCATGCGACGATGTTCAGCGTGCGAAGTCCCCGCGCATGCTGCCGGTTCCATACCCTGACCAACTGCACACAGAGCACCATTTGGGTGAATATGGATGGCAGGCGATGAAAATTCGCGGACACCGCACCGCGTTCGCTGGCCATCGCGACAATGGCGGTGAAGAGATAGCAGAGCAAGGCGAGGCATTGAAAGACCATATCTTTTCTTGTCGCCGTTCCACGAAAGGCCAGCACAACCCCGGCGCTGAGCGCGACCACGACGATCAACAGGAGGAGCGGGAAAAGCGGCCACCAGATCTTGGCACTCAACGACAGCGCGTGGTTGAATACGAGGAAGGTCATGATTGCCTCGCCCCTTTCTCTCGCCGCCCCTTGTGGTACAATAAAAAAACCGCTACATTTTCCACATGACGACTCTCCAGATAGTCCCCATTCCGGCGACGGAAGAAGAGGTTCAGACAGGGACCGGGGATGCCCTCGGCGGACGGGTCATTGTTTATAATTGCGACTGTCATACCTACCAGCAAGTCATCGCTCTTTTGTGCCGAGCGGTTCCACAGATGACACCGGGACGCGCTTTTGAACTGGCCTATCGGATTGATCATACGGGCTTGGCGGAAGTGTATTCAGGAGCCCATGAAACTTGCGAGCAGATCGCGGCGATATTGGCCGACGGCGGGTTACGAGTAGCAGTCCAGTAAGACGACGTCACTCCTTGATGAAGCTGATCGAATCCTTGAATTCCGCGATTGCCGCATCCATTGCTTTCGGACCCATGGGAATGTTGGCTTCGAGGACCGATTCGACCTCAGGTTTCTCCAAAACGACCTTATAGCGGTCTTGGACATTCGTCAACCGAACGCCGTCCTTGACGTCGCGTGGCATGAAGATTTCGTACCACACTTCCTTCTCGACCAGGCAGACGTCCCGAAACCGCTCGTAGAGAAGTTGAAGCTTCTCAGGGTCCCTTTCTTTCATATTCTGAGCGGAGTCCGGAAGAAGGTCAGGCTCGCTGCGCCCGCTTTCGTAAAGGAGTAGTCGGCAGATTGAACCGGGCGGGTTTCACTTCTTTCACCTGGGCCGTCGTATAGATCCTAGCCCCGTACAGTTCGTAAATCTTCGCCACTGCCCCATTATCACCCTTTCGGGCCTTGGCAAAGAGACGGCGTCGCTCTTCGAGTTCATCTTCCGCCACGGCTGTGGCAAGGGCCGATTGGCCCTTGGTCTTTTGCCCGGGTTTGTGATATCCCGTCGGCTTTCCGGTTTTTGCGACGCCGACAGACGCGGCTTGACGATGACCGTCCCTGTGGTGCCCAATTTTGCTTTGCGGAGTCTTTTTCATTCTAATCGTCCTCACCACATGAAATTGAGTCGAACGCATATCATACCACAAGACACGATGCAGATGGGAGCAATTTCATGGTCTTAGGTCAGTCTGACCTCAAAACCTACAAGGATTCATCACAAGTTCATGTATTTTAAAATAAATTACCCATTTAGCACTCGTCATTAGGGGACAGACGACGGCGTAACTGTTTCGTCTTCTGCCGCTGCTTCTTTTCCACCAACGTACGTTCCTTTGCGGCTGAAGTTTTACGGGTCGGAACTCGCCTTTTACGAGGTCTATTGAGCAGCGTCAGCCGGCGGATGAGGCGATCGAAAGCAACTTCCTTGTTCCGATGTTGAGAGCGGGAATCGGCAGAGACGACCGCAACTCCCGACGGAAGATGGGTCAACCGGACGGCGGAATCGGTGACATTCTTGTGTTGCCCTCCCGGCCCGCCGGACCGATACGTCTCGATGACGACTTCACGTTCCAGCACCGCCCGATTTATTGAGTATGGCATCCCGAGACGCTCCCGCGCATACCGAATACTTTGACTGATTGCTCGTGTGTATACTAGGTGATGAACCCCAAGAGCGCAAGAACATGAGCGCCCCCAGGCTCAATCAGCGCTGGACTGCCGTCTGGACGTAAGCCTCCCAAGACGCATATGATAGCTAACACTGGACGAAAAAGGAGTCTCGAACATGGAGATGTACCAAAAACAGCCAACGGCTACCGATGTCAAAGATGATCCCGAAGCACGAGAATTACTTCGGCAGGCCTTTGAACGCACCGCCCGATGGCCAGCGGACTTCAAAGGCTTCACCGCGGATTTGACCATCAACGTCGATGGCAAAGAAACGGGTGGCACAGTCACCGTCAAATCGGCTCAAGACGTGGTGGTGTCGCTCCCCGATCCGGAGCTGCAGAAGTGGGCGACGAATACGATCGGGATGATCGCCGTCCATCGTGGTCCCCGCACCTTCGATCAATCAGACGGAAAAAGCGTGCTCACACTGGAACGTGATGATGCCCATCCCATGGGCAAGACCGTGCATATACACGACAACCTCAAATCCCATTACCGGATTAAAGACAACCGCCTGACTCAGATCAATCGTACGATGGGTCAGATGAAATTCACGATCAATGTGGAAGACAGCATGATCACACAGGACAACAAATACTTGACCACACGGTATACCGTCTACTACTTCAATCCACAAGACGGGAAACTGACGAACGTCGAGAGTTTCAGCGATGCGCATGTGCGGTTGGGGCAAGCCGATTTGCCTGCTTCGCGACGGATCATCTCCGCAGACAACGGCCATGTCTCAGTGAAGACCTTGACCTTTTCCAACCATCGTTCGCTGTAGGAGCACAGCATGTCATTCAACATTCCCGGTTCAACAGGCATGGGGGACGCGAAGGTCAAAACTCCCGACACTCTTGCCGGCCAGATGCAACGGCCCGGCGTCAAGGACCTGACGGAGCACTTTCCGCGAAGTTCCAGGGAAATGCTGGGAGGTCTTCTCCACCTCGCTCGTATGATCGATAAGGCACGAGCAAGGGAGGCCGGTGTCAACGGCACCTACATCTATGCCTGCCCGCTGGACAAATCATTGCTGTCCTTCCTCGAAGTCGAAGAACAGGACTTTGCGTATGCCGCCAAGACGCGCTCGGATGATCTCATCCTTGAATGGCTGGCGGTGCATGGCCGACACCGATCGAAAAAACAGATTGACCTCTGGAACAAGCAACTGCTGGAGCGCGGCCCGGATGACGATGCGAAATGGACGTACTTCAACAAGACCCGCAATGCCATAGATCCGACGCGCACGGATATCGTGACCTGGGTGGACCTTCTGGATCTAGAAGAAGGGCGCGAGGTCCCGCGGGCAACGCCCGCTCAAGACTGATACGTTACTTTCGGGCGGCCGACACATGAGGGAGGTCCTATGCAACGATGGGTATGTCTGACGATCCTGTTTTTGACATTCACACTGCCGGTTTGGGCCCAACAGTCAGCAACCACCCTCTCCACCGAAGAGATTCAGCACATCCTGTCAGCGGCGGTTGCGAAAGCCAATGAGATCGGGGTGCCGATGGGCATCTCGGTCGTGGATGCGGGAGGGAATCTCCTCGGTTTCATCAAGATGGACGGCGCATTCATCCACACAAACCATACCTCCTTCAGCAAAGCCTATACGGCCGCCTCTATTAGGAAACCATCCGGCGCGAGCGGGATTCCGGCCAACGTCACGACAGAAATCTCCTCGACCACGGGAGGAAAATTCACCACCTTGCCCGGAGGGCTGCCGATTATCAAAGAAGGCAGATTGATGGGCGGAATCGGAGTCGGCGGGGGCAAAGGCGAACAGGACGAAGCGGTGGCTAAAGCGGGTGTCGAGAGCATCCTCAAAAAATAATCTCTACTCTACCCGACTCGTACTGGCGTGCTGGGCTCCCTCCCACTCAGCGCGGCTGCAATGTTCTCGACCACGACCATTCCCATCTTCACGCGCGTCTCATAGGTGGCCGACCCGATGTGGGGCGCGAGCACAACATTCTCGAGCTTCAGCAGCTCCGGATGGATGCGCGGCTCGTTTTCGTAGACATCTAGCCCGGCGCCCGCGATACCACGATTCGATAAGGCCTCTACAAGCGCCGGCTCGTCAACGAGCGGCCCACGCGCCGTGTTGATCAGAAATGCATGGTTGCGCATGAGCTCCAGTTCGGCTTTTCCGATCAGGTGCCGCGTTTCCGGCGTCAGAGGTGCATGAAGAGAGACGAAATCCGATCGCCGGAGCAATTCCGGCAATGCCATCGGTACGGCCTTCAATGCCTTTTCCTCTGACGGACTCAACCTCCTCCGGCTATGGTACAGGACGACCATGTTGAAGCCGGCCGCTCGGCGCGCGACGGCGGATCCGATCCGCCCCATGCCGACGATCCCCAAGGTTTTGCCGTATACATCAGTTCCGAGATGATGAGTCGGCGCCCAGCCTTCCCAACGGCCCTGTCGCAGAAGCCGCTCTCCTTCGGGAATGCGCCGCGCCACTGCCAGGATCAATCCCCACGTCAAGTCGGCAGTTGTCTCGGTCAACACATCGGGCGTGTTTGTCACAACAATTCCTCGTGCACCAGCGGCAGCGAGATCGACATTGTTGTAACCGACGGCGTACACCGCCACGATCTTCAGCCGTGAGGCATGGGACAGCAACTCCGCGTCCACCTGTTCAGCCAACGTCACGGCCAATGCATCCGCGAGAGGGATGGCTTGTATCAACGCATGTCGCTCCGACAATGGCCCGACCACGGTAAAGCGCTTGCGCAATTCTTCCATCACGGGATCAGGGAAACGCTGAGTCAGGAGAACGGTCGGCATGGCGGGATAGGGTCAGGACGATGGAACGACCGACGGACGAGTTTCCTTGCCAGGGCCATTGGTGAATTCAATGCGCGCCACATTCTTGACGTTGGCACAGAGATCACCCAGACCGGGTGTCACCAACCGGAAGGGCCCTCCTGCCTCCTTGGACAGCGGTTGACCGTCACGCTCATAAATCACAATACCCGTCGCCGCGGCATCTTTCACCAATAGACTTGCCGCAAACTGCCCGTCTCCGGAATGAAACGTGACATGATCCGTGCCGATCAAGGGGGTCGCGATGTCCAACAGAGCCTTGACCTTGATCCCGTGACCACGGGCACCCGGCATCAGTGTTCCGATATCCGGCACATGGGCATCGACCGGCAGTTTAGCCAGCGCCGCAGCATCGAGTGTGATCGGCTGGAGGACATGCCCGTCCAACCTGAGTACGGCCGGCCCAAGGGGCATCGGCTCCGTCATCGCTTTGATCAGCGCGTATAGTGTCGCGTTGACCGGCGTCGGCACACCAAGGACAAGCCCCTGCCGAACCAGATAGCCGTTCAAATACTCGATTTCCGTTCGGCGGCCGGCTTTCCAGTCGTCGAACATCGAGGTGTGAATATCCCGTATCTCTTCCGACGATTGAATAAGTTTCTCCGCCATCTTCGGCCCGAGGTCCACGCCTTCCGCACGTGCAACCGCCACCGCTTCATCCACGATCCGATGGATCAGCACCCGCAAATCGGGATACGTCAAGGCTTTCGCGATGCGGTCGTCAATGAGCACGGTCAGCGGATTGAAGACGACGTTCCAACACATCTTTTCCCATTTGGTCCGGCGAATGTCGGATGGCACCCGACAGGCAATGCCCCCTGCCTCGAACACGGCCTTCACTGCCTCCACGTCCCCACCATGCCAGACCCCGATGGCGACCTCGCCCCTCTTGTAATGCTCGATGACTCCCGGCGACGCGATTTTCGAATAGATATATGCCAGACCGCCTAGGAGCCGGACATCAGAAAAAGACTCCATGATGCGGGCTTCCGTGTCCACGCCATTTTGCAATGTCAGTATCGTGGTCGTTGGAGTGACGACAGGCTGAAGAAGATGGAGGACGTCATCCAAGTCGTATCGCTTGACTGCAAGGACAATCAGATCCGCAGGCGCAAGGTCCTTCGGGTCGGTGCTGGCGTTGGGATGAACCGTGAAGGATTGTTCGGGCGACTGTATCGTCAGGCCCTTCGTCCTGATCACCTGCAGCGTCTTCGGCCTCAGAAGAAATGAACAATCGACGCCTTTTCGGACTAGGTGTGCACCGAAAAATCCCCCGACCGAACCGGCCCCGACCATCATGACTCTCATCTCACATTGCCTTCCTTCGAAATCATGTATCCATCAGCGAGCCGGCATGATGGTCAGCAGTTCCTCTAATCCTCTCACGGTAATCTGACCATTCGAAGCAAGCGCTCCCCCCACGCGATTCAGCCAGACGCCGGTCATTCCCGCGGATGTCGCGGCCTGCGCGTCTTCTGTGATGCTATCGCCTACATGCAGAGCCTCAACGGCAGTGGCGGCATGTCTTCTGAGAGCGCGTTCAAAGATCTTTGGCGAAGGTTTGGCGGCCCCCGCAAAACTGGACAGCGTTACGCTGCCGAAAAACCGATCAATTCCGAGACCGATCAGGATATCGTAGAGCCGGGAATCAAAATTGGACACAATGCCCAGTTCCACCTCTCGCGCCTCTAATGTCTCTAATACAGAGAGGGTCTCGGAATACAGAGTCCAGGCTTCGGGCTGCGCAAAATACTGAAAGACTTCATCGAAATATTCGTCAAACCCTTCGAACATCCCGATCCGGTAAAAGACATTGTGCACCACATCAAACCACCACAGACGCTCGCATGCCTTGATCGCCTGAGGGTCCGTGACGGCGAACACGGGAGGGGGCGCGTCGGCAAAGGCTTTGACAAATGCCTGCTGGATCGTTCCCGCCGAAACGTTCACGCCGTATTTCCTCGCATACTCGAGGTAGACCTCGCCGACCGACCCCTTCACGTGAAAGAGCGTCCCGGCTGCATCGAAGAAGACGACCTGTGGAATCCGCGGCAAGATCATGACAGGTTCCTACGACAAGAATAGCCCGGCGTCAAGTCCATCGCCCATTCTAAACGTTACACGTCCCGGCATGACATTCGGCCCAACAGGCGACTGAAGTTTCGACCCTCCATATCTCCTTGACCCGGCTTCACCCGTCTGAGACGGCTGCCAGTCTCACAGACTATAGTCAGTCCGGATGGCCCGCTCGACACCGTGACCGCTCCGTGTCGGTCCGTCCGCACCACAGCAGCCCCGAGCCGCTCATAGGCATTGAGAGTCGCTGAATGGGGATGTCCGTAGCTATTACCGCCGCCGACTGAGATGACCGCGAGCCGGGGGCGTACCGACCCCAAAAATTCCTCATGCACGGCCCCTCGCGACCCATGATGAGGGACCTTGATGACGGCGCTATTGAGCGCGGCCGACGATCGAGCCAGGGCCGCTTCCGCTTCCCGCTCCATATCGCCGGTGAACAGAAAACCGGTTTGTCCGCAGATGAGCTGCACAACAACCGACGCGTTATTGAGGGCCTTGCCGTCCGTACTCCGCAGACCCATCGGGGACGTGCCGCGCGGATTGAGCACCGTGACAGAGCAGCCGCCAAGAGACCTTTGAGGGTGAAGGTCTGAGACCGACGTCACTGGAACATGACGCTCTTCTAACGTCTCTTCAAGAGCGGTGACAAACGAAAGCGGCCTCGTCATGCCGTTCGTCCAAAACTCTCCAACCTCGAAGTGCTTCGCAATGAACGCCAAGCCGCCGATATGATCCAATTGCGGATGGGTGGCAATCACCACGTCGAGATGCCGGATACCGCGGTTCCACAGAAGCGGCGCCACCACGGCACGACCGAGATCAAATGTCTCTGATGCACCCCCTCCGTCAATCAGCATGGTCTGGCCACCCGGCGTTTCCACCAGAGCGGCGTCACCCTGCCCGACGTCCATGAAGGTGATACGGGCCGCTCCTTGCTCTGGAAGATCGCGGAGCGAAATTGCCCACAACGATAAGAGTCCGAGCGCGCACAAGAAACTCGCCCGGCCGCGCCAGGATTCGCGAAAGATAAAAGCGAAGATCAGCAGAACGTAGAAGACCATAATCTGCCACATCCCGGGTGAGGCCACGCGCCATTCTGCGCCAGGCAAGGCCGCGAAGCCATGTACCATCCAGACAAGACCCTCAAGGCAGGGCTGGAGAATCAGGGCGCCCACCAACCCCTCCGAACCTGACACCAGCGTGGCCACGCATGCAAGTAAGCCGAGCGGGACAATAGCAAACCCAACAAGTGGAACAATCAGCAAGTTCGAGAACACACCCATCCACGGCAGTTGATTGAAGTGCCAAGCCACGAGGGGCGCCGTGACAAGACTCACCACAATCCCCACCAAAAACAATTCCCACGTCCCCTCCCGTAGGCCGTCCGTCACACTTCTGCGGCTGCGCACATTGGCATCCTCATCCTCCCCTCGTTCAAGAGGTCGCCTGCTGAACACGAACAGCACGATAGCGAGCACGGACAGAAAGGATAATTGAAAGGAAAGATCGAATGGCGCCAGGGGAGACCATGCCACGATCAAGAGAACGGCCATCGACAGGGCATTTCCCAAATGAGGCTCCCTCCGCGCCAGGATCGCCCCCACAAAGATACCGAGCATCACCAACGATCGGACAGTGGCCACCTCGGCCCCGCCCAAAAGAGCATAGAGCGTGACCGGCACGATCGTCATGAACGTCGCCAACATCGTCGCGGTAGCGCGAAGACTGAGTGGCAGAAGCCAAGCCGTCGGAAGGGCCAGAATCACCCGGCGTGCAGCCCAGAAAATAACGATGCTGATCAGACCCAAATGCGAGCCTGAAATAGAGAGAATATGCGTCGTTCCAGACGCCATGAAAATGTCACGAATAAACGCCGTCAGATATCCCGTCTCACCGGTAATTAACGCAAGATAGATTCCCGCTTCTTGAGACGGCAGCGATCGCAAGGCGGCTTCACGAAGCCTCCGGCGCCATCCGTCTACAGCTCCCATGACCGGAGACCCGCGATGCGTCAGGATTTGAAGATCGCCGGTGCCCTCATGAATCGTCACGGCCCCTACCGCTTGTATTCCTGACCGCCGGAGATGCTCGGCGTAATCAAACCCCGCTGGATTTCTCAGCGCATGTGGTGGGCGAATGATTGTCTGAAACCGGATGAGATCGCCGACGATCAAGGGAGGCACATCCCCGCGGAGAGAGAGCTTGATCCTCCCATGCACAGGGATGTCCCGCCCGGTGGTAAGGAGCGTATGCACCGACACGGTCGCTGAGGCCCGGCCTGGGCCATACCGCACGGGTTCGACGATCTCGCCGATCAGATCCGCTTTGCCGTTCTCTGCAGTGGCCGGCATTGAAAGCCTGCCGGTACGTGCGTCGGTAAGGATAGCGGAGATGCCGCCGGCCAGAAACACACCGAAAATCAGGCAGGAAAAGAAAGGAGAGCAGCAGCCGGCGCGGCAGCAGAGGAAAAGGACTCCCAGCACCAGCACCGCAACAATGGATATCGAGACCGGCAGATAGGCGGCCGCGGAACCGGCCAGCGCGCCGAGCAGCAATGCCACCGGAAGGACCGGCAAGGGCCGCCAGTGCATGCGTGAAGGCGCCCCTTAGGCCTCGCCGATTTCCGAATGAAGCACGTCAGCCAGTTGGTGTGCGATTTTCTCAACGGACTGGGCGTCTTCCGCTTCAACCATCACGCGCACGAGGGGTTCGGTACCAGAGTACCGGACAAGGATTCGGCCGACGCCGTTCAAGCCGGCTTGATGCGTACGCAAGGCCTTTTGGAACGAGGCGATCTCCGTCAGCTCTTTCCGTTCGCGAACCCGCACGTTGACGAGAACCTGGGGATAGAGGGGAAATCCCGAGGCCAACTCCGACAACGGCTTTCCGGCGCGCTTCATCATCGCCATGACCTGCAGCGCGGAAATCAGACCGTCGCCGGTTGTATTGTGGTCAAGGAAGATGATGTGGCCGGATTGCTCTCCACCGAAGTTATAGTCCTCCTGCAGCATGCGCTCCAGAATATACCGGTCTCCGACCGCCGTTCGCACGAGCTTGATGCCCGCCTTCGCCAAGGAATGTTCGAGACCCATATTGCCCATCATCGTGGTCACCATGGTCTTGCGCGCCAACATGTCGCGGTCTTTGAGATACAGGGCCAGCGCCCCCAACAACTGATCGCCGTCCACGACGCGCCCGTCCTCCGAGACAAACACCGCCCGATCCGCATCCCCGTCGTGAGCCACACCGAGGGCGGCTCCCTGCGCCTTCACCGCTTCCTGTAGCATTTGTGGATGCACCGCCCCGCAGTCCCGATTGATGTTCGTTCCGTCGGGCTTATCGCCCAGGACTGTCACGCGGGCTCCCAGTTCCCGATAAATATCGGGCGCAACCTTATATGCGGCGCCATGCGCGCAATCCACGACGATCGCCATCCCTTCCAAATCGAACCCCTTATGAAGGGATTGCTTGACGAACTCGATGTAGCGGCCTTCGGCGTCATCAATGCGAAACGCCTTTCCAATTTCCGAGGCGGTAGGCCTCAGGGCGTCAATGCGCTTGGAAAGGACGAGTTCCTCGATCTGCCGCTCCTGTTCATCCGGCAGCTTCAGTCCGTCTCGGGAGAAAAACTTGATGCCGTTGTCCTCATAGGCATTGTGAGAAGCGGAGATCATCACGCCGGCGTCCGCGCGCAAACTGCGCGCAAGGAACGAGATGGCCGGTGTCGGCAACGGCCCCACCAGCAATACGTCCACGCCCATGGAACAGATGCCGGACGTCAATGCGGACTCAATCATATAGCCCGACAGGCGTGTATCCTTGCCGATCACAATGCGGTGGCGTCCGGGACGCGTCTTGAAGACATGGGCGGCCGCTCGGCCCAGCCGGAGTGCGACTTCGCTAGTGATGGGTTCGATATTCGCCACGCCGCGAATGCCATCCGTCCCGAACAGCTTGCGCACGGCCGGCGACTTTGCGCGTTTCATCATGTCCCTCCTTTAGGCACGCACGCAGAGACTGTTGCCTGCCGAATCGCCCAGCTCACGCAGGCCACTTCTTTCATCTGCGCCACCGCATGCACCCTCACGATATGAGCCCCCTGAAGCACGGCAGCCGCCACGGTTGCAGCTGTCCCCCATTCCCTCTCTGCCACGTCGCGGCCCAGTAGCGATCCGAGAAAGCCCTTCCTGGACGGACCGACAGCGATAGGCCGTCCTAGTTCATGAAATACCGAGAGCTTCTTCAAAATCTCCAAATTATGCTCGATCCGTTTCCCAAAGCCAATTCCCGGATCAAGGACGACGCGCTCGGCGGCAATCCCGGCCGCAACCGCGAATTGTAACCGGGTTTGCAGAAAATCACCAATCTCCCGGACAACGTCGGTATAGCAAGGATCGTTCTGCATGGTCAGAGGCTCGCCTTGTCGATGCATCAAAATCATGCCGGCTCCCGCATCGGCCACCACCGATGCCATACAGGGATCGTCCCGCAGCGCGCTGATGTCGTTGATGATGCATGCCCCGAGCTCCAGGCATTGCCTGGCGATGGCCGCCTTCGTCGTGTCCATGGAGATAGGGATTGTCACCCGCTTGACGACCGCACGAAGCACCGGAAGGATGCGACTCAATTCCTCCTCCTCCGAAACAGGCGTGGACCCTGGACGCGACGATTCGCCGCCGAGATCCAGAATATCGGCTCCCTCGGACTGGATCTCTTCTGCCCGCGCGATGGCCGTCTCACGTTTGACAAAGCGACCTCCATCCGAGAAGGAGTCTGGCGTCACGTTCAGGACTCCCATGATAAGCACGCGGTCCTGGAGGGGCAGTGAGAAACCATTTCCCTTCCAGCTCAGGTATTGTGGCGTGACCGGCATCATGGCTGCCTCATTCGAGTATGGGACACCGACGGAGGGCAAAAGTTGCATCGGGCGAGGGAAATCAGCGGATGAGAGCACACCTGCAGACAGATGTCAGGCCGAAGCACCCTCAGGAACTTGAGGTGCCGCTCCCTGAATAATCTTGTCGATTTCAGGAGCGTCCAAGACCTCTTTTTCAAGCAACGCTTCGGCAAGCGCCTTGAGCGCCGCCATATTGTCGCGGAGCATCTTCTTGGTGCGCTCGTAATTCCCGAGCACGAGACGCTTGACCTCGGCGTCGATCTTGATAGCGATGTCCTCACTATAATCCCGGCGGGTGGCGATTTCGCGCCCGAGGAAGATCTCCTCATCCTTCTTCCCAAAGGTCAACGGGCCCAAGTCTTCACTCATCCCCCATTCACACACCATCTTACGCGCGAGATCGGTGGCGCGCTCGATGTCGTTGCCGGCACCGGTCGTGATTTGATTAAAGACCAATTCTTCGGCGACACGACCGCCCATGAGGATCGCCAGGCTGTTATACAGAAACTCTTTGGAGTAGCTATGCCGGTCATCGGTAGGAAGCTGCATTGTCAGACCCAGCGCACGACCGCGTGGAATGATTGTGACCTTGTGCACGGGGTCCGTGCCGGGCAGCAGCCTCGCCATCAAGGCATGCCCCGCCTCGTGATAAGCCGTTGTGCGCTTCTCCTGATCGGTCAGCACCATGCTTTTACGTTCGACGCCCATGAGGACCTTGTCCTTGGCGAATTCGAAATCCTTCAACTCCACGGTGGTCTTGTTGAGACGTGCGGCCAAAAGGGCGGCCTCGTTCACGAGGTTTTCGAGATCCGCGCCCGAGAAACCCGGCGTGCCGCGGGAGATAATCTCCAACTCCACATCCTTCGCCAGAGGAACCTTTTTCGTGTGCACTTTCAGAATTTCCGTCCGGCCGCGCACATCCGGGCGGTTGACCGTAATTTGACGATCGAATCGGCCTGGCCGCAGCAAGGCCGGGTCCAATACATCGGGCCGATTTGTCGCCGCGATCAAAATGACGCCTTCCGAGGTCTCGAACCCATCCATCTCAACCAGCAGTTGATTCAAGGTCTGTTCTCGTTCATCGTGACCCCCGCCCAAGCCCGCCCCGCGCAGCCGGCCCACCGCGTCGATCTCGTCGATGAAGATGATGCAGGGGGCATGTTTTTTCCCCTGTTCGAAGAGGTCGCGCACCCGCGATGCGCCGACACCCACGAACATCTCCACAAAGTCCGAGCCGCTGATGCTGAAGAAAGGGACGCCGGCTTCACCGGCGATCGCCTTGGCGAGCAGGGTCTTGCCCGTTCCGGGAGGGCCTACGATGAGGACGCCTTTGGGGATACGCCCGCCGAGTTTTTGAAACTTGTGCGGATCCTTAAGAAATTCGATAATTTCGACGACTTCTTCTTTGGCTTCGTCAATGCCGGCCACATCCGAAAATGTCACCTTTTTACGGTCTTCTGTGAGGAGTCGTGCGCGACTCCTGCCGAATGATAAGGCTTTGTTGCCGCCCACCTGCATCTGCCGCATCAAGAAGAACCAAAGAGCGAGGAACAGGACGAAAGGACCCCACGTAACCAGCAGCGTGATGTACCACGGATTGTCTTCCGGAGGTTTCGCGACGATGGCCACATTACTTTTCCTGAGAGTATCCACTAAATCGGGGTATTCGGCCGTGTAGGTTTTGAAGCTTCGACCATCCTTGAACGACCCATTGATATAATTGCCGCGGATGGTGACCTCATTGACTTCCCCGCGCTCGACTTTACCAACAAAATCGCTGAATTTGATCTCTTCGTCGGGGGATTGGCCGGGAATACTGAAGACGTTGAAAAGCAAAATCATGAAGAGGCCGACGACGACCCAGAAAATCAAGTTCTTGGCACGGGAATTCATCCGTCAGATCCCCCGGAAATCAGAATTGATAGTAGCACATCCTCAAGACTGGACACAACAGAGCGATTAGGGCTTGGGCACGTCTTCATCGCTTTGTTCGAGCACCGCGAGATAAGGAAGATTCCGGTATTTCTGCCGGTAATCCAGGCCATATCCCACGACGAATTGGTCAGGAACGTCGAAGCCCACATAGTCTACCTTCACCTCCACGAGCCGCCCTTTCGCTTTGTTGAGTAGGGTGCAGACCTTGATGCTCTGGGGCTTTCGCTTGCCAAGCATCTCGCGCAGATGGCGGAGGGTCCGCCCGGAGTCCACGATATCCTCTATCAACAAGACATCCCGCCCCGTGATGTCCTCCGTTAATTCAGTCAGAATCTTGACTCGGCCCTTGGATTTAGTCTTGCCCGCATAGCGCGAGACCACAAGAAAGTCAACACAGAGAGGCAATGTGATGGCGCGAGCGAGGTCCGCGTAAAACGCGAACGAACCCTTCAAAATGCCGATGAGGACGAGGTCCTTTTGCCGGTAATCATGCGTGATTTGCTGCCCGAGTTCAGCAATTCGGGTGCGCATCTCCTCTTGAGTGACGATGGGTTTGCCGAAGAGACCGCTCACCTAGACCTCGTACTCCAGACGCAGCGTGACCGGATGGCTGCTCACATCACGGGCAATGAATCGTTGATCCGTACGATACCCGACGACCCAGACGATTCCGTGCGGGCCGCTGACGAGAGGAATCGTTTTTCTCAGGTTCCGGGGAATCTTCTCGTCGATGAAATAGTCGTGAAGTTTTTTGTGGTGGCCGCGCAGTCCGGTCGGACAGAACCAATCCCCAGGCTGCCATGCTCTGACTGTCAATGGACCTCCCACTCGATCGAGATCAATGACCGCCGTCTCGCGATTCAACAATGATGACCTTCCATTGACCGCGAGAAGACGTTGACCTTCACCCAGGTGCACCGCGCCGGGCACTGGCAGCGGTACTTCCTGGGTTCACACGGGGGGGTCGCACCGAACCTCTTCTGCGTCAATAGAGAGGATAAGTTCCACACCTCTTCGGCTCACCCGGACTCTTTCAGGCAAGCACAGAGAAGCCTGTTTGGCCACACCGCAGAAGGCGAGGACAGCTTCGACGTGTCGTAACGACGGTCGCAATTTGTCCGTACACAGCACCCCCAATGCGTGTCGGATGATGCGGCGCTTCAGTGCGACAGGATAGTCCCCCAGCCGTCGAGAATCCAAGACGACACGGCCGGGATCGCTTTGGATCAAAATCGCATTCAAGGCTTCCCGTGACGCCTCCTTCAAGAACCCTGTATCGGCTGCGAGCACCGCCGCGCTCCGGGCAAGGCCTTCAACAATACGAGGGTTGTAAGATTTCAGAAGCGGCAACAACTCATGGCGAATGCGATTGCGTCGATACTGGACCGTGGCGTTGGACGAATCCACCCGGTATGAAAGATGCCGGGATGCGAGGTAATCGAGGACTTGTTCACGGGGCACCTGAAGCAACGGCCGGATGATCCGTCCATCAGGCAGGTCACGCATGACCGGAATCCCGGACAGTCCATCGGCGCCCGCTCCATGGAGCAGCCAGAGCAACACGGTTTCCGCCTGATCGTCGGCGGTATGACCGGTGGCAACCAGATTGAAATGGAGATCCCTGCACAAGCGGTCGAAAAATGCATAACGAATCGCGCGCGCGTGTTCCTGCAGCGAAACGGAATGCATGCGCGAGATGGTGGGGCGTTCGCAGCTGACAGGGATGTCGAATCGGACGCCCATATCGCGGACAAAACCCTCATCCGCATCAGATTCAGCACCTCTCAAACCATAGTTGACGTGCGCGATGTGAAGCGCCAAGTCCGGCAGTCGGCGGCTTCGACGCAGTTCGTCGAGCACCGACAGCAGACAGATGGAATCCGGTCCTCCCGAGACGGCGACCACAGCGCGAGCATTCCCGGGGATCAGACCCCCGGAAGCCATTTCCGCGACATGCCGAAAGACCAGATGGTGACGCATGGTGGTGAGATTCATGGTCTTACGTCGAACAGACGCGCGACGGAAGGCCGCGCAAAATTTCTCGTGTGCGCGCAACATCGGCCGCAATCTGTTGTGTCAGCAAGTCTGCCGATTCAAACGTCTGGTCGGGACGAAGACGCGCGTGGAAGAAAATCGCAATCTCGCGATCATACAGGTCCTGGCCTTCATCCAAGAGATGAGTTTCGATTAACCGCGCCCCGACGCCGAACGTAGGCCGCACGCCGATATAGCTCACCGCCGGCAATGTCTGCCCGCTGACCTGCAGTTCCGTGGCATACACCCCGTCCGCCGGCAAAACCCGGCCTTCCGGAGGCACGATATTCGCCGTGGGAAAACCAAGTTCCCCGCCACGGTGTTCACCTTGGATAACCTTCCCGCAAAGCCGGTACGGCCGGCCCAATAATCTGGCCGCTTCAGAAATAAGCCCATCCCGAACCATATGACGAATCCGCGTCGAACTGATCGGCAGTCCGTTGATGACAACGGGTGAGATCGCCCGGACCGTCAATCGCAACCGCGGCGCAGCGGCGGTGAGGGTTTCGATCGTGCCGGCCCGCTCCCGGCCGAAGCGAAACGTTTGGCCGACGTAGAGTTCTTTCGCACCGAGACCTTCGGACAGTACAGCCGTCATGAACTCTTCGGGGCTCTGACTGGCAAAGTCTCGCGTAAACGGAAGACGCACCACCACGTCGACCCCGGCTTCGTCGAGCAAGCGCAACTTTTCTTCCGGGTCGCTCAGAAACCGGAGGTGGACGTGAGGGGTCAGGACCCGCAGGGGGTGCGGATCGAAGGTCAATACCACGACGGTCCCGCGGTGGAGAGCCACGCGCTCCCGCAGCAACTTCAGCACAGCCTGATGTCCAAGATGGACGCCGTCGAAATTGCCGATGGTCACGACGGGGAACGGCAATCCCCGGCACTCCTGAAGGCGCTCAACGACCTTCATCGCTGCAAGGCCAGGGCGGCCTCCTTCGCGAAGTACGTCAGAATCAGGTCCGCGCCGGCGCGCCGAATGGAGACGAGCGTTTCCAGCATCGCCCGGCGTTCATCCAGCCATCCGTGCTGGGCTGCGGCTTTGATCATGCTGTACTCCCCGCTGACTTGATAGGCCGCGAGCGGCCGGTTAAACGTTTCTCGCGCATCGCGGATGATGTCCAAGCACGGCAGGGCGGGTTTCACCATGACGACGTCCGCGCCTTCCTCGATGTCCAGTTCGATTTCGCGGAGCGCCTCCCGGCGGTTGGCCGGGTCCATCTGATAGGACTGGCGATCGCCGAATTTAGGGCTCGAATCAGCCGCTTCCCTGAACGGGGCATAAAAGCACGAGGCGAATTTGGCCGCATAGGCCAAAATCGGAATGTGGGCAAAACGGTCCCCGTCGAGCGTGGCCCTCAGAGCGCGCACACGCCCATCCATCATGTCCGAAGGCGCGACCATGTCGGCGCCGGCGCGCGCATGGCTGAGCGCCATCTTTTGCAAGCACTCGATGGTCTCATCGTTCAGTACCCGGCCGTCCTTCACCACCCCGCAGTGACCATGCGTCGTATATTCATCGATACAGATGTCGGTGATCACCACCAAATCGGGCAAGCGGTCTTTAATCGACCGCACGGCACGCTGGACAATGCCGTCAGGCGCCCACGCGCTGCTCCCCGTCTCATCCTTCATGGCCGGAATGCCGAACAGAAGGATCGAGGGAATCCCCAATGCCTGGACTTCGCCGGCTCCCTTGATGAGGTGATCCACCGAGAATCGCGATTGGCCGGGCATGGAGGCAATCGGGTGACGAACGTCGCGCCCTTCACAGACGAAAAACGGCGCGATCAGATTATCGGGGGACAGCCGCGTCTCGCGCACCATCCGGCGCAGCCCCTCGCAGGCGCGGAGCCGGCGCAGCCTGTCTTGCGGAAAAGCCATCCGCTACTTCCTCGGCAGGTTCGTCAAAAAGACGACAAGATCGCGTACGGAGATCATCCCCGCCAATTTCCCGTTGCGCGACGCGCCCAGATGCCGCACATGGGATCGCGCCATGAGGTCATTCGCATCCAGGAGCGTTTTGTTTTCATCAATCATGAGGATCGGTGCCGACATGATTTCTTCGACGGTGGCTTTCGTGGGATCCAGCCCACCTGCCACGCAACGACGAACCACGTCCGTGTCCGTCAGGATGCCGATAATCTCGCCTCCCTTCGTGATAAACAGACTACCGATGTTGTAATCCCGAAGCTGCTCGGACGCTGTCCTGATCGAACAATCCCGATCCACCGTCCGAATCTTCTCCACCGGAATCATTACCGATTTTACCGGCACCATGCTGGCTCCTCCTTTTTCTGACGGTCACGCCTTAGGCGTGGCATGACGACTGCAAAAAATGCTCAGCGATGGCGTCCGCCAACGCAGGAACCGTATTGGATTTCCCCCGAATGCTGACTTTCAAACCGGCCGCTTCAGCGGTCTGCGCCGTAATCGGACCGATGCACGCAACCACCGCCTTGGCCGTCAGCATCGCCGCCTCTTCACGGGAGGCAAAGAACTCGACATAATGTTTCACCGTCGAAGAGCTGGTAAAGGTGACGACCTGCACATCCCCTCGACGGAACTTTGCCTTCAGCGCCTCGATATCTCCCTCTGGACGAACCGTACGATACGCCACCGCCACAGTCACGTCGGCCTCTCGCACACGCAGTTCGTCTGGCAGGAGATCTCTCGCCACTTCGGCGCGAGGAATGAGGATTCTCTTGCCGCGCACGTCGATCTTCTGAAAGATGTCCACCACGCCTTCCGCCTGATAGGTCTCGGGGATGAGGTCCACCATCAGTCCAGCCTTTGCCAATGCTTCCGCCGTGCCGGGCCCGATGGCGCACAGCCGCGCCGTGGCGAATGCCCGGGCGTCCAGCCCTGCACACTTCAACCGCTCCAGGAAAAAACGCGGGCCGTTGGCGCTGGTAAAAATGATCCAGTCATACCGCGAGAGGCCGGCGATCGCCTTGTCCAGAGATGTCCAGTCGGACGGCGGCATGATCGCAATTGTCGGGAATGTCTCGATGGTTGCGCCGTATCCGGCCAAGAGGTCCGCAAACTCCGCGGCCTGCTCCCGCGGCCGCGTGACCAGGACGGTCACGCCGAACAGCGGACGGCTCTCAAACCAATTCAGCTTAGCGCGCAACTTGACGACCTCTCCCACGACGATCAATGTCGGCGGTTCGAGCGCGGCTTGTTCGGCCAGCTTGAGAATATCCGCTAACGTCCCGACGACAGTCTTCTGCTCGGACCTGGTGCCCCATCGAATCAACGCAACCGGCGTGGAAGAAGGCCGCCCCGACGTAAGGAGATGCTCGACAATAGCCGGAAGATTCTTCATCCCCATGAGAAAGATGACGGTGCCGCCCGTGGAGGCCAGCCGGTCCCACTCCACCGTGGGAGAAGGCTTGGACGGATCTTCATGCCCCGTCACCACTGCGAAGCTGGAGGCCAACGTCCGGTGTGTCACCGGAATACCGGCATAGGCGGCTGCAGCCACGGCTGAGGTCACGCCCGGCACGACTTCAAAAGGGATTCCCGCATCAGCGACAGCTTCCGCCTCTTCCCCTCCCCGGCCAAAAACGAACGGATCTCCGCCTTTGAGCCGCACCACGGTTTTGCCGGCCTGTGCGCGTTCCACCATGACCCGATTGATCTCTTTCTGCTCACCGTAACGTCCACGCCCTCGCCGTCCGACATAAATACGCTCCGCTTCGGCCGGCACATGGTCCAGAAGCACGGAGTTTGCCAGATAATCATAGAGCACGACTTCCGCTTGCTCCAGACATTCCTTTCCCCGAATGGTGAGGAGCTTTGGATCTCCCGGACCGGCTCCCACAAAATAGACCTTGCCGCGCTTCATGACGGTGTATAGATCTCCTGGAGGATCGCATCACCACCTAATGCCAGCAAACGCTCAGCGAGTTCCACGCCAAGTCGATGCGCAGCGTCGATCGACCCCTCGACCGAGTCGCGCACGAGACGCGCCCCGTTCAGGCTGGCCACGAGTCCTTCCACTCTGAGCCGCTTCTGCAGGATCGTCGCATGAGCGGCGATGGGGACCTGGCACCCGCCTTCCAGCCGTTCCAGTAAGGCACGTTCTGCGGTGACCGTGATCCGCGTCGGTTCATGATTCAGCCGGCCGGCCAACATTTTGACGACATCATCATCCGCGCGCCCCTCCAAGCCGAGTGCGCCCTGTGCGATCGCGGGTAAGCAGATATCAGCGGACAGCGATTGCGTCACGCGATGGGCAAGACCAAGCCTGTTCAGGCCCGCCGCAGCGACGATAATGCCGTCGTACGCGCCTTCATCAAGTTTTCGCAGCCGCGTGTCGAGGTTACCACGCAGCATGACCACCGTGAGATCCGGCCGGTAGCGAAGGATCTGCGACTGGCGGCGGAGGCTGCTCGTACCGATCCGCGCCCCCTTCGGCATATCATCCAAAAGCAGCCCCCGCCGGCTAATGAGCACATCATACGGATTGTCACGCTCCGGCATGGCAAGAATCGCCATGCCCTGGGGCAATCGCGTCGGCACATCCTTCATGCTATGGACCGCAAGATCAATCTCTCCCCTCGCCAGGGCGTCTTCGATCTCCTTCACGAACAGACCTTTCCCGCCGATCATCGCCAGAGGTGTGTCCAGAACCTTGTCGCCCGTGGTCTTAATCCGCTTGATTGAGATTCCGATGCCCGGCTCCACCTCGCGCAGACGGGCGAGCACCCATTCCGCTTGCCAGACGGCCAGCGCGCTCCCTCGCGTGCCGATCACCAACTCGCGGAGAGCTGGTGTCATCGCCCTGGAAGTTTCTCAGGCATCGTGCCCTCCATCGCCGCGGGAGCGGAGGTCATCGTCCCGCCCTTATAACTTGAGGACAGCAACAAAAAACCGATCATGCCGATGATCAGCACCATCAAAAACAGTAGATCGAATCTGAAGCCTTCGCGATTGCGATAGTCGTAGCCACAATGCGGGCAGTCAGGCAATGGATCCTTGGGACCTCCCCAATAGCTGTCCTTGCATCTCGGACAGGTCAGGAAGCGCGCGCGGGGCGCCGTACTCATGGACGCACCTGCTCCCCCGGATGCTCGGGAGGCGCCGCATGCCCCGGATCATCGTTGGCCGGAAGCTCGATGTCCTTTTCCAGTTCGAAGAGCCGCTGGGCAATCTCGGCGAATAAGGTCCCGTTTGGAGCGTCGGCCTCCGCCTTCAAGGCCACCAACGGTCCGTGCAGGAGTTTATTCGTGATGGCGGCCGCCAGTTCCTCCACGAGTTGTCGTTGGCGCGGCGATACCGGACCCAATTTTGTCAGGATCCGGTCCACCTCCAGTCGTTGAATATCATCCGCCTTACGCCGCAGCGCTCGAATGGTCGGCAAGGCGTCCAGCGATTTGATCCACTTGACGATGAGGCCGACTTCGTCGTGAATCAATTCCTCTGCCTTCATCGCTTCGCGCCGCCGTTCCTCGAGGTTCTTGTCGACATGACCCTGGAGATCGTCGATGTTGTAGAGATATGCGTTGTCAAGCGAGCCGACCTTTGGATCAATGTTACGGGGCACCGAAATGTCGATGAGAAACATTGGACGGTTGCGGCGCGCATGCAGCGCCTGTTGCACATCATGGGCATGGATGAGATAGGAGACCGCCCCCGTCGAACAGATGACGATGTCGGCGCCCGCCATTTCTCTCGGGAACTCGTCGAACGGCACGGGCATCCCGTTGAAGCGCCGCGCGGCATCGACCGCCAACTCGAAATTCCGCGTCGTGATCATCACGTGCTGCATGCCTGCGCTGACGAGATGCCGCGCGGCGAGCTTTGCCATCTCTCCCGCGCCCACGAGCAAGACCGTCTTGCCAGATAAGCTTTGAAAAATCTTTTTAGCCAGCTCCACGGCCGCGTAACTGACCGACACGGCATTTTCGGCAATGCCCGTTTCGGTCCGCACACGTTTCCCCACCGACAGGGCCTTCCTGATGACTTTATTCAGAATGACGCCCGTCGCCTTTTGATTCAACGCGGCCTCGAAGGCCTCCTTGACCTGTCCCAGGATCTGGGGCTCACCGACCACCATCGAATCCAGGCTCGACGTCACCCGAAAGAGGTGCCGGATCGCCTCGGCACTGTCCAGCGAGTAGAGGTAAGGAGAAATTTCCTCCGTGGTTGAGGCCATGGCCACTGAGATCAAATATTCTCGCAGGGACTCGAACCCCTGCTCGGTGTCTTTGACGACGGCGTAGAGCTCAACACGGTTGCATGTGGAGAGGATCGTCGCCTCCATGACGCCCGGCCAACGACGCAAACGGGCAAGCGCTTCCGGGAGGCGGGTCTCGGACACCGCGAGTCGCTCCCTCAATTCCACGGGGGCCGTTCGATGATTCAGGCCGACGACAATGATGTTCATGCGTCACACAAAGGGATGTTGTCCCTTCAACATCACTCCCAGCAAGGTGAAAATCACCCCGGCAAACCCAACGACCGTGAGATACGCGGCCCGCTTTGCACGCCATCCCACCGTGACGCGTCCCAACAACACGACAAGGTAAAAGAGCCAGGTTCCCAATGCCCCGATCTGCTCGGCGTTCCAGTTCAGAAATGACCCTCGTGAAAATTCGGCGAACAGGGCGCCGGTGATGATACCCAAGGTCAGCAAGGGAAAGCCGAAGGAGATGGCCTTGCCGTTCAGATCGTCGAGGAAATCGAGTGCTGGAAGTTTGTGATACAGCGGGGTCCGATGCTTGGACTTCAACAGATGTTCCTGAATCAAATACATCAGTCCGGCGATGAATGCCACCGCAAACGCCACGGTCCCGAGGAGCGAAAACGTGACATGCATCCACATGTTCCTGAAAATCGGCGCGAGCGCCTGAATCTCTTTGGGGAGCGCCGCGGCGGAAATCAGGGAAATAAACGCCATCGGCAGAATAAACGAGCCGAGAATGTGAATCCGGTAGCGCAGTTCAACGACGAGGAACACCAACACCAGCGCCCACGAAAAAAATGAGAGGGCTTCATGGAGACTGGTCAGCGGAATGTGCCCGGCTTCAATCATGCGCGAGACGAGGGCGAGTGTATGAAAGAAAAACCCCAGTCCGGCAATCACGAATGCCGACCGCGGCACTTCTTCTAAGCGACCGGAGAGCTGGCCGAGGAAAAAAATGGTTCCTACAAGATAGAACAGAAGGGTGACCTCGAAAAACACCACGTTCATCCCTTCCCATCTCCGCTGATTTTCAAGGAAATTCGCTTTCCTTTTGAAGGAGTACGCCTGGAGGCGGACAAGGAGATAATTATAGAGAGATGGAGAAAAAGGAGTCAAGCAAACCTGAGGCCGCTCGGATCTCCTCGTTACCCTCCGGCTCCTGCGGTCGCGCCCCCACAGATATTCAACGCCTGCCCTGTGATGCCTCCTGCGGCGGATGACGCCAGATAGACGGCCAGGTCTGCAACTTCGGACGCCTCAACCATGCGCTTGAAAGGGATCGCCTGGATGGCCTGTCGCCGGAACTCGTCGGGAGAGACTCCCAGCAAGGCAGCAGTTTCCTCAATACCTTGTTGGGCCATCGCCGTATTGACCCACGTGGGACAAATGGCATTCACGGTAATCCCTCGTCCCGCGACCTCGAGAGCGAGAGCCTTGGTGAAGCCGATGATGCCATGCTTAGCCGTGCAGTAGGCCGCGTAGCCCGGAACTCCGAACCGGCCGAGTACCGAGGACATATTGATGATGCGGCCATGTTCGCCATCCTTGATGAACCGCAGAACATGTTTCGAGCACAGATACGCCCCGGTCAAATTGGTCGCGAGAATGGCGATCCAGCGCGTGTCGTCCGGATTGTCGAGGGGCGTCCGCCCTGAGATCCCGGCATTGTTCACCAGAATATCGAGGCGGCCACAGCGGTTCGCGATCGTTTCCACGGTGCTTCGCACGGCTGTGGCATCGGTCACATCCATCTGGTTCGACATAAGATCGTAACCGGCTGACTTGGCCTGTGCGACCGCCGCCGTGAGGTGGGAAGCGTTTCGTGAGGCGATCGTCACCCGCGCCCCGGCGCGCAGAAACGCCTGTGCGATGGCAAGGCCGATCCCCGTCCCGCCTCCCGTCACAAGCGCCACCCGGTCCTTTAACACCA
>Ga0066709_100000139_pt1 | contig 30013 bp, 30 predicted proteins | sample GraSoiAngelo_158_FD_79665 | JGI IMG/M metagenome (GOLD analysis project Ga0066709, IMG submission 79665) | Grasslands soil microbial communities from the Angelo Coastal Reserve, California, USA - 14_1009_16_30cm | ecosystem: Environmental > Terrestrial > Soil > Grasslands | place: USA...
AATACATCTGTCGGATCTTCTCGTTCCGGAATGGCGGCGAAATCGATCCCGTCGGGAAGCTGAAAAGGGACATCTTTGAGGCTGTGCACGGCAAGATCGATCCGGGTATCGAGAAGTGCTTCGTCGATTTCTTTGGTGAACAGCCCTATGCCTCCGATCTTCGCCAAAGGTACATCGAGAATTTTGTCACCGCTGGTTTTGATCGCGACGAGTTCGACGGTCAGGCCGGGCCACTGTTTCTCCAACTGGGATTTTGTCCAATTCGCCTGCCACAAGGCGAGCGCGCTTCCTCGCGTGCCGAGCCTCAGGTTAGACATGACTGGCCTTCATTGCAGCGGCTTGATATTGAAAATTCTTCGGACGACCTCGACCAAATCGGCACCCGTGGGATCATGTGCCATTTGCTTCAGTGTTTCGATTGGAGTGTGCAGAATCTTGTTCACCATGGATTTTGTAATGTGATCCACGGCCGCCTGCTGTTCCGGGGAAAGATCCTTCAGGTGACGTCGATTGCGCTCAATCTCATCGCGACGCAATTTCTCGAGACTGTCGCGTAGCTGCACGATCGTCGGAACAACTTCACGCGATTGCATCTTGACGCAGAAGGCTTGCACCTCGGAATCGATGATTTCTTCGGCTTTCGATGCCTCCTTCATGCGCTCTTTCAAGTTGGCGTCGATTACCTGCTGAAGATCATCGATGTCGTACAGGAAGGCGTTGTCAATCTCATTAACGGCAGGATCGATATCGCGCGGCACAGCGATATCAATCAAGAACATCGGCCGGTTCTTGCGCCGGTGAATGATCTGCTCCGCGAGCATCTTGGTAATGATGAAGTGCGGTGCGCCGGTGGAGCTGATCACGATATCTGCGCGATCGATGTGATCCACGAAGTGCTCAAACGGCACTGCAGCGCCTTCGAATACCTGTGCTAATTCGACCGCGCGCTCGAATGTCCGATTCGTCACCAGCACCGATGAAACGCCATTGCGCTTCAGATGCTTCGCCGCCAGTTCGCCCATCTTACTCGCGCCAATGATCATCACCGTCTTACCCGAAAGGTCGCCAAATATCTTGCGCGCCAGCTCAACCGCTGCGTAGCCGATCGATACGGCGAACTGCGAGATTCCCGTTTCGCTTCGAACCTTTTTCGCGACCGCGAATGCGCGGTTCATCAGGGCGCTCAAATGCATCCCCACTGTTCCAGCATCGGCTGCGATCCGGAAGGCTTCCTTGATCTGGCCTAAGATTTGCGGCTCGCCGATCATCATCGAATCGAGGCTTGCTGCGACCCGAAACACGTGCCGGATCGCATCTACATTGCGGAAGCTGTAGAGGTGCTTGGAAACAACATCATGCGGGATCTCATGAAACTCGCAGAGGAACTCTCGGATCAAGCGGTCATCGGGACTTTCGGCAACGACCTCGACGCGGTTGCAGGTCGAAAGGATCATCGCTTCGCTCACGTCCTGCCGGCCGGTAAGAGATTTCAGTGCCAGCCGCAACGCCTCGCTATTAAAAGCGAGCCGTTCACGGATTTCGACCGGCGCGGTTTTGTGACTAACTCCGACGAGTGCGAGCTGCATTATTGAAACGTGTGCAGGCCACCGAAGTAATTTGCTCCCAAAAAGGTCACCAAAACTCCGATGAAACCCACGATCGATAGATAGGCCGCCTTTCTTCCGCGCCAGCCCGTCAGGCGGTAGAAGATCAGCAGCAAATAGACCAACCAGGTCAGAAACGAAAACAGCACCTTAGCGTCTGTGGCCCAAAAACCTCCCACCGCTGCCTGCGCCCACAGCGCTCCAGTGATAATGCCCAGCGTGATGAGAGGGAAACCAATGGCAAGGGAGCGGTATGCGAGATCGTCACAGATTTCGAGCGAGGGCAGCCAGTTGTAGAAGCGCACCGGATGCTTCGATTTCAGGGCATGTTCCTGAATCAAATACATGATGGCTGCTGCAAATGCGATGAACAGGGCCGCGTACCCCAGAAAGACCAGCGGCGTGTGAATGTAAATCCAATTGCTGCGCAGAAGCGGTGGAATGGATGCCGACGGGTCGTAAAAAAGATTTGCGATGAACGTCATAATGAAGATCAGCGGAAACGCGAATACGCTCAGCGAAGCGATTCGATATTTCGCGTACGCGATCAGCACCCCTAACGCCGCCAGCGCGCCGAAAAAAGAGAATGCTTCATACTGCTGAGTCAGTGGAAGATAGTGCACTTCCATTGCACGGTAAATGATGGATAGAATGTGCAACAGAAAACCGACCGAAACGCAAACCAAAGCCGGCCGAAACAACTTCTGTTTTTTGTGAAGCGCTGTCAGGACGGAGTGCGCAAAACCCACGGAATACAGGCCCAGCGCGAGCCTCAGCAGGACGACATGCATGGCGGGTGATTATAGCACATGGCTCACCCCTGCTCCGGTGTGCGATAATTCGGGGACGGTTTGGTAATTCGGGGTCAGACGTCTATCACACAATTACAACAGCCGTTTCTTTGATCGTAATTGGGTGATTTAGACGTCTGACCCCGAATTACCAAACCGTCCCCGAATCTATGAGCAGCGACGTTTTCTTCTTAGTCATACAATTTGTTGTTTTGCTCCTATCGTTGAGCATCCATGAATCGGCTCATGCCTGGACCGCGGATGCTCTGGGTGATCCGACTGCGCGATATTTGGGTCGAGTTTCACTAAATCCAATCGTTCACGCAGACCCGGTTGGGACGATTCTTTTTCCACTCATGGGCATGTTCATGCTGGGGGGAGCAATCTTCGGGTGGGCGAAGCCGGTCCCCGTCAATCTTTCGCGGCTGCGAAATCCAAGCCGGGACCACATGATCGTGGCCGCAGCGGGTCCGATCAGCAATCTAATGCTTGCCTTAGGCTTGTTGATTTGCTTGTTGATTTCGAAGAGCGTGTCCGCGGACGCTGGATCTGTCTTGTCGCGGGTCGCCTACGGTCAAATCGTGGAAGGCAGTCCGGTGCTGGCCCCGCTGATCGCGTTCGCGTATCACGGGATCGTCATCAATCTCATATTGGCAGTATTCAACTTCATCCCGATTGCGCCATTGGACGGCGCCGCCGTCGTTTCAGGTCTATTGCCCAGATCGATGTTGGTGGCCTTTGATCAAATGCAAAGCTACGGCTTTATTCTTTTGATCGGCCTGTTGTACTTGGGAATTCCCGCAATGCTTTACACGCCCGTGATCAACTTCGTTCTCTCCTTCCTGTTTGTTTGAATATGAAAAGATCGAGAATTCTTAGCGGCATGAGGCCGACAGGGAAGCTGCACCTGGGCCACCTTGTCGGGGCCCTCGACAATTGGGTGCGTCTGCAGGATGAGTACGAGTGCTTCTACTGTATCGTCGACTGGCATGCGCTGACGACTCACTACGATTCCACTCAAGGCATTCGCGAAATGATTGTCGATAATGCCATCGATTGGCTTACGGCCGGTCTTGATCCGAACCGATCGACTCTGTTCATTCAATCCCACGTGGTGGAACACGCCGAACTGCATCTTTTGTTGTCGATGATTGTCCCACTGCCCTGGTTGGAACGCGTGCCGACCTACAAAGAGCAGATGGCCGAAATCAAGGAGCACGATCTCCATACGTATGGCTTCCTCGGCTATCCCTTGCTGCAATCCGCCGATATCCTTATCTATAAAGCCAATGCTGTTCCAGTCGGCGCCGATCAGGTCGCACACATTGAGCTAACCCGCGAGATCGCCCGGCGCTTCAATCACTTCTATGGTCAGGTGTTTCCCGAACCGCAGACCCTGCTGACCAAAGTTCCGAAATTACCCGGAACCGACGGTCGCAAAATGAGCAAGAGCTACGGCAATACGATCGCGCTTAGCGAAAAGCCGGATGTGATGAAAGAGATCGTGCGCAACATGGTGACTGACCCGGCTCGCGTTCGCCGCACGGATCCGGGCAACCCGGATATTTGTCCAGTCGGCGATTACCACGATGTCTTTTCCGACCAAAACAGAGTGGCCGAAGTGGACCACGGTTGTCGCACCGCCGGAATAGGCTGCGTAGAATGCAAAATGTGGCTCTTCGATAGCCTTCAAAAAAGGCTGGGACCGCTCTATGAACGGCGACAGCAGCTGGAATCGCGTCCGCAGGATGTGCTGGACATTCTGAACGAAGGTTCAAAGAAGGCGAGAGTGGCTGCAGGCGAAACAATGGCGGAAGTGCGGAACGCCATGAAGGTTTGAATTCGGATGCTTGACGAGCTGAAAATTTCATTGCCGCTATACGAAGGGCCGCTGGACCTGCTGTTGGACTTGATACGCCGGCAGAAACTGGACATCTACGACATCCCTATTGCGAAAGTCACTGAGCAGTACCTGGCGTATCTGCATCTAATGGAGGAAATGAATGTGGATGTTGCTTCGGAGTTCATCGTCATCGCTGCGCAACTGATCTACATCAAATCCCGCATGCTGCTGCCTCCCGACCCAGATGCCGCATCGGAAGAGGAAGAGGATCCCCGGGCCGAACTTGTCCGGCGGCTCGTCGAATACGAGAAGTTTAAGAACGCCGCGCAAATGCTTTATCAACGCGAGATGGTTGAAAACGCGTCCTGGTCAAAGCCTGGCGAGATCGTAATGGAAGATGCCGAGCTCGAACCCGAACTGAATGTGACGCTCTACGATCTGCTGCTCGCATTTCGCGACGTCGCCAAACGCGCCGAGCAGCGCCCACCGATGCAGGTGAGCCGGGACGAGTTTTCGGTCGAACAAATGATGGCGTTTTTGTTTGAGAGGATCGTGTCCGCAACCGGAGCTGTGGCAGTTACGGAGATCTTGCCGAATATCACATCACGCCGCGCCCTGATCACTGCTTTTCTGGCGCTTCTGGAACTGACGCGGCTGCGCGCGATCTATCTCAGACAGGATAAAGCTTTCGGAGAAATAACGGCCCGAGCGAATCCGGATTATGAATTATCCAAATCTTTCAGCCCTGCTTGAGGCCATCGTTTATCTCGCAAACGAGCCGGTCAGTCTCGACGCGATTCAGAAAGCGCTGCCCAATGTCGATCGTAGCGAGTTACGGCAAACGCTGAGCGAATTGGTCGAGCAATATCGCGCGCCGGAACACGGTATCGAAATTCGCGAAGTGGCCGACGGCTATCGTTTCTCCACGAAGCCGGAGCATCACGAAGTCCTGAAGCAATTCATCAAGAGCCAGATTCCGCCCACCCGCCTATCGTTGGCAGCGCTGGAGACTTTGGCTGTGATCGCGTACAAACAACCGGTCACGATTCCGGAAATCCAAGAGATCCGAGGTGTCCATGCCAGCGGGGTGATCAAGACCCTCCTCGATAAGAAATTCATCACCACGGCAGGCCGGAAGGAGGTTCTGGGGCGTCCCATCCTCTATAAGACCACTAAGGAATTCCTCGTCCATTTCGGTCTGAAAGACTTGGGTGAGTTGCCGACAATGGAGGAATTCGAAGAACTCATCAAAAACCAGGCTGCGACAGAGGAAGAAATTCCTGAAGAGGTGTGAACGGCAGGGACGGTCTATTCTTGAGGCTGCGCGCTATCGCGCTTGCGCTTCGCGGACCGCCCCTACAATCGCTGCAATGAACTTATGCAGGAACGTCTTCAAAAAATCCTCGCGCATGCGGGCATCGCCTCGCGCCGCCACGCCGAAGAAATGATCAAGACAGGCCGTGTCACCGTGAATGGCCGGATTGTGACCGAGCTCGGCTCGAAGGCGGATCCTGCCGAAGATGTCATCAAAGTTAACGGCAAGAAGCTGTCATCGCCACAGCGTCACGTGTACATCCTGCTGAACAAGCCGAAGAATGTGATGGCCACCTCGAGCGACCCTCAAGGCCGGCCGACTGTTATCGAGTACGTCAAACGTAAAGTGAAGGAGCGGGTCTACCCCGTGGGTCGCCTTGATTTCGGCTCAGAGGGTCTGCTGATTCTGACCAATGACGGCGAGTTCACAAAATTGATGACCACAGCTGGGGTTATTCCGAAGGTTTATCACGTCAAAGTCGCAGGCATGCCGGCCGAGCGCGATTTGGACCGCCTTCGCCGTGGCGCTTATATTGATAACGAACGCCTCGCGCCGTGCCAAATCGTCTCCCTCAAAGGCGGTGAGAATCCGTGGTTCGAAGTCACGTTGCATCAAGGTCGCAATCAGCAGATCCGCCGCATGTTTCAATCGACTGGCCATCCCGTCGAAAAACTGCGGCGCATACGCATCGGTTTCCTCGAAGATGAAAAATTGAAACCGGGCGAATGGCGTTTTCTGACGGAGCATGAGATCGCGCATTTCAAACGGGAGTTCAAGCAATGAGCTTCTCGGATATTGTGCCGGAGCACATACGGCAAATACCTATTTACAAGTCCGAAAATCCGGCTGAAGAAATCGAACGGGAGCTCGGCGTGAAAGTCGTCCAGCTCGGCATGAACGAAAACCCTTTTGGGCCTTCACCAAAAGCTGTAGAAGCTGCCCGCTCGTACATGGAGCATGTCGCGCCGTATCCGGACGACAGTGGTTTCTTTCTGCGGCAAAAATTGGCAGCGCACTATCACGTATCCATGGACGAGCTCATCATCAGCTCTGGTTCCAGCGACATTCTCGCTATGGCCTATCACGCAATCCTTTCCCCCAGCGCCGAAGTGCTCACGGGCGAGGCATCGTTCATCGTGTATTACCAGCTCGCGGATATTTTGAACATGCGGATTCTGCGTGTGCCGATGAAGGACTATGGTTTCGATGTCGACGCGATGGCTTCGCGCGTGACACCAAACACCAGGTTAATTGTGATCGCAAACCCAAACAACCCCACCGGAACCATTGTTCGGCGCAGAGAACTCGATGCATTCATCAAAAGAATTCCGGACCATACTCTTGTCATTCTCGACGAAGCCTATTTCGAATACGTCGGCGACAGCGAATATCCAGATTCGCTCGAATATGTGCGAGCCGGTAGACCGATACTGATTCTGCGTACGTTTTCGAAAGTGTTCGGTTTGGCTGGTTTGAGGATCGGCTACGGCATCAGCACGCGCGATGTTATCGGCACGCTTTACAAGGTTCGGATGGCGTTCAATACCAACAGCGTTGCGCAAGTCGCTGCTCTGGCGGCTTGGGACGATCACGAACACGTTCAAAAGAGCGTCCAGCTCAATCGGGCCGGATTGGAGTTTCTGTACAAAGGCTTAGCGAAGAGAGGGCTGAAATATGTTCCGTCGCATGCGAACTTTGTACTCGTGGAATTGGGTAGGCCAGCACCTGTGGTAACAGAAGCCTTGCTCAAACAAGGCGTCATCGTGCGTCCTGCCTGGGGCTGTCCGACCTGCATGCGCGTATCTGTGGGTACGCAGGATCAAAATGAGCGATTCCTATCCGCCTTGAACAAAGTGCTGTGAGCATCAAAGAGATACTTGAAAGGTACAAGATCATCGCAGTTGTCGGCTTGTCTTCGCAGACATGGCGGCCCAGCTACGGCGTATCTCGGTACATGCAGAACGCCGGGTACCGCATCATCCCCGTTAATCCTAACGAAACCGACGTTCTTGGCGAGAAGGCATACCCGTCGCTTGATGATGTTCCCGAGCCTTTCGAAATTGTGGACATCTTCCGTCGTCCCGAATACGTTCCCGATATCGTCGAAGCCGCGATCCGGCGCAATGCCCGAGTGATCTGGATGCAATTGGGTGTAGCGAACGAGGCGGCCGCCGCTCGCGCTCGAAACGCGGGGTTGGAGGTGGTGATGGATCGGTGCATCCTGCAAGATCACATGGCGTATTTCTAAGCGACTATAATTCAGGCTTGAATCCAATCTTCTGGCGGTTGGCTTCAAGCTTTCGGTGCTGGCTTACTGTAGGGTGGTCTATGACCGCCCACGATGTCTCTATTGCCAAATCCTGGCCCGGTCAGAGACCATTTTGCGCACGCCGGAGGCGTGCCTGGAAATTAGCCGGGGGTTAAGCGAGCGGGAGCGAGCGCAACCCCCGGTTGGCTGAAACCAAACACATCCGCACCCTGAAAGGGTGTCGCGGACTCCTCGCAACCCTGCCGGGGTGCGCATTTCGTCGAGTTCGTCACCCGGGAGTACGCGCACAAAAAACGTGCGCGTACTCCCGGCTAATTTACTGACACGCCTCCGGCGTGCGCAAAAGGGATAAACCTTAACTGCGCCAGCTAACGCCGGCGCCTACGGCGGACTCAGTTCAGAAGGCTGCAACGTCTAGTCCTCCGATTTCTTCGAACGCTTCTTGCGGGCGACGTCCTCCAGGCGCCGTTTGACTTCCGCCTCTTCGCCGATTTCCTGGGCGTGATAGTACTTGCGGCCCTTTAGCGAATCGGGCAGGCAATCCATATCGGCAACTTTGTCTTCGAGGTTATGCGCGTATTGATACCCTTTGCCGTAGCCGAGCCGTTTCATCAGGCCCGTGGGTGCGTTCCGGATGTGCAGAGGGACCGGATCGTTGCGAGTGTTCTCAACGTCGGATGCCACCGCGTCATAAGCGGTGTAGACGGAGTTGGACTTCGGAGCGGCAGCAAGGTAAATGACGCATTGGGCGAGGGCGAGCTTACCTTCGGGAAGACCGATGAAATTGAAGGCGTCTTTGGCGTCCAATGCAACACGCAATGCGCGGGGATCGGCCAAGCCGATGTCTTCTGAAGCGAATCGCACCAGGCGCCGCACGATGTATAACGGATCTTCGCCGGCTTCAAGCATTCGCGCGAGCCAGTATAGAGCAGCATCGGCGTCCGAGTTGCGGAGCGACTTATGAAGCGCGGAGATGATGTTGTAGTGTTCCTCCCCGGCCTTGTCATAGAGAAGCGTCCGCTGGGAAGCCTGCTCGATCGTGGTTTTCGTGACCGGCTGACCTTTAGGAGTCCCTTGCACCGCGAGATCGAGAATATTCAACGCTGTCCTCGCATCCCCGTTGGCGAGAAGGGCAATCGCCCGGATTGATTCTTCATCAATGTTGAAGCTCTCTCGCACCACAGCACGCCGAACAAGCGCCATCACATCCTCATCAGATAATGCCTTCAGCACAAACACGCGCGTACGCGAGAGCAGAGCGGAGATTACTTCGAATGACGGATTCTCGGTCGTTGCTCCGATCAAAGTGATATTCCCGCGCTCGACGTGCGGAAGAAACGCATCCTGCTGAGCCTTGTTGAACCGATGAATCTCATCGACAAAGACAATCGTCCGGCGGCCCGTGCGGCGCGCCTTTTCCGCGCTGGTCATGATCTCCTTAATCTCTTTTATGCCCGCCATGACCGCGCTGAAGGGAATAAAGGTGGACTTTGTCATCTTCGCGATAATTTGCGCGAGTGTTGTCTTGCCCACACCGGGTGGTCCCCACAGGAGCATCGAGGGAACTTGATCCCGCTCGATAGCGATTCGCAACGGCTTGCCAGGGTCGAGCAGGTGACCTTGCCCAAGGACCTCATCCAGAGTCTGCGGCCGCATGCGGTCCGCCAGGGGCGCATCCGGCGGCGGAGGGATAGGCTTATCTTCTTCGAAAAGGGATCCCGTCATATCAGCTTCTTTTGATTGCTGCGCCCTTTCGGGCTTGCGCGGGCTCCGCCCGCCGCCTCTGCTTCGAGGCTTCGTACAAGATGACTGCCGTGGCAATCGCCGAATTCAAGGATTCGACGATCGGGCTATGGGGAATGCGCAGCACGGTATCACAATATCCTAGCTCTTCGCGGTTCAGCCCGCTGCCTTCATTTCCGATCATGACCGCCGTCGGCTTGCGCCAGTCCCATTTTTCGATGCTCGACTCCGATGTCGGCGCCGTGCCGACGATTTGAATGCTCTTGTCCTGCAGGACCTGGACAACTTCAGGCAGATCGACGCCTCCGACATGTGGCAGCCGAAACAGACTGCCCGCGCTCGCGCGCACGACCTTTCCGTTGTAGAAACTAACTGTTCCGCGTAATGCGACGCATCCCGTCGCGCCGAAGGCTTCGCTAACGCGGAGGATAGTTCCTACATTTCCCGGATCTTGGAGGCGGCCGAGCATCACAACAAGAGCGGGCGATACACTCAACAGATCTGACAGAGTGAATTGACGTGGGCGCACCGTTGCGAGGATGCCTTGTGAGTGTTCCGTCTCTTGGATCGTCTTAAACAGATCGGGTGGAAGTTCATGTATCGGGTTGGATGCGTCATCGGGAATGGGGCAGCCGGTTCGGATGAACAAATCGACAACTTCAATCCGGCTTCGGCGCGCCTCGTCGAGAAGAATGGGTCCTTCGACGGGTAATAGGCCGTCAGTCGTGAGCTTGCCTTGCCGGATAGCTTTTCTTAACTCGGTCAGCTTCCGGTTGTGCTTGCCAACTTGGATGGGATGATCCATGAACGTTTAAACCGCGGCGGACGGGGGCTCATTGGGCGGCATTGTACTACAGGCGCTCGTAGTACAATCCGCGAGTGAAGGTGTTTTCCACTGTAACCTTACACGATGGCGAATACGACGAAATCATATCGCTGCTGCGAGGCGGGGGCATTGTCGCCTTTCCAACGGATACGGCCTATGGCATCGGCGCCGATCCGTTCAATGCGACGGCAGTTGATCGGATTTTCCGGATAAAGGGCCGGCCAGAGGCCAAGCCAATCCTGCTTGTGGTGGACTCCGTAGCGATGGCGGAATCAGCCATCGATCCGTCCCGCACCTTCTATCGTGTGGTTGAGAAGTTCTGGCCTGGACCATTAACAATCGTCACGCGTGCGGCACCCTCCTTGCCGGCGAATGTCACGGCTGGAACCGAGACGATCGGCGTTCGCTGGCCCATTGCGCCGTTTGCGACTGCTCTCGTAAGCCGCTTCGGCACACCGATCACCGCAACAAGTGCAAACCGCAGCGGAATGCCTTCCGCCGTTACCGCAGACGAGGTTCGCGCTCACCTTGATGACGCAGTAGATGCTCTTGTCGATGGTGGCGTGCTTCCGTCGCGTGCTGGATCAACAGTGTTGGACTTGACCGCTGACCCGCCGGTTCTTCTGCGAGAAGGGCCAGTGATGTTCGAAACTCTCGCGGAGTTTTTCGGGGGGAGGATTGGGAGGCGGGTCGCGTGATCCTGAAGCTCATCAAATGGGGAACCGTTCTCAGCTTCGTCGCGCTAGTGGCTGTGTTCATTTACTTCGTCCATGTATATCGTGCAATCCGTGACTTCGCGAGCCGCGAAGAAGCGCGCCCTGCGGACGCCATCGTTGTACTGGGAGCGGCGCAATACAACGGCCGGCCATCTCCTGTGCTCAAGGCGCGCCTCGATCATGCCCTCGAATTGTATGAGAACGGATTCGCTCGCGCGATCATCACGACTGGCAGTTATGGATCGGACCCCAATTTTTCGGAAGCCGAAGTCGGCAGAAAATACCTCGTTCAACATGGCGCACGTGTTGACGACATCATTACCGAGCAGGGAAGCGGAACCACGTATGACAGCGTCCGGGCAGCGTCTCGCTTGTTGAAGGCGAAAGGTTGGACCAGCGCGCTCGTCGTCAGCGACGGCTTCCATCTTTTCCGCGCAAAAAAAATGTTCACGGATAACGGAATCCTTGCTTATACATCACCTGCGCCGAATAGCCCCATCGAAGTTGAATCCTCCCGCCGTTTTTGGCACAGCCTGCGCGAAGTCGTCCTTTTCTCAGCCTATCGCTGGATAAATTTATAACCGTCTAAATTTCCAAGGGGTGTCTTATGAACAGAGTCATAAAAGACGTGTTGTTCGGCATTATTGGAGGGATCGCGGGTACGGCGGTGGTCGGGCCGGTTATGAGTGCTTTATCGAAGCTACAAAGCGACGAGGACAAGAAACGAGAGCAAAGCCTTGTGCCAGAACCTCCAACGGAAAAGCTGGCGCGGAAAGTTTCACGACAAATTTTGGGCATTGAAATTTCCGATGCAACAAAGGCCACTGCAGGCCAAATGGTGCACTGGGGATACGGCATATTCTCGGGTGGCGTTTATGGGCTATTGCGCCGCCGTGTCTCTGCTGTGGGAGGGGGGGCCGGGCGCCCATTCGGCATGGCATTTGGTCTGTTTGGATCGGCCATAATGCTGCCATTGATGGAACTCACGCCGCCGGCTACCGAGTTTCCGGTCAGTGCGCACGCTCGCGGACTCCTGAGTCATTACGCCTATGCCGCGACAGTCGAAGGTGTGTGCGAACTGTGCGAGAAAATCGATCAGAAGGTAACGAGCGAGCAGCCGCGGACAAAGACGGAGTTGCGGCGCGTCAGCTAGTCTCGGGCTAGTCCCCTGATGTGATTCGGATATTCGTTAGAAAATCGAAGTTGCCATCGGGATAAAGTTGAATTCCTTCAATTCGTTTATTTGAGACACAAACCACATCGAGATAGAAGAGGCTGATATAGGGCAGTTCTTCGGCGACGATGCGTTGAATTTCCTTGTAAGCTTCTTTGCGTTTGTCCATGTCGATTTCACGACGGGCGAACTCGATCAACTCATCCACTCGCGCATTTGCGTAATGGCCGCGATTCGCGCCGTTCGGTGGAACAGATTTGGAGTGAAAGATCAGGTTGAACATGTCGGGATCATTGTTCGCGCCGATCCATCGAAGTGAGTACAGTTGGAAATTGCCTTTGATCACGTCTGCAAAGAATGTTGAAAATTCCGCGCCCCGGATATCCACAGTCATACCAATCTCGCGCAGTTGCTGCTGAAAAACCGCTGCCATCTGCGTCACGGTGGCATTGTCGCTGTTGACGCGGTAGGTGAATGAAAGATGCTCGTGGCCGGCTTCCCGTAACAGTTGTCGTGCCCGCTCCGGATCATACGGATACGTTTTCACATCGGGGTTGTACGCCCAGTTGTTGGGCGGCAAGACACCAACTGCCGGACGGGCTTGATTGCGCCAGAGATGCTTGATGATGCTTTCGCGATCAATGCCGTACGCCAAGGCTTGACGCACACGGATATCTCGAAAAATCGGGTCTCCCAAATTGAAGGCGATGTATTGGTAATTCGTTCCGGGCGCCTGAGTCACGTTCAGCCGCTCGTCTCGCCTCAGTACTTCGACCATGTCAGGCGCTAACGAATTAAGCGCAAGATCCACGCTGCCCTTGCGCAGCTCCAACGCAATTACGACTTCTTCGGGAATAATCTTGAAACGTAGCATCGAGACGCCTGCTTTTTTTCCAAAATAGGAGTCGTTGCGTCTCAGCACCACCTCTTGATCCTGGAGATATCGAACAAGTTCGAATGGACCAGAACCGATGAGGTGGCGATTGAAGTCCGGAGGAGATCCCACCGGAATGATGCCAATGACGCCATTTGCCAGATTCCACAAAAACGGGGCAAAGGGTTCCTTTAGCTTAAAAGTAACCGTTTGCGGATCAGGTGTCTCGATCGACGTGATCAAGTTGTAGGGATGTCCAGCCTTAATCGTGCGCACTGAGCCGTCGAGCATGCTGCGAAACGTGAACTTCACGTCGCTCGAAGTGAGGGGCCGTCCATCGTGAAATCGGACGTCGTCGCGCAGATGAAAAACGTATGTGGTGGGGTCTGGCAATTCCCAGCGCACAGCCAGGTCCGGTAGTAGTTCAGACTTTTCGTTCTTACGGACCAGCGAATTGAAGATCAGCGCGTCCAGACGCTGTGACGCGGCGTTCTGTCCGATCCGCGGATCGAGATTATCCGGTGTTTGATCGAGCGCAACAGTGACGACATCGGGATCGGTGGACGTTTGGAAAGCGCAACTGGCAGTGAGAAGGACAATGAACAGCACCGCTCCGCGGTTCAAGCAGAACAACATTCAGGCATTATACCGTCAGGGCGCGGGCAGAAATTTCAACGGCGGATTTGCGGAGCTTTTCGATCTGGCGATTAATTCGAGATTTCAAGTGCGCTCGATACCGCAGGGGGACGAATTCGATGCGGCCTTTCAACGTCAGAATTCGGTCAAGGGACTCATCCACTCGCCGGCGCAGGATCGCGCTTTTTCGAGCCGCAGCAAGAATGGTCTTGAAGGCATTCTCTAGAAGGGGCGTGGTCTGGGAGAACAGCAAAACGTCGTTCCCCGCTTCGAATGCTCGAAGGAACAGATCGGGCGTCAAGCCGATACTTGTCACAGCGCCCATTGTAAGGTCGTCCGTAATCGTCAGTCCTTTGTAGCCAAGCTTCTTTCTGAGGAAACCGTCGACGACGCGCGATGAGAGGGAGGCGGGAATCGGTTTTTCGTCGCCGAGTCCGGGATAGTGCGCATGGGAGACCATCAGCATATCGGCCTCGTTAAACAGCTTGACGAACGGCGCCGCGTCTTCCTGTTGAAGTTGCCGCTTGGTTCGCTCGATGCGTGGTAACGAAAAATGCGGATCCACTGTTGCTGCACCCAATCCCGGAAAGTGCTTCGTGCATGTCAACACACCGCGTTTGGAAAGCTCTTCAATGAAGGCTGAACCGAGGCGTGCCACTTCGCCGGGTTCGGCCGCTAGACACCTTTCCGCGACGATGGACCGAGGCGAACGCAGATCGACCACGGGAGCGAAGTCGAGATTCAAACCAGTGGCTTCCATCTCGGCAGCGATGATGCGCGCGCCCATCCGCAGTTGCGCCATGCCGGTACCGGCAAGCTCTGCTATGGATGGCATCATTGTAAAGACGTGCTTGAGCCGGTCGACGCGCCCACCTTCATGGTCGATCGCAAGCAGCGGCGGAATCGCGGACATTTCACGAAGGTGCGTGGTGAGATCGTAGATCTGATCGAAACTCTCGATATTCCGTTGATGCAGCAGAAAGCCGCCAGGCCGGATCGCGTCAAGCAGAGCGCGAGTTTCGGCCTCCGGCTCACGTCCCGGAAACCCGACAAGGAAAAGCTGGCCTATCTTTTGCTCAAGGGTGAGATGCGGATCCCTCATTGGATTCCAACTGTAGGCGCGCGCTAGGAGCGCCCCTCGGCGGTTCTGGACCGCCGCTACAAGGCTTTCTTTTTTAATTCGGCCAATAACCGCAGAGCTTCAAGCGGCGTGATGGCGTCCACGTTGATTTCGCGCACCGCGATCCGCGGCTCTTCTTCCAGAGCGGTGAAAAGCGACAACTGGTTGACAACAATTTTGGGCTTACGTCTGGCTCGGACCGTCAGATTATCGGATAACTGGTGCTCGTTTTCCTCATGTTTTTTAAGGATTTCACGCGCCCGATGCGTTACAGGAGTAGGAATTCCAGCTAATTTTGCGACTTCGATACCATAACTGCGATCTGCGGCGCCGGGCTCAACCGTGCGTAGAAAAACGATGCGGTTGTGCGCTTCCTTTACGGCGACGTGGTGATTCTTGATGCCCGGCAAGAGATCCGCCAGCTCTGTAAGTTCGTGATAGTGCGTGGCAAAGATAGTTTTGGCGCGAATATTGGCTTGAATGTGTTCGATGACGGCCCAGGCAATGGATAGCCCGTCGAAAGTGGCGGTACCGCGCCCGATTTCATCGAGAATGATCAAGCTCTTTGGTGTGGCGGAATTGAGAATGATCGCCGTCTCCGTCATCTCAACCATGAAGGTCGAACGCCCGCGCGCCAGGTTATCGGATGCCCCGATTCGTGTGAAGATGCGGTCGACGATTGGGAATCGCATCAGCTGTGCCGGCACAAACGATCCCATTTGCGCGAGGATCACCAACAGCGCATTCTGGCGAAGGAAAGTCGATTTGCCCCCCATATTTGGACCAGTGACGATCAGGATCTGGTCAGTGGAGTCGTTCATGAACAGATCGTTCGGAACGAAGCGGTCCGCTCGGTGCTGTTCCGCTAACGCTTCGATCACGGCATGGCGTCCTTTGCGCACAACGAACTCATCGCCGGTCGAAATCTGCGGACGTGAGTAGTTGAAGCGCTGCGCCGTCGCCGCAAAAGACGCCAGCACATCGAACTCGGCGATCGCGGCTGCGGTTTGACGGATACGCCGCGCTTCTTCGGCAATGCGATTCCGAATCTGCTGGAAGAGGTTCTTTTCGATTTCGAGGATCTTCTCCTCGGCCGTCAAGATCTTCTCTTCATATTCCTTCAGCTCCGGCGTGACAAAGCGCTCCGCTCCTACAAGCGTTTGCTTGCGGTCGTAATCACTTGGAGCCAGGCGGAGATTGGCTTTTGAGATCTCAATGTAATAGCCGAATACCTTGTTGAAGCGGACCTTCAGGGAGCTAATCCCAGTACGTTCGCGTTCACGCGCTTCAACCGAGGCGAGATAGGTCTTGCTGTTCTTGGATAGTGAACGGAGTTCGTCGAGTTCGGGATTGTAACCTTCGCGGATGACCCCACCATCGGCCAGCGCATACGGCGGCTCGTCGCTGATCGACGTGGTCAAGAGTTCACTGACATCCGCGAGCAGATCAAGACGGTCTAGCAATTCCGTAAAACGCCGGGCCTTCAACCGGTTCAATACGGCGCCGATTGCGGGAAGACGAGCGACCGACGCCCGCAACGCCGCCAGCTCGCGAGGACTTGCTGTGCCAATGGTGATCTTACTGAGCAGCCGCTCGAGATCCAACATGCCTTCAAAAGAAGTTCTCGTTTCCTCCAGCGCAACAGCAGAGGCTGCCAGTTCTGCCACGGCATCAAAGCGGCATTCGATTTCGCTGGCGTCGATTGAGGGCCGCACGATCCAATTCCGAAGTAAGCGCGCGCCCATGCCCGTGCGGGTGCGGTTGATCACGCCGAGTAGCGTGTCCTTCGTATCGCCACTCGAGGATTCGAAAAGTTCGAGATTTCGGATGGTGGCGGCGTCGAGTATCAAATAGTCGGCAGATTCGGAATAGCTCAGGCTCGTGATGTGCTCGAGCGTCGTCTTCTGCGTTTGCCGGACGTAATGAATCATCGCGCCGGAAGCACCCACAGCAGCCGACTTTCCGCCGAGGCCGAAGCCATCCAGCGTCGCGGTGCCGAATTGTTCCCGGAGAACGCGGCCAGCGTAATCCATATCGAACAGCCAATCATCGAGTGGGGTTTTCGCGACGTCGTCGGCAATCCGGTTGAGCATGCTCTTCATTTTTTCGGGAAAGAGCACTTCACGGGGGGAGAAGTGTTCGACGTCGAGCAGCAAGCGGTTCCAACGCTCCGCGCCGGCGAATTGCGAAACGCGCAGCTCACCTGTGGAAATATCAAGGAAGGCGCAACCCAACTGCCCATCGCCATCCGTGGTATCGGTGATCGCCAGCAAGAAATTGTTCTCGCCGGGGGAGAGCACGTTCGTATCAGTAACCGTGCCCGGTGTGATCACGCGTGTGACTTCGCGCTTGACGAGCTTCGCTCCCTTTTGCGGCGCTTCCATTTGGTCGCAAATTGCGACTTTGTAGCCTTTGCGCAGAAGTCGCGCGATGTAGCCATCGGCAGCATGGTACGGAACGCCGCACATGGGCACTGGATTGTCGCGTTCCTTATTGCGCGCGGTCAGTGTGATTTCCAGCTCACGCGAAGCCGTAACGGCATCGTCGAAGAACAGTTCGTAGAAGTCGCCAAGGCGAAAGAGGAGCAGGGCGTCTGGTGTTTCCTGCTTTACGGCGTGGTACTGCCGCATCATCGGGGTGAGATCTTGTTCTTGCATGAACGTACGACCGCGGCGTCCGCGGCTGGTTACATCTACCCGAAAAACACGGCAGCGTCATCAAAAACTTTTGGATCGAGCAGCTTCTGCGAGAGAGCGTCTTCGATTGGAGCAGCAACAATTTCGGTTCCGCGAAGAGAAGCCATATAACCGAACTGCTTCTCCCGGATCAGTTCGATGGCTTTCAGACCGAACCGGGTTGCGAGCACACGATCGTAGGCTGTAGGCGTTCCGCCTCTTTGGACGTGACCCAAGACAGTGACTCGCGTCTCGATTCCCGTTCGCGTTTCCACTTGGGCGCCGAGCCAGTCGCCAATTCCGCCCAGTTGGGCGTGCCCGAACGCGTCGATGTGGCCTGGTTTGGTCATCACTTGATGCGTCTCGTCAGGAGTAGCTCCTTCCGAAACAACGACGATCGCAAATTCTTTGCCGCGGTCGATCCGCTTTTTGATAAGCGCGCACACTTCATCGACATTGAATTTTCGTTCGGGAACGAGGATGCAATCGGCGCCGCCCGCCATGCCGGAGTAAGTGGCGATCCAGCCGGCGTGGCGGCCCATCACCTCCACCACCATCACGCGTCTGTGCGACTCTGCGGTAGTGTGGATGCGGTCGATGGCTTCGGTGACGATCTGTACAGCCGTGTCGAATCCGAAAGTGTAATCAGTCCCAGCGAGATCATTGTCGATGGTTTTGGGAACGCCGACAATCAGGTAGGCTTCTTGCTTGAACAGCTTGTAGGCAACCCCCAACGTATCTTCTCCACCGACCGCAACCAGATAATTCAACCCAAACCTTTGCCAATTCGACTTGAGTTTCTGAACGTGATCAAGTTCTCTAAACGGATTCGTCCGGGAGGTACCGAGGATCGTGCCGCCTCGCGGTAAGATTCCGCTCACCGAAAAGTCGGTGAGAGGCTCGACGTACCCATGAATCAAGCCGGCCCAACCATTCTTAATGCCAAGAACGTCGAAACCCAGTGCGTGGGACCGGCGGACCACAGCGCGAATCACGGCGTTTAGTCCGGGACAGTCACCGCCGCCCGTCAGTATTCCGATCTTCTCCATGGCCCCTCCATCCGGTAAAGAAATCTCTCCTATAATAAGGCATGCGTGTTTTGGCGGTCGACACGACTTCGGAACGCGGCAGCGTCTGTGTGACCGAAGGTGGCGAAGTGCTTGGGGAAATCCGGTTGGCCTGTTCCGTACAGTATTCCGAGCGGCTGTTTCGTTCTATCGAGTTCATCTTCCAGCATCTGCCGTTTCAGCTTTCCGACATCGATGTGTTTGCGGCGGCACGGGGACCCGGATCATTTACCGGTCTTCGCGTAGGGCTAGCAGCAATGGAGGCGTTTGCCGCGGCTCACAAAAAGCGGGGGGCGGGCGTTTCAACGCTCGAAGCGCTCGCTTGGAACACGGGAATTCGCGACGTTGTTATCGCCTCCACAATGGATGCGAGGCGAGGCGATATTTACGGCGCGCTTTACCGTCGCGTCGCCAGAAATGGCCACTCTGAGACACTTGTTGAAGAGCGGCCGCCGGTCGTGCTAAAACCCGCCCAATGGTTAGCGTCTTTACCTCGGGTGCCGCTGATTTTTTGCGGCGATGGGGCGTATCGGTATTGTGCGCTAATCGAGGAGCATCCTGGCTGGAGCGTCCACTCGATGGATCTCTATCTGGCCTCAACGATCGCGGAATTGGCTGCCATGCCAAACAGCGGACCGCTCGCGCCCTTATACGTGCGCAAAACGGACGCGGAGATTGCCGTTGAAAGCGTTGGACGTCCGAATTCGTAAGGTCCGCAAAGGCGACATCGATCGGATTATCGACATCGAGCGATCCTGGCATCACCTTTCCCACTGGTCCATCGACAGTTACTATCGCCTTCTCAATGACGACAGCTTCACATCGAGCTTTGTCGCAGAAATGGAGAACGAAAACGGCCGGCCGAATATCGTCGGATTTGTGATCTTTCATATCGCCGCGGATGTTTCCGAGATCTACAATATCGCGGTCGAAAGCAGCCATGCGCGATCCGGCGTCGGTCATCACTTGATGGCAGCGGCCATCCATGAATCGTCACGCCGCAAAGCCTCGAAAGTGGTTCTGGAAGTTCGCAAATCGAATAATCCGGCCATCAATTTCTATCTGAAATTTAACTTCCGGATCGCTGGTGAGCGGAAGAACTACTATTCAAACCCCGTCGAAGACGCCTACGTCATGGAGCTTGAGGTTTCGGATTGAACTCGCGGTTGAGCGTGTGTTACGGTGGCCGTAAGGCCAAAGTTTCCATCCTAATTAGGAGGAGCGTGATGATGATGAAGGAGGAGGAGATCAAGGAGCACTTGATTTCCTCGAACCCAGAATTTCGCCGTCTGGTCGAGGAACATAAACACCACGAAGGACGTCTTGAGGAGCTACACAGTCGCCATCACATGACAGAGCACGATCACCTTGAGGAAATTCAATTGAAAAAGAAAAAGCTCCAACTGAAGGATCAGATGAACGCCATGATCTCCAAGTTTCGAAACGAACTGACTCATCAACCTAGCTAGCAATCACGGCCACGGATTACGCGTTCCGCGTAATCCGTGAAATCCGCGGCAACGGTCCCTCCTTCAAACGCATTCATGATCGTCAGAGACGCATTCCGGTTCCTGGTCCCACTCTGTATTTCTGCGGTTTTCGCATTCGCGCTTGGCCTATACTTGGCCGCCGTGTTAGTGATTGGGCTTGCGGCATTTGTGGCATTCTTCTTTCGGAACCCCAAGCGCCACATTCCCCCGGACCCGCGGGTGATTGTTTCGCCGGCCGATGGACGCGTGGTGAAGGTCGAGCGCGTCGGAAACGTCACTAAGCTCAGCATCTTTCTTTCGATTTTTGATGTGCACGTCAACCGTAGTCCAATTGCAGGCCGGATTGAGGCAATCGATTACAAACGGGGCAAATTCAAGGCGGCCTGGAACCATGCGGCCAGCGTCGAAAATGAACGTAATGTGATTATGGTGGCCCAGGGTGACCTATAACTCGTGTTCACACAGATTGCGGGACTGATCGCCCGCCGCATTGTATGCTGGAAGAAGGTAGGCGATACGGTTACCAAGGGGGAACTTATTGGTCTCATTCGGTTCGGATCTCGGGTCGACGTGCTGTTTCCCGCCGGAGCGGAAGCTACAGTGCAGCCGGGCATGCGCGTTCGCGGCGGATCGAGCGGGATCGGAATCGTTGGGCATTCATAGACCGCCCCTACAGAAGAACACATGACTGAAAGACGCCAACGGAGACGCATTCGTGATCAGGCGCAGATACACCGCAGCCTGTCGATCGTCCCAAGCCTGTTCACCATTGGAAATATTTTTTGCGGTTATTACTCCGTCATTTCAACGCTGCGGGGTAACTGGGATTACGCAGCGATTCTGATCGGAATCGGCTATATCCTCGATGGACTCGACGGGCGAATTGCGCGCTTAACGAAGACCGCGAGCGATTTCGGCGTTCAGCTCGATTCGCTCGCTGATGTCGTCACTTTCGGCGTGGCGCCGGCGATTCTCGCCTTCAGCTGGGGTTTTTCTGCCAGTGAGGGCATCGAAGGCAGTGTCATCAAGCACGTACATCAACTTGGATCGGTCGCGAGCTTTGCCTTTGTCGTTTGTGGCGCGCTGCGGCTGGCCCGCTTCAATTTGCAGGCGAAGAAACCACCGGAGGCGAGTTCAAAGCGTTACTTTGTGGGTCTTCCAATTCCGGCCGCAGCGGGATTGATTGCCGCGATCGTGCACTTCTTTAAGACTCCAACTTTGATGATTGGATCGGCGCTGCTGTGGGCACTACTGATACTGCTCCTGGCGTTTTTGATGATCAGCACCGTTCGATATTCGAGTTTCAAGGAATTCGACGTCAAAAAGGCAAAGCCGAGCCTGGCGCTCTTCGCGACCGCAATGCTGATCTCCCTTATTATTTTTTACTCCGAGGAAGTGCTGCTGGCGATGGCCACGATTTATGTCAGCTCCGGCTTGATCGGTAAGCTCCTTCAAACGGTACGCCGCTTGTTGCACGGCAGCCTGAGCCCGACATCCGAGCCTGCGCATGGTAACATCAAAAGTTAAATTTCATTTATGGACCCGTACCGCCTCCGCAAGTCTCCAAATATCGCGATCATCGGTTCAACATCTCTTTTGGGAAAAGAACTACGAGAGATGCTCGAGAGCCGAGGCCTGCCGATTGGCCGGCGTGTACTGCTGGAAACGGAAGAGTATGCCGGTTTGCTGCAAGAATTCGCGGGAGAGATTGAGATCACGCAAGTCATTTCTCCGGCCGCCTTCGATGACGTCGATATTGCATTCTTTACATGCGGTCCGGAAATCATGCAGTCCTATGTCGCAAGCGGGGCCAAGTTTCCGGATCTCACGATCGATTTGACTCAAGCAGGCCGCGAAGGCACCGTGTATCTTCACGGCATCTCCGATCCGCGACTACTTCGCACCCAGGGGTATTTCGTGAATCCTCACGCGGCGGCTATAGTGATCGGGAGAATTCTTGCGCATCTGCACAACATGTTCGCGGTGGAATCTGCAGCGGTGACGATTCTCGAGCCCGCTTCCGAACGAGGCAATGCAGGCGTGGATGAGCTTCAGGAGCAGACGGTCAGCCTTCTCAATTTTCAACAGATCGAGAAGAAGATTTTCAGTGGCCAGCTTGCGTTCAACATCCTGCCGGAGCCTGAAGCGTCCGCGCGGACCGAACGCCGAATCATGGATCAACTCGATATCATCTTGGGCAAGACCTTTCCCAAACCAGCGATTAATGCCATTCAAGTTCCGGTGTTTCATTCCCACGCATTCTCGATGTTCCTGAACGTCTACGCGAGCATCGAAGAGTTGTCAGCGCACTTCGCGCAGAGCCCGAATTTCGCGATGGACAATCTACCTGGCGAGCCCTCGCCCGTCAGTGTGGTCGGGAGCGAAAAAATCCACATCCGACGGCTGCGCTCGACGGGGCAGTCTCCTGGCCACGTGCTCTGGGCTGTTGCCGATAACCTCAGAGTCGCGGCCGCGAACGCCATTCAGACTGCGGAACACATCATGCTTGCGCCGGCGATTGAAGCATGATGTTAGTGGATGATCTTCGCAGCGGATTCGTTCTCGCCCACCACCATCCGGGCCTGGTCCTATTTGATGTACTCTGGAAGGCCGTTTGGCTAGTGCTCACCATGGCCGCATTGTTTCTGGTCGCCGCCTGGATCAGCACTGACCTGCGCGGCATCGCGTGGGAAGACACTGGCGTTCGCGCGCTGAACGGTTTAATTGCAGTAGCCCTGATGCGGGACGTTTGGAATTTGAACAGGGAAGGAATATTGTTGGCGGCGACTATTCTGTTGGTTGTGTCATTGTGTGGGTGGTTTTTCCTTGAAGCGCTTTTCCGCACGCAATTTGTGGGCGCGGGGTTTATGCCCGCAGGCATCAAGATCGGGGCCGCGGGTGGATTTCGCTTTCTTCTGCTTTCAAATCTCGCAAAGTCTTTAATTTTAGTCGCCGCAGGTTTTCTCCTCATTCCAGTGGCATTCGCAGGCGCCGCAACGATTGCGGGCCTAACGTTTCTTGCTCTCGGTTTCTTGCTGACCCTCCTCGATACCGTCATTCGTGCCAACGCGGTTGATCTTCTCGGGACGGACCTCTTTAGGGTCGCTGGTCTGTTAGGAATACTTATGTTGTTTGAGCTGATGATCGGTGCATCTGTCGTGATTCTTCTCTTTACGGGTCTGTTGAGAATCGGGCGACCAATGGACGTGGTTGCCATGCTGGTCGCAGCCGGTGTGGTTGTAGTGCTTCTGAACCTTTTGCACAGTTACCTGCTGCTCGTGAGATTCTCCACGATTGCGATCATGAGGCAAAATGTCATCGAAGTTTGAAACGATTCTTATCCTCGATTTCGGTGGACAATACACACAACTCATCGGTCGCAGAATTCGCGAGGCGAACGTCTACACGGAAATCGTGCCATTCAACACTCCGCTGGAAAAAATAGAGGCCATGCAACCGAAGGGTCTGGTCTTGAGCGGTGGGCCTGCCTCGGTTTACGAAACCGACGCTCCCATTTGTGATGCACGTATTTTCAAGCTGGACGTCCCGGTGCTCGGAATTTGTTACGGCATGCAACTCATCGGGAAGGAACTCGGCGGCCGTGTGGAACCGGCGAGTCATCGTGAGTATGGATCGCGCCAAATCGAAGCGGTGCAGCCATCGTCTTTGCTTAACGGGATACGTCGCGTATGGATGAGTCACGGCGATCGCATTCTGGAGCCGCCTCCGGATTTCGACGTTACCGCACGCACTGAAACCACAATCGCGGCCATGGAAAATCCGAAGCGGAAAATTTTTGGCGTTCAATTCCATCCGGAGGTGACACATACCGAAAATGGCGCGGGTTTACTCCGCCGGTTCGTCTTCGACGTCTGCCGGTGCCGCGGCGATTGGACCATTGGCTCATTCATAGAGAACTCCATTGATCTCATTCGAAAACAGGTTGGTGACGGGCGTGCCCTGTGTGCGATCAGCGGCGGTGTGGATTCCACGGTGGCCGCTACATTGGTTTCGCAGGCTATCGGAGACCGTCTGGTCGGTGTTTTCGTCGACACCGGCCTGCTGCGAAAGAACGAATTCGAAAAAGTGCTTTCGATGCTTCAAAACAATCTGCATCTGAATGTCCGGGGAGTGGATGCATCGGAGCGCTTTCTCAACATGCTGGCTGGAGTGAGCGATCCGGAGAGAAAACGTAAGCTGATCGGAAATGAATTCATTCGCGTCTTCGAGGATCAGGCGGAAAAGATCGGCTCCGTGGATTTTCTCGTTCAAGGAACTTTGTATCCGGACGTCATTGAATCGGTTTCCGTGAAAGGGCCCTCGCAAACGATCAAGTCGCACCACAACGTCGGCGGTTTGCCCGAACGTATGCATTTGAAGCTTATCGAACCGTTACGTGAACTGTTTAAAGATGAAGTGCGGCGCGTCGGGCTAGAACTGGGTTTGCCGGAAGACATGGTGTGGCGACAGCCGTTCCCCGGGCCGGGTCTCGCGGTACGAATCATGGGAGAGATCACTCCAGAAGGCGTGCGAATGCTGCAGGAAGCCGACGACATCCTGATTTCCGAAATCAAGAAAGCCGGTTTATACCGCCAGATTTGGCAATCCTTTGGTGTGTTGCTGCCGGTGAAGAGTGTCGGCGTCATGGGTGATATTCGGACCTACGAACATACGCTCGCAATTCGCGCCGTTCACAGCAACGACGGCATGACCGCCGATTGGGTCCGCCTTCCATACGACCTGATGGCGGTGATCTCGAACCGCATCGTTAACGAAGTGAAGGGAATCAACCGCGTCGTTTACGACATCACGTCCAAACCTCCCGCAACTATTGAATGGGAATGATGTCCTCATTCGTTCATCTTCACCTCCATTCCGGTTTTAGTCTGCTCGATGGCGCTTGCGATCACGATACGCTCGCCCACACGGCGGCAAAATACAAAATGCCAGCCGTCGCTGTTACAGATCACGGAAACCTGTTCGGCGCGATTGGTTTTTACGAAGCCGCGAAAAAGGCTGGCGTGAAACCGATTATCGGCTGTGAGATGTACGTTGCCAAGACCAGCCGCCACGATCGGGATCCCGCCAGCGGCCGGCCGAACCACCTCATTGTGCTCTGCGAAAGCGAGAAGGGCTACCAAAACCTCGTCAAGCTCGTATCTAAAGGATATCTCGAAGGCTTCTATTACAAGCCGCGGATTGATAAGGAAGTTTTACGCGAATACAGCGAGGGATTGATTGGCTTATCGGCTTGTCTCAACGGCGAAGTATCCGCAAATGTGCTAGCCGGACGTATTGAGCAGGCCGAGAAGGCCGCCGCGGAATACCAAGACATTTTCGGCAAAGATCGTTTCTTTCTCGAAATCCACGATCACGGTCTCGAGAAGCAACGAAAGATCATTCCGGACATGCTTCGCATCGGCGAGCGCACGGGAATTCGAGTGGCGGCGTCAAACGATTGCCATTACATGCACCGGGACGACTGCCGCGCTCACGACATTTTGCTCTGCATTCAGACCGGTAAAACCGTAAACGATCCGAATCGGATGAAGTTTTACACGGATCAGTTCTACTTCAAGACCCGTGACGAGATGGATCGCGTGTTCGGAGAAATTCCGCATGTGCTTGACCTGACCGTCGAGATCGCGGAACGCTGCAGCCTGAAACTGCAGAAGGTCGACAATCCGTTTCCGGAGTTTGCCGTTCCCCCTGGTTTCACAGTTGATACGTATTTCGCAAAAGTGGTTCGAGATGGGTTTCAAGACCGCCTCGCGTATCTCAAGCCTCTGGCCGATCGCGGCGCGCTGAAGCACTCGATTGCCGAATATGAGGAGCGGCTCGAACAAGAGATCCAAGTCATTCAGCGGATGAAATATCCCGGATATTTTCTGATCGTTTGGGATCTCATCCGGTACGCGCGCGAAAACGATATCCCAGTCGGTCCTGGCCGCGGATCCGCTGCGGGCAGCCTGGTGTCTTACAGCATGCGAATCACCGATATCGATCCGCTCCAATATCGCCTTCTGTTTGAGCGGTTCCTGAATCCCGAGCGCATTTCGCTGCCCGACATCGACATCGATTTCTGCATGAATCGGCGTGCCTCCGTTATCGACTACGTGACGAAGAAGTACGGCCGTGAGAACGTATCGCAGATCATCACTTTCGGCACCATGGCAGCGCGCGGCGTCATCAAAGATACCGGTAGAGGCATGGAAATGCCGTATGCGGACGTCGATAAGATCGCGAAGATGATTCCCGCCGAGTTGCACATCACACTGGAGAAGGCGATAGCACAGAACCCCGATCTCAAGAATCTGGTTCAAAATGATGCGCGCGTTAGAGAGTTGGTGGATATCGCGAAGCGTCTGGAAGGACTCGCGCGGCACGCATCGACGCATGCCGCTGGAGTCGTGATTTCGCCCAGGCCCCTTACCGAGTTCGTTCCGCTTTACAAATCGAACAAGGATGAAATCACGACGATGTATCCGATGACCGACGTCGAAAAAATAGGCCTGCTGAAGATGGACTTCCTGGCCCTGACGACGCTCACGATCATCGACGACACGCTAAGAATGCTCAAACAGTACGAAGGCATCGATCTGAACATGGACACGCTGCCGCTCGATGATGAGCAGACGTACGCGCTCTTTACGGCCGGCCTCACCGATGGCGTGTTCCAATTTGAAAGTTCGGGCATGAAAGACATTCTTCGAAAATTCAAGCCGTCGAGCATCGAGCATCTGACGGCCTTGAACGCGCTATACCGGCCGGGCCCGATCGGCGGAGGCATGATCGACGACTTCATCAAACGCAAGCACGGCGTCAAGAAAATCGAATACGAATTGGCGGAATTGAAAACCGTTCTTCAGGAAACGTATGGCGTAATTGTTTACCAAGAACAGGTGATGCAAATCGCGAATATCATCGCCGGCTATTCGCTCGGTGAAGCCGATCTGCTGCGTCGTGCTATGGGTAAAAAGAAAGCCGAAGAGATGGCGGCGCAGCGTCAGAAATTCCTGAACGGAGCGCGCGCAAAAGACTTCAAAGACGAAAAGAAGATCACGCGAATTTTCGATCTGATGGAGCAATTCGCCGGTTATGGATTCAATAAATCGCACTCCGCCGCATACGCGGTGCTTGCATATCGGACGGCGTACCTGAAGGCCAGACATCCGCAATATTTCATGGCCGCGCTGCTGACCAGTGAGCGGGGAAATCAGGACAAGGTCGTCAAATACATCAACGAGTGCCGCGACATGGGAATCGCAATCCTGCCGCCGGATATCAATTCCAGCGATGTGAACTTCACGCCGACTCCAAGCGGCATTCGATTCGGACTGGCTGCTATTAAGAATGTCGGCGAAACCGCGATCACCTCGATCGTCGCGAACAAGCCGTTCAAGTCGCTGTTCGATCTTTGCGAGCGGGTCGATCTGCGCACCGTGAACAAGCGCGTCATTGAAAGTCTCATCAAAGCCGGCGCGTTCGACAGTGTCGGCCAAGATCGCGCGCTGCTATATGCGAACGTCGATCGCGCCATGGATTGGGGTCAGCGCAACCAACGCGAGAAAGAAGTCGGGCAAGGTGGTCTTTTTGGAATGATTGCCGGCGGCAATCATGAGCCGCACACCTGGGATCCAGCCGAACCCTGGGCAGAAGGTCTGAAGCTCAAGCATGAAAAGGAGACTCTTGGCTTCTATATCACGGGTCATCCGCTCCGAAAGTATGCAAACGAAGTAAGAACTTATGGCAATGCAACAACCGGCGTGCTTGCGGAAAAGCCATCGGGCTCGGATGTTGCAATCGGGGGCCTCGTATCATCACTGCGGATTATGCGGACGAAAAGAGGCGAGCTGATGGGTGTCGTTCTTCTGGAAGATTGGGAGGGCGTTGTCGAGGTGCTGGTTTTCCCCGACACGTACGCGAAAGTGCAAAAGCTGCTCGATGTTGATGCACCGATCTTTGTGAAAGGTAAGCTCGATAACGATGAATCCTCTGTCAAAATTCTTGCCACCGATGTGTATCCGATCGAGCGCGTGAAGGAAATCTTGAGCCGTACGGTCACGATTCGTATCAACTCAACGCTTGCTCCTGAGGACATTGCAGAAAAGCTTCAGCCGATCATTGACGAAAAAAGGGGGGCGGCGGAGATCATCTTTGAGCTAGAATTCCCAGGCCGGTTTACAGCATTCGTCCGGCCGAATCCTTACGTAAAGATCTCGCCGGACCGCGAATTTGTGGAGTCCGTTGAAAGAATCTGCGGACGCGACACGGTTCGCCTCGGATAGTCCTCTCTAAAATATGGAGCACCTCACGGCGTACCAAAAGGTACAGCTCGCACGGCATCCGCAGCGTCCTTATTTCCTGGATTACGTGGAACATCTCTGCTCGGACTTCATGGAAATCCATGGAGACCGGAAATTCGCTGATGATGCGGCGATTGTGGGCGGTTTCGCGATGCTGCGGAACAGGCCCGTATGCCTGATCGGGCACCAAAAGGGAAGAGATACGAAGCAGCGGCAGTATCGAAACTTCGGAATGCCGAAGCCGGAGGGCTACCGCAAGGCGCTGCGTATCATGAAACTCGCAGAGAAGTTCGGCCGCCCCATCCTGACCTTCATCGATACACCTGGCGCGTTTCCAGGCATCGACGCGGAAGAGCGCGGCCAAGCCGAAGCGATCGCTTACAATCTGCGGGAAATGTCCCGGATTCGCGTGCCAATCATTGTAACCATCACAGGAGAAGGAGGTTCCGGTGGAGCACTCGCTATCGGGGTTGGCGATCGGGTCAACATGCTCGAGTGCTCGATCTATTCCGTCATTGCTCCCGAAAGCTGCTCCGCGATCTTGTGGCGCGATCAGGAACATGCCGCCGATGCCGCCGAAGCTCTAAAGCTCACTCCTGAAGATTTGAAAAAACAGGAACTGATCGACGAGATCATTCCCGAGCCTGACGGCGGCGCCCAAAATGACCCGCTTGGGATGGCGACATGTTTGAGCGCCGTTCTGCAACGCCAGCTGCGGGACCTCTCAGCCGTCAGTCCGGACGATCTGCTTGCCTGCAGGTATAGAAAATTCCGGGCAATGGGCGCCTTCGGGGAATAATTAGTGCTGCCCGGAGCGGCCGTGCTGCTTGGCGTCTTCGGCCATACCAACTTCTCCGCGACGAACCGTCACAAACGAAATAATGACGATCAGAATAACCACTCCGATCAGGATAGAACCTGAGATCGCCAACGCTCGGATCACATCTGGTGCCATTTAATCTCCCCGGAAGCATTTGAAGCACCGCAGCATAACTTAAGCTTTCGGCCGGCGCAACCGAACCGCTACCGTTTGTTCTTTGCTATGTAAAGTACTTGACATGATATCGTCTTGTAGGTTTCAATCGGTCTGCATGAAGCCGGCCAAAGTCGTTTCCATCAATGAACGCGCTATCGAACACCTCAAATACATCCGTGAAACGATGGAGCGCGCGGGTTCTTTTACCGCGGTTCCGGGGTGGGGCGGCATTCTCATGGGCGTGAGTGCGCTTATGACGGCCTTGATTTCCGGCCACCTCCCTTCCAATGAACTGTGGTTTGCAACCTGGCTCGGGGAAGCCGCGCTCGCGCTCGCGATCGGCGGCTGGGCCATGGCACAGAAAGCCAAAGCATCGCAATCGACGTTGCTGTACGGTCCAGGAAGAAAGTTTGCACTGAGCCTGTGCCCCGGAATGATTGCAGGCGCAGCATTAACCGTCGTGCTGTATCGGCACCGCATGTTTGCGCTGATGCCTGGCACATGGCTTCTTCTCTACGGCGTATCGGTTGTAACAGGCGGAGCATTCTCCGTGAAAATCGTGCCGATGATGGGCTCGTCTTTTATGGC
>Ga0066709_100000141_pt1 | contig 29910 bp, 30 predicted proteins | sample GraSoiAngelo_158_FD_79665 | JGI IMG/M metagenome (GOLD analysis project Ga0066709, IMG submission 79665) | Grasslands soil microbial communities from the Angelo Coastal Reserve, California, USA - 14_1009_16_30cm | ecosystem: Environmental > Terrestrial > Soil > Grasslands | place: USA...
CCCGCGTCGTCGCGGATCTGGGCCAGCCCCGCGACCCGCTCCTGGAGCCCGGAGCAACCGGCGAGGGCTTCCTCGTACTCGACGACCAGCTTGTCGCCCCGTCGGTGGAACACCGCATCGACGGCATCGGGGCCGGCGTGCTCGGCGAGATCCTCGAGGACGTCGAGGGCGAACGTGTCGTAGCGACGGGGGAACAGCTCGAGCCCGGTGGCAGTGAGCCGCCAGCCGGATGCGGGGCGTCCGAGACCGCGGCGGGCCGACGTCACCGCCTCGACCAGGTCGTCGGACGCGAGCGCGTCGAGATGGCGACGCACACCCATGCCGGTGAGCTGCAGCTCCTGCGCGAGCTCGGCGACCGTGATGCCGGGACGCTTGCGCAGCAGCAGGAGCAACTCGCGCCTCGTGTTCACCGAGAAGAGGTTACCGGACCCACTGCGGCCGGCCGCACAACCGAAACCGCGGCCCGCCTCACGAACGGGTGCGCGGACCGCGCCGGTAGGCTGCCGCCGGTGTCCCGGCTGGAACGACTGATCAACCTCACCGCCGCGCTGCTCGACACCGATCGGTTGCTCACGGCGGACGAGGTCCACGAACGCGTGCCCGGCTACGCCGACGACCGCAACACGTTTCGGCGGGCCTTCGAGCGCGACAAGGAGACGCTCCGCGACATGGGGGTACCCATCTCGACGGGGCTCCCCGACCCCGACAACCCCAACGTCGTCGGCTACCGCGTCCCGCGCGACGAGTACTACCTGCCCGACCCCGAGCTCGAGCCGGACGAGCTCGCGGCGTTGCATCTCGCCGCGTCCGCCGTGCGGCTCGAGGGTGCGGGCGGCGTCGAGGCGCTCTGGAAGCTCGGCGGCGCGGTGGCCGAGGGCGGACCGGTCGCCGAGCTCGCCGCGCTGCCGGGTGCCGCGCACCTGGTCGCGCTGTTCGGCGCCATCTCCGCCCGGCAGGCGGTGAGCTTCGCCTACCGCGACGCGACCCGTGAGGTCGACCCGTTCCGCCTGTCGTTCCGCAACGGTCACTGGTACCTGGCCGGCCTCGACCACACACGGGGCGAGGAGCGGTCGTTCCGTCTCGATCGCATCACCGGCGGCGTGGTACCGGTCGGTGAGCCGGGCGCGTTCGAACGGCCGGCCGTGACCGGCCGCCAGCCCCCGCCATGGCTGCTCGGCGGCGACGAGCCCGTCACCGCGCACCTTCTCGTCGACGCGGACCAGGCGGGTTGGGCGGTGGGCCAGGTGGGCCCGGAGGGTGTCGAGGAACGGCGGCCCGACGGCTCGGTCGTGCTCGCGGTGCACGTCACCAACCGCAGCGCGTTCCGGTCGTTCGTGCTCGGCTTCCTCGACCACGCCGAGGTCGTCGGCCCGCCGGAGCTGCGCGCCGAGCTCGTCGACTGGCTGGAGGCGCTGTGCCGCGCGTGAGCGCCGACGACCGGCTGCGACGGCTGCTCGCGCTCGTGCCCTGGGTGGCCGCGCACGACGGACCGAGCGTGGAGGAGGTGTGCGCGCGGTTCGGATGCACCGAGGACGAGCTGGTCGAAGACCTCGACCTGCTCTTCCTCTGCGGCCTCTACCCCTACACCCCTGACGTTCTCATCGAGACCGACATCGCCGACGGCCGCGTCTGGATCCGCTACGCCGAGTACTTCTCGCGGCCGCTCCGGCTCACGCCGGACGAGGGCCTGGCGCTGCTGGCCAAGGCGCACACGCTGCTCGCGGTTCCCGGCAGCGACCCGTCCGGCCCGCTCGCGCGCGGACTGGCGAAGCTGGCGCGCGCCGTGGGCGTCGATCCCGACGAGGCGCTGGAGATCGAGATGAACCCCGTGCCGACCGAGGTCATCGACACGATGCGTCGCGCCGTCTCGGAGCGCCGCCAGGTGGAGATGGAGTACTACTCGTTCGGGCGCGACTCGGCGGCGACGCGCGTCATCGACCCCTACTCCGTCTTCGCCGCGTCGGGCCAGTGGTACGTGGCGGCGTTCTGCCACACCGTCGACGACGAGCGGCTGTTCCGTCTCGACCGCGTGCGCCGCGCCACACCGCTCGACGCGACGTTCGCGGCGCCGACCGTCACGCCCGACCTCACGGTCTACGAGCCGCAGCCCGACGACCCGCGCGTCGAGCTCGACCTCGAGCCGGGGGCGCGGTGGGTGATCGAGCAGTACCCGGTCGAGGGTGTCGAGGGGCGGCCGGGCGGTGGCTGGCGGGTACGGCTGGTGGCGAGCGAGCGGGCGTGGCTCGAGCGCTTGTTGCTGCGGCTCGGGACCGATGCCCGCGTCGTCGACGGGCCGGTCGAGGCGGCGTCCGAGGCTGCCGGGCGCCTGCTTTCCCGCTACCGCTGACGCGGCAGGAACCGTCGAGGGGTGCGGTACCCTCGGAACCTTCTCGTGGACACGACCGGCCGGACCCTCGACGACGTCACCCCGCGCCCACCAGACGACGAGTGGGACAAGTCCCGTTCGACGCTGCGATCGGTCGTCGAGTGGGTCGTCATCGTCGCCGGCGCGGTGCTGGTGGCAATCGTCATCCGCACGTTCGTGCTGCAGGCGTTCTACATCCCGTCGTCGTCGATGGAGCCGACGCTCAAGATCGACGACAAGGTGCTGGTCAACAAGCTGAGCTACAAGTTCCACGACATCAACCGGGGCGACATCGTGGTGTTCGAGCGCCCGCCGGGTGAGACCGACCCCAAGATCAAGGACCTCATCAAGCGGGTGATCGGACTGCCGGGGGACAGCATCGAGGCGCACGACGGCCACGTCTTCGTCGACGGACGCCGGCTGAACGAGCCGTATCTTCCGGCGGGCATCCAGATCAAGCCGCTGGCCCGCCAGGTCGTGCCCGGCAACAGCATCTTCGTCATGGGTGACAACCGGCCCAGCTCGAAGGACAGCACTGTCTTCGGCCCGATCTCGAAGAACCTCGTGGTCGGGCGCGCCTTTCTCCGCGTGTGGCCGCTCTCGGCCATCAAGTTCCTCTAGCGCGCTCGCGCGCCGGCCCCCTCGCGATCAGGGCTGTCCGCGGGTCTGCAGCACGTCGACCATGCGGTCGACCCAGTCGCTGTAGACACCGTCGATCCCCATCCGGAGCAGCTCTCGCAGCACCCGTTCGTGCTGCGCGTCCCATCCGAAGGCCACGCGCTCGAAGCGATGGAACAGGGTGGTGAGGCCGCCGGTCCAGTCGGAGTGGTGGAGGTTGACGGCATCGATGCCCGCCGCCGCGAGCTCCGCGGCACGGCGCTCGGGCCCCCGCGGGAGGTGCTGCAGACGCGTGCTGTTGACGAGGCGGACGTCGGCGCAGCGATCCCTCCACGAGACGAGGGTGTCGAGATTCGGATGACAGAGCCACAGCCGGCTCAACCCGTCGCTCGCCGCGTCCCGCGCCACCGCGACGATGGCGTCGAACGCGGCCTTGTCCTTGACGTCGAGGGAGAGGTGGAAAGCCGACCCGCACGTGGCGTAGAGGTCGGCGAGGGTAGGGATGTGGTCGGGCAGCTCGGCTCGGGCGCAACGGGCGATGGCCCGCCGTCGCATCCCGAACCGCACGCGCCCGTGGTGGTCGAGGACGACGACACCGTCCGCGGTCAGCCACGCGTCGCTCTCCAGCCCGGTGGCGCCGAGCCGCAGCCCCAGCTCGAACGCGGCCATGGTGTTCTCGTTCGCGTGGGCCCGCCCGCCCCGGTGTGCGAAGAGTATGGGTGGGTCGAGCAGGGAAGGCAGGCTCACCGCCGGTCGACTCTACCGACGGCGCGCGCTATCGACCGCTCGAGCTCCCGACCGCCGAGTCCCGCGCCGGCCGCGCGGTCCGATCGACGTCACCCACCTCGGGCGGGTAGCGGGGCAGCACGAACGTGAACGAGCTGCCCACGCCGAGCCTGCTCTCACACCAGATGCGTCCGCCGTGGGCCTCGACGAGACGACGGCAGATGTACAGACCCAGGCCGGTCCCACCGTGCGACCGGGTCGACGAGCCGTCCAGCTGCCAGAAGCGGTCGAACAGGCGCGCCACGTCGCCCGAGTAGATGCCCGGGCCGCGGTCGACCACCGCGACGTGCACCTCGTCGCCCCGATTCGCGACCTCGATGCGCACGTCACCCTTCGAGTACTTGAGCGCGTTCTCCACGAGGTGGTGGAGCACCTGGTCGACCTTGGCCGGATCGGCCGTGAGCTGCAGCTCGCGACGCGGACGCCGGACGCTCACGCGCTCGCCCTTGTAGGTGTCGACCAGCTCGCCCAGGTCGACCTCCTCGACGTGCAACGTGGCCCGGTTGGAGTCGACCGACGACACGAACAGCAGGTCCTCGATGAGACGTATCAAACGATCGACGTTGCTGTCGATCGACCCGAGCGCGAGCTGCCGAGTGTTCGCGTCTAGCGCGTCGCCCCGATTGATCAGCGTGTGCAGGTAGCCCTTGATGACGGTCGTCGGCGTGCGGAGCTCGTGACCGATGACCGCGACGAAGTCGGACTTCATCTGGTGGGTCTCGGCCTCGGTCGTCACGTCGTCGAGCACGAGCACCCGGCCCAGCGGGCGGCCGCCCAACGACGCGACCTGACGGACCGCGGCGTGATACACGCGCGGCTCGCCGCGCCCGAGCGCCAGCTCGAGCTGCTGCGAGAAGTCGGAGTCCGGTCGCAGCATGGCCTCGAGCGCGCGGTTGCCCAGACGCCCGGTGACGGGATGGCCCACCTCGAAGGCACCGGCGAGCTCGAAGAGCTCCGCGGCCGCGCCGTTGATCATCACGAAACGAGCGTCGTGGTCGACGACGATGACCGGGTTCGGCATGCCGTGCACGACCGCCGCGAGCTGCTCCTCCTTGTCACCGACGCGCCGGTAGACGTCGGCCGACCGGAGGGCGAGCGAGGCGTAGCGCGCGAACGCGTCGAGCGTGACGCGCAGGGCGGCCTGAGGCGCCTCCCCGAGGAGCAGCACGAGGTGGCCGAGGGGTCGGCCGTCGGCCTGGAGCGGCAGGCCGACCGCGGTCTCGATGCCATCGGACAAGAGCGCGACCACCGGGTGGGTCGGCGGGTCGACCCGCAACCCGGGCGAGGTGATCAGGGCGCGGAACTCCGGGTGCCGGGAAGCGATGCTCACCGTCTCGCGGTCGAGGCCGCGGATATGGGAGATGCGCACGGCCGCACCGTCGGTCACCGCGCAGAACCCCGCTCGCGCCCCGAAGAGCGCCTCGGCCGCCTCGAGCATCCGGGTCACCACGCTCGAGCGGTCGAGGTCGCTCCCCACGCGCACGAGCGCCTCGAGGAACTCGGTCGCCGACGTCGGGACCGGGGCGGGGCGGTGGGCCAGGGCGAGCGACGCACAGTCTGCGAAGAGCGGGAGGGGCCCGGGCTCGAGGGTCGAGGGGCTGCCGGCGACGGCGAGGGCGCCCACGATCCGGTTGCCGACCCGCAGGCACTCGGCCACGGCCGTGCGACGACCGTCGCGTGAGGAGCGGCGGGCCAGACGGCCCGAGGCGATGGCGGCGTCGGCCACCTCGGTGAGCAGTGGGGGGACCGCGCCGGTCGAGGCGAGCGGGGTGCCCACCCCGTCGACCAGCCCGAGCAGCAGCCCGAGGTTGCCCCGCGCGGCCTGGACCGCGGCCGACAGCGCCTGATGGAGCAGGCGGCCCGGGTCGGTACCCGCCGTGAGGCCCCGCAGGATGCGCTGGAGCGGCTCGGACTGCTCGATGGCCACGGTGATGTCATCGGAGTGCAGGCGGCCGCACCTGAACGGCGGTGTGGTCGGGGACCCTCGCTCAGGCCTAGGTCGTACGGCCCACTCCCCTCAAGTGGTGTTCCCGATCGGCCGAAATCGGTCAGGTCGAGGGAAAGGGAGGAGTCGTCGTGACCACCATCCGGGCGAGCTGCCCGACCTGCGGGGACGTGGAGCTGACCGTGAAGGACGTCACCGTGAGGGTGTGCGCGGAGGACAACAGCGGCACCTACTCGTTCATCTGCCCCGAATGCGCCCACGCGGTCTCCAAGCCGGCGGAGCCCCGGATCGTCGATCTGCTCGTCTCCTCGGGCGTGCGGATGTCGGTCTGGCACCTCCCCGCCGAGATGTTCGAGCCCCACGCGGCCGGCGAAGTGATCTCCCACGACGACCTGCTCGACTTCCACGAGCTGCTCGAGGACGACGGCTGGTTCTCCAGGCTGTCGGGCATGGTCCACGGCTAACCTCGTGCACATGTCGTTCGTGGATTCGGCCTGGCTGCTCCCGGCCGGGGTCGTCGCCGTCGGGTCCGCCGTGGTCGCGTTCATGGCGGCAGGCGTCGCCCGCCGGGCCGAAGCGCTCCGGGCCGACCTGGTCGAGGTTCCGACGGTGCGTGATTCGCTGCGGGCCGCGCGCCACGAGCTGCAGCACGTGCGCGCGACAGTGGAGGACCTGCACCGCCGGTAGACTCGGCTCCCATGCCGACCTCACTCGGTCCGGCCGAGATCCTGGTGGTGCTCCTCGTGGCGCTGATCGTCCTCGGTCCGGCACGGCTGCCCGAAGCCGGGCGTCAGGTCGGGAAGGCGCTGGCGGAGGTGCGGCGGTGGTCGAGCGCCGTCCAGGACGAGGTGCGCAGCACGCTCAACGCCGATGTCGAGCCCGAGCCCACGCCACCCGCGGCGACGCCCGTGTCACCGCCCGGCTCCGTCGACATGCCCGAGCCGGTCGATCTGCAGAGCCCGGAGCAACTGCCCCCGGCCTGAGCTAAGGGCCCTCGACCATGGCCATCATCCCCGACGACGCGGACGTCAGCGACGCGTCCGACGACGACACGCCCAACCGGGGGCAGATGTCGCTGGTGGAGCACCTCACGGAGCTCCGCCGCCGGCTCATCATCTCCGCGATCGCGGTCGTGGTGGGCGCCATCATCTGCTTCACGCTCTACCCGTTCATCCTCAACTTCCTCATCGGCCCCTACCAGGACGTCACCGGCAAGAAGAACCTCCAGGTCCTCGACCCGCTCGAGGCGTTCGCCACCCGACTGAAGATCGCCGGTTACGGCGGGATCTTCGTCGCCTCGCCGGTCGTGCTGTGGCAGTTGTGGCGGTTCATCACGCCCGGCCTGCACCCGAAGGAGAAGCGCTACGCCATCCCGTTCGTGATCGCGTCGATCGTGCTCTTCCTCTTCGGCGTGTTCGTGGCCATGCAGACGTTCCAGCCCGCCTTGCAGTTCCTCACCGGCGTCGGCGGCAACGACCTCAGCCCCAACTTCACCGCCTCGAAGTACCTGAGCTTCATCATGTTGATGTTCGTGGCATTCGGGGTGGCGTTCGAGTTCCCCATCCTCCTCGTAGCGCTCGAGCTGGCCGGCGTGCTCACGAGCCAGCGACTGCGGAAGTGGCGGCGGCCCGCGATCGTCGTGATCGTGTTCATCGCTGCAGTCATCACGCCCAGCCAGGATCCCTATTCGCTCTTCTTCATGGCGGTGCCGATGTACGTGTTCTACGAGGCCTCGATCCTCATCGGTCGCATCCTGAAGAAGTGACACGCGACGAGTTCGCGAAGGCGTACCCCTTCGGTCTCGACCCCTTCCAGGTGCAGGCGGTCGACGCGCTCGACGACGGGCGCTCGGTGCTCGTGGCGGCGCCAACGGGCTCGGGCAAGACCGTCGTGGCCGAGTACGCGGTGGCGAAGGCGCTCGACGAGGGGGGCAAGGCCTTCTACACCACGCCGCTGAAGGCGCTGTCGAACCAGAAGTACGGTGACCTGTGCCGGCGCCACGGCGGCGCCCGCGTCGGGCTGCTGACCGGCGACAACTCGATCAACGGCGACGCACCGGTGGTGGTCATGACCACCGAGGTGCTGCGCAACATGATCTACGCCGCCTCGCCCGCGCTCCGAGGTCTGCGCTACGTCGTCCTCGACGAGGTGCACTATCTGCAGGACGCCTACCGCGGCCCGGTGTGGGAAGAGGTGATCATCCACGCCCCCGCCCACGTCGACCTGGTGTGCCTGTCGGCGACGGTGTCGAACGCGGAGGACTTCGCGGATTGGATCGAGACCGTGCGCGGGTCGACCGCGGCCGTCATCGAGGAACGGCGCCCGGTCGAGCTGCACCATCTCTACATGGTCGGTGACCGGGGCTCCGACGACCTGCACCTGCTGCCGACGTTCGTCGACAACCGACCGAACCCGGCGGCGGCGCGTCTCGACACTGCCACCGCGTCACCGAGGTTCCGCGGCGGCCGGCGGGGCCGGCTGCACACTCCTCGCCGGGCCGAGGTGATCGAACGGCTGCGTGACGAGTCGATGTTGCCCGCCATCTACTTCATCTTCAGCCGCGCCGCGTGCGACGACGCCGTGCGTCAATGCCTCCAGCAGGGTCTGCGCCTGACGACGCCCGAGGAGCGGACGGCGATCCGCGCCATCGCCGAGGCCAAGGTCGAGCCGCTCACCGACACCGACCTCGAGGTCCTCGAATACGCACACTGGCTGACGGGGCTGGAGGCGGGTCTCGCCGCCCACCACGCGGGGATGGTGCCTCCGTTCAAGGAGGCGGTCGAGGCGTGCTTCGCCGCCGGGTTGGTGAAGGCGGTGTTCGCGACCGAGACGCTGGCCCTCGGGATCAACATGCCCGCGCGTGCGGTGGTGATCGAGAAGCTGTCGAAGTTCACCGGCGAACGCCACGAGTTCCTCACACCGGGGGAGTACACCCAGCTCACCGGCCGGGCCGGCCGCCGCGGCATCGACGACACCGGCTACGCGATCGTGCTGTGGTCGCCGTTCGTGCCGTTCGACCAGGTGGCAGGCCTCGCGTCGCGACGCACCTATGCGCTGTCGTCCTCCTTCCGCCCGACCTACAACATGGCGGCGAACCTGGTGCGCCGCTACCCGCCCGATGCGGCCCACCACTTGCTCAACCTCTCGTTCGCCCAGTACCGGGCCGATGCGGATGTCGTGCGGCTGGAGGCGCAGCTCGAGCGCACGCGGCGCGAGCTCGACACCGCGCGCCGCGACGCCGAGTGCGAGCGGGGCGACGTGTCCGCGTACCGCGCCCTGCTCGACGCGGTGGAAGCTGCGCCCGTGGCGCGAGGCGACACGAGGGCGCGCGTCGCCCAGTCGCTCGGGGCGCTCAAGCCGGGCGACGTGCTCGTGCTCCCCGGCGGCAAGTCGGGGGGACGGGTCGCGGTGCTGTCCACCAGCCATCGGGGAGGCGACGACGTGCGCGTCGCCGTCGTCACCCAGAAGGGCGCCTACCTCACGGTGTCGCCGCGCCACTTTCCCGCTCCACCCCGTGCCATCGGGCGGGTGGAGCTGCCCGTTCCCTACACCCCGCGCAACCGTGCCTTCCATCGTTCGGTGGCCGACGCGCTCAGCCGCGCCGAGCTTCGGTCGGAGGTCGTGGACGACGGTGTCGAGCACCTGTCGCGGCGCGACTCACGAACCGGGGGCGCGCTCGCCGAGCTCGGGGCCCATCCGGTCGCGGGGTGCCCCGACGTGCGCCGCCACGTGCGGGCCGCGGGCCGGGCCGAGCGGCTCGAGAAGGACCGGCGCCGGCTGGAGCGGCGCATCCGCGGGCGTACGGAGTCGCTGGCCCGACAGTTCGACCGGGTGCTGCGGGTGCTCGAGGCGTGGGGCTACGTGGACGACTGGACGCTCACGGAGACGGGTGGACAGCTGGCCCGGCTGTACCACGAGAGCGACCTGTTGGTGGCCGAGGCGCTGCGCGCCGGCCTGTTCGACGACCTCGACCCGGCCGCGGTGGCCGGGCTGGCCTCCACCTTCACGTATGAGGCGAGGGGCCCGGGCCCCGGCCCCCAGCCGTGGTTCCCGTCGGCGCCGGTCCGGCGGCGGTGGACCGAGCTCGAGCGCCTGGCAGGGGAGCTGAACCAGGCCGAGGACGAGGCCGGGCTCCCGCTCACCCGCCGGCCCGACGCGGGGTTCTTCGCGCCGGCCTACAGCTGGGCGGCGGGCGATGAGCTGGGCGAGGTGATCGCCGGCGACGAGATGTCGGGTGGCGACTTCGTCCGCAACGTGAAGCAGATCATCGACCTGTTGCGCCAGATCCGCACAGTCGCCCTCGAACCCGCGACCGCCGCGGCGGCGGGCGCCGCCGCCGACCGCCTGTTCCGCGGGGTCGTCGCCGCGTCGTCGGCCCTCGGCCCGGGAGGCCCCGTTCCGTGACGATCCGAAAGGGGGAGGCGTGGGGTCACCCGGGCGCGCTGCCCGAGGACGGGGTGGTGGTCTCGAGCGACCACGAGGCGGCCGACGTCATCGGTCGGGCGCGGCGGGAGGGCCGGCCGTACCCCGCGCTCGGCCTGGTGGGCGGCGATCTGTGCCGGACCCTGGGTGGCACGGCCGGCGCGCCGCGGCTCCGTACGAGCGAGACGGTCACCTTTCCCGTCGATCTCGGCGAGGTGCTCGTCGACGGCCGGCTGCACTTCTTCGTCGCGCACCTCGTGGCGCGCAACCGCTGGTGGACGCGTGCGTTCGTCGCCATGAACGCCCAGTGGGTGGGTGGGCTCAACCTCGGCCCGCGCGCCCACCCCGACGACGGCCTCCTCGACACCTACGACGCTCGCCTCGGCATCACCGACGTCCTCAAGGTGCGGGCCCGGGCCGGCGCGGGCGCCCACCTCCCGCACCCGGGCATCAAGGAGCGCCGCGTGCCCGCCGCCCAGGTGGGGTTCGACCGGCCCCTCACGGTGTGGCTCGACGGCGTGCGCCTGGGCCCCGCGCGCAGCCTCTCGGTGCGGGTCGAGGCCGACGCCTTGACCGTCGTCGTGTGAACAACCCACCATTCTCGGAACGATCCGCGTCCCTCTGACGACGCAAATCTTTCGGAGAACGGGTGGTGCGGCGCCATGGTCGATGTCGAGCTGGTCAAGCAGCGGGTGGCCGACGAGGTCGAGCGGCGGGCCGAAGTGCTCGTCGACGCGTCCCACGAGATCCACGGCCACCCCGAGCTTTGTTACGAGGAGCGCTTCGCCTGCGATCTGCTGGCGTCGCTGTGCGAGAGCGAGGGCCTGGCCGTCGAGCGGGGCGCCTACGGGCTCGAGACCGCGTTCGTGGCCCGGGCCGGCAACGGCGACGGCCCGACGGTCGCGGTGCTCTGTGAGTACGACGCCCTCCCCGGCATCGGCCACGCCTGCGGGCACAACATCATCGCCACCGCCGGCCTCGGCGCGGGACTGGCTGCAGCCGCGGTGGTCTCCGAGACCGGCGGGCGGTTGGTCGTCATGGGAACCCCGGCCGAGGAGGGGGGCGGGGGCAAGATCCTGATGGGCGACGCCGGCGCGTTCGACGGCGTCGATGCGGCGATGATGGTGCACCCGGCAGGGGTCGACCGCACCGAGATCCACGCCATCGCCATCGCCACCTGGGAGGTCGAGTACCGGGGCCAGGCCGCGCACGCGGCGGCGTTCCCGCAGCGGGGCCGAAACGCCCTCGACGCAGCCGTGCTCGGCTACAACGCGGTCGCGGCCCTCCGCCAGCACATCCGCCCGACCGAGCGGGTGCACGGCGTCTTCACGCGCGCGGGCGACAAGCCGAACATCGTGCCCGACCACACGGTGGCCGAGTGGTACGTGCGGTCCGACACCATCCGCACGCTGCAGCCGCTCAAGGCGCGGGTGCTCGCGTGCCTGGAGGCGGGCGCGGCGGCTGCGGGTTGTGAGATGACCTACCGGGCGACCTGTCCCGAGTACTCCGACCTGCACACGAACGCGGCCATGATCGACCTGTACCGGCGGAACAGCGAGCACGTCGGCCGTCCCCTGCGCGACCTCGACGCGAACGACGCGGTGGTCGGCAGCACCGACATGGGCAACGTGAGCTACCTGGTCCCGTCGATCCACCCCATGATCCGGGTGTCGCCACCGAACGTCTCCATCCATTCGCCCGAGTTCACGGGCTACGCGGCGGGCCCCGACGGTGACCGGGCGGTGCTCGACGGGGCCAAGGCGATGGCCATGACGGTGGTCGACCTGTGGCTCCGGCCCGACGCGATGGCCCAGGTACGGGAGGGTTTCGCAGCCGGCGCGGCGGTCCGCGACGGCTCCGGTCGCGAGCCGTAACCTCCCAATCGTGTCGCTGTTCGCCCGCGAAACCTTTACGTCGGACGAGGCCGGCGTGCTCCGGCCCTACTTCACCAACCTCGACCAGCCGGTCTTCGCGCTCGTCAACCTCCCGGAGGTCGTGAAGGGCGCGCTGTTCGCCCGCTACTCCCGGTCGCCGAAGAGCCTACGCCGGCTCTTCCTCGACGAGTTCGTGGGTGAGCTCGACACGAGCGGCGACGCGGGGGTCGACGCGACCGTCGGCCTCAAGCGAGCCGAGGAGCTCTACAACCGGGTCTTCCTCGAGTACGGCGACGACTCGGTCGCCCAGCTCGGCGGCGTGCACCTCGCGTGCGAGCAGGCGTCCAACCTGCTCACCAAGATCCTCGAGTGGGGCCGGCTGATGGCCTATCTCGAGCAGTCGACCCGCTACGTCGCCTACGACACCCGCCTGGGCGGGCGCTACCGCTACCACCGTGATCCGCAGCTGCTCGCGTCCTCGCTGGGGACACGCTACGTGGGCGACCTCGACCGGCTCTTCGACACCTACGCGGCGCTCGTGCCGGTGCTGCAGGACTGGTTCCGGGAGCGTCACCCCAAGGACCGTTCCGACTCCGACTTCGTCTACCGGCAGTCGATACGGGCGAAGGCGTTCGACGCGCTCCGCGGCATCCTGCCCGCCGCCTCCGTGTCGAACGTGGGGATCTACGGCACCGGCCAGGCCTACGAGCAGCTCCTCCTCCGGATGCGCGCCCACCCGCTGCCCGAGGCCCGCACGTACTCGGCGCTCATGCTCACCGAGCTGCGCAAGGTCATCCCCTCGTTCCTCACGCGCGTCGACCGCCCGGAGCGCGGCGGCGCGTGGTCGACGTACCTCGAGTCGACCCGCGTGGCCATGGAGGACCTGGCCGCCGAGCTGTTCGCGGGCGACGAGCCGGAGCCGCGTCCTACGGTCACGCTCGTCGACTTCGATCCCGACGGCGAGGACAAGCTCCTCGCGGCGATGCTCTACGCGTACGTCGACCTCCCCGAGGACCAGGTACAGGCGCGGGTTCGGCGGTTGTCGGCCGAGGAGCGCGTCCACCTGGCCCGCACGTACGCGGGCGACCGGCAGAACCGGCGGCACAAGCCGGGACGGGCGCTGGAGCGACTCGCGTACCGCTTCGACGTCCTCTCCGACTACGGGGCGTTCCGCGACCTCCAGCGCCACCGCCTGCTCACCATCGAGTGGCAGCGGCTCACCCCGAGGAACGGCTACGACATGCCCCACGACGTCGCCGACGCCGGGTGCGCAGACCAGTTCGAGGGGGCGATGGCGCGGTCCGCTGCGCTGCACGACGCGCTCGCCGATCCCTTCCCGGAGCAGGCGGCCTACGCCGTGGCCCTGGCCTACCGGCTGCGCTACTCGATCCAGCTCAACGCCCGCTCGGCGATGCACATGCTCGAGCTCCGCACCCAGCCCGCGGGGCACCCGTCCTACCGTCGAGTGTGCCAGGAGATGCACCGCCTCATCGCCGAGCAGGCGGGTCACCCACTCGTCGCCGAGCTGATGGCCTTCGTCGACCACGACGCCTACGACCTCGAGCGCCTGGAGGGGGAGCGACGGGCGGAAGCCCGCCGCACCGGCCAGGCCTAGTGTTGCCTCTGTGGTTGCTGTTGCACGTGTTGTTGTTGTAGTGTCTTTGGCGCGGGCGGGGAACCGGCGATGGTCAGGTTTCTCGTTTGGAGGCATCTCTCGTGCAGGCACGGCCGACGGGGCCGTTCACCGCTCCGCACCTCAGGGTCCCGCACCTCAGGACACAGCTGAGAGGTCTCGCCGCGCTGCTCGTCGTGGGCGTGCTCGCCCTGGCCGGACAGGCGGCGACACAGACCTACGCAGTGCAGCGGGGCGACACGCTCTCGGCCATCGCCCGCCGCTTCGGCGTCAGCGTCGCCGACCTCGTCGCCGCGAACGGTCTCGCCGACCCGAACCACATCCGCTACGGCGCCGGCCTCGCGATCCCGGCCGCGGGCGCGGCGGCCAACGCGTCCGCGGCCGCGCCGCAGGCTGCGCCTGCGACCCACGTCGTGCAGCCGGGCGAGCACCTCAGTGGCATCGCGTCCAGCCACGGCACCACCGTCGAGGCGATCGCCGCGGCGAACGGGCTCCCGGACCCGAACTACGTGGTCGCGGGCTCGCGGCTCGTCCTGCCCGCGCCGCGGGCTCCGGTCGGCCAGGGGCCGAAGGACCTGCAGGCGCGGCCGGACCGCTTACGGCTCGCACCGCGGTTCGACCATTGGGCGCGCGTCTACGGCGTGCCCGCCGACCTGATGAAGGCGATGGGTTGGTACGAGTCGGGCTGGCAGAACGACGTCGTCTCGGTCACGGGCGCGCGCGGCATCGGCCAGCTGATGCCGGCGACCGTCGTCTTCGTCAACGCGCAACTGCACACGAAGCTCGACCCGAGGCGGCCCGACGACAACATCCGTATGAGCACGCGCTTCATGCGGTCCCTGCTCGACGCGACCGGCGGACGCGTCGACCTCGCCCTCGCCGGCTACTACCAGGGCCTGACGCCGACCCTCGCAGGCAGGATCCTGGAGGAGACCAAACGCTACGTGGCCGGCGTGCTGTCGTTCCGCGCCTCGTTCTGACGAAACCCTCGACCGGTGCTCGACCCCGGTTTTTTCGCGGGCGTTGACCTGCAGCGACGCGCGACGAGGCTGTTCAGAGGGGTCGCATCGCGGGCGTCAGACGCTTGACACTCCCGCCCGCATCGCGGGATAACACACGAGTCCAACGACGCCCGGCTTCCTGTTGGGTGGACTCCGCGACAGCAGCGGAGGGGGCGGTCGACGGGCCACCGATGGGAATTCGGGGGACCAAGTAGAGAACGTCCCAATAACCCATGCGTTCATCACGGTCCGTCCCGGGCCTGCGATGGCGGGTCGGGCCAGCGGACGGTACCAAAGGTCCCCCGAGTTCCCGTCGCCCGGCCGCGATGACGCTCCGCGCCGGCTGTGGTGAAGCGCGCCGAGGGGTCCGTCGGTGTACCGCGTGCAGAGGGCTATGCTCCCCGCCTCGCACCCACGAGATCCCTTTCGCGATGGCTGACGACGACACCGACGACGAGTTCGAGGAAGCGCCCGAAGAGCCAGACGACATCGACGTCGCCGACCTCGAAGAGCTCGAGGACGACGACGAAGAGGTCCTCCTCGACGACGACGCGCTCGTGGACGACGACGCGCTCGTCGAGGTCGACGACGTCGTCGAGGTCGACGAGGCCATCGTCCCCACCAAGCCGGCGACATCGCCCCGCCGCGCCGCGGCCACCACCGACGACGACGAAGAAGAGGACGACGAGGACGACGAGCTCGATCCCGACGACGTCGAGGCCAGCCTCGACGTGATCCTCAAGGACCGCCTCGTGGTGGCCGATGAGGACGAGGACGAGGACGACGAGGTGCCGGACGCCGACGAGCGCGCCGAGGGGAGCACCAAGGTGCTCCCGAAGCGGCCCGACGAGTTCGTGTGCCAGTCCTGCTTCCTCGTGAAGCATCCGAGCCAGCTGGCCGATCCCGAACGCCAGCTCTGCCGGGACTGCGTCTGACCTCGGGCCGGGCCGACGAGGCCTGAGTGGCCTATCGCGTCGTGCTCGTCGGCACCGACGGCTCGCCGCCCGCGATCGCGGCAGTCGACCAGGCGGCGCGGGTGGCGCTCGCGTTCGGGGCGCGCCTCGTCGTCGCGGGCTCCGACGGCGCCCACGTCCGCGCCGGCGTCGAGACGGCCGAGCGCGTCGGGGTGACCGACGTCCGCTCACGGACGCTCACCGGCGAGCCCGCCGACGCGTTGCGTTCCGCGGCCGAGGACGACCGGGCCGAGCTGCTGGTGGTCGGCGCCCAGGGAGCGACGGGCCCGCCCCACCTCCTGGGACACGTGGCCAACGCGGTGTCCCACCGCGCTCCGTGCGACCTGTTGATCGTCGTCCCGACGGGTTGACGGTCGATTTCCCTCGCGCGTCGGGGGTGGGCGAACATCGCGCGGTGAGCGACGAGAAATCGGCCGTCGAGCGGACCCTCGACCTGTTCGTCTTCGCGCCGCTGGGCTTGGCCTTCACGGCCCGGGACCTGGTGCCCAAGCTGGCCGAGGAGGGCCGCCAGGAGGTGCAGAAGCAGGTCAGGACCGCCCGCTTCGTCGGTGAGTTCGCGGTCCGGCGGCTGCGGCGCAGAGCCGACGCCGCCCTGGTCGAGCTGGGCCTCACTCCCGAGCAGCGCGGCAGGGGCGTTCGATCGACGGCACCGCCCAGCCGGTTCGATGGCTCGCCGGCTCCGTCGCACGCTGGCGGGGGCAACGGGCAGTCGGCGGTCGACCGCCGACCTCGACCCGATCCGAACGCGCTCGCCATCCCGGGCTACGACAGCCTGTCGGCGTCGCAGGTCGTCCAGCGCCTCACCGGGTTGTCCCGCCCCGAGCTCGAGGCCGTGCGCGCCTACGAGGAGGCGGGCCGAGGGCGCAAGACGATCCTGACGCGAGTGGCTCAGCTGCAAGCCGCCCCGGGCTGACCGTGGAGGAAGGCGTCCGCGACGCCACGCGTGACGACGTGCCTCGGCTCGTCGAGCTCGCTCGCGCCGCGATCCGGGAGTTGACGCGGATGAAGGGAGGGTCGGTGTGGGCGGCGAGAGAAGCACGCGCCGAGCCCATCGACGACGATCTGGTCGCCGCGATCGACGACCCGGCCCGCTGCGTGCTGGTCGGCACGATCGACGAGGTCCCGATCGGTTACGGCGTCGCGCACGTCGAGACGCTGACGGACCAATCGCACCTCGGAGTCGTCGACGACATCTTCGTCGAGGACGGGGCGCGCGGCATCGGTGTGGGGGAGCTGGTGATGGGGGAGCTGGTGAGCTGGTGCCGCGCCCAGGCGTGTTTCGGGATCGACGTGATGGCGCTGCCCGGACACCGCGCGGCCAAGAACTTCTTCGAGGAGTCGGGTTTCACGGCGCGCAAGATCGTCATGCACCACCGGCTCGGCGAACCGTGAGCACGCGGCCCGAGGTGTGCGTGGGCGCGGTGGCCGTCGACGACGACCGCCTGCTGCTGGTGCGGCGGGGGCACGGGCCGGCGGCGGGGGAGTGGTCGGTGCCCGGCGGCAGGGTGGAGCCCGGCGAGACCCTGATCGAGGCGGTGGTGCGTGAGCTGTGGGAGGAGACCGGTCTCGAGGGCGTGTGCGACCGCTTCGTGGGCTGGGTCGAGCGCATCGACGACGAGAACCACTTCGTGATCCTCGACTTCGCGGTCACCGTGCTCGACCCGGCCGCGGTGCCCGTCGCCGGTGACGACGCGGCGGAGGCGGCGTGGGTGCCGCTCACGGAGCTGGGCGACTACCGCGTCGTCGACGGGCTGGTGGAGTTCCTGCGCGACCACGCGATGGTCTGACGCGGGTCCCTCAGCGCCCCTTCCAGCGCGGCGGGCGCTTCTCGACGAACGCGAGTGGCCCTTCGCGGAAGTCCTCGGTGCGGACGACCGCGCCGATGGCCGCCCGGGTGATCTCCCAGCCTCGTTCGTCGCCCTCCCCGGCCGACTCGAGCACGACCTTCCGGGTCTGCCACACCGCGACCGGGGCGTTGGCGCAGATGTGCTCGGCCAGGGCCAGCGCCGCCTCGAGGGCCTCACCGGGCGGGACGAGCTGATTGACGAGGCCGTGCAGATGGGCGCGCTCCGCGTCGATCGGGTCGCCCGTGAGCGCGACCTCCAGTGCGATGTTGCGGGGCACCGCACGAGGCAGGCGGAAGAGACCCCCGGCCGCGGCGACGAGGGAGCGCTTGACCTCCGGCAGCCCGAAGCTCGCCTCTCGCGACGCGACGATGAGATCGCACGCGAGCGCGATCTCGCAGCCGCCCGCGAGCGCGAGCCCGTCGACGGCGGCGACCAGCGGCTTGCGTCGCTCGCGCCGCACGAGCCCCGCGAACCCGCCGCGCTCGGTCTCCATCTCCGCGATGCCACCCGTCGCGATCAGCTTGAGGTCGGCACCCGCGCTGAAGACCGGACCGGTCGCGGCGATGACGCCCGCCCACAGCTCGTCGTCCGCCTCGAGTCGGTCGATGCCCTCCTCGATCCCGTTGGCCACCGCGCCGTTCACCGCGTTGCGCGCCTCGGGGCGGTTGATGGTGAGGATGGCGACTCGACCGCGTGTCTCGTATCCGACCATGGCCGGGACCCTACGCGAATCCACCACGTGCGCGACGAGGACCGTTACCGTCGAGGTCACGCGTCCTCAACGCCATCCTTCGCCCCCGGGCCATCTGCAGTGCCCGTTCTGTCACGCCTATGAGGTGGGCCGGCTCTTCGTCGCACCCGGCCACCTCGACGCCTGCGAGTGCGTCTCGTGCGGGGCGTGTTGGGAGGAGGATGCGCACACCGGCAAGTACCGCGGGCGCTCGCGCCCGTCGTCGGTGTTCGTGCGCCGCCGCTGAGCGGCGTGCGAGTCTAGGCCGGCTCGGGGGGAGACGGCGGGGGAGCAGTGGCGGCCACGGGCGGTCGGGGTGGACGCGGCGGGCGAGGCGGCCGAGGCGGCCGGACCGGGCGCCCCGAGGCGCCGACGGCGGGCCGGTCGATGCCCAACAGGGCCACCAGGGCCGGCACGCGCGGTGCCGCCTGGCGGGCCGCGGCGAGCAGCGCGTCGTCGCGTTCGGCCGGCAGCGACTGCGGCTGCACCGTCTTGCGCACGGGGGAGGACACCACCGCCTCCAGCACCGCCGCCCAGCGATCGGGGGCCACGTCCGCGGCCATCGCCGCGCCGGCCGCGTCGGTGAGACGGGTCGCGAGCTCGGCCGGGAACGTGGTGCCGGGCTCGGGCGGGCGCCCGGAGGTGCGCAGGGCCCGGACGACGCGACCCTCGTCGAGCGACTGCGTGATCTCGGCGAGCCAGGTGGTGCGTTGGTCGTCGCTCCTGCGTTGCAACGCGTCGCGCAGCGTCGAGGCGAGGGCGCGGGAGGCGTCGTCGCGCGCCACGCTCTCGGAGCCGGTGACCACGGCCCGTAGGTCTCGCAGGGCGATGTCGTCGACGCTGCCGACGGCCGCCTCGGCCCGGTCGCGCCACTCCGCGGCCCGCAGGCGGGGGAGCAACTCCTCGGCCATCGCCAGCAGCGCGTCCGCCTTGATGGTGGGCTCGCCCGCCGCCCGGGCCTGGGTGTTCTGGTCGAGCACGGCCTGGCGCACCGCGGGGAGTCCGCCGCGCAGCACCTGCTCGGCCACCGGTCGTTGCTCGGGCGCGAGCGCCGCGAGCACCTCATCGCGGTGCACGCGTTTGGGCTGCAGGCGCTTGGGTCGGGGCGTCGGCTCGGGATGGGCCGCGGGACGGGATGACCGCTCGCCGCCCACCGGGCGGGTCGGTCGGTCGCGGACGCTGCGATCGCTGCGGTCAGGGCGGTCGCCGCCAGCGGGGCGGCCCGCTCGCTCGGGTCGGGCCGGTCGGCCGGGTCGCTCGCGTTGCTCCGGTCGCGCGGCCGCGTCGGCGCCGCGTTCGGCTGTGCGTCGCCGGCGCTCACCGTCGCGATCGCGGTCGCGACGCCGCTCGTCGTCACGACGCGGGCGCCGGTCGTCGCTGCGCTCGCGCTTCGGCACCAGGCTCGACGTCACGGTCGCCGCCTCGCGGGGCGGTCCGATGACCTCGAGGCGCTCGGGCTCGCTGCGGGCCGACTTGGGCGGCACCACCGAGGTCACGAGGATGCGGTCGATCTCGAACTCGGCCTCGGCGCGGACGACGTCGCCCACCCGGGCGCCTTCGTAGAGGATGGCGGCGTCGAGCACACCCTTGGGTTGCCTCGCACCGGCCGCCCGCCACGTCCACGTGTCGTCGTCACGGGCGCTCGTCAGCTCGATGTCGATGCGACGTGCCATCCCCGGTCCAAGCTAGCGTCCTCACCGGACAGCGGTGGGCGAGCGCGCCGCCCCGTCGCCCTGTACGCGCACGGCTGAACGCCGATAATGCCCGTTATGTAAAGTCGACAAGGCAGCAAGCTACGTACGAGTGACGGCCGCGCGCCGCGGTCGGTCAACGGGTGGGCGCTACCATCGCCGGGTTGCGTACGCGCCTGTCACTCGCACCCGCATGGGTGCCGCCGGCCGCCGTCGCCGTCGGCGCGACGCTCGCTTGCGTGGTGCTGGCGACACTCGATCCCCGCAAGGAGGGGTTCTACCCGCGCTGTCCTTTCCGCGCGATCACCGGCCGGGCGTGCGCAGGGTGCGGCGTCACCCGTGGCCTGCACGAGCTGCTCACCGGGCACCCGATGGCGGCCCTGCGGCTGAACCTGCTCCTCGTCGTCCTCGTCCCGGCCACGCTGTACGGGTACGCGGCATGGGCGCTCCCCCGCTGGCGGGGCCCGAAGCTGCGGACCTTCACGCTCACGCAACGCAACATCGTGGGCGGCATCGCCGTGCTGCTGCTCTTCACGCTGCTGCGCAACCTGCCGTGGGAGCCGTTCCGCAGCTACTCGTCGCTGAGCTGACGCACTGAAGGAAAAGAGGGCGCCGTCGCGACGGCGCCCTCTTTCGCGTGCTCGTCTTCGACCTACGCGGGCGGCGTGAAGCTGAAGTTCTGCTTGGGGACGACGATGACGACCGTCTTGAACACCTTGTCGACCAGGCGCTGCTTCTTCGGGTCCCAGAGAGGGAACAGCGCGTCGATGAGGTTGGCGATGCAGTAGGTCAGGACGCCGACGATCGTGATGAAGTAGCGGCCCAGCGCGACACCGACGCCGACCGGCTGCAGGGTCGTCTCCGAGACGAGCTTGGTGCCGACGAGGCGCTTGCCGGGCGTCTGGCCGGTCTCGCCCTGCTGCATGTTGATGAAGATCGCGTAGCCGAGGGGGATGATGCCCACGAGCAGGCTCAGGATGAACGACTGCACGGCCGCCTGGATGATGCCGACCAGGATGCTCGGTGCCACGTAGTCGATGAGGGCGGCGAGCACCCGCATCGGCCATTCCGCCAGCTCCGGGCCCTGCCACGCGCCGGATCCCACGGCCCCGCCGTACCCGCTCGCGCCGTAGGACGGCGGCGGGGGCGGGGGCGGCGGGGGCGGGGGTGGTGGTGGGGTCGAGCCCAGCCCCGGGTCAGGGGGAGGGGTGGGGGGGATGTCGGTCACGGCGACTCCTTGGTTTGGGAAGCGCTGATCGGCGGCGCTGTCGGTCCGGAAGCTCGGAGGTCGGAAGCTCCGTAGGCGTGAAGCGCGTCTCGGGAACGAGGCCCGCCGTCGAGCCGAGTAGCCCTTGGCGCGGAACGGTAGCATCGCCCCCACTGAGGGTCACGGATTCGCTCGGGTCCGTACCTCGTAAGATCAGCGCGCTCATCACCGCCCGGAGGTCGTCGACCGATGCCCGACTCACCCGCTCCCACCCTGACGCCGCCGACGTTCGCCTCGGTGCACGACGAGCGCCTGCACCGCAAGCAGCGCCTGGCCGCCGCGTTCCGGCTCTTCTCCCGCTTCGGGTTCGACGAGGGCGTCGCCGGCCACATCACCGCCCGCGACCCCGAGCACCTCGACCACTTCTGGGTCAACCCGTTCGGCATGCATTTCGGCCACATCCGGGTCTCCGACCTCATCCTGGTGAACGACCGCGGCGACGTCGTCGAGGGCGACCACTTCGTCAACACGGCCGCCTTCGCCATCCACTCGCAGGTGCACGCGGCTCGCCCCGACGTCATCGCCGCGGCCCACGCCCACTCCGTGTACGGCAAGACCTGGTCGTCACTGGGGCGGCTGCTCGACCCCATCACCCAGGACGTGTGCGCGTTCTACGGAGACCACTCGCTCTTCGACGACTACACCGGTGTGGTGCTCGACCTCGAGGAAGGGAAGCGCATCGCCCACGCGCTCGGTGAGAGCAAGGCGGTGATCCTGCGCAACCACGGGTTGCTCACCGTCGGGCAGACCGTCGACGAAGCCGCCTGGTGGTTCATCACGATGGAGCGCTCCTGCCAGGCGCAGCTCATGGCCGAGGCGGCGGGCACCCCGGTGCTCATCGACCGCGAGAACGCGGCGCGCACCGCGGGCCAGGTGGGCATGCACGCGGCCGGCTGGTTGAGCTTCCAGCCGCTCTACGCCCGGATCGTCCGCGAGCAGCCCGACCTGCTCGACTGACCGTGCGCTCCCCCGTCGGGCCCTGACGTCGTGACGCTCCCGCACGGCCTCGACTGGCCGCTCCGCTTCGGCATCTTCCTCGCGCCGTTCCACCCCACGGGCCAGAACCCCACCCTCGCCCTCGACCGCGATCTCGAGCTCGTCCAGCGGCTCGACGCGCTCGGCTTCGACGAGGCGTGGATCGGTGAGCACCACTCCGCCGGCTACGAGCTCATCGCGTCGCCCGAGGTGTTCATCGCGGTGGCGGCGGAGCGCACCCGCCGCATCAAGCTCGGTACCGGCGTGAGCTCGCTCCCCTACCACCACCCACTCCTGCTCGCCGACCGCATGGTGCTGCTCGACCACCTCACGCGCGGCCGCGTCATGCTCGGCGTCGGCCCCGGTCAGCTCACCTCGGATGCGCACATGCTCGGCATCGAGCCCCTCCGGCAACGGCCGATGATGGAGGAGAGCCTCGAGGCCATCGTCGCGCTGCTCGCGGCCGACGAGCCGGTGACCCGCCACGCGGGCTGGTTCACCCTGCAGGACGCGCGGCTCCAGCTGCGCCCCTACAGCCACCCCTGCTTCGACATCGCCGTGGCGGCCACGATCTCGCCGTCGGGGCCGCGGGCGGCGGGGCGCTTCGGCCTCGGGCTGTTGTCGATCGCCGCGACGCAGCAGCAGGCCTTCGACCTGCTCGGCGGGCACTGGCAGGTGATGGAGGAACGGGCGGCCGAGTTCGGCGCCGTGGTGGACCGCCGCAGATGGCGGCTCGTCGGCCCCGTGCACCTCGCCGACACCGAGGAGCAGGCCCGGCGCGACGTGCGCTTCGGTCTGGAGGACTTCGGTCGCTACTTCCGGCACATCCTGCCGGTGGACCCGACCGGCGGCGCGGATGACTTCGACGGCATGCTCGACTTCCTCACGGCCACCGGGTTCGCGGTCGTGGGGACGCCCGACATGGCCGTCGCCCAGCTCGAGCGCCTGGTCAAGCAGTCGGGGGGCTTCGGCACCTTCCTCGTGTTCGCCCACGAGTGGGCCGACCGCGAGGCGACCCTCCGCTCCTACGAGCTGTTCGCCCGTTCCGTCATGCCCCACTTCCAGGGCTCGCTCGCGGGCCCGGAGGCGTCGGGCGAGTGGGTCAGGGCCAGCGGCGGTCGGTTCGTGCAGGCCGCCGCCAACGCCATCGGCCAGGCCATGAGTGATCACCAGCAGGAGCAGGCGGCGCGCGCCGCGCCAACGTGATCCCGACTCGGTCGTCGACGCGCGAGATCGCGCGTCGCGTCCGCGCCGATCACTCCTGGTGAGTCACAAGCCGTAGGTCACAACGGTTGGTCGCGAGCGCGGCAATCCCGGCGCGTTCTCGGGAGTCTCCCACGGGCCTTCGTGCTCGACGCGGATGGTGGCCGCCGCGTCCACGTCGGGCCCGTCGATGGTACCCGGGCGACCCACGTTGGCCATGGGTCACTTTGCCGACATTCCGCGCACGCTCGGCCCATGGGGCGCGGCGATGCCGCGGGAACAGCACGACGTTACGCCCCCGGGCGTTGTGGGGACATGAGTCGATCGACCTATTGCAGCGACCTCGCGATTTCGTCTGTAGTTCAAGCGTTGTTCGACTGCGAGAGAGCAGGGAACGCGGGTGCGATCTCTCGCAGGACAGTTCCTGGAAGAAGGGTTCTGCAACTGTGCAGTTCATCGACGACGGGACGAAATTCGGGTTTGACCGTGGGCTCTGGGTGGGGATCGCAGAGTCGCTCGAGGGGGAAGGTTGTACTTCATGATCAGCGGACGTGAAGGTCGCCGCGCCGCACTGCACGGGCGCGGGTGGGAGAGAAGTCGCGCGAGCGACGGGGTGCCGACGTTGAGTGGCGCGACGCGCCGGCGCGCGCCGAGCACGGTCAGCCTCATCATCCCGGCGCTGAACGAAGCCGCGAACATCGAGTGGGTGCTCCGGCGCGTCCGTGGCGGTGTCGCCGACGAGGTCCTCCTGGTCGACGGCCTCTCACTCGACGACACCGTCGCGATCGCCAAGGCCACGATGGCCGAGATCGTGATGGTCCACGAGCACAAGCCCGGAAAGGGCGCCGCGCTCCGCGCCGGCTTCGCCGCCGCGACGGGCGACATCATCGTCATGCTCGACGCCGACGGCAGCATGGACCCGGCCGAGATCTCGATGTTCACCGACGCGGTCCGCGCCGGCTACGACTTCGTCAAGGGCTCCCGGCATCTGCCCGACGCGGGATCCGAGGACCTCACCTGGCTGCGAGCGTTCGGGAACAAGGCCCTCGGTACCGCGGTCAACGTGCTCTACGGCACGAAGTTCACCGACCTGTGCTACGGGTTCATGGCCTTCCGTCGTGACTGCCTGGACGCGCTCGACCTCACCGCCGACGGGTTCGAGATCGAGACGCAGATGGTCGTCAACGCGGTCAGGGCGGGCCTGCGGATCGCCGAGGTGCCGAGCTTCGAGCTGATGCGTCGCTCCGGACAGTCGAACCTGCGCACGTTCCGTGATGGCCGGCGCGTGTTGCGGACGCTGGTCGAGGCGCGCTTCGCCCCGGCTCGTCGTCGGCCCATCGCCAAGGTCCTCGACCTCACCGAGCCCGCAGTCATCGACCTCACCGAGCTCGACGGCATCCATCGGGCGCACAGCCTCCAGACCGGCACCTGAGGAAGCAGGCCGACCTGCCAGTGCTGCCGATCTCAGTCGTCATCTGTGCGTACACCGAACGGCGGTGGGACGACCTCCTGGCCGTCATCGCCTCGGTCCGGCAGCAGTCGAGCCCGCCGTTCGAGGTCATCGTCGTGGTCGACCACAACGACGACCTGCTCGAGCTGCTGGGAGCACATGTCTCGGGCATCAACGTCGTCGCCAGCACGCGGTCGCGTGGCCTGGCCGGCGCGCGCAACACGGGCGTCGCGGTCGCGACGGGGGCGGTCGTCGCGTTCATCGACGACGACGCCGTGGCCGACCCGGACTGGTTGAAGTTCCTCGGCGCGGCGTACGCGGACGACGGCGTGCTCGGCGTGGGCGGCGCGATCGAGCCCGCCTGGCAGCACGGCCGCCCCGACTGGTTCCCGGCGGAGTTCGACTGGGTCGTCGGCTGCACCTACCGGGGCATGCCCGAGTTCGCGGGACCGGTCCGCAACCTGATCGGTGCGAACATGTCGTTCCGGCGCGAGGTGTTCGATGTCGTGGGGGGCTTCAACGAAGGCGTCGGCCGGGTGGGCAGCGTCCCGCTCGGGTGTGAAGAGACCGAGCTCTGCATCCGCGCCGGCTCGCGCTGGCCCGGGCGCACGTTCCTCTACGAGCCAGAGGCGCGGGTCGAGCACAAGGTGCCGGGCGACAGGGGCCGCTGGTCGTACTTCCGGGCCCGCTGCTACGGCGAAGGCCTCTCGAAAGCCGCGGTCTCCCGTCTCGCGGGAGCGACGCGGGGCCTCCAGTCGGAGCGCGCCTACGTCCGTCGCACGCTGCCGCGTGGCGTCGTCCGGGGACTGAAGGACGGGTTCGGGGCCGATCGTCACGGCCTGCGTCGGGCCGGCGCCATCACCTTCGGCCTGGCCGCCACCACCGCGGGGTACGCGCGGGGCCGCCTCGACCGGCGCCTGCAGCTCCCTGCGCCCGAGATCGCACGGCACATCCAGAAAGGCACGTGAGGCTCATGGCGCGGTGGATCGAGTTCAACATCCACGACCGGGTCAACATGCGCGTGGCGCGTCAGGCGCCGACCGCCAGGCAGATGAAGGAGATGTTCGCTCCGTTCATCTGCGACGATCCTGCCGGGCCGCACGACATCACGGTCACGGGTGAGCTGGAGCCCATCGTCGAGGGCTCCTACGGCGAGCACGAGTACGAGTACACCGAGGACGCGCTCTACATGAGCGACGGCAAGGTGCAGATCGTGCGTCACGGCGGGGAGCTGCGGGGCAACGGCACGAGGGAGATGCTCACCACCGTGTTGCCCCTGGTCGACCGGGTGGCGACGACGCGGGGCGCCGCCATGATGCACGCCGCCTACGTGGACTACCAGGGTCACGGCGTCTGCATGCCGGCATGGGGAGGCGTGGGCAAGACGAGCACGGTGGCCAAGCTGCTCGAGCTCGACGGCGTCGGGTTCATGGGCGACGACTGGGGCTTCCTCACCGACGACGGTCGGATGCTCGGCTATGCCAAGCCCATGTTCATCAAGCCGCACCACCGGACGATCTATCCTCACCTCTTCGCCGAGAAGCGCAAGCCGCTGGTGCCGTCGAGGCTCTCGAGGCCGATCGCGAAGCTCACGACCGTCGTGCACCCGTTGATCACGCAGTACCCGCGCCTCGCGGGCGTCACGCGCAAGTGGTCACCCGAGCACATGATGCACACGCCCCAAGACGCGTTCCCGGGTGCACGCATCTCGACCGACGTGCCGCTCGACATCCTCATCTTCGTCGAGCGGTTCAACGCCTCACATGTCTCGCTCCAGGAGACCGAGGAGTCGTGGATGGTGTCCCGGCTGATCGGCAACTTCCACACGGAGATGAGCTTGCATTCCCGTGAGGTGGTCGTTGCCATGGGCGCCACCGGGCTCGTGCCCATCGAGACCTTCTTCGACGACAAGCGCACGGTCTTCCAGCGCGCGGTCGCCGGCAAGCCCACGTATCTGCTGCGGGTTCCCGCATCGTTCCCCGCCGACCAGGCCTCCGACGTCATCGTCGAGCACCTGCAGAAGGCGATGGCCGACGCGGGGGTCCTCTAGGGTCGCAGCCGTGCTCGACGTCTCGGTCGTCGTGCCCGTCCGCAACGCGGAGGGCCTGCTCGAGGACTGCCTCGCGTCGATCGCGCGTTCCGAGCCGCGTGAGATCGTCATCGTCGACGGCAGGTCGACCGACCGCACCCTCGAGCTGGCGCGCGGTTTCACCGACCGCATCCTGTCCGACGAGGGCCGGGGACTCCCCGCGGCGCGCCTGATGGGCGCGGAGGCGGCCCGGTCGCGATGGGTCGCGCTCGTCGACGCCGACGTCGTCCTGCCCGACGGCTCGCTCGCGGAGCTGGTCGAGGAGTTCAAGGCGGACGGGTACACCGCGCTGCAGGCAGGTCTGCACAGCGTGGGGGGCGGCGAGTACTGGGGTGAGGCGCTCGCCAACCACCACCGCACGGGCAGGAGCAAGAACTGGTTCGGCCTGGTCGCCACCATCTTCGAGCGCGAGCAGCTCCTCCGCCACGGGTTCGACGACCGCTTCTCGTCGGGTGAGGACATCGAGCTCCGCTGGCGGCTCGAGCAGGCCGGGCACAAGATCGGCGTGTCGAAGCGCACCGTGGTCCAGCACCGCTTCGAGCCGGGATGGGACTTCGCACGCGGCCAGTGGCGCGCCGACGGCAAGGGGCTCGCGCGGATGGTGTCGAAGCACGGACTGCGCGGCGCCGTCCTGCTGGCCATGCCGCTCGCGGGTGGGCTCCGCGGCATCGGGCTCAGCCTCGCTCGCCGCCAGCCGAGATGGGTCCCGTACTACCTCTGCTACACGTTCTTCAACTACACGGCGATGTTCGGAGAGCTGCTGGCCCGGCGTGAGCGAGGGCGCGGGCGCGTGGCCCAGCCGCACGCCACGTGATACGCAAGGAAGCCATGGGCCGCGGGTCGATGGTGCGGAACTCCCTCGGGATGATCACCGGCCGCGCCGCGTCGATGGCGCTGGGCTTCCTGTTCTGGCTCCTCGCGGCCCGGCTCTTCCCGGCCGACAAGGTCGGCCTCACCGCGGGCGTGGTGTCGGCCATGATGCTGTGCACCCAGCTGGCCCTCCTGGGGATCGGCTCCGCCTTCATCGCGTACTTCCCTCGTCACCAGCAGAAGCCGGCCGCCCTGGTCGACACCGCCGTCTCCATCGTCGTGATCGCGTCGCTCGTGGCCGGTGCCCTCTTCCTGGTGACCGCGAAGTTCTCGTTCCACGAGCTGCGCGTGGTCGGTGGCTCGGCGCTCTACGTCGTCATGTTCCTCTCGATGTGCGTCTTGGGCACGCTCAACATCCTGCTCGACCAGGTCTCGATCGCGATCGGTCGGGGCGGGCAGGTGCTCACCCGCAACGTCGTCTTCGGCGGCGTCACGGTGGTGTTGCTCCTCGTGCTGCACACGATCGCCCACGACGCCAGCTCGCTCGCCCTGTTCTCGCTCTGGATCGGTGGTGGCGTGGGCGCGTGCGCGCTGGGCGCTTCCCAACTCTGGCGGTCGCTTGACGGCTACCGCTACCGGCCCCGGCTCGAGCACGGGTTACGCGCCCCGCTGGTGCGCGTGGGTCTGCCCAACCACCTGCTCACCCTCACCGAGCGGGCGCCCGGGCTGATCCTGCCGATCCTCGTCACCGAGCTCCTCTCCCCCACCCAGAACGCGTACTGGTACGCGGTGTGGATGATGGCCTGGGTCGTCTACATCATCCCCATCTCGATGGGAATGGCCCTCTTCGCGGAAGCGTCGCACCGTCCCGAGTCGCTGGCCCGGGCGGTCCGGTCGGGCGTGGGTACGTCGTTGCTCTTCGGGGTGGCGTCCGCGGGAGCCATCGCCGTGCTCGCGGGCCCGCTCCTCGGGCTCCTCGGCGCTCGCTATGCGGACGCGGGCGCCACTCCCCTGCGCATCCTGCTCATCGCGTTCGTGCCGCTCACGCTCGTGCAGGTGTACTTCGCCTCGTGCCGCGCGACCGGCAAGCTCACCGAGGCGATCGTCACCGGAACGGTGAGTGGGGTGGTGGCGGTGGGCGCGGCTGCGGCCGCGGCTCGGTCCGGCGGGCTGGCGGGCATGGCGTGGACATGGGTCGCGACGCAGTGGGTGACCGGGCTCTGGGCGCTCGTCCGTTTGCGCTCCCTGAGCCGACTGCATGCCGAGGTCGACCCGGAAGCCACGCGCGCAGTCGAGCCCGCCGCCCTCGCTGTCAGCGCGGGGTGAGCTCCGATGCGCACTGAGGATCGCACGGGCGCGTCGCTCCCCGCCGCGCCCGGTGGTGGCCCCGCACGCCCCGCGGCGCTGCCGTTGCTGCCGACGCTCGAGTCCGCCTGGCCCGCGCTGTGCGCAGTCGTCGCGGGGCTCTGCCTTTGGCTGTGGGCGGGTGCGATCGGCGACGTCAACCCGCGTCAGATCAACGACATCGGGTTGGCGTCGGTGCTCCCGGGTCGGGTGCTCTTCGCCCTGATCCTGCTGTCCGTCAGCTTTTGCGTCCTCCTCCACCGGCGTCCTCTCAACATTCCCGTGGCGGCCCTGCACCTCGGGATCCTCATCTTCATGCTGTACGGGATGACGTCGTTCATCGAGGAGGTCCCGCGCTTCGCGGTGTCGTGGCGCCACGCCGGCGTCGCCGACTACCTCGTTCAGCACGGCCGCGTCGACCCCAAGATCGACGCGTACTTCAACTGGCCCGGCTTCTTCGCGCTGGCGGCGCTGTTCACCAAGCTCACCGGCTACAAGAACCCCATCTCGCTGGCGGCGGACGCTCCCATCTACTTCAACCTGCTCTACCTGGGCGCGGTCGCGATGATCATCCGCTCCGCGACCTCCGACGCCCGGGTGGTCTGGTTGGGCTGCTGGATCTTCTTCATCAGCAACTGGGTGGGCCAGGACTACTTCTCACCCCAGGCGCTGTCCTACTTCATCCACCTCGTGATCCTGGGCTTGTTGCTCACGTGGTTCCGGCGCGAGCGCTACCGCAGCGCCGACGGTGACGTCGCCGAGGGCGCCCTGCTCCCGAGCGGCACCGGGTGGCAGCGCGTCGGGCTGCTCGCGGTGGCGATCATCCTCTTCGCCTCGATCGTCCCGAGCCACCAGCTCACGCCGTTCGCCACGGTGGGCAGCGTCA